>SKER01000007.1_pt1 | contig 327167 bp, 298 predicted proteins | sample 4826961 | NCBI WGS metagenome assembly SKER01 (sample SAMN11008804, study PRJNA524170) | human gut metagenome | biome: Human fecal sample; material: Feces; isolation source: fecal sample from pouch patient p47 | host: Homo sapiens | place: Israel: Tel-Aviv | collected 2016-11-16
ATCTGTAGCATAATATATTCAAGTGATTACAGATATGTACTGATACGTTAGTCAGGAATTAACGCCTATGGAGAGTACAGGAACTTGTGAGTAGTACATGAATTGATTCGTTACAAAAGCATACTCGCTGAAGTAGGAATGAAACATAAAGGTTTATAACTTTTTATAAGTTTTCAGTAACAGAAAAAGAATGTACGAATTACCGGCATACCTGATATGGGGATTTTTAGAAAGTGGAAAATCAACACTGATCAAAGAAACATTAAACCAGGATTATTTTAATGACGGCGAGAAAACAATGATCCTTACGTTTGAAGAAGGAGAAGTCGAATACGATAAAGAAATGCTAGAGAAGACAAATTCATTCGTGGTGAATATTGAAAATATGGAAGATTTCACAAAAGAATTTGTCAGAGGATGTCAGAGAAATTATTATCCAGATCGTGTCATGATCGAATACAATGGAATGTACTCTATTGACGATCTGATGGATGTAGTAGATGAGACAGATCTTGAGTTATATCAGGTGATCGTAACAGTTGATGCATCTACAGCAGATTTGTATTTGAAAAATATGAAATCTATGTTTATGGAAATGTTTAAGATGGCAGATCTTGTCATTTTTAACCGCTGTGATGACAATACGAATATGGGAAGTTTCCGAAGAAGCATCAAAGCAGTCAATCCAAGAGCACAGGTAGGTTTCGAACGTGCCGATGGAAAAGAGATGGCACAGGATGAACTGCTGCCATATGATGTGAATGCAGATGTGATCAAAGTTGAAGATGAAGATTATGGAATCTGGTATATCGATGCGATGGAACGTCCAGAGGTTTACGAAGGAAAGACTGTGGAAATGCGTGTTCAGGTCCAGCGCAGTCCAAAGATGCCACCGGGAATGATCATTCCTGGACGTAAAGCAATGACATGTTGTGAAGATGATATGACATTTATTGGATATCTGTGCAGATTAAACCAGACGAAATCCAAGACATTAAAGAGAATTCTCAATAACGAATGGGTAACATTAACAGCACAGATCCATTCAGAATACAATGAAGCATATGATAAGACAATGCCAATCTTAACAGCGATCAGAATCGAAAAATCAGAACCGCCAAAAGAGCAATTGGTATATTTCTAGATTTTAAGGACATAGCAACCCTGCCCCAAGCATACACTGTAAAAACAACATTTACAGGGGGCTTTTCCATTGAAGAAATACATGGAAGAAAGAGTCATTGAAAGTGCGATCTACATCATTGAACATAATGCTACAGTACGCCAGACAGCCAAGCAGTTCGGCGTCAGCAAAAGCACAGTACATAAAGATGTGACAGAACGGTTAGAAACGATCAACAAAACACTTGCCAGACAAGCAAGAAAGGTATTAGACATCAATAAATCTGAACGTCACATCAGGGGTGGGCTTGCAACGAAAGAGAAATATCTTCATAGATAGAATCAAAGGGAAATTATGAAATGCCAGGTTACACATGCAAAATTGTAATAGAAGATACACATCCACCGGTATGGAGAAGAGTCATCATACCAGATCAGATTACTTTTTTTGAATTACACAAGATCATACAGATATTATTTGATTGGGACGACGTTCATCTTCATGGATTCCATATACCATCGGATGATATTGTGATAGATGATGAAGGAGGATTTGATCTGTGGGGAAATCATTATAATGATTTCGATACGAATATTGATTTCTTCTTTAAAAATTACAAATGGATCCGCTACATCTATGATTTTGGAGATGAATGGCGTCACAAGATCAATATAGAAAAATATGAGCTGGATTATAAAGAACGATATCCTAAACTGGTCAAATATAAAGGGGATAACTTCATGGAAGACAGCGGAGGGGTCTGGAACTGGGAAATGAATGAAGAAGTTTATCCTTTTGACAGAGAATTTGTGGAAAGCCAGTTCCGTCAGATGGTATTTCCAAAGCATAAACAAAAAGATAAGGTTAAAGTATTCAACGAACAGGATAAGATAGATATATTAAAAGGTTTTTTTGACGAAATAAGTAAGATGCCAGAAGATGATCTGGAAGATATGTTGAAAAATGCATGGCAGGATATGTATTTGGAAGAAACAAAGTGTAATTTAGATGATAGATCAAAAGAGTGGGAAGATCATATAAAGAAAAACGGTAAGGTCAAGTTTTGTGTTTCATCAAAAACACAAAAAGAATTACTGGAAAATCTAAGCGAAGATCAATCCAGTGATTATTGTAAATATTTAAGGATTCCAAAAAACAGATCAAGATCACATATGGAAAGGATCAGCAGTATTTCGGATACATTAAGAGAACATCCAGAATATATATTATATGTTATGAACCAAGATGAATATGATAGTTTGAAACAATGGATGAATCACTTAAATGATAGCATAATAAATATATCACAAGATGAAGCTGATATTTGTGCCAAAGCATTTGTTTTAGGATTTGGGGAATATGAAATTAAAGATGATATAGCAGAAGTGTATCTTGCCTCCGATCTGAAAGAGTATGTAGATGTTTTGAATCAGAAAACAGAAGACGAAATCTATACAAAGATAGAAACATTTGATGACAGAGTAGGAAGATTGATGCAGCTATACTGTGTGATCGAATTAGAAGAATTATACAAAATATACAAAAAAACGTATGATCCGAAACAAGGAAAAAGGGAATTCTTTCGATATGTTTACTGGCGAGGAAGAATGAATGATCTATTAAATACATACCAAGAACCAGATGGAACAGCATATGTTGCGATGCATGGAATGGATGTCCACAAGATCATAGAAAAGAGAGAGATTTATGCAAAAGATCTTCCATTGAATGAATTTCCAGAATGGGAGATTAACGAACTAACAGATAATATTGCAAATAGAGCAGAATCAATCAATATTCTGTATATGATGTTGCAAGAGCAATTTCGTATGCCAGAACAGGAAACATCAGAAATATTATTTAATACGATAAGTTCGGTCATGAGTGGAGATACGCTGGGTGTGATTATAGAAAATATAAAAACCAGAGTGAATAAAACATGGACTCCAGACATTTATGCAGAAATGTGGAATATGATCAGTGATCTCATGATAGAATTGGAATTGCCGATATTAAAGGCAAGAAATCGTGATGAATATGCAATTGAACAAGAAATGTCTCCATGGAGTATAGGAATGCTGTCTGACAAAGAAAATTTCAAAAACACAAAACAACAGCATTTATACGAATTTCCACGCAGCATACAGGAGCGTTTATACAACATCGAAAGTACGGGAATGAAAGAAGATATAGACAAGCTTTTTGCATACAAAGAAGAAAATCGCATCTGCTCCGAAGAATTCCTTTATATGTTGTCAAGTAGTTGTATCGTTTATGGATATATAAAAGAAGCAAGATCTTTGATCAAAGAATTAAAGAATAGTTCTACAGCCGGAAAGAAGATAGTAAAACTATTAGAAATAGAAATTGATCAATATGATAATGTAATGGATATGAGGGATTATTAATATCTGTGATGTTAAAAAGAAAATTCCGATAACAATCATCTAAAGTTGAAATCCAGTACAGTTTAACATACACACTCTGTAATGGTCTGAATCACGTAAATTATTTGAATATTATAAAAAGAGATCATGTGTCTGCAACCGTACGAACACGTCTGCAGACACATGATCTCTTTTTATAATATTCCACCAATAATTTCCGTCATTCCACCATATTTACATTAGAGAATTCTGATAATTCAACAATTCACTCATAGGCTTCGACATATTCAGATACTGTCTGGTATTTCGTCGTAATCCATTATTATTACCACCCTTAAGTATCGTCTCATGCGTAGCGAAGAAATCCTGATCTTCTTCAAAAGGTGTTCTCACGATATGAATATCCACGATCTCATCTAAGAAACGATTCTGATGAAAGATCTTTCTCGTACATTCTTTTCGATACAAAGGATGCAGCTGATTTACCGTAAACTGAAAATAAAGAGAATTAAGTAATGGTTCATCACTGTCTAATAAAAATTGATAATCACCATCCAAAATCTTCTGTCCTTGTTCTTTGGTCAAAGGAATCTTTGTTTTATCTACCACAGATCCGTTCCGCTTTCTCTGCATCAGATAGAGATCTTCATCATTCTCCATATAGAAATAATATGTAAATGGGGAACTGTCCTTTGCTCCTTCAAACATTAATACCTTGACCGGAAGACTGATCATATATTTATCAGGAGATTTGGACAGGATATATTCTTCCTGTGTCTGGTTATATTCAGCTTGACTGATATTCTTCGTAACTTCGGTATAAGAAAGTTTTTCAATTGCTGTATTTTTCATGATAACTCCTAACCCGTGCTTTGTTATTAACTTCTTCCATTATAGCAAAGGAATATGATAAATTCATGTCTTATTTATAAAAAATGTATGAATAATTCATAGATTTTCTCAATACCCTGTGCTAAGATAAAATCTGGAGGAAAACTATGGATTTATTTGAATATGCAAGAGAATTAAATAAAGATAAAGAGTCGCCATTAGCAGGGAGAATGAGACCTGCAACCCTCGATGAAGTGGTGGGTCAGGAACATATTATTGGAAAAGATAAATTACTATATAGAGCGATCAAAGCGGATAAGATCAGCTCGATCATTTTCTATGGTCCACCAGGAACAGGAAAGACAACCTTAGCAAAAGTCATTGCCAATACGACCAAAGCAAATTTTGTACAGATGAATGCAACAACATCTGGGAAGAAAGATATGCAGGAAGCGGTGGCAGATGCGAAAGAATCTCTTGGAATGTATCAGAAGAAGACGATCTTGTTTATCGATGAGATCCACAGATTCAATAAAGCACAACAAGATTACCTGCTGCCATTTGTAGAAGATGGAACGATCATTTTGATCGGAGCAACGACAGAGAATCCGTATTTTGAAGTAAATCAGGCGTTGATCTCAAGATCCAATGTATTTGAACTACATTCATTAGATAAAGAAGATATTAAGAAATTGATCGTAAGAGCTATTACAGATGACGAAAAAGGAATGGGGATCTATGGAGCAACGATTACCGATGATGCACTGGATTTTCTCTCAGATATGGCAGAAGGAGATGCAAGAAGTGCTTTAAATGCGATCGAACTTGGAATATTAACAACAGAACCTGCTGAAGATGGAAAGATTCATATCGATATCGATGTAGCACAGGAATGTATCCAAAGAAGAGTGACAAAATACGACAAAGACGGGGATAATCACTATGATGTGATTTCTGCATTTATCAAAAGTATGCGAGGATCAGATCCAGATGCAGCTATTTATTATCTGGCAAGAATGATCGATGTCGGAGAAAGTGTTACATTTATTGCAAGAAGAATCATGATCTGTGCATCCGAAGATGTTGGAAATGCTGATCCGCAGGCATTACAGGTAGCAGTTGCAGCGTCACAGGCAGTGGAACGGATCGGAATGCCAGAAGCAAGGATCATACTGGCACAGGCAGTCACTTATGTAGCCAGTGCACCAAAGAGCAATGCAGCATATATGGCAGTTGATCAGGCATTAGAATCTGTCAGAAATCATAAGATAGGAGCAGTTCCTAATCATTTAAGAGATGCTCATTACAAAGGCGCAGCGAAACTAGGACATGGAATCGGATATAAATATGCGCATGATTATCCAGATCATTATGTAAAACAACAGTATCTTCCAGATGAGCTTCTTGGAACAACGTTTTATGAACCAACGGAAAATGGATATGAGAAAAATATCAAAGAATATTTGGAAAGAATCAGAAAGTAAAATAAAAATGAGCACTGAAAATGAAACATCAGTGCTCGTTCTTATTTTTACTCCATTTATACAAAAATGACATTGCCCATAAAAAGATCGGAAAGAAAAACATCAAAAACAGTGACATCCAGAATAACTGGCTTCCGCTCACTGCAAAATAGATAGTAGATCCGATGATGGCAAGCAATATCACGATCAGCAGGATTGCTGTGATCTGCTTCATACGCTTTTGTTTTTTCATCATAACATCCTTTCGTAAATATATATACCTATGAGGTATCCTAGCATAGATTATTGTGTTTTGAAAGAGTAAAATATTTTATAAAAGAAAGTGAATAAGAAGCAAAAGAGAGGACATAATAAGAATATCCAGTTAATAAAAGAACTGGATAGAGAAATACTTATCCTCCCCTTAAGTATTCCCCCACTCTGCGAAGCCGTGGAATGGGGGATTTTTATGTAAAATTGCTGTCGATTGTTGAAAAAGAGCCAGAGATTTGTTATAGTATCAAAGGAAAATAACATTTTTAAAAGAAAAGGATGGAATGAACATGGCTTTATTACAGGAATGGCGTGATTACGCATATAAATTTGACGATAGAACAGCAGAAGGACAGCAGTTCTGGTTAAATTACTTCAACATTGAAAAAGGAATCTACGAACAATTATTAGCTGACAAAGATACAGTTGTATCTGGAACAGTGAAAGAATTAGCAGACAAATACGAGACAGAATTACAGATGTTTGTAGGATTCTTAGATGGAATCAACGACAGCTTAAAAGAAGCAAACCCAATCGAAGAGATGGATGAAAATACACAGGTAAGCTTAGACATCGACTTCGAGAAATTATATTACAACATGGTTGGATGTCGTGCAGAATGGCTTTACAACTTAAAAGAATGGGATGACATTCTTACAGAAGAAAGAAGAAAAGAGTTATACAAAGAATCCAGAAATTCAACAACAGTTGTAAAAGGAAAGAAGATCGGAAGAAACGATCCATGCCCATGCGGAAGCGGTAAAAAATACAAAAAATGCTGCGGAAAAAACGCTTAATTCGTTAAAAGAAATAGTCGAATATGTAAATGAAACAAGGAAGAACCTTTTGGCTTATGTGATAGCTGAAGGGTTCTTTTATTTTAGAAAATTTTGATAAAATCCCATATGAGATAAAAATACAGAAATTATTGACATTTTGTATACATGATGTTAGAATTTCAATTAGTCGTCTAATGATTAGTTATCTAATTAAAATACTCAAAGTAAAGAAAGGAGCATACATGAAGAAGTGTGAAGGAATTTACAGTTTGATCGGTAAAGTGAATCATAAGAGTGCGATTTATGGATTTGAGCTTTTGAAAGAAGAAAATATACATCCGAGACAGATGCCTCTGATCATTCATTTAAAAAAATGCGAAGGCTGTACACAAAAAGAGTTAGCCGAGAAGATGCAGGTCAAGCCGTCTACGCTAAACGTAATGATTGGACGAATGGAAAAGAATGGATATATAGAGAAAAAACAGGACGAAAAAGATTCAAGAAAAAGCAGAATTTATTTTACTGAGAAGGGAAGAAGTATCTGTGAAGACGGTCATAAAAAATTTGTCATGATACAAGAAAAACTTCAAGAGTATTTTACAAAAGAGGAGCAGGAAGAACTCAAGAGACTGTTAAATAAATTTTGTGATTGTCTGGATGAACAGACAGAGATACTAAAAAAAGAAAGAAAGGAAAAATCAGATGCTTAAATTATTTCGATATTTGAAAAAAGCATATGTGCCTATCATTGCGATCGTGTTATTGCTGATCCTACAGGCGAGTTGTGACTTGACATTACCAACATTTACTTCCAATATCGTCAATGTTGGTATTCAGCAGAAGGGTATTGAAGACGCAGTTCCTGATGTAATGAGAGAAGAAACATTTCTGGCATTGAAATCTCTTATGAAACAAGATGATGCAGATGATATGGAAGATGCTTATAAACTTTATACAAAAGATCAGGTAAAAGATTCAAAATATAAAGATTATAAAGACGGACGTTTATATGTCAGAAGATATATCTCCAAAAAAGACAGAGAACATCTTGATACGAGTATGTCAAAGGCAATGCTTAAGTTGTCAGCGCAGATGGCAAAACAGATTCAGGCCAATCCTCAGGCAGCAGCTTCTTTAAGCAAGAGCCAGAAAAAAATGATGGCGCAGATGAAGAACATGGATACAAAAGACATGCCAGATACGATCATCAGTCAGGCAGCGATTTCTTTTGTGACTTCAGAATACAAAGCGATCGGACTTGATATTGACCAGATGCAGACACATTATCTGTTAGTGACAGGAGCAAAGATGATCGGGCTTGCGTTCTTGATCATGGCAGCAGCAGTGAGTGTTACTTTATTGTCAGCACGTTTAGCTGCGAAACTAAGTCGTATTCTGAGAGAGAAAGTATTTGAGAAAGTTATGTCGTTTACAAACTCTGAGTTTGATAAATTCTCAACAGCCTCATTGATCACAAGAAGTACGAATGATATCCAGCAGATTCAGATGTTTATGACGATGGTATTCCGTATCGTCGTATACGCACCATTAATGGGGATCGGAGGTATTTTCAAAGTATTAACAACCAATGCAAAGATGACATGGACGATCGCTATCGGTGTGATCGCGATCATGTTAGTGATCTTTGTATTATTTAAGGTAGCGATGCCAAAATTTAAGATCTTACAGAAACTGATCGACCGATTAAACTTAGTAACAAGGGAAATTCTTACTGGACTTTCCGTAATCCGTGCATTCAGTACAGAAAAACATGAAGAAGAACGTTTTGACAAAGCCAATATGGATCTGATGAAGACAAATTTATTTGTAAACAGAGCTATGACATTTATGATGCCAACAATGATGCTGATCATGAATGGTTTAACTGTTCTGATCGTATATGCTGGAGCATCCAATATTGATGCAGGAAAGATGCAGGTTGGAGATCTGATGGCATTTATCCAGTATGCAATGCAGATCATTATGGCATTCTTATTTATCTCCATGGTATCTATTATGATGCCTCGTGCACAGGTTGCAGCAGAACGTGTCAATGAGATCTTAGATATGGAAGTCATGATCAAAGATCCAGAAGAACCAAAAGAATTTTTACCAGAGAAAAAAGGTGAAGTTGAATTTAAAAATGTATATTTCTGCTATCCTGATGCAGATGAAGCAGTGCTTCATAATATCAGTTTTACAGCACCAGCTGGTAAAACAACCGCATTTATTGGAAGTACAGGTAGTGGTAAATCAACATTGATCAACCTGATTCCTAGATTCTTTGATGTCAGCCGTGGAAGTATTTTGGTTGATGGGGTGGATATCCGTGATGTAAAACAACATGATTTATGTGAAAAGATCGGATACGTACCACAGAAAGGAGTATTGTTCTCAGGAACAATCGAATCCAACTTAAAATATGGAAAAGAAGATGCAACGATCGATGAAGTGAAACGTGCAGCAAGAATCGCACAGGCAACAGATTTCATTGAGGAGAAAGAGGAAAAGTATGATTCACCGATCGCACAGGGCGGTTCCAACGTATCTGGTGGACAGAAACAGAGATTATCAATTGCAAGAGCTATTGCAAAAGATCCTGAAATCTATATTTTTGATGACAGTTTCTCAGCACTTGATTATAAGACAGATGTGAAACTTCGTTCTGAACTTCAGAAAGAAACAAATGGAAGTACAACATTGATCGTAGCACAGAGGATCAGTACGATCCTTCATGCAGACCAGATCATCGTCTTAGATGAAGGAAATATCGTAGGAAAAGGAACTCATGAAGAGTTATTAAATACTTGTCCGGTTTATCAGCAGATTGCCAAATCGCAATTATCAGAAGATGATCTTAAGAAAGCAAGGGAGGTGTCTGACCATGAGTAATAATCGAAGAAGAGGTCCGATGGGTGGACCAGGCAGAGGAATGGCACCAGGCGAGAAAGCCAAAGATTTAAAAGGAACAATGGTCAAACTGATCAAATATATGAGACGTTTCTATGTTCCGATCGTTATGGTAATCATTTTTGCTATTGCAAGTACCGTGTTTAACATTGTTGGACCAACGATCTTAGGAGATGCAACAACTGAGATCTTCAAAGGACTGGTTCGCAAAGTATCTGGTGGAAGTGGAATTGATTTTGATAAAGTTAAACATATTTTATTGATGTTGTTAAGCTTATATGTAGCAAGTGCGATTTTCTCATTTATTCAGGGACTGATCATGACACATGTATCAAACAATGTCAGTTACCAGATGAGAAAAGATATTTCAGAGAAGATTCATCGTATGCCAATGAAATATTTTGAAAGCAGAACCTATGGTGAAGTATTGTCAAGAGTTACAAATGACGTTGATACATTAGGACAGAGCTTAAACCAGAGTATGACACAGATCATCACATCAGCGACACAGATCGTCGGTGTATTTATTATGATGATCCGTATCAGTATTCCGATGACGATCGCAGTTTTATTGACACTTCCATTATCTATGGGATTGATCGGATTGATCATGTCAAAATCTCAGCCATATTTCAAGGCACAGCAGAAACACCTTGGAGAGTTAAATGGACAGGTAGAAGAAATCTATAGTGGACATAACATTGTCAAAGCATTTAACAAAGAAGAAAGCGTGATCGAAGAATTTAAAGAAGTAAATGGAAAACTTTACAATTCTGCATGGAGATCACAATTCTTCTCAGGAGCAATGATGCCGCTGATGCAGTTTGTTGGGAATTTAGGTTATGTAGCAGTAACAATATTAGGTGGATATTTAGCAATCAAGAAGACAATCGAGGTAGGTCAGATCCAGTCATTCTTACAGTATGTAAGAAACTTCAGCCAGCCGATCACACAGTTAGCACAGGTAGGTAACATGATGCAGACGACCGCAGCATCTGCAGAACGTGTCTTTGAATTCCTAGAAGAAGAGGAAGAGATCGAAGTTGAAAAAGACGCGGTACCTGTTGATACACTTGCTGGAAATGTAACATTTGAACATGTAAACTTCGGATACAACAAAGATCAAACGATCATCAATGACTTCTCCGTCGATGTCAAAGAAGGTCAGAAAGTTGCGATCGTAGGACCAACTGGAGCTGGAAAGACAACGTTGATCAAACTTCTGATGCGTTTCTATGATGTGAATGGAGGCTGCATTAAAGTAGATGGCCATGATATCAGAGAATTCAAGAGAAGTGACCTAAGAGAAATGTTTGGTATGGTACTTCAGGATACATGGCTTTACAATGCAAGTATCCGTGACAATATCCGCTATGGTAAATTAGATGCAAGCGAAGAAGAAATCCAAGGAGCAGCAAGAGCTGCATACGCACATCATTTCATTGAAACACAGCCAGGTGGATATGATATGGAGATCAACGAAGAAAGCAATAATATCTCCCAAGGACAGAAACAGTTATTAACGATCGCAAGAGCAATCTTAGCAGATCCAAAGATTTTGATCCTTGATGAAGCAACAAGTTCGGTCGATACAAGAACAGAAGAACGAATTCAGATGGCAATGGATAATCTGATGCAAGGAAGAACAAGTTTTGTGATCGCCCATCGCTTATCAACGATCAAAGATGCCGATGTGATCTTGGTTATGAATCACGGAGACATTGTAGAACAGGGAAATCATGAAGAATTGCTGGCCAAGGGTGGATTCTATGCGGATCTTTATAATAGCCAGTTTGAAAACGCTTAAGAATAATAAAACATTGTGAAAAAAGGGAAAACGAAAGTTTTCTCTTTTTTTATTCTAATATAGAAAAGATTTTCACAGGATTAAATAGACGGATATAGCAAATTTTGGTATAGTTAAATAGAACAAAAATATATCCAGATATAGAATCAAGGAGAATCAAAGTTATGAAGAAGAATCAGACACAGATTAAAAAATATGCGGCTGTGATCAGTATATTCTTAGCGGCAGTCATCGTAGGACTTTTTGTTTTCTTCTTTTGCATAAAACGTTCTGTTGAACAAAGATCAAAAAACACGATGAGGAACAACGTGGTCAGACAGAGTGAGCATTTAAGAACAATATTAGATATTCAATATGATTACTTAAATGCATTAGCAGAAGAGATTGGCAAGACAGACCATCTGTTAGCAAAGAAGAATATGGATTTGATCAAGTCGATCACAAAACATACAGATTTTGGTGGGACTGCATTGATCGAGCCAAATGGGGATGCTCATTATGACAATGGATTGATAAAGAATTTATCGCATCGAAGATATTTTAAAGAAGTGATCAGTGGAAAAAGAACATTAAGTGATCCATTAGATAGTAGTATTTCTGGATCAACAAGAGTTGTGTTAGGAGTTCCTATATATAACAGCAAACACAAAGTGATCGGAGCTCTTGGAGGTTCTTATGACGTAACAGCTCTAAGTCGTATGCTGTTTGAAGATCTTTTTAATGGACAAGGATGCAGTATGATTATTGCGCAAAACGGAGAAATCATTGCATTTGAAGGAGATACATCTTACTGGAATCTTGATTATAGAGATAATTTCTATAAATATTGTTACAAATGGATCATCAAAGACAAAGTAACAGTGAAGAAGATCAAACAGGATTTTAAAGAAGGAAAAGAAAATCTTGTAACGGCAGACAGCAAGAAAGAAGGGACAAGAAGACATTACTTTGCATATATGCCAATGGGGATCAATGACTGGACTCTCTGCTATGCATTACCAGAACAGGCAGCACAACAGTCATATAACTTCATTGAAGGCTACGAAATAAGCTTTATGATCGTATTTATTGTTTTGGTGATCTTATTGATCCTGTATATTGTTTATGAGAATCATACAAGGAACAAAGAATTACTGAAATATGCACAAACTGACGCATTGACAGGATTATATAACAAAGAAACAACCGAGCAGTTAACGGATGAACTTTTATCAGAAGATGAGAATAAGTCCCATGCATTTTTGATTTTGGATGTGGACTGTTTTAAGCAGATCAACGATATCTATGGACATGCAGTCGGGGATATCGTGTTACAGAAATTTGGAAAACTTCTAAAAGGCACTTTCCGTGAAGGAGATATATTAGGAAGGATCGGTGGGGATGAATTCGGAGTCATTATGAAGAATATCCAGACAAAGGATATAGCAATGAAGAAAGCAGAAGAATTGCTAGCTAAAACACAAGCATACAAGATCGACGAATTGAAAGGAAATAATATCTCCATCAGTATCGGGATCAGCACAGCCCCACAAGACGGGGACTGCTACATGGATCTCTATAAACGCGCCGATCAGGCACTTTACCAGGCAAAACGAAGTGGAAAAGCAAGAGTGTGCAACTATTTCTCATGAAAATAGTCTTTTACCAATTTTACCACAGTTCCAGATAGAAGGAACAAAGCGATCAAGTTCGGAATCGCCATCAGACCGTTGAATGTTTCTGCGATACTCCAAAGCATTCCAAGGTCTACAGTAGCACCAAGGATCGCAACTAATGAATATACTAACATAAAAGGTTTAATAACCTTAGAAGAGAATAGAAACTCAATACAACGAGCTCCATATAATCCCCATCCGATAATGGTTGAAAATGCAAAACAACATAACGCAACTGCAGTAAAGATGGAGATCCAGTTACCATAAGTAGAAGTAAATCCACTGATCGTAAGTTCAGCACCAGCATCGGCACCAAATCCAATTGGAATTCCACTGCAGAGGATGACCAAAGCTGTTAATGTACAGATTAAGATCGTATCAGTAAATACTTCAAAGATACCAAGAAGTCCCTGCTTTACAGGCTCTTTCGTATCAGCACAAGCATGAGCGATCGAACCTGTACCAAGTCCGGCTTCATTTGAGAAGATGCCTCGTGCGACACCTTTTTTCATACTCATAAAGAAACTTCCAACAATACCACCAGTCACAGAAGCAGGATGGAAAGCTCCGTTAATGATAGAACCAAAAACAGCAGGCAGCTGATCGATATTTAAAACAACAACACCTAAGGCAAAGAAGATATAAATAAATGCCATAAAAGGTACTAATCTTTCAGCTACCTGTCCGATTCTTTTGATTCCGCCAAGTAAGATCAATGCCACAAGAATTGCAACAATGATACCAATGATCAGATTCGTAGTTCCAACAGAAGACTGACTGATCACGTGAAAATTCAACAAAGCAGAATTGATTGCTGTTGTGATCGTATTTACCTGAGTAGCATTTCCAGTTCCGAATACTGTTAAAACTCCGAAAGCAGAGAATAGTACAGCAAGAAAATGCCAGTTTTTGCTAAGACCATTCTTGATATAGTACATAGGACCACCAACATAATCCCCTTCTTGGTTACGTTCTCTGAAGTGAACTGCAAGTGTTACTTCGGAAAATTTCGTACACATTCCAAGAATAGCAGAAATCCACATCCAGAAAACAGCACCAGGACCACCGATTGCGATCGCACCGGCAACTCCGGCAATATTTCCAGTTCCGACTGTGGAAGCGAGTGCAGTACAGACTGCCTGAAATGGAGTCATAGATCCGTCGGATGCATCTTGCTTCTTAAAGACACGACCAAGCGTTTCCTTCATTGCATAAGGAAATTTACGGATCTGTAAAAATTTTGTTTTGATCGTTAACAGTAATCCGACACCAATGATGCAGATCATGGCTGGAACACCCCAGATAAAGTTGTTCACGGCACTGTTAACTGATTGTATAAGCTCTAACATAAATCAAACCTCTTTCAAATTTCTTTTATTAATTTGTATCTGTTCTTATATAATAGATATTTACTCATTAAGATCCATGTTACCTTAAGGTGACATGGAACATGAACAGACACAAGTGCAATCATATCATATTTACAGAAAAAAGTACAGAATCTAATCTTGACAGAGAATTAATAGAAATCTTCTATAGATTTATGAAAAAAATCTAACTTGTAAAATATGTAAATAAGGACTAAACTTATATTCATAATTACGTGTAGACTTGGAGGATGAAAGATGGAGAATGAAAAACCAATACTAAGAGGAGAGCTTGCATTGATGGCAGCAATCGTGATCAATAGTTTTAGTGTAGTACTGATGCTGTATTCAGGTTCTGGAATTTCGGCAATCTCAAGTGTACCTTATGCATTTTCGGAAGTATTTAAGGAGTTATCACTAGGTACATGGACATATATATTTCAGGGAGCATTGGTGTTAAGTCTGATGATCCTAAGAAGAAAGTTTGTACCATCTTATTTATTCAGCTTCGTTGCAGGATTTGCGTTTAGTGAATTATTAGATGTCAATGAATTATGGATTGGGATCCTGCCACAGACGATCCCATGCAGGATTGCGTATTTCCTGATCAGTTATTTCTTGTTAAGTATAGGAATTGCTTTAGAGAACAGATGCCAGCTTCCGATCATTCCAACGGATTTATTTCCAAGAGAATTATCAGAAATCATTGACAAACCATATGCAAGGGTTAAGATCATATTTGATGTTTTATGTCTTGCCACAACTGGGCTTTTAACATGTCTGATGCTTGGATATTTAGATGGATTAGGTATTGGAACGATCGTTGCTGCATTTACAATGGGTAAAATGGTTTCGATCACAGGCAGTTGGATCGATCAGAGAGTTACTTTTGCATCGGTCTTAAGTAAACAGACGATATAGGGAATTAAGAGAATAGAAATAAGAAAGATGATAAAATAAGATAGAACGGGTGATAGTTTTGAAACGATATATTTTGAATGATTATATTAAAGATGATGTCAGAATGGTAAATCCAACGATGGAAATTAATGGTTTTAAAGTAAGACCAGGATTTTTTGATCTAAATGGAGCATCAGAATTTTCATGTGGGGTGAATTTTACAGTGCATACAAGCAATGGAACATCATGTGATCTGCTATTATTTCATCCAGGAGAAGAAGAACCATATGCAATCATTCCATTTCCAGAATCATATAAGATCGGAGATGTCTATTCTATGATTGTTTATGATCTGAAATCTGAAGATTTTGAATATGCTTATCGTGTGGATGGACCATATGATGAACAAAAAGGATTACTGTTTGATAAAACAAAAATTTTGTTGGATCCATATGCTCAGGCTGTTGCAGGACAGGAAGTCTGGGGACATAAAAGAACCAGAACGTATCATGCAAGAGTTGTAAGAGATAGTTTTGACTGGGGGGTACAGCCACAGTCAAGCAGAGAGATGAGTGATCTGATCATTTATGAGTTACATGTCAGAGGATTTACAAATCATTCATCCTCAGGAGTCAAACATCCAGGAACTTTTGCAGGATTAAAAGAAAAGATTCCATATTTAAAAGAATTAGGGATCAATGCGGTAGAATTGATGCCAATCTTTGAATTTGACGAGATGATCAACGCAAGAGAAGTGGATGGGAAACAACTTGTTGAATATTGGGGATATAATACGGTTGATTTTTTTTCACCAAATGCCAGTTATGCAGCTGCTGAGGAAGTCAATAATGAAGGAAAGGAATTAAAAGAATTGATCCGTGAACTTCATGAAAATGGAATCGAAGTTATTCTGGATGTTGTATTTAATCACACTGCGGAAGGAAATGAAAATGGACCATTCTTCAGTTTTAAGGGATTTGACAACAATATCTACTATTTATTAACTCCAGAAGGTAATTATTATAATTTTAGTGGATGTGGGAATTCTCTAAATTGCAACCATCCAGTAGTACAGCAGATGATCCTTGAATGTTTAAGACATTGGACGGTTCATTATCGTGTAGATGGATTCCGATTTGATCTTGCAAGCATTCTTGGACGAGATGAAGATGGAATGCCAATGAATAATCCACCATTACTAAAAAGTCTGGCCTACGATCCACTTTTAAGGAATGTAAAACTGATCGCAGAAGCATGGGATGCAGGTGGATTATATCAGGTAGGAAACTTTCCAGCCAGCAAACGATGGGCAGAATGGAACGGACAGTACCGTGATACGATGCGAGGCTATCTAAAAGGTGATTTCTGGGAAGCTAACAGTGCTGCATGGAGAATTTGTGGTTCAGGTGACTTGTATGGCGGATATTACTCTGATGGAAACAGTAATTACGCTGGATACAATTCCTGTATCAACTTCCTCACATGTCACGATGGATTTACAATGTATGATCTCTATTCTTACAATAATAAACATAATGAGGCAAATGGTTGGAACAATACCGATGGGGCAAATGACAATCGAAGCTGGAATTGTGGTATGGAAGGAGATACAAAAGATCCGGAAGTACTCAAATTACGTTACCGCATGATCAGAAATGCTTGTGCTATCTTAATGTGCAGCCGTGGAACGCCAATGTTCTTCTCAGGCGATGAATTCGGAAATACGAAGTTTGGAAATAATAACAGCTACTGTCAGGATAATGAAATCTCATGGATTGATTGGAGCTTATTAGAGAAGAATAAAGATTTATTTGAATTCTTTAAATTTATGATCGATTACCGAAAAAAACATCCAGTTATCCGCAAGAAACTGGACAATGCAGTTTGCGGAATGGAAGCAATGCATGCACACGATGTTAATGCAGAACGTATGGAAGTACCACAAAATGCAAAAACACTGGCAGTAAGCTTTGCAGGATATGACCGCAAAAAAGGAAAAGACGATCTTGTATATGTAGCAGTCAATGCTTATTGGGAAGAAGTAAAGATCACACTTCCAAACCTTGCAAATCATGGTGCATGGTACTTAAGTGTGGATACTTATGGAGATGAGAAAGGAAAGTACTTCTATCAAGAAGGAGAAGAGATTCGCATTGATCGTGAATATGTGATGAAACCTCGGTCTATTGTGGTGTTTACTGGACGAGAAGTTTTAAGATGATTTTTAAATTTTGTATGTTGGCCAACTGTAGATTTTGAGTATATGATAAAAACTAAATAAGCAACCGAAAGCGCAGCGGTGGAATTTTGCTCACATTTTGAACAAATCGCTGATCCGCCCAATTTCCTACGAAAACTCGCGTTGAAAGTTACTGAACCCAGTAGTCTTTGACGCTCAGACATTCGTCCAATTGGGCTGCGAATTTGTTCAAAATATGGCAAAATTCCAATGCTGCGCTTTCGGTTGCTTATTTAGTTTTTATCATATACCAGAAGTCTAAAGTGTGGACAATTATAAGATTGGAAAACTTATGTAGGTGTGTATGTTGAATGTTATTGTTTTCAATTTATGTAGTGGCAGACAGATATTATTATTGTCAATACAGTAAAACATACATTCTCTATGTGGAGGTTTGAATAGTGTTCTGTTGTATGGGATATAAATAAAAGAAAAAGAAAGATCATGAATAAGCAAAAGTGGCAACATGAGCACTTTTTGAATGCGTTTTTTACAAATTCGCAGCGTCCTGTGGTCGATTGTTTGAACGTAGCTGCGGGCATTTTGGCTCGCAGCCAGTGAGTTATCGAAGGAACAGGCGCGGACCAGCGATTTGTAAAAAACGCTTTCAAAAATGCGGAGTGCCACTTTGCTTATTCATGATCTTTCTTTTTCTTTTATTTATATCCCATACAACAAAATACTACTTACAAATCTTTCCCAGTAAGCATCTCATAAGCCTGGAAATATTTATCGATTGTCTTATCAACAATGTCCTGAGGCAGTTTCCAGTCATGTTCGTTGCTCTTTAACCAGTCGCGGGCGAACTGTTTGTCGAAGGATGGCTGTCCATGACCTGGTTCGTATTCGTCTGCTGGCCAGAAACGAGAGCTGTCTGGTGTTAACATTTCATCTCCGATGACGATGTTACCGTTTTCATCAAGACCAAATTCAAATTTCGTATCTGCGATGATGATTCCGTGTTCTAATGCATAATCAGCACATTTCTTATAAAGTGCGATCGTCTTATCGCGTAACTGTTCAGCGTATTCCTGTCCTTTACCTGGGAATTCTTTCTCAAGAACTTCAATACTTCTTTCAAAAGAAATGTTCTCATCATGATCACCGATTTCTGCTTTTGTAGATGGTGTGTAGATTGGTTCAGGAAGTTTATCAGATTCTTTTAATCCTTCAGGAAGTTTGATTCCGCAGACTGTACCATTCTCCTGATAGCTTGCCCAACCGCTTCCTGTGATATATCCACGAACGATACATTCGATTGGAAGCATAGTAAGTTTCTTACACATCATGCTGTTTCCATCATATTTTTCCTGTTGGAAGAATTCAGGCATATCTTTGACATCAACAGAGATCATATGGTTAGGAACGATGTCTTTTGTAAGGTCAAACCAGAATTTGGACATCTGTGTTAAAACAGTTCCTTTCTTTGTGACATCATTCTTTAAGATGACATCAAAGCAGCTGATACGGTCAGTTGCAACCATGATCAGGCTGTCACCATTGTCATAAATCTCACGAACTTTACCTTCTTTGATCGGTTTCATTTCTTTCATTATTCATACCTCGCTGATAAATTGTATCAATGTTTCTCAAATTTTCACTCGTTGTTTACTAATATAACATCAATTGTTGAAAAAATAAAGTCTGGATTGGCGATTTCAGTATTTGTAATATATTTTGCCCTCGGTTCGTAAATCATATATAATGGTATGAGTGTCAAGAAGTATAATTTAAATGGAGGAAACTGATCGTTATTATGAAATTTTATTATGCCCCAATGGAAAGTATCACGATTTACTTATACCGAAACATTTACGAACAACTATTTGGAGAAATCGATAAATACTACACACCATTTATTATGCCAAATGGAAAAAGAACATTCAAAACAAGAGAATTTCAGGATGTATTGCCGGAACATAATGAAGGATTACATATCGTACCACAGATTTTAACGAAAAGTTCTGAAGATTTTATCAGAACAGCAAAAGAATTAAAAGAACTGGGATACGATGAAGTCAATTTAAATCTTGGCTGCCCGTCAAGAACCGTTGTAGCCAAACAAAAAGGCTCAGGATTCCTGCGAGAACCAGAAGTATTAGATGATTTCCTTACAGAGATCTTCGAAGCATTAGATATGAAGATCTCAATTAAAACAAGAATCGGATTAAGAGACACAGAAGAATTTGAAGAAATCTTAAGCATCTACAACCGCCATCCAGTCTATGAACTAACGATCCATCCAAGACTACAGCAGGAATTCTATAAAGGAAAACCACACCTTGATGTCTTTGAATATGCAGTAAACCACAGCGAAAATCCACTCTGCTACAATGGAGATATCGTAACAAAAGAAGACTACGACAATATCACAACAAGGTTTCCAGATGTAGATGCAGTGATGATCGGAAGAGGTCTGTTAAGAAATCCAGCCCTTGTACGAGAAATCAAATATGGACAGAAACTGACCAAAAGAGAACTCCTGAAAATGCATGATACACTTTATGAAGCATATCAGGGTTACCTGAGTGGCGATAAAAATGTTCTCTATAAGATGAAAGAATTCTGGAACAATGCAGCGGTCATGTTTACAAACCACGAAAAATACGCAAAAAAGATCCGTAAAGTTCAGACGCTAAAGAATTACGAACAGGCAGTGAATGCGTTATTTAATGATCAGGAACTGATCAAATAAAAATAAAAATCTAAATATACATATAGAAAGCCTATTGACAACACAAGCCCCAATATAATATAATCACTCAATAGGCAAAGACGGAGAAAAGTACCATAAATTATCGTTCCCAGTGAGTAGGCGATAGTGAGAATCCTGCAAAGTGAATTTATGCGAAGAACACTCCCGAGCATCAATCTGAACGCAGAACATGAATAGAACAAGATTCAAACTCTGTCAGTAGGTGCGACGTAAGCTGGGCGTTAACCGGCACACAAGAGAGACTGCAAGACAGTAAATCAGGTGGTACCGCGGACTAGAGATATACAGTTCGTCCTGAAGTAACAATTTCAGGACGGGCTTTTTTTGTACCTGATTTTAAGGTGACAGGGAACTAAGAAAACCGCCTGAACGCAAGATAGAGAATACAAGAAAAAGGAGAAAAGAAAATGTCAGACATGTACCGTACCAGAACCATGGACCAGATTTCTGAAGGTGACATCGGAGCACAATTAAAGATCGCCGGATGGGTAGAGAATATCCGTGACCACGGTGGAGTATCATTTATCGACTTACGCGATATGTATGGAGTGATGCAGGTCGTATTAAGAGATACAAGTTTATTAGACCATGTAAGAAAAGAAGAATGTTTATCTGTAGAAGGTGTGATCCAGCACAGAGACGAAGAAACATTTAACCCTAAGATTCCTACAGGAACGATCGAATTAGAAGCACACAAGATCGATATCTTAGGAAAAGTATACAGAGATCTTCCATTCGAGATCGCAACAAGTAAAGAAATCCGTGAAGATGTTCGTTTAAAATATCGTTACCTTGATATGAGAAACAGAAAGGTAAAAGATAACATTTTATTCCGTTCTAAAGTCATCCGTTTCTTAAGAGAAAAGATGGAAGACATGGGATTCGTAGAAGTTCAGACACCGATCCTTTGTGCATCATCACCAGAAGGAGCTCGTGACTACGTAGTACCTTCAAGAAAATACAAAGGTAAATTTTACGCATTACCACAGGCACCACAGCAGTATAAACAGTTACTGATGGTATCTGGAATCGACAAATACTATCAGATCGCACCATGCTTTAGAGATGAAGATGCTCGTGCAGACCGTTCTCCAGGAGAATTCTATCAGTTAGACTTCGAGATGGCATTTGCAACACAGGAAGATGTCTTCAAGATCGGAGAAGAAGTATTAACAGAGACATTTAAGAAATTTGCACCAGAAGGAAGTGTGATCACAGAAGCACCATACCCAATCTTCAGCTACAAAGAAGCAATGCTGCAGTTTGGTAGTGACAAACCAGACCTTCGTAACCCATTAAGAATCATCGACGTGACAGATTTCTTCCAGAGATGTACATTCAAACCATTCCATGGACAGACAGTACGTGCGATCAATGTTCATGCAAAACTTTCCAAAGGACAGCATGAAAAACTGTTAAAATTTGCACAGTCAATCGGTATGGGTGGACTTGGATACTTAGAAGTCAAAGAAGAACTGAAATACAAAGGACCGATCGATAAATTTATTCCAGATGATATGAAGATGGAATTAGCTGAAATGGCTGGATTACAGGAAGGAGATACGATCTTCTTCATCGCAGCACCAGAAAAAGCTGCTTGCATCTATGCAGGACAGATCCGTAACGAATTAGGAAGCAGATTAGACCTGTTAGAAAAAGACGCATACCGTTTCTGCTACATCAATGATTTCCCAATGTATGAAATCGATGAAGAAACGGGTAAATTAGGATTTACACATAACCCATTCTCTATGCCACAGGGTGGATTAGAAGCATTAAATGAAAAAGATCCATTAGATATCTTAGCATACCAGTATGATATCGTATGTAACGGAGTAGAATTATCATCCGGAGCCGTACGTAACCACGACATGGAGATCATGGAAAAAGCATTCGATATCGCAGGATATGACAAAGAAACATTAAAAGACAAATTCGGAGCATTATACAATGCATTCCAGTTCGGTGCACCACCACATGCAGGAATGGCACCAGGAGTAGACCGTATGATCATGTTACTTCGCAACGAAGAAAACATCCGAGAGATCATCGCTTTCCCAATGAGCGGAACAGCACAGGATCTGATGTGCGGAGCACCAAACGAGATTACAGAACAGCAGCTTCGTGAAGTGCATATTAAGGTTAGAGATTAATTAGAGATTATAAGATTAAAAAAAAGACAGGAAACAGACCAAAGAAGGTCAGCTTCCTGTCTTTTTATTTACCAGAAAAATTTTACATGCTACAATAATAAAAAGCAGACATCAAAGGAGGACACCAACATGAAGATCAAAAATGCAACAATCAAAGATTTCGACACAGCCTATGAATACATCAAAAAACTCTGGGACTACAACACCTATGACTATGAAACAACCAAAGAAGTCTACGAAAAAGTACTACAAGACGAAAACAGTTTTGCATTTTTTTCAATAGAAGACGATGGAACTTTTCATGGATTCTGCCATGGAGATTATTTTCAGACCTTCTGGATGTCAGGGCTTACCTGCTATGTATCAAGTTTGATCACAAACGAAGAAGACCGAGGTAAAGGATATGGTGTAAATTTATTAGATCATGCAAAGAAATTGGCAAAAGAACGAGGATGTAAAGCAATCACTTTAGACTCCGGACTGCCAAGAGTACAAGCTCATGGATTTTATGAACATTACGGATTCGAGAAAAGCTGCTATGGATTTGAATTAGCATTGTAGAAGAAAGGAAAATTAATGAAAATATTAGTCAGTGCCTGCCTGTTAGGAATCGATTGCAAATATAACGGAAAAAACAACAAAAATGATAAAATCATAGAATTACTAAAAGACCATGAACTAATTCCAGTCTGTCCAGAAATCATGGGAGGACTGCCAACACCAAGAATTCCGGCAGAAATACATCAAAACAAAGTTATCGCAAAAGATGGCAAAGATGTTACAAAACAATACCAAAAAGGTGCCGAAGAGACACTAAAAATTGCAAAGTTATATAACTGTCACACAGCAATCCTAAAAGAAAAAAGTCCATCTTGTGGCTGTGGCAAAGTCTATGATGGAACATTTACAGGCACGCTGATCAATGGGGACGGAATCACAGCTAGATTATTAAAAGAACATGGAATCAAAATCACAGGGGAAACAACCTTAGATATCACAGAATAAAACAGTGAACAGTAAAATGAGGATCCAAATATGAACAACAAACAAAAACTATTAACCGCAACAGCGATCACAGGAACTATTGTCAGTGCATCTGCATTTACTGTCTTTGATTATGCGATCTGTCGAAGAAAAAAACAGCCAGATGTCCGTAAAAAAGAAAAATGGAAACCATATCTTGATTACGTTTTAAAAGAACAAGAATGGCTAAAAGAACACCAAGAACAAGAATTAAAAGAAATCAGATCAAAAGACGGACTAACACTACGGGCAGCCTACATCCCAAGAGAAAATGCCAAAGGAACTATTATCTGCATGCACGGTTACCATTCAACAAACGATATCGAATTCGTACCGGAAGTCCGATTTCTATGGAATCTTGGATACAGCATTCTTCTTCCATGGCAGAGAAGCCACGGAAAAAGCGAAGGACGCTATATTACTTATGGAGTGAAAGAACGCCATGATCTCAAACGATGGATTTTGTATACCAATCGGAATCTGGCAGCCAAGAACAAAGATATTTTTCTATGTGGAATTTCTATGGGGTGTGCTACAACCTTAATGGCAGCAGGTCTGGACCTTCCAGACAATGTAAAAGGAATTATTGCTGACTGCGGATTCACTTCTCCATGGGATATCATCAAACACGTAGCCAAAGAAAGATTTCATCTTCCACCATTTCCATTAATGTACATGGTAGATTTGATCAGTGAAGTAGTAGCAGGATTTGGATTGAAAGAAGTCAGCATCCCAGAAATCATGAAACGAAACAAGATTCCAGTGTTGTTTATCCATGGAGATGCAGACGATTACGTTCCGATGTGGATGACAATCAAAAATTATGAAGCCTGTGCAGCAAAGAAAGAACTCTATATTGTTTCAGGAGCAGGACACGCACTAGCATTTTCAAAAGATATGGAAGAGGGAAAACGAAGAATCAAAAATTTCATAAATAAATATAAGACGATCTAAAATAAGAAGAACCATTCCGTTTAAATGATGTTACAGAATGGTTCTTGTATTATAAATTTCCTAAAAAACCTATTTTAAGATCATAAGATAACTTTCCGGCCGCTGTGTGATCTTGATTTCTTTCAGAATTCTAAAATTGGATTTTACAGCGAACTGTTTTACATATTCACGGTTTCTTGTATACATAATGATCGTTCCTTCAGGTCCAAGAACTCTTTTGGCGAATGGAAAGAACTTCTCATAAACCTCACGAATCTCCGCTTCTGTCTTCTGGCCAGTCGCATAAGGCATTTCCGTAAAGATTTCATCAAAAGGATAGTCATGGGTAAATGTAAAACAATCCTTATTGATATAATGAACGATCTGGTCTGCAAGATTTGTGTTATAGATCGCTTTCTTAATGGCTTCTGGAGAATGATCGATACCATAAGAAGTATTCCCTTTTACAACCTTCTGACGCTCGATCAGCATCGTACCAACCCCACAGAAAGGATCAAGAATCTGCGCATCCGGGATCATGTAATCTTTGGCAAGTTCCACAAGTAAAGCAGCATTGACTGGTTTGATACTTGTTGGAATGAACTCCTCGCGGTAACTAAAACGACGATCAACGATCGTATTTAATTTCACTAATAAATAATAATCCCCAGATTTACCTTCGATCATACGGATCTCAAATTCATAATGAGAGGTAGAATTTCTTAATTTATGTGCTGTCAGCTCTTCTAATTTCGAAGCAACTTTCTTCGCAAATTTGGAACGTTCAGAAAGTCCCATACGGCTTTTCACTCCGATTCGGAAATAAAAAGGAAAATCCCCTTCATGAGTATTTTCTAATAATGCCATTAAATTCGAACCAGTGATCACGGATGCAGCAACATCAGCATCAGGTTTACATGAAACCATGCCTGGAATCTGAAATAACAATTCATTGTATGTGCGGATCGGTAATAAACGATTCAGATGATTTGTCTTTACACGCACGCCCATTTTTGAAGAAGCAGCTGAAGATTCTTCCATCAAGGCAGCAGTAATTTCCGGGTGTAATGGGTTAGTGCGGAAAATACAATGAAATGTCTGGCGGCCGCCTAAAAATCTATGTTTCTTAAATGGTTCGATAGTATTGATCAGTTCAGAAAGTGCATGAAGTTCATGTTCTACATGCTTTTTCTCATCGTCAGAAGCTTCATAAAGAGATAATTCTTCATAACGTTTTCGGAAAACATCCACATAAGGAGCCGCATTTAAAGATTTTAAAGCAGTTAAATAAGCCTCTTTTACAAAACGTGTATCTTCTGTCTGATAAGCATGAAATACAGCATCGCTTTCAGAAGAAAGTGCCAGATCACCGATCAAAAGAGCAGCATTTTTTCTTGTTTTTGCATCTTCATTTTCTAAAAATACGGATAAGTCCAGATCACCATCATGGATCCAAGACAACAAAAGTTCTCTTTTAGAAGAATCCTTGATCTCCTGACGCAGGGAACTTAAAGACTGACGTACTTCGATATTTTGATTTAATCTTTTACATAAACGATTGATCATATATACATTCCTTTTCTAAATAATGTGTATAAGGAAAAGTCCTTAAAAACTATAAAAACAGTATACCTTATTGAAATAATTTTTGCAAAAAAAGTGAAAATCATGCTATAATAATACGTAACTAAGAGAATAATAGGTAAGGAAGTATATGAAACATATAACGATCAAGAGAGCAGAGCAGGCAGATGTCGATGCGATCATGCAATTGATGCAAGAAGCAGTGGATACTGTGAAGGTTTCCGATTGGTTTCTGCCAGATAACAGACAATATATAGAAGAACACATAAGCGACCGGGGATTTACATTGAAGGCTTTATCAAGTAACAATGAGATCTTGGGCTTTTTTATTGTCGATCTTCCGGGAGAGTCAAAACATAATCTTGGATATGATCTGAATTATGACGATCATAAGATACACAAAGTTGCACATATGGACTACGCAGTTGTGACAAGTAAAGCAAGAGGTTTGGGGCTTCAGAGAAGATTTTTCAAAGAGGCAGAGAAACAATTAGAAGACACGATATATGAATACTTCCTTGGGACCGTTCATCCGGATAATATCTACAGCCGAACAAACTTTGTCAAAGCAGGTTACAGGGAAGCAAGACAAATGTCAAAATATGGTGGTATGCAACGTATCATCATGGAAAAGGAGAAATGACTATGAGTGATCAGTATGATGTTATTATGATCGGAGCAGGACCTTCTGCTATATTTTGTGCTTATGAATTAAAGAGAAATAAGCCAGATATGAAAGTTCTTATGATCGAAAAGGGACGAAGGATCGAAAGAAGAGCCTGTCCAAAACGAAATACAAAGGTATGTGTTGGATGTAAACCATGCTCTATCACAACAGGATTTGCCGGAGCAGGAGCATTCTCAGATGGTAAATTATCCTTATCCCCAGATGTAGGTGGAAATCTTCCAGAGATTCTAGGATATGATAGAACGATCGAATTATTAAAAGAATCCGATGACATTTATTTAAAATTCGGAGCAGATGAGAAAGTATACGGAATCGACGAAGAAGAAGAGATTGCAAGCATCCGTAAGAAAGCAATTCAGGCAAACTTGAAGCTGATCGAATGTCCGATCAGACATTTGGGAACAGAAGAAGGGTACAAGATATACTCAAGACTTCAGGAACATTTATTAAATGAAGGTGTTGATATGATCTTTGATACCATGGTCAAAGATATCATCATTGAAGATGGGGTTGCAAAGGGTGTTGTCACAGACAAAGGTGAGACATATACAGCAGATGAGATCGTAGCAGCCGTAGGACGAGAAGGATCTGAATGGCTAAGCGGAATCTGCAGAAAATACGACATTGAAACACAGGTAGGAACCGTTGATGTCGGAGTCCGTGTAGAAGTTCGAGACGAGATTATGGAAGAATTAAATAAGAGTCTTTATGAAGCAAAACTTGTTTATTACACGCCAACATTCGACGATAAAGTCCGCGTATTCTGCAGCAATCCATCGGGAGAAGTAGCAACAGAATATTATGAAAATGGTCTGGCAGTGGTAAATGGTCATGCATACAAAGCAGACGAATACAAGACAAACAACACAAACTTTGCATTATTAGTATCTAAGAACTTTACAAAACCATTTAAAGAGCCGATTCAATATGGAAAACATATCGCACAGTTAAGCAACATGCTTTGCGATGGCAAGATCTTAGTACAGAGATTTGGAGATTTTGTGAGAGGAAGAAGAACAACCGAAGAACGTCTGGTAAGAAATAACATTACACCGACATTAAAAGATGCTGTTCCAGGAGATCTTTCACTTGTATTCCCATATCGAATCATGAAAGATATCGAAGAAATGATCTATGCATTAGATGAAGTAACACCAGGTATGGCAAGTGATGAGACACTTCTTTACGGTGTAGAAGTGAAATTCTATTCTAATAAGATCTTAACAAACAAAGACTTTGAAACAAATATCAAAGGACTTCGTGCGATCGGTGACGGAGCTTCTGTAACAAGAGGATTACAGCAGGCATCTGCGAATGGATTAAGCGTTGCGAAGAGTATCTTAAATAAATAAAATATCAAATAAAAATATTAAAACAAAAATCCCTGACAGGTTTCTAAACCATTAGGGATTTTTCTGTTTGAGAATCCTGCAAAGAATGATTCTTCCTTATAAAAAAATTATTTTTTGAATTTAGGATGTTTTTCATAGAAAGCTTTGTTCGCCTGCTCTCCTGCAAGGATCAATCGATAAAGTCCTTCTTTAGGACATAAGAAACTTCCCAAAGGATAAGGTGTTTTGGTGTATAATCCATGAAAATCTGTTCCACCAGTCATGAAAAGATCATGTTCCTTACAAAGAGATGTAATATGCTCTCTTGTTTTTTCATCATTTCTTGGATGATTTAATTCAATTCCATCAAGCATATGTTCTTCGATCATCATCTCCATCACATTGTCAGCTTTATACTGCCCAGGATGTGCAAGTACGACAACGCCTCCACAGGAATGAAGAAGATCCGTGACCGTTTTTGCATCCATATAGCGGTATGGAAATTTATGAGGGCCGCCAGCACGGAATAATTCGTTATGTAATTGACCGATCGGAGTTCCAGTATATCCCATCATGGAAAGAACCTGCATGAACACCAAGCTCTTTCCCAAGTCTTACAGCTTCCGGAATGGAATGTGTTGATTCGTGGTCAGAGATTGCAATATAATCAAGGCCGATACGTTTCGCATAAGGCATGATCTGGTCAACACGCATAGCACCATCAGATAAAACGGTGTGACAATGTAAGTCTGCTTTCATATAAAAATACCTCCAAAATATTTATTCCATTTTCTTTAAGATCGTTAAAATATTAGATAATGACTGATGAAATAATTCCTGATCTTCTTTTGACAGTGATTCAAAACGTTTGGAAAGGTATTCTTTGACAAGCGCTTTTTCCTGAAGGATCAGCTGGTTTCCTTTCTCTGTGAGTTTTACATAAACCATTTTTCTGTTTTCATCACTTCTAAAACGTGTGACATACTCATCCTTCACAAGTGGAGAAACGGCTCTTGTAGCCTGTTCTTTAGATGATGCCAGATAAGAAGATAACTGTGACATATTCAATGAACGACCTCCAGACAGTGCAAATAAGATAAGAATCTGTGTTTTGGTAAGATCCATGGAAGGTATGTCGATCGTGTTTAAAAGAAATTTCTGACAGATTGGAAAAATTTCAAAAAGTGCAGAAACATCATTCAATGTAAATCCCTCTCTTTCGATGTTTTTCTAACTAAAAGTATACCACTTTATGAATAAAAATCAATAATCAACAAAAATCAATATTTGACAAAAGTCAAATAAAAAGATAAAATAGGAGAAACACTATAAAATGACCTTGATCAAAGGAGGTAACCTATGAGTGAAACAACAACACAGATGCAGGATTTTCTGACACGCCAGGCGAAAGTCTGCCATGATAATTGTGAGATAGAGAAAGATCTGTACAAAGAGCTGGGAGTGAAACGAGGACTCAGAGATGTCGATGGAGTCGGCGTTCTTGCAGGTCTTACGAATATATCCTGTATTCAATCCAGTGAGATGATCAATGGAGAGAAAGTACCTTGTGAAGGAAAGTTATTTTATAGAGGATATAATATATATGAATTAGTCGATGGATTTATGAAGAGAGGCGAATTTGGATTTGAAGAAATCACCTATCTTTTACTATTTGGAAAACTGCCGGATGAAAAACAATTGAAAGAATTCAGAGAAATTTTGGCACAGAGTATGACACTTCCAAAGAATTTCACAAGAGATGTTATTTTAAAGGCACCATCGAAAGACATTATGAACACGTTGACAAAGAGCATTTTAACACTGGCATCGTATGATGATAAAGCATCTGATATTTCTATGGAAAATGTATTAAGACAATGTCTGATGTTGATCAGTGTTTTGCCGATGATGGCAGTTTATGGATATCATGGTTACAATCATTACGTCAATGATGACAGCCTGTACATCCATCGTCCAGATCCAAACTGTTCCATGGCAGAAAATATTTTAAGAATGCTGCGTCCAGACAAATCTTATACAGAATTGGAAGCCAGAGTGTTAGATATTGCACTCGTTCTTCATATGGAACATGGAGGAGGAAATAACTCAACATTTACAACCCATGTCGTGACATCTTCAGGATCAGATACATATTCAGTGATCGCAGCTGCACTTTCATCATTGAAAGGTCCCAAACATGGAGGAGCGAATATCAAAGTTGTTGAGATGATGCAGGATTTAAGAAAAAATGTGGATGATATCAGTGATGAAAGTCAGGTAGAAGAATACTTAAGAAAACTGCTGCACAAAGAAGCATTTGACCAAAAAGGACTGATCTATGGAATGGGGCATGCAGTATATAGTATTTCAGATCCAAGAGCGCAGATTTTCAAAGCTTTTGTAAAGAAACTGGCCCTTGCAAAAGAAAGAGAAAAAGATTTCGAACTCTATTCTATGATTGAAACATTGGCACCAAAAGTAATCGCAGATGAACGAAAAATCTACAAAGGGGTCAGTGCAAATGTCGATTTCTACAGTGGATTTGTGTATAGTATGTTAGATATCCCATTGGAATTGTTCACACCGATCTTTGCGATGGCAAGAATCGTTGGATGGAGTGCCCATCGTTTGGAAGAATTAACAAATGTGGATAAGATCATTCGTCCTGCGTATCAGAGTGTACAAGATGAGAAAGAATATATTGAGATGGAAGATCGATAAAAAAGAGGGATTCCCTCTTTTTTTATGCAAAAATATAAGCTTATAAAATGAGGAAAACCGGAGACGAGGAGGGTCTCCGGTATTATGAAAAAGTATGAAAAAAAGTTTTAGCTAAGTAAGTTTGGTTGTTACTTGCTATGGTTTTAGTATACTCAGTAAATGTGAAAGAATTGTGTCTAAAAAATGATGAATTTATGTTTTTTGGTCATATTTTGAGAAATTCAGTGATTCCATATGCAACTCCGTCCTTGTCATGATGTTTTGTGATAAAGGTCGCAGCATCCTTACATTTTGAAGAAGCATTTTCCATGGCAATTCCGATACCAGCTTCTTTTAACAGATCAATGTCATTATCACCATCACCAAAGGCAGCGGTTTCTTCAGGTTTTAGATTCAAATATTCCCGAATAAAACGAAGTCCGGAATGTTTTCCGGCATCTTTATGAGAAATCTCGATCAGCTGCGAAACAGAAGAAGTAATATAGATCTCATCACAATTATATTTAAGTTCATTCCAAATGAGCTGCTTTTGCTGCTCGCCAGAGACAACAATATCCATACTGTCAATATGATCAATATGTTCTCGAATAAAAGAAATAATATCATCAATAGGAATTCTTGTAGATTGGATGTAAGGAATTGCTTGTGGAGTTGTACCATAGGAAACAGGATCTTCCACATAAGCTTTCAGGGCATAAGCTTTGCCATCAATAAAAACTTCAAGGGCAGTCTCATGCTGTTTAGCAATCTGAATTATACATTCAACGGAAGCAGGTGTCATCTTATATTCATGAAGACAGGTGCTTGTAGGAATATGGTAAATGGCAGCACCATTAGAAGTAATTGCATATTCAATTCCAGGCACAGCAAGAACATCTTTAGGCAGCGTATCAAAAGAACGTCCACTTGCGATCACAATGTGAACACCATTTTCAATTGCATGACATAAAGCATTATAATTTCCGTCAGAAAGCCGTCCACTTGCATTTAATGTTGTACGGTCAAGATCAAGTGCAATACATTTTATATTCATAAGAAACCTCCAGATTTCGCATTTGTTATACATAGTCGATATTGTGTAATATATTTTACACATATGAAAATATTGTATCTTTTCTTTGAAACAATTACAATATACGAAAGGAGGAAAAATAAAAATGGGAATGACAACATTATGCTATATAGAAAAAGATAACAAATATCTGATGCTGCATCGCATCAAGAAAGAACATGATATCAATAAAGATAAATGGATCGGAGTCGGTGGTCATTTTGAACATGGAGAAAGCCCGGAAGACTGCATGTTTCGTGAAGTTATGGAGGAAACAGGACTAACCCCATTGTCATATAGATTTTGTGGGATCGTCACATTTTTGTCCGATATGGGAACTGAAAAAGAAGCATGGGAATATATGTGTTTATACCATATCGAAGAATTCAAAGGCGAGATCAAAGAATGTGATGAAGGAGTACTAGAATGGGTAGACAAAGAAAAAATATTAGACCTTGATCTGTGGGAAGGTGACAGGTTATTTTTACGCTATATGCAAGAAAGAAGATCATTTTTTTCGTTGAAATTGGTATATGAAGAAGGAAATCTGGTGCAAGCAGTCGTAGATGGAAAAGACTTGGAATTTTTTGATATCTTAGATGAAAATGGAAACAAAACAGGAAAGATCAAAGAGAGATCTTTGGTCCATGAAGATGGAGATATCCATGGAACTGTGCATATCTGGATCAGAAGAAAAACAGAAAAAGGATATGACTTGTTGTTACAAAAACGAAGCAAAGAAAAAGACTCCTTTCCAGGCTGCTACGACATCTCATCCGCAGGACACATCAGTGCAGGTGATGAGCCATTAGAAACCGCATTAAGAGAACTAGAAGAAGAACTAGGGATCAAAGCAGAACCAGAACAACTTAAAAAAGTATGTATGCATGAAGGAAGCATGAATGGAAAATTCTACGGAAGAGAATTTAAGAATCATGAGATCAGCACGGTTTATATGTATGAAGAAACAGTGGATATTACAAAACTTAAACTACAGAAAGAAGAAGTCGAAGAGGTTATGTGGATGGATCAAGAAGAACTGATTCAGAAAGTGAGAGATGGTGGGATTCCAAATTGTATATACTTGGATGAAGTAGAGAAGTTTTAAGTTGTAGTGGGCCAACTGTAGATTTTGAGTATATGATAAAAAATAAAGAAGCAACCGACAGCGCAGCGGTGGAATTTTGCTCATATTTTGAACAAATCGCTGATTCGCCCAATTTCCTACGAAAACTCGCTCTGAAGTTTTGTTCAGGTCAATAGACTTTGAAGCTCAGACATTCGTCCAATTGGGCTGCGAATTTGTTCAAAACATGGCAAAATTCCAATGCTGCGCTGTTGGTTGCTTCTTTATTTTTTATCATATACCAGAAGTCTAAAGTGTGGACAATTACAAGATTGAAAAACTTAAGTGGGTGGATGTATGCTAAACATTATCGTTTTTTATTTTGACAGTGGCAGACAGATACTATTATCGCCAATACAGTAAAACATACATGAAAGACTACCTTCAAAGCAGGATTGTATAAAAATGAATAATCTATAGAACTCTTACTAAATTATGCTATAATATACAAGATTAATCAAACAGTTTCAAAATGAAAGAGGGAGTATCAAATGAAAAGGTTATTATTAGTTTTAATGCTGATTCTGGGAGCAGTAATGATCACAAGCCGTCCGGTGGCGACTTATGCATATACAGATGAAGAAAAGCAGCAGGCGAAATCATGGCTGTCTTCGCATGGTTATCCACCAACAAGAGCAGGGGCAGAACAGGCATATCAGGATTATATGGATGGAAAGATTGATGTTCCAGAAGCAGATGCATATATGGGAAAGAACCAGAAAAATGACATAGAAGAAAAGAAAAATTCAACTGTGAAGACAGAAACAAAAAAAGATAAACAATCTAAAAATACCAATAAAAATAGTACAACAAAACAAGAAAATTCATCTACAGAACAGACAAACAACAGTACAACATCTGCAAAAGAATCAACAACACAAGGAACAACAGAAACAACAACGACCAAAGTGACAACAGAAACAAAAGAACAGAAACAACAAAAAGAAGAAAAAAAGAAAAAAGAGCAGAAAGAAACAAAGAAAAAACACACAACAGGGATTGCAATCGGAGCAGCTGCAGTTGTGATTTTTGCTTTACTTGTAGTATTTATGCGAAAGAGAATGTAAAAAATGCTATGCTGAAGTGATAGAAAATTCACTTGACACAACAGTTAGCGAGTGCTATTCTATAAATAAATTACATAACGTCTTCAGGGCAGGGTGCAAGTCCCTACCGGCGGTTATAGCCCGCGAGCCTTATATGGCATGACTTGGTGAGATTCCAAGGCCGACAGTACAGTCTGGATGGAAGAAGATTTAAGAAGTGATATTGATCATCATGTCCTGGGATTTTTATAATTCCAGGATTTTTTATTTCAAAAAGAAATATCAAGATATCAAAAAGGAGTTCCTGAAGAATTAGAACAAAGATCAGGAGCTCCTTTTTATATTTCTGATTTCAATACCAATCAAAATCCAACCTCCCAAAATCAAAGAACCTGAAGGGAAGGGAGAAAAATATTTGAAAGAAGAATATATGCGGCGTGCGATCGAACTTGCCAAGAAAGGCTGTGGATATACCAATCCAAATCCTTTAGTCGGAGCAGTGATCGTAAAAGATCAAAGGGTTATTGGGGAAGGATATCATGAGAAGATCGGCGGATTACATGCAGAGCGAAATGCCTTAAAAAACTGTATAGAAGATCCTGAGGGAGCTGAGATTTATGTAACATTGGAGCCATGCTGCCATTATGGAAAAACACCACCATGTACGGAAGCGTTGATCGAAGCAGGGATCAAGAAAGTATATGTCGGGAATTTAGATCCCAATCCGAAAGTGGCAGGGGGCGGGATCAAAATCCTGAATGATCATGGAATAGAAACTGAGACAGGAATTCTTGAAGAAGAGTGTAGACAGTTAAACGATATATTTTTTCATTATATTCAGAATGATATTCCATATACAGCACTAAAATACGCAATGACATTGGATGGAAAGATCGCAACAGCAACCGGTGAATCCAAATGGATCACAGGAGAAGAAGCCAGAAGACATGCACATACATTACGACACCAGTATGCAGCGATCATGGCAGGAATCGGTACGGTTTTAGCAGATGATCCGATGTTAAATGCACGGATCGAACATGGGAATGATCCAATTCGTGTGATATGTGATTCAAACTTAAGGATTTCGGAAGAATCAAATATCGTAAAAACAGCCAGAGAAATTCCAACGATCATTGCTACCATAAGTGAAGATCAAGAAAAAATTGCAAAATTAGAACAAAAAGGATGCAAAATCTTAAAAACGTCAGAACAAGACGGAAAGGTCAATGTCAAAGAAGTTCTAAAACAGTTAAGAAATATGGAAATCGACAGTGTTTTAGTTGAGGGTGGTGGAATCTTGAATGAATCCTTGATCAAAAACGACTGTGTTCACAAAGTTTACGCCTATATTGCTCCAAAATTATTTGGAGGAGAAAAGGCCAAAACACCTGTAGAAGGCAAAGGGATCGAAAGGATCCAAGAAGCTTTGGTATTTGATGAATTAAAGGCAACACCACTTGGAAATGACATATTACTGGAAGGGAAGGTGAGATCATGTTTACCGGAATCGTAGAAGAATTAGGAACAGTCATATCCCTGAAGCGAGGAAGCAAAGCAGCAGTCCTTACGATCAAAGCAAATGTTATTTTTGAAGATCTTAAATTGGGAGACAGCGTAGCAGTTAATGGGGTCTGCCTGACAGCGACTCACATTAGCGGCAATACATTTCAGGCAGACGTGATGAATGAGACATTCAACCGAAGCAGTCTTGGAAGTTTAAAAAAGGGATCTGTCGTCAACCTAGAGCGAGCGATGGCAGCCAATGGAAGGTTCGGAGGTCATATGGTAGCAGGCCATGTGGACGATACAGGGGAACTTGTTAGTGTAAAACAAGATGATAATGCTGTATGGTTTACGATCAAAGCCCCAGAAAATATCATGAAATACTGTATTGAAAAAGGATCGATCGCACTCGATGGAATCAGCCTGACGATCGCTAAGTTAAGCGATGATACCATTTCCGTATCCATGATCCCACATACCATAAAAAATACCAATTTTGGATATAAAAAACCAGGAGATAAGATCAATCTGGAGAATGACATGGTTGGGAAATATATAGATAAACTGCTGCATTTTGATCAGCAGGAAACAAATGACAAACATACAAACAGCACCTTAACAATGGAAATGTTAAGAAATGCTGGATTTTAATAAAAAACGAGGAGGGAAAAGACAAGATGAGCGATGTAGTATGCGAAGTAATCGCACAGCTTCCAACAAAATATGGAACATTTGAGGCACATGGGTATGTAGACCAGAGAAGTGGGGAACATCATGTAGCATTGGTCAAAGGAGATATCGCAGACGGAGAACCAGTTTTATGCCGTGTGCATTCCGAATGCCTGACTGGGGATACTTTTGGATCTCTACGCTGTGATTGTGGAGAACAGCGAAGCCGTGCAATGCGTCAGATCGAGAAAGAAGGACGAGGGGTTTTCTTATATATGCGTCAAGAAGGACGAGGAATCGGATTGATCAATAAACTGAAAGCTTATGTATTACAGGAACAGGGAATGGATACAGTCGAGGCCAACTTAGCTCTTGGATTTAAAGATGATGAACGAGATTACAGTGCAGGAGCCATGATCTTACAGGATTTAGGAATCAAAAAACTACGACTGATGACAAACAATCCAACCAAAATTGACGGATTAAATGAATATGGACTCGAGATCGTAGAACGAGTACCAATCCAGATGCCAATCAATCCATTTGATAAATATTATATGCAGACAAAGCAAAAGAAAATGGGACACATGACAACATACGAAGTTTAAATTAACAGAAAAATTAAAAAAATTAAGGTCCCAGGGACCTTAAGATTAACGAAATTAACGAAGAAAAAGGAGTAATTAAAATGAGAGTATTAGAAGGTAAATTAGTAGCAAGCGGATTAAAAGTAGGAATCGTAGCAGCCAGATTTAATGAATTTATCGTATCCAAATTAGTATCCGGAGCTTTAGATGGATTGAAAAGACATGATGTGAAAGAGGAAGATATCGATATCGCATGGGTACCAGGAGCTTTTGAGATTCCACTGATCGCAGACAAGATGGCAAAAAGCAAAAAATACGATGCAGTGATCTGTCTTGGAACAGTGATCCGTGGAGCAACAAGCCATTATGATTATGTATGTAACGAAGTATCCAAAGGAATCGCACAGGTATCATTAAATACAGGAATTCCAGTCTTATTCGGAGTTGTTACAACAGAAAATATCGAGCAGGCGATTGAACGTGCTGGAACAAAAGCAGGAAACAAAGGATATGACTGTGCATTATCTGCAATCGAAATGGTACAGCTGATCAAAGAAGTAGAAGCATAAAAAGAATCAGAAATTAAAGCAGGAAGTTAGTATGGAACAATATTATTTAGGATTTGACGCAGGAACACAAAGTGTAAAAACAGCAGTGTATGATATTGATATGAACCTGATCGTGCAGGATACCAATGCAACAATCTTAAATTATCCACATCCAGGATGGGTGGAAATGGATGCAGACCAGTACCTTCATGCAACGGTTACAGGGATCAGAAACTGCGTTACAAAGATGAAAGAAAAGAATCTGGACCCAGATAACATCCGTTCTATTTTTGGAGATGGGATCATCTGCGGGATTGTTGGTGTCGATAAGGATTGCCATGCGATCACACCTTACATCAATTATCTGGATTCCAGAACAAAAGAAGATGTTGAGGAACTAGCATCCCATCATTATGAGATCTGGGCAAAAGAGACTGGAAATCCTCAGCCAAACTGCATGTTTCCAGCGATGTTTGCACGTTGGATGATGAAAAATTGTGAAGGATTTAAAGAAAAAGGCAGAAAATTCATGCACAATGCACCATATATCCTGGCCAATCTTGCAGGACTGTCCGCAGAAGATGCATTTATCGACTGGGGAACAATGTCTGGATGGGGACTAGGATACCGCGTAACAGAGAAAAAATGGTCCAAAGAACAATTAGAGATCCTTGGAATCCCAATGGAAATGATGCCAAAGATTCAAAAACCATGGGATATCATTGGAACGTTATCAGAGACATTTGCAAAAGAAACCGGGTTGAAACCAGGAATCCCAATCTGTGCGGGAGCTGGAGATACGATGCAGTCTATGATCGGATGCGGAGTGATCAAACCAGATCAGGCAGCCGATGTAGCAGGAACATGTGCAATGTTTTGTATCGCAACCGATGGGATCAATGAAGAATTAAGCAAACCAGAAAATGAACTGATCTTCAACAGCGGAACTTTAGAAAATACATACTTTTATTGGGGATTCATAAGAACCGGTGGATTAGCACTTCGTTGGTATCGAGATAATGTATGCAACGAAGCAGGAAATGGAGCATATTTTGATGAATTAAATGAGAAAGCACAAAATGTGCCATGCGGATCCAAAGGAGTCCTGTTCCTTCCATATTTAACAGGAGGATTTGGAGAAACATCCAATGCAAGTGCCTGTTTCCTGAATATGACGATGGACACAGATCAGGGAGTACAGTGGCGTGCAGTTTTAGAAGCCATCGGTTACGATTATATGAGTGTGACAGATATTTATAAAAAAGCAGGCGTGCCACTTGAATTTATGACGATCACAGAAGGTGGAAGTAATTCAGAAGTCTGGAACCAGATCAAAGCAGACATGTTAGGATGTAAGAGTGCCACATTAGAAAATGCACAAGGAGCAGTTCTTACAGATGCAGTGATCGCAGCATATGCGGTAGGAGATCTGGAAGATCCAAGTCAGGTATTTGAAAAAACGAGAAAGATCAAGAAAATTTATGAACCTGATCCAATAAGAACAAAATACTATCGCAGTATTTATGAACAACAAAGAAAACTAATTAAAGACGATATGGCAGCAGTTTTTGAGACTTTACACCAGATCAGTAAGATTCAAGAACAAAGTAATGATTAAAAAAATGAAAAGGCTTCTTTACAAGAGGCCTTTTTTTCTTGTACAATAAAAGATAAAGTATATAAAAATGAGTTATAAGCAACTAACTTTGCAGATGATTTTTGATCAATTAGATTTCAAGGAGGAAAAAGTCATGGATAACGAAAAGATTGAAAAATTACAACAGATGATCGATGAAAGTAATCATATCGTATTCTTTGGTGGCGCAGGTGTTTCAACAGAGAGTCATATTCCAGACTTTCGAAGCACGGATGGTTTGTATCACCAGACTTATAAATATCCACCCGAGGTTATGGTAAGCCATACATTTTATACACAGCATACGGAAGAATTTTATGATTTTTATAAGAATAAGATGATCTTCTTGGATGCAAAACCGAATAAGGCACATTTAAAACTGGCAGAAATGGAACAGGCGGGAAAACTGTCCGCGATCGTTACGCAAAATATCGATGGGCTTCATCAGGCAGCAGGAAGTAAAAATGTCTTTGAACTGCACGGCAGTGTTCACAGAAACTATTGCCAGAAATGCGGCAAGTTCTTCGATGTGAATTATGTTGTGAATGCCAAAGGAGTCCCATATTGTGATGAATGTGGGGGAATCATCAAACCAGATGTTGTATTATATGAAGAAGGTTTAGATTCTCAGACGATCAACGGAGCAGTCAGAGCCATTTCCAAGGCAGATATGCTGATCATTGGAGGAACATCACTGGTTGTTTATCCAGCTGCTGGAATGATCGATTATTTTAAAGGAAAATATCTTGCAGTACTGAATCGTGATGCGACAAGCAGAGATAAACAGGCAGATTTGTGCATTACAGACCCAATCGGAGAAGTACTGGGAAGAATCAGGGTATAAAGATGAAGAAAAAAGATATAATCTTGATCGTAGCAGTACTGGCAATTTCGCTGATCAGTTTTGCAGCGATCAAGATGACACAAAAAGACGGAAAAGAAGTGATTGTGACAGTTGACGGAAAAGAAGTGTACAAAACATCCATCAAGAAAGATCAGATCTATCAAATTCCAGAGGAAAATGGCACGAACGTCATGCAGATCAAAGATGGAAAAGTTACAATGAAAAAAGCAGACTGTAAAGACCAGATCTGTGCAGAACATAAAGCAATCGAGAAATCAGGAGAAACGATCGTATGTCTGCCGCATAAAGTAGTGATCGAGATCCGGTCAGAAGATGGCAAAGAACAGGAATTAGACGGGGTAACACAATAAACATCAGATGAGATAGAAAACAACAGGAGAAATAAAATATATGTCAACAAAAAGATTAGCGACAGATGCGATGTTTTTAACATTGGCACTTGTTGTATCCTATATAGAAGTATTGATCCCGGTACCAGTTGGAATTCCCGGAGTGAAATTAGGACTTGCCAATGGAGTGATCATGGTTTTGTTATTCTTTACAACATGGACAAGAACACTTGAGATCTCAGTGATCCGAGTTGTACTGGCAGGATTCTTGTTTGGAAATCCAATGACGATCGCCTACAGTCTGGCAGGAGGAATCTTAAGTCTGGTCATCATGGGACTTCTAAAGAAGATCGAAGGATTCTCACCCATTGGAATCAGCGTTGGAGGCGGAGTAGCGCATAATATCGGGCAGCTCAGTGTTGCTGTTTTCTTAATGGAGAATACAAAGATTTATTATTATGCACCAGTATTACTAATCACAGGAACGATCGCAGGGATCATCATCGGAGTGTTAAGTGGAGTGCTAGTTAAGAAGATCCCGCCACAACTATTTCGATAAAAGATTTGAAATTTCTACAAAATCGTGGTACTACTATATGTATACACTTTCTAACAGGCAATGATTTTGAAGAAAGGAGTCACAATTGAGAACAAAATTAAATGAGATCATAAAAAATGGGCATCTTGGTATGATTGCAGTATTTTTTATAGTTTATATGATCACATTTTCCTACATTGAAGATCGAGATGTGCATCATTACATCATACATACAACGATAGATGATCAGATACCATTCTGTGAATATTTCATCGTACCATATCTATTATGGTTCTTATTTGTAGCAGTTACAGTTTTTTATTTTATGTTTTTTAATAAGAATCAATGGAAAGAATATTATCAGCTGATCATAACACTTGGAACAGGCATGACCCTGTTTTTGATCATCTCATTAGTATTTCCGAATGGACAGGATCTAAGACCAGTTCTTACTGGAGACAGCATTTTTATCAAAGCAGTACAGATGATCTATCACACGGATACTCCGACGAATGTACTTCCAAGTATCCATGTATTTAACTCTCTGGCATGCTGTGGTGCGATTTTGAAGAATCAGAGAAAATATAAGAAAAGCACCGATACAGCATGTGTTGTCTTAACGATATTAATTATCATGTCGACGATGTTCTTAAAACAACACAGTGTGGTGGACGTAGTGCTCGCAGCCCTGATGTATACTGGATGTTACAGGATCATCTATGGGAATGAATTATGGTCACAGAATGCATTTCGCACGTCTATTTTCAGCGATCATTCGTGAACCACGCTTGACACGACCAAGAAAGATTTGCTATAAATACCAGAGAGAAACCGCAGAAATTGGAGTAGAGAAGAATGAGAAAAAAGATTTGGATGATCCTGGTATGCATCATATCCATGAGTTTTGGCATGGCAGGATGTACTGGCAATACAAGCAAGAAGAAATCGAATGGCAAGATAAGAATTACAACAAGTTTTTACACCATGTATGATTTTGCAAAGAAGATCGGTGGAGACAAAGTAGAAGTGATCAATTTAGTACCAGCAGGAACAGAACCTCATGACTGGGAACCATCAACGAAGGATCTGATCGAGATGGAGAAATCAGACATCTTTATTTACAATGGAGCCGGCATGGAACAATGGGTAGATGACGTTTTGGAAAGCCTTGATACGGAAGAACTTACAAGCGTTGAAGCATCCAAAGGGATCAAGTTACTAAAAGATCAGGATGCACATGAACACGATCACGAACATAACAGTGAGAATGATCCCCATGTCTGGTTAGATCCACAGAATGCAAAGTATGAGATGAACAAGATCAAGAAAGCATTGATCAAAGTGGATGCAGAGAATAAAGATTATTACGAAGCGAATTATAAGAGATACGCAAAAGAATGCGACAAATTAGATACATTATATAAGGAAGAAACATCCAAACTTACAAAGAAAGAACTTGTTGTGGCACATGAAGCATTTGGCTATCTATGTCACGCATATGGGTTAGAACAGATGGGAATTGAGGGATTATCCGCAGACGATGAACCAGATCCCAAACAGATGAGCGAAGTGATTCGCTTTGCAAAAGAACATCAGGTAAAAACAATCTTTTTTGAAGAACTGGTGAGTCCGAAAGTAGCGAAAACCATTGCAAAAGAGACCGGAGCCAATGCAAAGATGTTAAACCCCCTGGAAGGACTAAGTAACAAAAAAATCAAAGCAGGAGAAGATTATTTTTCCGTAATGAAACAAAATCTCGCTGCGATCAAAGAGGCATTAAGCGAATGAGTGAATCAAACACAAAACAGATGATACAATTAAATCATGTAAAATTCGGATACAGTGATACGGAAGTCTTAGAAGAGATCAATCTGACGATCCATGAAGGCGAATATGTCGTTCTGACTGGTGAAAATGGAAGCGGAAAAAGTACACTTATGCGTCTGATCTTAGGTGAAATGAAACCAGATGAAGGAGAGATCATCCTGATGAATAACGATCCAAGATTAAAGAAACGGATCGGTTACGTGTCACAGAATGGGATCAGTAAGAACCAGAGCTTCCCAGCAACGGTAGAAGAGATCATGATCACAGGACTTTATCAGGAACTTGGCTTGTTTCATCTGCCACATAAAAAACATAAGAATAAGATCAAAGAGACACTAAGGGATTTTGGAATGGAAGAATTCCTTAAGAGACGGATCGGTGAATTATCTGGTGGACAGCAGCAGCGAGTGATGATCGCAAGAGCAATGATCGGAGATCCGAAACTTCTGATCTTAGATGAACCAACAACGGGAGTAGATGCAAGATCAACAAAGATCTTGTACGATATGCTCTATGAGATCAATACAAAATATAATACGACCATTTTTATGATCACACACGGAAGACTGCAGGAATGTAAAGGATGTGATCGTATTTTAAGAATGGATGAAGGGAGGATCGTGGAAGAATGATCGAGATGTTACAATACGGATTTATGCAGCGCGCATTTATTACAGGAATCTTACTGGCCGTGATCGCACCATTGATCGGAATCACGATCGTCTTAAAGAGAATGTCCATGATCGGAGATGCACTCTCTCATGCATCCCTGGCAGGTGTTGCGCTGGGCTTGTTATTAGGGATCAATCCAATCTTAGGAGCAATGGGAATCTGTCTGTTTGCAGCCCTGGGAGTTGAAGCGATCCGAAGAAAGATCCCAAGATATTCTGAGATGGCGATATCGATCATCATGTCAACAGGGATCGGACTTGCTGGTATTCTATCCGGATTCGTAAAAAACGGAACGAACTTTAACAGTTTCTTATTTGGAAGTATCATATCCATCAGCAAAGACGAACTCAAGATCGTATGTGTGATCAGTGTGTTAGTATTGCTCTGTGTATTGCTTCTATATAAAGAACTATTCTATATCGGATTTGATGAAAATGCAGCAAGGATCAGCGGTGTACCTGTCAAGACGATCAATTTTATCTTTACTTTATTGACCGCATTGACGGTATCGATCGCATCAAGAACGGTTGGAACACTGATCGTCTCATCCATGCTTGTGATCCCAATCGCATGCGGAATGCAGGTAGGACGAAGCTACAAAGCAGTCATGATCATCGGTGTGATCACAGCATTGGTCACAACAGTGATCGGATTAACACTGTCTTATTATGTAGGTCTTAAGCCAGGAGGAACGATCGTACTGCTCGAGGTGGTATGTTTCCTGATCCTTGCACTGATAAGCAGGTATACGAAGTAAATTTTTTGACATTTATCAGAAAATTTTATATAATAAAAAGAAGGCATGCATAACAGAATAAAACTGCATGCCTTCTTTTTTGGAAAAAACAATGAAAGGAAAGGCAAGTCAATGATTGTTCAGCTAATAGAAAATATATATCAGTTTTTATGGGGAGAATGGATTCATGTTCCGTTACCAGGAGGTGGAAGCCTGGGACTTTCGCTGCTCATTATATTGCTGCTTCCAGCAGGTATCGTTTTTACGATCAAAACAAAATTTTTACCAATCCGTCTGTTCCCGGATATGGTCAAAGCACTAACAGCAAACAATAAGAATGGAAAAGATGAAAAAAGCAGTCTTTCTTCTTTACAGACCTTGATTGTATCAACAGCAACACGTGTCGGAATGGGGAATCTGACAGGAGTTGTCGCAGCAATATCCGCAGGTGGAGCAGGGGCCGTATTCTGGATGTGGATCACAGCATTGCTTGGATCATCGACAGCCTTTATCGAAGCAACTCTTGCACAGTTACATAAAGAAAAAGACCCCCTGTATGGTGGATATCGAGGAGGACCAGCCTATTATATTCACCACTTTATGGAAGAGAGACAAGGAAAGAAGAAAAAACACACGCTGATCGCTGTCTTATTTGCGATTTCAGGATTGATCTGCTGGTGTGGGATCAGTCAGGTGGTAAGTAATTCTGTGGCAGAATCATTCCACAATGCCTTCCATATTCCAACACTTTATACAACGATCGTGCTTGTTATTGTGGCAGCAGTGATCGTACTAAGGAAGAATGCAACTGTCAAAGTATTAGATATCGTGGTACCGATCATGGCAGTCATTTATTTCGGGATTACGATTTTTGTGATCCTCACGAATCTGCCAAGCATTCCAGGGGTTTTTGCAAGAATCTTCAAAGAAGCCTTTGGAATCCGTCAGGTCGCAGCCGGAGGATTTGGAGCAGTTCTTATGAACGGAGTGAAACGAGGATTATTCTCCAACGAAGCAGGATCAGGATCCGCACCATGTGCAGCCGCAGCAGCAGACTGTGAACGCCCAGCACAGATGGGACTGGTACAGGCATTAGGAGTCTTCATCGACACGATCGTGATCTGCAGCTGTACGGCAATGTTAATGTTATTAGCACCACAGAATCTGACCAATGGATTAACCGGTATGAACTTGTTACAGACAGCAATGAACTACCATTTAGGAGGATTCGGAGTTGTATTTATCGCAGTGATCCTCTGGATGTTCAGCTTCTCGACATTCCTTGGAATCTTATTCTATGCAAGATCCAACGTCGCCTACTTATTCGGTGACAAATGGGGATGGCAGACAGCCTATAAAGTATTAGCACTTGTGATGTTATTTATCGGAGGAATCCAGACCTATACATTCGTATGGGATTTAGGAGATGTCGGAATTGGGTTAATGACGATCTTTAATATCTTCATACTGTATGCAATGTCAGGACAGGCGATCAAAGAGTTAAAGAACTATGAAGAAACAAAGAAGAAATCGATCGAAGAAAGAGCATATGCATTGCAGGAAGATGAATAGGAAGTAAATAAGTGAAAATGTCCAATGAAGCGATTATAAAATAAATTGCTACATTGGACATTTTTAACATAAAATAAATTGTCAGTTACAGATTACACAAACAATTTCTTACGTGTCCTAAAATAAGCCACCAGAACCATCGTTCCAGTCAACACCCAAGAGATCGGATAGATCGCCATCAAAAGCTTATAATCATGGAACCAGTTACAGACCGTCGCAAGCCAGATCAAACGTAATACACAAGATCCAAACACTGTCAGGATCGCAGGAGTCATGGAACGTCCAAATCCACGCAGACAGCCACCACTGATCTCATAAGAACTTGTCAGACACTCGAATGTCAGAACAATCAAAAAACGAAGCTGAGCATAATGATAGACAGATGGATCACTTGTAAATAATCCAATAAAGAACGTACGGAATACAACAAAGATCGTACTAAGGATTCCGCAAGAGATCACACTGCACAACATTCCAAGACGAAAAATCTTCTTACAACGTTCCTCATCCTTCGCACCATAATTCTGTCCGGTAAATGTAACCACCGTCTGAGCAAAGGCATTGACCAGATAATAAGCAAAATACTCATAATTTAATTCCACCGCAGAACCCGCGATCCCACCAGCTCCAAAACTGTTGATTCCAGATTGGATACAGACATTGGCAAGAGAGAAAACCATTCCCTGAAGTCCCGCAGGAACCCCAATCTTCAGGATCTTAGAAACGGCATCATGATCAATCGTCAAAGACTTAAAAGACAAGCGGATCGGAAGTTCTTCATGCGTCAGAAAATAAAGGATCTGAATCGCACTTGTTGCATTCGCACCAACCGTCGCAAGTCCGGCACCCGCAACACCCATATGAAATACAACGACAAATAGAAGATTCAAGATCACATTCACAACACCAGACACGATCAAAGCATACATCGGACGACGTGTATCTCCGATACTGCGAAGAATGGAAGCACCGAAATCATATAACATAAAAAATGGCATTCCAAGAAAATAAATCCGCAGATATAACGTTGCAAGATGAATGATATCCTTCGGTGCGCCCATCAGCAAAAGGATCGGATGAGCCACAAACTGTCCAAGAATCAGCAAAAACACACCACTAAGCAGTGCAAGAGACACAGCGGTATGTACCACACGAGGAATCCGCTTCGTATCATTCTGTCCGATATAATTGGCGATCACAACATTAGAACCAAGAGAAATCCCAGAAAACAATGTAACCATCAAAGCGATCACAGAACTATTACTACCAACCGCCGCTAAAGCCTCACTGCTCGCAAACCGTCCGACAACGGCAGTACCGACTGAATTAAAAAGCTGCTGTAAGATACTACAGGCAGCAAGCGGCATAGCAAACATTAACATCTTATCGAATAAACTTCCATGAAGCATATCCATCTTCACGGACTGTTTCGAAGAATTCTTCATATACAATACCCTCTTTCAAAAAACTATACAGATTCTAATACTTTTTGGGAAGATTATCAAGATGATTCCAGGAAAAACAACGAAGAAAGATGTATCAAATTCGAAACATTTCTTGTATAAAAAAAGCAGAATGATATACTAGGATGAGATATCAAGAAAACATACAAAAGAAAGAAGGAAAATACCATGCAAATCAGTATTCTGCTGCTAAAACAGATCGTACAACTATTCCTGATGATCCTCATGGGTTACATTATGGTAAAGATCAAATTTTTAAAAGAAGAAGACAGCAAAGTGATCTCAAAGATCATACTCTATCTGATCGTACCATCTGTGATCATCACCGCATTTCAGGTAGACTATACCCCAAGCATTATGAAAGGACTGGCAGTTGCATGTATCGCATCTGTGATCCTGCAGTTTTTATTACTGTTTGTCACATGGATCATGGGAAAAATGTTTCATTTAAACACGGTGGAATACACATCTGCCTACTATTCCAACTCAGGGAACCTGATCGTACCATTAGTCACCTATATCTTAGGAAAAGAATGGGTCATCTACGGCTGCGTCTTCATGAGTGTTCAATTATTCTTCATCTGGACCCACTGCAAATGTAAGATCAGTGGAGAAACAGAGATCAGCTTAAAGAAGATCCTGTTAAATATAAATATGATCTCTGTATTCGCAGGAGTATTCCTATTCTTCACGAAGATCAGATTTCCAGAGATCATAGGAAATACCCTGTCATCTGTTGGAAGCATGATCGGACCATTAAGTATGATCGTCACAGGAATGCTGATCGCAGGAGTCGATCTAAAGAAAGTATTTACAAACAAAAGAATCTACCTGGTCACATTCATCCGATTAGTGATCGAACCGATCATAGCATTGGCAGTCATTATTCTGTTAGGAATGAAAAACTGGCACCCACAAGCAGAAAACATCATCCTCATCACATACATGGCAGCGATCACACCATGCGCCTCAACGATCACACAGATGTGTCAGGTGTACGGAAACGATTCGAAATATGCAAGCGCAATCAATGTAATGACAACATTGCTGGCGGTGGTTACTATGCCGGTGTTTGTTTATTTTTATATGAATTTGTAATGTAAAATAATTACAAGTAAAATATCGATAAAAATGATAATGATAGTATAATAAGAGATAATAAAAAAGAGAACTTACATACAAGCGGGTAAGTTCTCTTTTTGATTGTACATTCTTCAAAAATTTATAACAGAGTAAGATTTTACTGTCTATAATACTCCAAGAAATCCCTCAGCTTCACAGAAGCATCCTCAAGCACTTCCACACGAGGCAGATAAACTACTCTGAAATGATCCGGATCTTTCCAGTTAAATCCACTTCCATGAACGATCAGGATCTTCTTCTCACGAAGCAGATCCAGAGCAAACTGCTCATCATTTGTAATGTTAAACTTCTTCGTATCAATCTTCGGGAAGATATAAAAAGCAGCTTTCGGTTTCACTGCACTGATACCAGGGATATCACACAACGCATTATAAATAAACTCTCTCTGTTCATAAATACGTCCACCAGGAATGATGTAATCATTGACACTCTGATGGCCGCCAAGTGCTGTCTGGACAACTGCCTGTGCAGGGACATTGGAACAAAGGCGCATATTTGATAACATATTTAAACCTTCAATATAATCCATCGCGATCGCCTTATTACCACTTAAGATCATCCATCCGATACGGAAACCAGCGATCATATGAGACTTGGATAGACCAGAGAATGTCACACAGAACAAATCTGGAGCCAGAGAAGCAATAGATACATGCTCTTCTCCATCCATCACCAGACGGTCATAAATCTCATCAGAGAAGATCATCAACTGATGTTCTCTCGCGATATCAACGATCTGCTGTAAGACTTCTCTTGGATAAAGAGCTCCCGTTGGATTGTTAGGGTTGATCAGAACGATCGCTTTTGTACGGGAATTTACCTTTCGCTTGATATCTTCCATATCAGGATACCATTCAGACTGTTCATCACAGATATAATGAACGGCTTTCCCACCAGCAAGCGTTGCACAAGCCGTCCATAAAGGATAATCCGGAGAAGGGATCAAGATCTCATCCCCATCATCTAATAAAGCAGACATTGACAGATTGATCAGCTCACTGACACCATTTCCAGTATAAATGTCATCGATATCAACATTTGGAATCTTCTTAAGCTGCGCATACTGCATGATCGCCTTTCTTGCAGCAAATAATCCCTGAGAAGCAGAATATCCCTGGCAGTCAGCTAACTGATGTCTCATATCATAGATGACTTCATCGGGGGTTCTGAAACCAAATGGAGCAGGATTCCCGATATTTAATTTCAGGATATGAGTTCCATTACGTTCCATGCGGTTCGCTTCATCTACGACAGGACCACGTACATCGTAAAGTACATTATCTAATTTGGTAGATTTGCTAAATGTTTTCTTTGGAGAAGTTTCTAGATTCACAGTATTCCCTCCATTTCCAGAAAGCCAGTCAGCATCAACATCAAGAGTTTCAGATAAGAAATGAAGAATCTCCGCGCGAGGAACCGTCTTGCCACTGACATACTGGCTGATATGGCTCTTCCCGACCTTGACTCCGGCAGTCTCTGCTGCATGAATAAGATCAACCTGTTTCATATGTTTTTGTTCCATTGCAGACTTCAAACGATCTGCAAAGGTAAATGTCTGATTCATAACACCCTCCGATAAAAGTTCAAAATAAAATTCAAAGTTCAAATGATTTTGTTTAATATAGCACAAAAACAAGAAAAGTTCAATGAAAAGTTCAAAATAAAAGCCGAAAGTTCAAAGAAACAATATACAAAATAAGAAAAAAATTAAAGTTCGACAAAAAGTACAAAGATTTGTATTGAAATTTAGAAAATATCTGCTATACTTTGGAAAGTATAGATAATTAACACAAAGTGTAAAAATAAATGGGGATGAAATAGAATATGGAAGCAACAAGATTACAGATGCAGAACTTCCTAATCTTTTTATTAGATCTGGTGGGAGTTACTGTTGGTTATTTTGCAGCAGTATGGCTGCGGTTTGGAAATATTGAAACAGGGTATACCGTGATGGGGAACGATACGTATTATCGTTGGCTCATTGCGATCGTAGTACTTATGATGATCTACTTTCTGTTTCGTCCAAATCGTGGTTTTTTTAAGCGCAAATTTATAGAAGAAATGAGAATGAATCTGCAGACAGTCATTCTGATGGCAGCAGGAATGGCGATGGTCGCATTTCTGATCCAGGATGCAGAAGATTACTCCAGATTTATCTATATCTTTACTTCTGGATTCAGTTTTGTATGGATGCAGATCACACATCGAGCTTATCGGAAGTATTGGCTATCAAGAAGAAAGGATCATTCTTATGCAAGAAAGATGATGATCATAACAACGAGTAATCATGCAGAAGAAGTGATCGGGAATATCATGGAAGAGAAGAACTGGGACCTGTGGATCACAAGTGTTGCAGTTGTGGACAAAGACATGACAGGATGGCTCATCAACGAGATTCCAGTTGTAGCACATTCGTATCGAAGTATTTTTGAATATGCGATGCGGTCGGTTGTGGATGAAGTATTCTTATATATACCGATGGATGACGAATTTCCAATCGCGATGACAGTACAGAACTTTGAGGACATGGGAATTAAGACGAATCTTAACATTTCCCAGTTTCAGATCAATGAGAATCTGGAACGATCACTGGAGAAGGTTGGACCTTATGAGAGTGTAAGTTTCTCTGGTCATAATGTATCATTTGTCATGCTGATGATGAAGAGAGCAATGGACATTGCTGGGGGATTGGTTGGGATGTTGATCACAGCAATCGCAGTGATCATTGTTGGACCACTGGTGAAGCTAGAATCACCGGGGCCGCTGTTCTTCTCACAGAAGAGAGTTGGGAAGAATGGAAGGATCTTCAAGATCTATAAGATCCGTTCGATGTATCAGGATGCGGAAGAGCGCAAGAAAGAGCTTATGGCGCAGAATGAGATGGACGGCTTGATGTTTAAGATGAAAGACGATCCGAGAATTACCAAGGTTGGAAAGTTTATCAGGAAGACTAGTATTGATGAACTTCCACAGTTTTGGAATGTACTGAAGGGGGATATGAGTCTGGTAGGGACAAGACCGCCTACAGTGGATGAGTTTGAACAGTATAGTGCTTACCATAAGAAGAGACTTTGCCAGAAGCCTGGACTGACTGGGGTTTGGCAGGTGAGTGGAAGAAGTACGATCACAGACTTTGAGGAGATTGTTCAGATGGATGTTGATTATATCGATCATTGGTCTATCTGGAGGGATATTGGGATATTGTTTAAGACAGTGTGGCTTGTTGTTTGTGGGGATGATGGGGCACAGTAGGTAGGACTTGAATTTATTGGGATGATTTGATGATTGAAATGAAGGGGACTATAAGTGGCAGAGAAGAAAAAAATATTATATGTTGTGGAAGCCATGGGTGGTGGTGTTTTTACGTATATAGTTGAATTAGCGAATGCATTATCAGATAAGTATGAAGTTTATATTGCATATGCAACAAGAAAACAGACACCACAAAACTATAAAGAGTATTTTAAAGATAGTGTACATTTAATAGAAGTAAAGAATTTTACTAGATCTGTTAAATCAACACAAGATCTTAAGGCATTTTTTGAAATAAAAAAGATTGCCAGAAAGATAAAGCCTGATATTATTCACTTACATTCTTCAAAAGCAGGTGCTTTGGGAAGATGGGCATTTAATGGAAGAAAAATTCCTTTGTTTTATACACCACATGGATATAGTTTCTTAATGAAAAGCGTAAACAAGAAAAAAAGATTTATCTTTAAGATGATTGAACGATTTTGTGCATTACGTGATTGTGTTACCATTTCTTGCAGTCGTGGAGAACATAAAGAAACGAAGAAGATGACTTCAAAAGCAATATATATTGATAACGGAATCAATACAAAAAGCTTACAAAAGATGCTTGTAAAGGTGGCTAGAGAAGAAAATAAGAAATTTACAGTATTTACATTAGGAAGAATTTGTTATCAGAAAAATCCGAAATTATTTAATGAAGTAGCCAAAAAGTTACCGGATGTTAGATTTGTTTGGATTGGCGATGGTGAGTTAAGAGAAGAACTTACGGCTGATAATATTGAGATAACTGGATGGGTAAATCGTAGGAAAGCACTTTCTTATGCAGTTTCTGCAGATGCATTTGTGTTGACATCATTGTGGGAAGGACTTCCAATGTCATTGTTGGAAGCAATGTATATGGAAAAATTGTGTGTTGTTAGTAATGTCATTGGTAATCGAGATGTTATTAAGAATGAAAAGAATGGATTTGTTTGCAACAGTGCAGATGAATTTGCTGAGAAGATTAAATATATAGAGAGTAATGATTGTAGTGTTATGGTTGAAAATGCGAAGAAGGATGTTATGGAAAGATATAATACTGCGGTTATGGCTGAGAAGTATGATAAGATTTATCGGTTGAGGTTGGAGAGAAGTTAGGAATAGTGTTAAAGGAGTAGAATTTAGAAAATGAAAAAAGTTGGAATTGTATCGTGCTATTTTCAGCATAATTATGGAAGTATGTTACAGGCATATGCAACACAGAAGGCATTAGATAAATTGGGCATTGAAAACGAAACGATTAATATAGAAGGATTTAATGGAGAAATTAAGAAAGCGAAAATTAAATACTTTATAAAAGCTTCATTGACATCAGACATTTTATTATCTAAATTAGGTATGGCTAAAAATGTATTAAGAAAGAAGTTTTCAAAAAATGAGTATGGGGAATTATCAAAAATCAGAGCAAAAAAGTTTGATGATTTTGCTGCAAATAATTTTAGATTATCCCAAAAGTATAGTTCTAAAAAAGAATTGGGAGATTCCTGCAAAGATAATTATTCTGCGGTTTTAGTTGGAAGTGACCAGCTATGGCTGCCAGGAAATATTGCAGCTGATTATTATACATTAAATTTTGTTCCCAAAACAGTGAATTCAATAGCATATTCAACTAGTTTTGGACAATCAAGCTTACCAAAAGATTCTGAGAAAAAGGCCAAAGTATTTTTAAGAAAAATTAAACATATTGGGGTAAGAGAAGAATCAGGTCAAAAATTAGTGAAAAAATTAGCACATAGGGATGTACCAGTTGTTTGTGATCCAACATTACTTTTTGATGGAGATGAATGGATGGATATTCAGCAGGAAGAAGCAATTGTTAAAGAACCTTATATTTTCTGTTATTTCTTGGGAAATAATCCACCACATAGAGAGTTTGCAAAAAGATTAAGAGCAGCAACAGGATGTAAGATTGTTGCGTTAACACATTTGGATGAATTTGTAAAATGCGATGAAGATTATGCAGATGAAAAGAAATACGATGTTGATCCAGCAGATTTCTTGAATCTAGTTAGAAATGCATCTTATGTTTGTACAGATTCTTTCCACTGTTCTGTATTTTCTATTTTATATAAGAAAGATTTCTTTACGTTTAGAAGATATGCCAGACAAACAAAACAGTCAACAAATAGCAGATTAGATACTTTATTTAAATTGGCTGGAATTACTGGAAAAGTAAAAAATGGCGATGAAAATATTAATGAATGTATTAAGGAAAAAGTAGATTACGAAGAAGTTTATAAAAATTTAGAAAAAATAAGAAAAGAATCATACGATTATTTGGAAAAGGCTTTGGAAGATAAAGAAAGTACAGATTTGAAATAAACTTATTTTATTAGGGGAGATGCAAGATTGATTAAAATAGATAAGAAAGAAAGTTGTTGTGGCTGTACGGCATGTGCAGCCATTTGCCCTAAAAATTGTATTGAGATGAAAAAGGATAGAGAAGGATTTCGATATCCTTGTGTAGATGAAGATAAATGTGTAGAATGTGGAGCTTGTGAAAAGGTTTGTCCAGTTCAGAAACAAGAAGAAAAAACCTGCGAGCAAAGGGCATTTTTAGTGCAATATAAAGACGATAAAGTTAGATTGGAAAGCTCAGCAGGTGGAGCATTTACAGCAATAGCAGAAACAGTATTAGAAAAAGGTGGGGTTGTATTTGGAGCAGCATATGATGAAAAGTTCCAGGTACAGCATGTTTACGTTGAGAATAAAGAAGATTTAAAGATATTTAGAAATAGTAAATATGTACAAAGTGATTTGAAAAATACTTTTTGTGAAGTTAAAGAATTTTTAAAGAACAATAAATATGTATGTTTTAGTGGAACACCTTGTCAGCTTGAAGGTTTAAATAGTTTTTTAGGAAAAAAATATGATCGTTTGATAATGGTAGATGTAGTTTGTCATGGAATACCATCTCCATTTATATGGAATAAATATTTAGAATATCAAAAAAATGAGATTCCTAAAGTTGATAATATTAGATTTAGAGATAAATATTTTGGATATAAATATTCTACGATGAGTTTTGTAAAAGATGGCAAGAATTTGTATCATGCAGGATCACAGGCAGATCCAATGTTAAGAGCGTTTTTTACAGATATTTGTGATCGACCATCCTGTTATAATTGTCCTGCAAAAAAAAGATATAGAGTGAGTGATATGACAATATGGGATTGCTTTTCTGTTTATGATTTTGATAAAAAAATGGATGATGATAAGGGAACTACAAGAGTTTTATGTCATACTGATAAAGGTCTAAATGTTGTCGAACAGATAAAAGACAGAGTAAATTGTAAAGAAGTATCAGCAGACAAACTTGTTGCAGGTGTAAAAGAAATGTTCGAATCAGTAAAAATGAATCCAAGAAGAGATGATTTTTTTGATGATGCGCAAGCTATGACAGGAAAAGAATTATTTGAAAAATATTATCCGATAACTGCAAAAATTAAGATAAAAACGATAATTAGAAAAACACTTCTTGTGACAGGAATTTATGGAACTATGAAGAAAATTTTGAATAAGGCAAGGGGTAGATAGTAATGAAAGAACCATTAGTTAGCGTTATTGTTCCCGTTTATAAGGTACCTGAGAAATTTTTAAGAAAATGTATTGAAAGTTTGATAGGGCAAACATTAGAAAATATTGAAATTTTATTAGTAGATGATGGATCACCAGATGATTGTGGAAAAATTTGTGATGAATATGCTAATAAAAACGAGAATATAAAAGTTATCCATAAAGAGAATGGTGGATTATCGGCAGCTAGGAATACAGGATGTGAAAATGCACATGGGAAATGGATGATGTTTGTAGATGGAGATGACTGGGTTGAATCTGATATGTGCAATCTCATGTATAATGCAGGAGAGAAAAATAATGTAGATCTTGTTTTGAGCGGGCTTATGAAAGATTATGGAAAGACATCTACAGAATATAAAATAAGATTGGAAGATGGAAAGGTATATCAGGGTAAGGAATGTAAGTGGTTGCAACAGCAATTACTTGTATATAATGCAAATGTTGCTTTTGCTTATGCAAAATTAATTCGTAGAAGTGTTGTGGTAGATTATCAAATATATCATGATGAAGTGCTTAAGCAAGGAGCAGAAGCTTTAGAATTTAATCTAAGATTATTTGAAAAGGTTAATAGTGCTACATTTGTTAAGGAACCATTATATCATTATATGTACAATGATAATTCAATTTCAGCATCTCATGATGAAGCTAATCATGAATTTGTAATTCAATGTTTTGAAAAAATTAGGAAATTTATTGATTCTTCTGAGAATAGAGATATGTTGATTCCTTGGTTTGACAATCGCTTGTTGTATGTTATTGTTACTACAGCAATTAGTGGATATTTTAATCCTACGAATTTAGAACCTTATAAGGATAAGAAAAGAAAATATAAAGTTTATTTGCAGAAGAAGATAGTACAGGATGCTTTGAAAACTTCGAATACAAAGGGTATTGGAAAACAGAGAGAGATTGTATTATTTTTGATAAAACATCGGATGTTTTTAATTGTTAATATTATGGGGAGAATTAGGAAATGGCAGAAAGAGCATCATTAAATAGAAAACAAGTTTTGATTTTACTTCCATATTTAAAAAATGGTGATGGAACAGCTGTTGCACTAATGAATTATTATCAAGCTCTTATAAAAGATAATTGGAATGTTGATTTTTTGAATTTAAAAAATAATGACTGTGAATGGTCGCAGATGGTGAAAAAAAATGGTGGTCAGATTTATGAAATACCTCAAGTTAATAAGTATTCTAAATTAGTTAGAAAATACATTGAGAAGATAATTAATGCAAAGAACTATGATATAGTTCATGTAAATATACCAGGACATGTTGGATATATTACATTAAAAATCGCAAAAAAAGCAGGAGTGAATATACGCTTGTTTCATGCACATAATCCATTTAATAATCTGAATATAAAAACTAGTGTGTCATCAAAAATATACGACACATTAATTACAAAAGAAGCGACAAATCTAATTGCCTGTTCAGAAAGTGCAGGGAAATCTCGGTTTAAAGAGAGAAAATTTAAAGTTTTAAAAAATGTTATTGATGTAAATCGTTTTCAATATAGTCAAAGTAGTAGAGAAAAAATACGTAAGTCGTTAAAGATTGAGGATAAGATCGTTATAGGAGTAGTTGGAAGATTTTCGTGTCAAAAGAATCCATATTTTCTTGTGAAATGTTTTGCGGAATTAAGAAAAATTGAACCAAAAGCTTTTTTATTATGGGTAGGAGATGGTGAATTAAAGAATAATGTAGAAAAGAAATTGTATGATATGGGTCTGGAAAGAGATGTCCAATTTGTGGGAAGAAAACCCAATGTACAAGAATGGTACTCTGCGATGGATTTATTTTTCTTACCTTCAGTATTTGAAGGAATGGGGATTGTGTTTTTGGAAGCACAGTGTACAGGATTGCCTTGTGTTGGGTCAAGTAATGTGCCAATAGAAACAGAAATTACGGAATTAATGCATCGAATATCTCTAAAGGATAATGAAAAAATATGGGCAATTCAGATGAAAAAAATATTAGATGAGAGTATAAATAGGAAGACAAGGGATAAAGATTTTATTGACAAAGAATATACGCATGATTTAACCCAAAATGATTTAAGAGATTATTACAATTATTTATTGTACAAGAAAGAGGAAAACTAATATGAGTACTAACAGTGTAAATAGAATTATAAAATTTTGTTATTTAATTCCTTTTTTTTTCCTAATTAAACCAGATTATTTTTCGTATCTTGGAGCATTTTCTTCAATATATAATTTAGGTTTTATTTTATTTTTTGCTTTGATAGTATGTAAAGAATTTTTTTTGATAAAAAAAAGAAAATCTATTTCTAAAATTACTCTATTAGTAATTTTAATAATTATTTATCCATTTATAGTTAGTGTTTTTTATGGTGTAGAAATTAATCAAGCTATATATATTCCATTGATTCAAACTTTAGGAATTGCATTACTTTTAGAAATTGGAGTTCAGGAAAGGTTCAATGAGTGTTTGTCAGCACTTGCATTGCTACTTGAAATATACATATATATAAATTTTTTATCTATAATTCTATTTCCGAATGGCTTATATAATGCAGATTTTTATTCAGGTAATTATTGGTTTTTGGGATATAAAAATGTAATGATAAGATTCATTCTTCCAGGTGTATGTATTAATTTCATAAGTGCAGTATGCCGAAAGGAAAAACATACATTTAGAATTTGTATACTATGTGCAATAGCAATTGCAAGTTTAATTATGGTAGATAATAAAACTGGAATAATCGGTTTGGCGATTATTATAATTTCTGCTATCCTATTTTCAAAAAAGAAGTTACCAAGATTTATAAATTTGAGAAATACTTTAATTATTATAGGAATTATAAGTGTGTTGTTAGGAACTACTAGTTTATTATCTGAATTTTCACCTATTTTAAAATCAATGGGAGAAACCGTTAGTGTTATGAGTAGACAAGCAGTTTGGTTTAGGGCAATTCAGATGTTTATGAAAAATCCTTTGTTTGGATATGGATTAAGATCAGGCGATCAATATAGAAAATTAATTAATCTAAGTACTGGATGGGGATATTTTAGCCATCCTCACAATTATATCCTTTTTACTTTGATACAGGGCGGAATAATAGTTGTATTGCTAATAGTAGTTTTATTTATATGTTTAAGTAGAACTTATATAGAACATCAAAATAATTACGGATGTAAAATGTTGATTTTTATGTATTTAGGTTTTTTTGTTATGGGAATAACTGAATCTTTGACAGGGGCAACATTACTTTATCCATTAGCTATCTTAATGGATGGAATGAAAAATAGAAAAATAGAATATAATTTCAGAATAAAAAATAAAAAGGTTATATTAAAATGGGGAGGATGAAAAATTGAAGATACTTGTAGTTGCTCATGAAAGTGAATTTGCAGGTGGTGCGAATAGAGCATTATTTGCAATTTTAAAATATTGGAGTACTAATAAATTAGTTGAATATGAAGTGTTATTACCGAAAGCAAATGGAGAATGTATTGATGAATTAGAAAGAATGGGAATTAAATATCATGTTATAAAGTATTATAAGGTATTTTCTGAAACTAGAAATCAAATACAAGATATTTTGAGGAAAGCTAAAGTATATTCAAAGTTTGTATATAATAAAAGGGCTGCTAAAAAAATTAGTCGATTATTAAAGGAAAATGATTTTCAATTAGTATATTCTAATACAAGAATGACTTCAATGGGGGCATGTGTTGCAAAAGAATTAAATATACCTCATATAGTACATATTCGTGAATTTGGAAATGAGAATACAATTTGGGGGCCTGCTAATATTAAATGGATTAATAAAAATTCCATAGCGATTATAACAATTTCGAAAGCATTAAAAAAATTTTTGGTAAATTTTGTGAATGAAGGGAAATATTACGTTTCCTATGATGGCGTTTCATATACACATAAGCGAGTGATTATTGAGAAAAAGGATGATTTTGTAAACATATTATTGACAGGTAGAATTGCACCTGCTAAAGCTCAGGATGAAGCTATCAAAGCATTAAAAATATTAAAAGATAATGGGTATAAAAAAATAAAGCTTCATTTTGCAGGTAGCCAGACAGGAAATTCAAAATACGAAACAGAATACTATGATAATTTAAAAAAAATGATAGAAGACTACGGTTTAAGGGATTATGTAAAGTTTTATGGTGAAGTTAATGATATGAAGAAACTCAGAGAAAAAATGGATATTGAGTTAATGTGTTCGCTGAAGGAAACTTTTGGATGGGTAACTGTAGAAGGAATGCGTAGTGGACTATTAGTAATAGGGGGAAATACAGGAGCAACACCTGAAATAATAGAAGATGAAAAAACAGGATTATTGTATGAACAAGGAAATGCAAAAAATTTAGTAGAAAAAATTATTTGGGCAATTGATAATCCGCAAAAAGTATTAGAAATAAGGAAAAGAGCTTATCTGAATTCATATAATAGTTTTACTATAGAGAAAAATGCAGAAGAGGTTTTAGATATAATAAAAAAGAGTTTGAAGGAGAAAAAATAGACATGATAGGATTAGATACGGGTCATTTGGTTTATAATTATGGAACTAAGTTACAGGCATATGCGATGCAAAAGTTACTCTCACAAAAAGGAGAAAAAGTTGAAATTATTCAGTGGCATCAAAAAGACTTTAAGGTATTAAATGGAATAACAGACTCTATAAAAAAACTAAAGAAAATAAAGAACAATTATGGATTTAAATATTGGAAATCTATAAATGAGAGATATAAGGTGCTAGATGAATTTAATGATAAATATAACATTCATAAGTTCTATGGAACTTTTGAGCAAATGAAAGATTTTACACAGATATATGATAAGATTTTCTGTGGTAGCGATCAAGCGTGGCTTCCTGGAAATGTGGAAAGGCATTGGTATACGCTAGAATTTGGTAATAATGATATTTTTAAAGCTGCATATGCACCAAGTTTTGGTATTGAATCTATAGAAAGTAAATATGAACAACAATATAAACACTTTTTATCACAATTAGATGCTATCTCCGTAAGAGAAGTGAGCGGACAAAAAATAATTAAGCAGTTACTGGGAAAAGAAGTACCAGTTGTGTTAGATCCTACATTACTAATGACGAAAGATGAATGGAATGAATTGAAAAATGAAAGTCTTATTAAAAAGCCTTTTAATGGTGAATATGTTTTTTGTTATTTTTTGGGCCAAAACAAAGAGCACAGAAATTCGGTAAAGAAAATAGCTAAAGAATTAAATATAAAAATTGTTAATTTAGCCCATTTTTCTGGTTATTGTGAAGCAGATGTCGATTTTGCAGATGAAGATTTATATAATGTTTCACCACAAGATTTTATTTATTTAATAGAAAATGCAAAATATGTGTGTACAGATTCTTTTCATTGTACAGCATTTTCTATTCAATATCATAAAAATTTTACTGTTTTTCATAGATTTAAAAGTACAGATACTAAATCTACTAATACAAGATTACATTCTTTATTAGGGCAGTTGGGACTAGAGGATCATATTACTTCAGATGGAAAAAATGTAGAAGTTTCAAAAATAGATTACAATTATGTTGATGATAAATTACAATTATTAAGAAAAGAATCTAATGCATATATGCAAAGTGCATTAAGAGGTGAAAAAAATGTATAATCAGATTGTGAAGAAACCAGATAAGTGTTACGGTTGTGGAGCATGTATTGAAGTATGCCCGAAGAAATGTCTGAAATTAGGAAAAGATAATTTAGGATTTAAAAAAGTTATTATGACGGACGAAAACGCATGCATATCATGTGGTGCATGTAGTAAAGTTTGTGAAGCATTGAATATGCAAAAAGGAGAAAATATTCAATGTTTAAAGAGATATTATGCACAAAATAAAGACAGTAATGTTTTAAAACGCAGTAGTTCAGGAGGAGTCTTTACAGCACTTGCAGAATATGTATTTAGAAATAATGGATATGTATGGGGAGTGCAAATGAATGGGAATGGAAAAAATGAATTCAAATGCGCTTCAAATGTGGAAAATTTAAAAAGTTTATGTGGATCAAAATACGTTGAAGTAGATACTGCATTACCTTTTAGTAAGATAAAAGAACAAGTTCAAGAAGGAAAATTGGTCTTGTTTTCAGGAACACCATGCCAAGTACAAGCTGTTAATTTGTTTTTAAAAAATAAAAAATATGATAATTTAATTTTAGTCGATTTGCTATGTTATGGTGTACAATCTCCAGCAATATGGGAAAAATATATATCTGAAGTTTCATGTAATAATTCAAAAATTTCGAATGTCCAAATGAGATATAAAGAACCAAGTTGGGAAAATTATGCAATGAAAATAGAGTTTGATGATGGAACAATCTATAAAAAGAGTAGATGGAAAGATCCATATCTTCTCTCTTATGCTACTAATTTATATAATAGAACGATTTGCATGAATTGTGAGGCAAAAAAATTTCCAAGAGTGAGTGATATTACATTGGGAGATTTTTGGCAAATAGATACATTACCTGTAATTTCAAAAGAAATAAATATAGATTCAGGTGTTTCGATTGTTCTAGCGCATAATGAAAAAGGAAATGAAATTTTAAAACAGTTAGATGAATATTTGTATATGCATGAATTGCCAAAACAAATTTTCACTAATATGATCGAAAGATTTAGTGGTTGTAGTAAAAAAAATAGTAATAAAGAACAATTTTTTAAGCAATTAAAAACAGAGAGCTTTGAAAAAACAGTCAAAGATAATATTGATAGTCAAACATATACATGGCTAAGATTCAAATATTTAAAGGTTAAACGTATTTTAAAAAGAATAAAAAATTAGGTAGAAAAGAGGAAAAATTTTGAAGGCAAAAAAATTTACTGAAGCAGGTTTGCTATATTTTATAGCAACATTGTTTAATAAGGGAATAGGGTTTGTAACAGTTCCTATTTTTAGCCGAATTTTAAGTACATCTGATTATGGAACTATTACAACGTTTAATTCATGGGTATCTATGGCATCAGTAGTAATGAGTTTAGCATTATATATGTCAATAAGAGCATCATTTATAGATTTTAGTGAAAAAGAACGACCTAAATTTTTGTCGGTAGTTATAACATTTACATGCATGATTTTTGTGATATCAATGATTATTGGAGCTCTTGCAATAATTATGATTCCAAATAATGTAAATATAGCACTAGTTTTTTTGTGCTTAGTGCAGAGCTTTGGATTGGCATTGGTGAATGATTATAGTTATTATTTGATGATGCGTTATGAATATAAAGCAAGAACAGCACTTATGGTTTTACCGGGTCTTATATCTGTAATTATATCAATAATTGTCATATTATTTGTGATTGATGATCATTTATATTTAGGGAGAATTGTGCCTACTACAATTGTACATGCTATAGTAGCTGTTATAGTTCTTATAGCGGTATTCTCTAAAGCAAAACCACAATTAAATTTTAAATATTTAAAATATGGATTGATAATATCATTACCTCTTGTTTTACATAGTATAGCACTTCAAATTTTATCACAATCAGATAGAGTGATGATTACTAGTTTAAGAAATGCTGCTGAGACAGGAATTTATAGTTTGGTATATAATTTAGGAATGATATCGACAGTTATTACATCTTCTTTGGATGGAATTTGGATTCCATGGTTTACAGAAAAATTGAAAAATAGGAAGATCAAAGAAATAAATACGCTTGTTATGGATTATGTACATTTAATGACATACGCTATGGTTGGATTAATTTTAGTTAGCGTGGAAGTACTGAAGATATTTGCGGATCATAGATATTGGGTTGGTGTTAATATTATTCCACCAATAGTTCTTGCTAATTACATTATATTTATGTATACACTTTATGTTAATATTGAGCATTTTCACAAAAAAACTCCATATATCACAGTAAATACGCTAATTGCAGCTGCCATAAATTTAGGATTAAATTTTATATTTATTCCGAAATATGGATATGTAGCAGCAGCATATACAACACTCGTGGCATATATTATTGCTTTTATACTGCATGCAAGATATGCAAAAAAGATAGAGCCGGAGCTTTATCCATTAAAAATGTTTATAAGCCCATTATTGCAAATATTAGTATTTACAGGAATTTATTATGCAACATTAGATTTGTGGATTATTAGATGGGGCATACTAGTGTTATATTTGGTAGCAATTTTATTTAAAGAAAGATTTAGAATAGGTATCTTGATTCCAAGAATCGCTGACAAATGTTCATTTTTTAGAAAAAATTAAAATATGAGGTTGAAAAATGTGGAGAAAAGAAATATGCTTGGCAAGCAAGCAAGCAAGCAAGCAAGCAAGCAAGCAAGCAAGCAAGCAAGCAAGCAAGCAATATAATTCTATAGATTTGATGAAAATTATTATGTCAATTGCAGTAATTGCAATACATACAGAACCATTAGTCGGATGTGAGAATACAGCAATATTAAGTGTTTATAAAGTAGTTACAGATTTGGCAGTGCCTTTTTTCTTTTTATCATCAGGGTACCTTGTGTTTGAAAAAATATTAGATTTACCTAAAGAGATTCAGAAGCACAGAATTAAAGTGTATATAAAAAAGATTTTGCAATTGTATATAACATGGAATATTTTGTATTTACCAATAACAATGTATGACTATATATTGAATGGGAAAAGTATAATACGTAATTTATTCGCATTTGTTAAAGGATTAGTTTTTGTAGGGTGTCATTGGAATAGTTGGCCTCTATGGTATTTATTATCAGTATTTTATAGTTTTGTCCTAATATATTTTTGTATGTATAAAAAGAATTTTAGTAAAAAGATTATCATAATTATTGCTGGTATCATCTATCTTATTGCAAATCAATTTACAATTTTAATTGAACAAGGTAATAATATTAATAGAAGTTTGCAAAAAGTTACAATGTTAATGGCAAATATATTTGAAAATGGAAGAATTTTTACTGGATTATTTTATATTGTAGCAGGACTTTTTATTGCTTATTATCGATCAGATATATTAAAATCAATTTATAATAAGATTTTTATACTAATTCTTTTTTGTTTAAGTTTATATGGAAAAATTGTTTTAGAAGGATTACAAGAACGAATGGCATTGGCAGTTCTTGCTGTGAATTTTTTTATATTAAGTATTTGTCTTAATATACCAAATTCTAAGTGTTGGAGTCTTTGTAGAAAATTGAGTACAAAAATATTTTTGTTACATATGATGGTCTATTCTATATTTGATATTGTTGTGATTAAAAATAGGTATGCAGTTGGAAGTGTTTGTTTTATAGTGACAGCGTTGGTGACTGTTTTAGTATCAATTGTTTGGAACTACTTAGAAATTAGGATAACGAAGAAGTATTGAAAAAATCAACGAAAGTAACAGAAGATACCAGAATGAAGAGAAAAGCGGAGAAAAGAAATATGAATACAACATTAATCATTATGGCAGCAGGAATCGGCTCCAGATTTGGAGAAGGAATCAAACAGTTAGCCCAGATGGGACCAAATGGAGAGATCATCATGGATTATTCCATTCATGATGCAAAAGAAGCAGGATTCAATAAAGTAGTCTTTATTATTCGCAAAGACATTTTCAAGGAGTTCGAGGAGATCATTGGAAACAGGATCAAAGAACAGATTGATGTTGAATATGTATTTCAGGAGCTTGATGATCTGCCAGAAGGTTTTGAAGTACCAGAAGGAAGAACAAAACCATGGGGAACAGGACAGGCAGTTTTATGCTGCAAAGATGTAGTGAAAGAACCATTTGTGATCATCAATGCAGATGATTATTATGGAAAAGAAGCATTTGTGAAACTGCATGATTTCTTAGTATCTGGAGAAGACCTTGGAAGAGAATTTACCATGGGAATGGGCGGATTCATTTTAAAGAACACATTAAGCGACAATGGAACAGTGACCAGAGGAGTCAGTGTTGTTGATGAGAATGGTTTATTAAGTCAGGTACATGAGACAACAGGAATCGAAATGGGAGAAGACGGACAGATCAAATGCGACAGCGAAGAAGTACAGGAATGGATCAGTCCAGAAGATAAAGTATCCATGAACATGTGGGCAGGATATCCAGAATTTTTGGATTTCTTAGCAGAGGATTTCAAAGATTTCCTTGCGAATGTGGAAGAAGGAGATTTAAAGAGTGAATATCTGTTACCGAATATCGTGGACAAACTTTTGAAAGAAGAAAGAGCGAACGTGAAGGTGCTGGAGACACAGGATCGTTGGTTTGGAGTTACATATAAGGAAGATAAAGAGACTGTGCAGGAAGCTTTTAGAGGATTGATTGCTGATGGAGTTTATGCGGAGATGCTTTGGGAGTAGATAAGAAATATTTAGCCAATGTAATTTTAATTATATTGGCTATGTTTGGTTATTAAAGAAAATTAGAGGAAAGTATAAATGTATATTAATATGTTGAATATTTTAGAAAATCTTCCGATATTTGAATGGTATTTTAATTATAAAAATTTTATTTTAGGAATAATGAGTTTAGTTTTGTCAATGATTTTGGTTGCAAGTATTTTTTGGCAATTAGATGAGCAGTTGGATGATAATTTATGGGGATTAATAGATAAAGATACTTGTGTAAAAGATGCAATTATAATAGGTAGTATTTTAATAATAGGAATGTTATTAAATGCAGCAGGTATGGAGTTAAAACTAAAGTTAAATCATATGCCGTTGGTATTATTTTTTTATGGTTCAATGCTATTGTTTTTTATTCAGCTAATAGAAATAATTAAATATAAAAATACATTTAAAAGAATTATAAAAATAACATTTAATATATATATTAAAATAATTGAGTGTTTAATATTAATGTTGACGTTGATGGACAGGCTTGAAAGTATAGAATTAGTTGTAGCGTTATTAAGTATTACAGTAATGAGATTATTAGAATCTATATTAGAGAGTAGTAAAAAAATAAAAATTTTGAATTTAAATATAGAAAAAGAAGATTGTCCAGTAAAAGAAGAAAAGCAATTATTTGCGTCCAGACAAAGACAATTAAACAGTATTTGTGCAGAATTAAAAGAGTCTCAAGGAGAAAGGGAACCATATGCTATTGCAATTGCAGGAAAATGGGGAACAGGAAAAACGAGTTTTGTAAATGTGTTAAAGAAAAAAATAGAAAATGCAGAATTTATTCATATAGAGTGTACAATAGGACATGATGTAGAAGCAATACTTAATGAAATGTCACTACAAATGATAGATAAATTCAGAGACAATGGAATATATGTTCCACAAAATGGGATAGTAGAAGAATATTTTAAAAAAGTGGCAGAATTTATAAGTAATATGGGGTATGATAGTTTTTCTAAAATATTAGAGGGATTTACGATAAGTGGAGAAAAAAGTTATTCAGAGAATAAGGATTTAATGAACAATGAGTTAGAGAATTTTTATAATATTACAAAGAAAAATATTTATTTTATTATAGATGATATGGATCGTGTTATAGATGATGATATGAAAACACTGTTGTTTCAGGTTGTTAGAGAGTGTGTAGAATTACATCATTGTGTAACATTATTTATGATAGATTATAATGAATTAGTAAATGAAAATATGAGTAAAGAATTTCTTGAAAAATATATTAATTATCAATATCAATTATGTGATGTAAGTTATCAAGAAATAGTTAGCAATTATTTAAAGGTATATCTGAAAAATGAATTTTTTTCAAAATCATGTAAATATATGATAAATAAACAACAAGAAATAAGAAAACATATATTAACAATAGGGAATGATGTTGTAAAACAGAATTTAAAAGAGATAGATGATTTAGAAAAAAATCCCCAAAAAGATGAAAAGAAAAGACTTGCATGGTTAAAAGAGACGAGAAAAAAATTAAATTCTAGTTTAAAAAATCCAAGAAAAGTAAAGAGATATTTAAATAATATTGAGAACATGCTTTCGGTTGCAGATACAGTGTGGTTTCAAAAAGAAAATTTTGAAACCAATGAATATTCAAAAGAACCATGGGAGAAGTATATTATTAAAATATCATTTTTAAAAGCATTCTTAACTGAAGAATATGAAGCTATGATTGGTGCGGGAAATTTTTATTTTTTTAAAGAGAATGATGAAAGAAATTATTATATTAATGAAAGAATTATGTGTATCTATGATGATAGTGATGGAATATATGAGATATCGATGAATGGAATATTAGAAGAATTAGTATATCATTTATATATTATGGATATAGATTTATATAAATCAAAGCATCAAGAATTAACAAATGAAATTGACAATGAAAAGTTAAAAGAGAAAAATATTTTACAGTATATAGAAATATGCATGGGAATACAAATAGATTTTGTTAGAACAAATAAAGTATTAGATTATATTATTGAAAGCAATATAGAAGACAAGGATAATTTGCTTAAAATAATTAATTGTATTATAAATCGAATAAATTTTAATGATTATAATTTGAGAAAAAATTATATAGTAGAAATCATAAAAAAGATAAACTTTATAGTAAATGAAAATTCGTTAATAATAAGTGCAGGAACGTTTAAAAATGCAATGATTGAAAAACAAGATGAATTTATATTGAGATATAGTACTTATATATATAATGTGTTGAAAATATTCTATGATCAATTTGATGACCGTACTTATCAGATAGATAGTATTTCAAATTTATATCAGCTAATAGTGAAAATAGAAGCAAAAAATAAAAAAGATAATGTAGTAGTATGGGAAACCATAGATAGTATTATTATACAAATAAGATATTTGAAAAATTATTTTAAAAATTTAGAAAGGAAAATTAATACACCTGAATATTTTGATGTAAAAAAACAAGGTTTGTATTTTTTAAAACCTATACTGAGGATGCTGGAAATATTAGATATAATTTTGGAAGATAATAAAAAATATTATAATAATGTAGATCTTGTAAATTATTCAAATGTAAAAGATTTAACGGATTTTTTAAATAAAATGAGAGAGGAAATATTAAATGAAAAAAATGATGAAGAAATAATAAGAGGAAGAGAAATACTAAAAAAAATTATATATAAAGTAGAGCCAGAGTTTAATAAATATTCTGATTTGGACAAAGAAAAAATATCAGAATTATTATATTGGTTATATGAAGAATTGAGTAGTAGAATAGGAATTTCACAAGAAGAGAAATTTGAATGGAATACTATGGGAATTAAACTTTTTAGATTAAAGAAATATAAGAAATATTGGGAACCAAGAGGTATAAGGTACCGTATTTAAGTCACCATAGATTTTAAGAAGACAGTTATGGGAGATTTATGAAACAGTGAGAAAATTTAAAATGAAAGTAAAAAATATACCTAAAAGGATTAAAGTAAGCGTTTTATTTTAATGTGGATTTTCAATCCACATAAATCCTGTCATAATGATTGCTAGATGCTAGTGTTTTACTTCCATTGTTTGCTAGATGAATGAAAATGCTAGCACTTTACTACAATTATGGAGGAGTACAATGAGAGCAAAAAGACGCATGGAACAGGAACAGTATGATATGATCATGGAATGTAGACAGAGCGGACTTTCTGATCACCAGTGCTGTCTGGAACATGATATCAATCCTGGGACTTTTTATAACTGGGTCCACCGTTTTCGTAAACAGGTCTGTGAATTTCCAGCACCTGCAGGAAAAGACAGGTTTCAGGCAGTTCATCAGGAAGTCGTGAAAATGGAGATCATTCCAGACCATCCGTAAACGGTAAATCAGTGTTCTCTACAAAATCCTAAAGTAATCTGAGATAATTAACTCAAGATTTTAAACAGGGTCAAAAATGTTAAGCCTTAACTTTTTTGACTTGTAAAAAAGTTTGAGTCTTAACATTCTTGATTTTTTTAGGAGGCGATATAGTTTATGTCAAAAACAACTTTAGTCACGCAACAGGTTCAATTGCAGGAATGGTTTCAGATGATGCAGGAATCCAAAGGACGACCTCAACAGATCCCTCTGGATGAATGGTGTAAAGAGAATTATGGGATTTCTGCAGCTGGATATTATTACAGAGTCAGAAAGGTAAAAGAAGCTTATCTCGATCAAGTATCTGAAGAAAAACTTCAGGAAAATCTAGCAATCGTACCCAAAGAACTGTTTCATGAAGATCAGGGTGTACAAAAAAATCCATCAAAACTTCAAACCACAGATTCTTTCCTTGATATCTTTCAGGATGATCTTCGCATTCGTATCTATGAAAATACGGACGAACAACTTCTTTTCCGTGTGCTGAGGAACCTGAAAAATGCTGAATGATGCAAAAGATCTTCAAGCTGTTTATATTGTGTGTGGTTATACAGATCTAAGAAAAGGAATCGATTCTCTTTTAAACATCATTTCTCAAACCTATGGGATGGATCCTTTTCAGCCTGGAACTCTGTTTATGTTCTGTGGACGTAAAACAGACCGGATCAAGGCACTTATATGGGAAGGTGATGGATTTTTACTCTGTTATAAACGGTTAGAACAAAAAGCCAGTAAATTCCAATGGCCCAGAAGTCAGGAAGAAGTATGTAAGCTTACATCCCAGCAGTTTCGATGGCTGATGGAAGGTCTGACGATCAAGCCTAAAAAATGTATTCAGAAAATAGATCATCCACGTTTCGTCTGAACATTCTGTGGATAAAGTATTCCTGTCAAAATGACTTTATCCACGGATTTAAAAAGTTGTCTCATATCTCTTTACATGCGTTTATGTTCTATGATAGTGTGGTCTTATGAAAGAGATCATATTTAACGAGGGACAATTAAACAGATTTACAAAGAAACAGATCATCGAACTGTTTCTTTCTCAACAGGAACAGCTGCAAAAACAGACAACACAGTTAGAAGAACTGAACCGAAAGTTTGACCTGATTTATGAACAGCTTACCATGTCACGAACAGATCGTTTTGCTCAGAAAACGGAGAAATTTGACTATGATCAGTTGACTCTGTGTTTTAACGAAGCTGAAGTTACGATAGAAACAGACTGTGCAGAAGAACCATTGATCGAAGAAGTCATTCCTGCATATAAACGTAAAAAAAGACCGAAAGGAAAACGTGATGAAGATCTGTCAGGACTTCCAGTCCGGGAAGAATATCATGAACTTTCTGAAAAACAGCTTTCTGAGCTGTTCCCAAATGGATATCGGAGACTTCCAGACAGGATTTATAAAAAACTGGATTTTCATCCAGCAACTTTCGAAGTGATCGAGCATCATGTCGCTTATTATAGTGCAAAAAATGAAGATAAGATCATAAGTGCAGAACGACCTTCTGAAATCTTAAAAAACAGTATCGTAACGCCATCTCCGTTAGCGGCAGTCCTGAACTTTAAATATGTGAATGCGATGCCTTTGTATCGTCTGGAACAGGAATTTAAAAGGAATGATATTCATATTTCAAGACAGACAATGTCCAGCTGGTGATCAAAAGCAGTGAACGCTATTTATCTTTATTATATGACCGGATGCATCAGCAGATCTATCAGGGCCCTGTGATCCATGCGGATGAAACACCAGTCAAAGTCAAGAGAGACGGCAGGAATACGATGTGCAACAGTTATCAGTGTATTAAAGTTTGTCCATTGAAGTAATATGTGTGTATATAGGTACTAAGATACTTATGTTATCATTGATTTCATAGCTTGACTTTTTGATGAAACTGTAGTACTATAAGTAAAAATACAACTGACAGTTGTTACGGAGGTACTATATGAAAATATTTATGTATAGGACTTCTGGTGGTAAAGATCTTTTGAAAAAAATTTCGAGAGAGGTAAAACCGGTTGTGTTAACTATCTTATTGGGATTACAAGAAGATGGAGTAAAAAATTTTATTGTAAAACCAATAGATAAAAATATCAGCCCGACTCTTTATGAAATTAAAAAGAATGGTGTTCGCGTATTTTATTATATAGACAAGTATGATAAGTCGATTAATATTACGTACATAACGGAAAATAAGCAGAAAAATAAAACAGAGCAAAAAGACAAAAAAACTGCTGTGAAACGAGAAAAAAGAATGTTAAAAAATCCTGATATTCATAAGGAACCTATTTAAGATTACCACTAGAGTCTGAGGGATTATATCCCTCAGACAAAGTCCTAAAATATTAATATAGTTTCTGGATAAATAAAAAAGGAAGGAAGTGATATTTATTATGAGAAAAAGATTATATTTAGACATTTTTGTGTGATAATCATTACATAATTTATTTGGTAGAAGGTAATTAATATGAGTCTGTTAGAGAAATTAAAAGAAGAAGTAATAACTGATCCATTACTTCAAAAGCAATATGAAACGGAAAAAGAGATATATAATATTGCAAAATGTTTAAAAAAAATTCGAAAAGAAAAAAAACTGACACAAAAAGACATTGCAAACAAAACAGGTTTATCACAACAGATGGTTTCAAAAATTGAATCGTACAATGGAAATCCATCTATAGAATCATTTGTTAAGTATTGTAATGGCATAGGGATTAACTTATTAGAAATATTTTCAAAGTATAGCTATTAAAAATCCATAATACATATATAGTGTATAAAAGGAAGGAGATATCCTAAAGGAAAAACACATTCAATATATTAAATATTCAAAAAATAGAAAAGAAGATTGAAGGGACTGCCACATTCATGATTTGTTTATGATCATAAGTGTGGCAGTTTTGTAGTGTAAGAGTAAAAGTGACGTAAATGGTAAGTCTCTGTTATCTACAAATGCCTAAAATAGTCTGAGATAATTTGTTTATGATTTTTCAAATGTCCAAGAGTTGATCTGTATACTGTCATTATCAAATGAAAAGGAAAGGCCCCAGAGACCTTCCTGCAAGATCGTCCTCTGGAGCCATTGGTTTATCACCATGTATATTGTATCAGTTTATACCCGTGTAGGGCAACATATTTTTATCTGAGAGCAGTGAATTTCTATGTCCAGTTTGTCAAATAGGATTTTTGATCTTTCGAGACTATTGTAAACGTGCGATCAGAGCTACACAGAAAACAATACTCGGATCTTTCGGAATTGACGAGGCAGATGCAAAGGCACGGGCCCTGGCAATCGGTAAAGAATTAATGTATGCTGAAGAGCCCGAAAAGGAGGAAGATGAATATGGCACGTTTTGGCTTGAGTAGGAAAAACATGAGAAGTTAGCATTTTATTTAACGCAATTATCATTGAAGCTGATTGTAATGGCTTGTACCAGAATAACGGATCTGGTGTTAGAATATAACTCGTACTTGTTGAGAATGAAAAAATATATTATACTAAACATATTATTAGAAATCTAGGAGATAATATGTCTAAGACAGAGTATAAATCTACAAATCAATTAATGCGACATTTACGAGATAATGGAATTGATATTTCTGGAAAATTGCAAAAACAGCAGTTGATTAATACAGGATATTTTCATGGATATAAGGGATATAGATTTTTTGGCGAATCATATAACAAGATTCCGTTCATTTCATATAAAGAAATAAATGCAACGATTCAGTATGATACCAAATTAAAATCATTATTATATGGGAAAATGATGTTTATAGAAACAGCATTTAAAAATATTGCATTGAATACTATTATGGAAGAAATAGGTTCCAGTAGTATTTATGATATGTATGATAAAGTGGTAAGTAGTTATAAAAATTCAGAAGAATTATCAGAGGATATCAAAAAGAAATTAAAGGCCAATAAATTAAATTTGCAAGGATCTATTCAAAATTCTATTGCAGCAGCTTATCGAAGAGATAATCCCAAAATAACTCATTTTTACAATACAGTGAATTATAATGAAGTACCTATATGGGCTGTTTTTGAAATATTGACAATGGGTGATTTTGGACATCTTTTATCTTGTTTGACAAAAGATATGAGGAAAAAAATATCAAGAAAGATAGGAATTAATTTATCCTGTGATACAAATTGTACATTAGTTTATAAGTATGTATATGCATTAAAAGATTTAAGAAATGCAATTGCACATAATGATGTTGTATATGATACCCGATTTAGAAAGATGGATCCGTCACGGCCAATGAAACAATGTTTGATTTTGGAAATGGGATTACCATACATAAATTTTAAAACTATTGGAGATTATATTATTTTAGTATGTTATTGTTTGAAACTTTTAAAAGTAACCAAAACAGAGATTAAGTTATTTGTAAGAGAGTTTGAAAAAATAACAAAAGAATATGAAAAAATGGTTAATGCTGAAGTGACCTCAGTAACTATTCATTCTGATTTGAATTTGCGAATGGAAATATTGAAAAAAACGATATAGAAGAGAGTAATTAAAAGATCAAAAAAATTCTCTTGAATATTTTGATTGGATATAGTATACTATTATTAGTAATTGGGGTATGTGTTTGCGGACGCATACTTGGAGGAGTCGGAGAAATCTGGCTCCTCTTTTTAAATTCAGGTAAGCTGGAGAATGATGAAGATAGGTGATGTTAGAACACCAAACGGCATTTGGACGTTCCGGATTATGATGTCCTTAAGGTCTCAGGAACTTTAAGAAATTAGTCTAAAAAATAAATTGCAACATTAAACACATTTGTTAAAAATATTCCAAACAAAATACGCATTTAACACATAGAACAGGAGAAGACACAAGAATGAAGACTATCATAGGAAAAATCATAATAGACATTCTAACATCAATCTATCAACCGTTTTGGTTTGCAATTTTGTTATCAATAATGACAATGTTCTTTTATTTGTATGTAAAATGTCCAGAAGGAGCAGGCAAGGGATGGAAAGCAGCTATCCGGACATGGATAGATCATTTTAAAAGGGATAGAGAATTCCGTAAAAAATATATATTGTTTTTCTATATTACCATGGTATTATTTAAGACATTGATCAACAGAGATATGTGGATGAATCCATTATGTGATGTGTGGGGAGTATGGGGAATATACAGATATAATACAGTGACAGGCCAGCGCATTTTAACATCAGAGTGTATAGAAAATTTTTTCCTGCTTATGCCGTATATAATATTAATGTTTTGGAATTTTGAAGAAAAAATATTTGGTAAGAAAGTGTATATAGGGAAAATTATATTAAAAAGTATCCAAATAGCGTTTCTGTCATCTCTGACAATTGAGCTGTTGCAGTTGTTTTTAAGATTAGGAACATTTCAAATATCAGATTTATTTTTTAATACAATTGGAGGATTAGTAGGAGGGATTATTTATTTTCTAGTGAATGCCGTGGCAGAACGGATTAGACGAATCAGAAATTAAATACGACCAAACACAAACACTCCATTCAGAAATTGGTACTACAAATTGCACAAAAACAATAACGAAGACAGATTTATTACTGAAAATTTTGCTAACACCAGAGGGAAAATGCAAATGAAATGTTGTAATTTCCTAGAAAATAATGCTACATATTGATTCTCCGAAATTAATTTGATAAAATATAAAGCATAAATACAGGATACATAATACAATACAATATAAAGAGGAGAATAACAATGCATTTATTAGGAACAATTGCAATGATCTTAGTGTTAAGCTTAATGATCGCAGGGCTTTTAAAATTAAATTACAAAGATTTATGGGTATCAGAAGATAAGACATCCAGAGAGCCAGAGGCAAGAAGATTAAGAAGTTGTTAAGTATAAGACCAAGATAAAAGAGCAGGTACGAAACAGAGTACCTGCTCTTTTTGATCTTACAATAAGGAAGTATTTAAGGAAAGGATAGCCAGGATCTATTGACATTATAGAGAATAATATTTATAATAAAGGATATATGTGAAAACAAATATATGGAATGTTTTACACAGGATATAACAAGTATACAGGTAACAAAACAGGTCAGATGACTGAAGGGGAGATTTATGGATACTACATTAATAATTATGGCAGCCGGAATCGGATCAAGATACGGTGCAGGAATCAAACAGCTTGCGAAGATGGGACCGAATGGTGAGATCATTATGGATTATTCAATTCGTGATGCGAAAGAAGCTGGATTTAATAAGGTTGTATTTATTATCCGTAAGGACATCTTTGAAGAATTTGAAGAGATAATCGGCAACCGAATTAAAGATCAGATTGATGTAGAATATGTATTTCAGGAATTAGATGACCTTCCAGAAGGATTTGAAGTACCAGAAGGACGTACAAAGCCTTGGGGAACAGGACAGGCTGTTCTTTGCTGCAAGGATGTCGTCAAGGAACCATTTGTGATCATCAACGCAGATGATTACTATGGAAAGGAAGCTTTTGTGAAGCTTCATGATTTCTTAGTATCTGGAGAAGATCTTGGAAGAGAATTCACAATGGGAATGGCTGGATTTATCCTGAAGAATACATTAAGTGACAATGGAACTGTCACACGAGGAGTTAGTGTTGTAGATGAGAATGGATTATTAAGCCAGGTTCATGAGACAACAGGAATTATGATGGGGGAAGATGGTAAGATCAAGTGTGATCTTCCAAATGTTCAGGAATGGATCAGTCCAGAGGATAAGGTTTCTATGAATATGTGGGCTGCATATCCAGAATTTTTAGAGTTCCTTGCAGAAGACTTCAAGACTTTCTTAAGTGAAGTAGAAGAAGGAGATCTGAAGAAAGAATATTTATTACCAAACATTGTAGACAAGTTATTGAAAGAAGGACGTGCAAACGTCAAAGTATTAGAGACACAGGATCGATGGTTCGGTGTAACTTATCAGGAAGATAAGGAAGCTGTACAGAAAGCATTTGCCGGATTGATCAAAGAAGGTGTCTACCCAGCAAATTTATGGGGCTAAGATATATGGCATAATTTAGGGGCAGTCAGTGTTGAACTGGCTGCCTGTTTTATTTCAGAGGAAGTTTTGGTGAGGTCCGCTTTGGAATAGAATAAGGAGGATCAAAATGAAATATAGCAAAACAATTGCGGGAATTACGATAGAGATCTGTGAAAAAGCAATAGGAGAAGATCTTGTTTTAACTCTAAGCGGTGGTGAGAAACCGCATATTGGCTGTGTTGTTCAGGCAGTTCCACGCCCTTCGTTGAGTGGTGACGGAACGATCAGTGTCACTTCATCTGTGATCAACCTGACAGGTCACAAAGACGAATTTCTATGCCGCAGACTGGCTGAGAATCGATGCAGGGAAACAGGAAAAGTAGTGGTATGCACAGGCGGGGTGCATATGGATCATATAACGGGAGAACAGATCGAAGAATTATTAAAGAATATCGATCGTATGATGACAGAATAAGATCATAGAAGATGATCAGAAAGCAGGTGATTTTTTGAAATTTATTCATATTGCGGATGTTCATTGGGGAGCCAGACCAGAGAGAGAGCAGACATTTGGAAGGATCAGAGAACAAGAGATCAAAGAGACATTTCAAAGAGTCATTGATCATGCGAATAAGCAACAGGTAGATCTGCTATTGATCGCAGGGGATCTGTTTGATCAGCCGCCAACGCAGCAGGAGCTGAGAGAAGTGGATTATCTGTTGTCAAGATTGAATCATACAAGAACGGTTTTGATCGCAGGGAATCACGATCATCTGGAACCGCATGATGTATTTTCCCAGTATAAATGGAATTCGGAAGTTTATCTTCTGGATGGAAAACAAAGAGATCATATTTCTTTTGAAGATCTTGAAACGACCATTTATGGCTTTAGTTATTGGAAGAATCAGATCACGAAACCATTGTATGATCGCATGAAACCAGATGAGAGCGAAAGCAGTGATTTTTCAATCCTGTTGGCACATGGAGGGGATGAAAGTCATATCCCGATTCAGAGAGAAGCGTTAAAATGGTCTGGATTCGACTATATTGCTCTTGGACATATCCATAAACCAGAGATCATTTTCGAAGATTTGATGGCATATGCAGGATCGTTGGAACCATTGGATCACACAGAGATGGGATACCATGGGCTGATCGAAGGGGAGATCAGCGAAGAAAAGAAACAGATAACCTTCGTTCCCTTTGCAAAAAGAATGTATACACAAGTGGAAGTCATGATATCCGATGAGATGTCAGCGTTAGAGATCGTAGATCGGGTAGAAACGGAACTTTCATATTGTGGAAGAGAGAATATATATGAGATTGTACTGACAGGAAGTATTGATCCACAGATCCATCTGGACTTTTATGAGATCACGAGCCAGTATATGGTCACAGATATCACTTATGAAACGAGGGATCAATGGGAATACGAACAGTTATCAGAGGAAGATGATTTTATCATCCAGAAGGTCGCAGATATTTTAAAAGATGAACCAGAGGCTTTGCGTTATGCGATGGAAGCTTTAACATATGCCAGGGAGAAGTAAAAGATGAAGATTGAGGAGATCAATATTGATGGATTTGGAAAATTTCACAAATATCATTGCCAGACATCTGGGAAGTTAGAAGTTTTCTATGGCAAGAATGAATCTGGCAAGACAACACTTCGTAAGTTTATGATCGCAATGATGTTTGGGCTGGAGAAATCAAGAGGACTTGCTGCAAGATATGATGATTTCACCAGATATCAGCCAGTAAATGGCGGCATTTACGGTGGCTCCATGGTCTTTGAAAAGGACGGGATCAGATATAAGATCATGCGAAACTTCGCGCAAGGGCAGACAGAGTATCGCATATTTGATGCGGATACGATGGAGGAACTTAAGGGGAAGGAATACTTATTCGAATCTGATAAACAGGCATTTGAGAATACGGTTTCGATGACACAGGCAGAGATTCGTACAGGCAGAGAGATGAAGGAAGTTTTGCAAAATTCCATGGCGAATCTGCGAAGCAGCAAGGATGCCGCGATCGACCTTCGAAAAGCGATCGATCATTTGAAAGTCAGACGAAGACAAATGCGAAAAGATCCTGTTTTTGCACAGATTGACAATTTGCGAAGACAGCAGGGATCATGGCAATATGATGTACAAGCGTTGAATGAATATGAAAAGAAAGAGAGAGAGATTCGGAAACGTTTAAGACAAAAGAGAAAGTTGACGCTGCTTCAGAAGATTTTGCTGTGGTTTCGAAAGTTATTTGGTGGGGAAGATGAAGAACGAATTCGCAAAATAGAACTAAGACATCGCTTAGAGATCATAGAGATCGAGAAAGCACAGCTTATGCAGCAAAAGGAAGAGGCAGATAAGAAAAAGCAGGAATACGAGATTTTGCTGGGGCAGAAAAGGAAGAAAGAACTTGAGATTCACGAGATAGAACTTGCAATGAAAGCGATCGAGGAAGCTGCAAGCCAGGTACAAAAGACTTTTGGACAGGAACTAAATGAGAAGATCTCAGAGATTTTTTGTGATATGACGAATGGAAAATATACGCAGGCAGTCATGGATGAGAATCTTTCGATGATGGTTTATGATGGATTTGATCATGTCGATATGAAGTATTTAAGCAATGCCACGGTAGAACAATTATACTTTGCGCTACGTCTTGCATCGGCCGATCTTTTATATGAAAATGATGCATTTCCGTTGTTTTTAGACGATGTGTTCGGTAATTATGATGACGAAAGACTGGCACAGACGATGCAGTATTTAAGTCACCATACAGACCGTCAGATCTTTTTATTTACGGGCAGGAAAGAAATACTTCGTTTATTGGATGAGAAAGAAATTTTATATCATCTTATTTCTTTATAGCTTTTTCTGTGCTAAGATAATGAGAGATAAAGTAACAAAGGAGATCAAAATATATGGCAAAGAAGATGACCATGGCAGACATCGCGAATTTATCAGGAGTTGGAAAAAGCACGGTATCCCGCTATTTTAACGGGGGATATGTAAAGGATGAGACGAGAGCGAAGATTCAGAAGGTCATTGAAGAATACAACTATACACCGAATGCATTTGCAAGATTGAATGCGAAACAAAGCAACGTGATCGGTGTAGTTGTGCCGACATTAAATTCTAAGATCACAAGCCGTGTGATCACAAGTATCGATCGGTATTTAAGAGAAAAGGGGTATACAACCCTTATTCAGAACTCAGACCACGATATTGATCGGGAATTACAGAATATCCAGCGCCTGATCCAGTTAAATGTGGATGGGATCTTGATCAGTTCCATAGCGATCACAAAGGACCACAAAGAGCTGTTAAAGAAAGCGGGAATTCCAGTGGTTGTTTTAACACAGGATTATGAAGATGGAATTTCCATTATTTATGATGATTATCATGCAGGGAAAACGATCGGAGAGTATATCGGGAAGAAAGGACATCAAAAGGTTGGATATATTGGTGTCTATGAGACAGACCAGGCAGTTGGGATCGAGCGTAGAAATGGAGTGTTAGATGGATTGAAAGAATATGGGATCACACCGGTGACAGGGAAGAGTGATTATAGTTTTATTGGTGGACAGACGGTTACAAGAGAATTACTTGAGAGGGAATCAGATTTAGATGCGATCATCTGTGCAACAGATCGGCTTGCGTTTGGTGCATATAAGATTTTACACGAACATAAGAAGAGGATTCCAGAAGAAGTGTCTGTGGCAGCGTTTGGAGGATATGATGAAAGTACCCTTCTGACGCCAGAGCTTACAACGCTAAAGTTTGATTCCTATGGAATGGGATACCTTGGAGCGGAAACGATCCTTAAGATGATCACAGGAGAACCAGTATCCAAGAAACAGATTGTGGGATATGAATTTATTGAAGGCGGAAGTGTCAGATCATAAATTCTTCATATGTGCTTATAATATCGCCCTCCTTCCGTATTACTCGGAACGGAGGGCTTTTCCGTTTACCTGTTGCTTTGTTAAGTCGTCTCACATAAAACACAAATAAAAGTAATAAAATAAAAAAATGTGGTATCGATTCCATAAATACTATTGACAAATAGAAGAGAAAGTTATAAGATACAGATATGGAACCGATACCATAATAAGTTTCACAATAAAAAAGGAGAGAAGATATGGATTACGCAAAAATCGCCAGCCAGGTCATCGAGCATGTTGGTGGCAAACAAAACATTAAGTCAGTTCAGCATTGTGCAACAAGACTTCGTTTACAGTTAAAAGACAACGATCTTCGCAATGAAGATGCAGTCAGCGACATTGAAGGAGTTAAGGGAGTGTTCTTAACACAGTCACAGTTCCAGATCATTTTCGGATCAGGACTTGTAAACTTAGTGTGCGACGAAGTACAGAAGCAGTTAGGAATCTCAGTCGATACACCAGCAGATGTTGAGAAAGAAGAGAAGAAAGGAAATGTTCTTCAGAGATTAGTAAAGTTATTAAGTGATATTTTCGTACCGATCATTCCAGCCATCGTAGCAGGTGGTCTGTTAATGGGAGTGAACAATATCCTGACAGCAGCGATGTTTAGTGGCAAGTCCGTCATTGATCTGTACCCACAGTTTAAGGGTCTGGCAACAGCGATCAACATGTTTGCAAGTGCTCCATTTGCATTTTTGCCAGTATTGATCGGATTTAGCGCAACGAAGAAGTTTGGCGGGAATCCATATCTTGGAGCAGCCATGGGTATGATCATGGTTCATCCAGATCTGTTAAGTGCATACAGCATCGGTATCGCCAAAGCGCCAGTATGGGATATCTTTGGATTTAAGATCCAGGCGATCGGATATCAGGGAACTGTACTTCCAGTATTAGCAGTTGCATTTATTTTAGCAACGATCGAGAAGAAGTTACATAAAGTAACACCAACATGGTTAGATAACCTGACAACACCATTGATCTCTATCATGGTAACATCATTTTTAACATTCATCTGCGTAGGACCAGTGTTAAGAGAAGCAGGTAACTTATTAGCAGATGGAATCACATGGGGATATAACACACTTGGATTTGTCGGTGGAGGATTATTCGGACTTGCATATGCACCGATCTGTCTAACAGGAATGCATCACAGCTTTATCGCAATCGAGACACAGCTGATCGCAGCCAAAGCAACAACAGGTGGAAGTTTTATCTTCACAACAGCAAGTATGAACAACGTAGCACAGGGAGCAGCCGTATTAGCAGTTTTATTCTTAACAAAGAATGAGAAGATGAAATCAATCTGTTCTGCATCAGGTGTTTCTGCATTACTTGGAATCACAGAACCAGCAATGTTCGGTGTAACACTGAAATTAAAATATCCATTCTACGCTGCCATCATCGGTTCAGCCGTAGGTAATGCATATTGTGCAGCAACAGGAGTTTTGGCACAGGCATTAGGAGCAGCAGGACTTCCGGGATTCCTGTCCATGCTTCCAAAAGATTACTTAAACTTCGTGATCGGACTGCTCTTATCCATGGGAGTATCCGCAGTTTTAACTGCAGTCTTCTGGAAGAAGTTTAACATCGAAGGAGAAGATCACAAAGCAGAGACTCCGGTAAAAGAAGAAGTAAAAGAAATCGAAGTACAGGAACCAGCAGATACAACAGAAGAAACAAATGAATTATATGCACCAATGAAAGGTGAAGTTTTAGATGTAGCAAAGTCCGCAGACCCAGCATTTGCAAGTAAGGCAATGGGAGAAGGTGTAGCGATCAACCCAAGCGAAGGCATCGTATATGCACCAGCCGATGGAACGATCAGTCTGATCTTCCCTACAAAACATGCAATGGGGATCACATTAAACTCAGGAGTAGAACTTCTGATCCATGCAGGAATCGATACAGTTAAGATGAATGGCGAAGGTTTTGAGACTTTCGTAGAAACAGGAGCCAAAGTAAAGAAAGGTGATAAATTATTATCTTTTGACATGGATCTTGTGAAAGAAAAAGGATACAAGACACAGACGATGTTCTTAGTTGCAGATGCGAAAGGAAAAGAAGTCGAAGTGGTTGAAACAGCGGATGCAGATAATAATACGAAGATCATGAATTTAAAATAATCATTATTCGAAGAAGGAAAGGAAACCAGGGCAGATGTTTGAAAAATACAAGAAAGTCTATAAGGCAGATTATGAAAAATGGTATAAAGAAAATGAAGCTTACAGACAACGTGTGGCAGCAGATCAAGATCGATTAAAATTCCATTTAATGCCAAAGACAGGATGGTTAAATGATCCAAATGGTTTATGCCAGTTTAATGGGACATACCATATTTACTACCAGTACACTCCATTTGAACCAACTGGTGAGTTAAAGACATGGGGACATTATACGACAAAAGATTTTATTCATTATGAAGATTTTGGACCAGTCGTATTCCCAGATGAAGACATTGATGCCCATGGTGTCTATTCCGGCTCTGCATTTATTGAAGATGATACGATCCACTATTTCTACACAGGAAATTTAAAATATTTTGACAGAGATGATTATGACTATATCAACAGTGGACGTGGAAGTAATACGATCACATTTACAAGTAAAGACGGCTATGAGTTTACCAAAAAGGAATTATTAATGACAACCGACGATTATCCGGCTGACATGAGCAACCATGTGCGTGATCCAAAAATCTTTAAGAAAAATGAGAAATATTACATGGTTCTTGGAGCAAGGGATGTTGAAGGTGTGGGTATGATCCTTCTATATGAATCTACAGATCTTAAGAACTGGACATACAAGAATCGTATCACAACTCCACAGAAGTTTGGTTATATGTGGGAATGTCCGGATCTGTTTGAGATGGACGGACAGTTATACATCATCTGCTGCCCACAGGGAGTAGAAACACAAGGCATTGATTACGAAAATGTTCATCAGGTCACAGCAATGAAATTAGACTATGATTTTGATACCGATGAATATGAAATCACAGATATCAAACTTTTTGACCGCGGATTTGATTTCTATGCACCACAAAGTTTTGAGGATGAAAGTGGAAGAAGGATTCTGATCGGATGGATGGGAATCCCAGATGCAGACTATACGAATCCAACCGAAGAAGCTGGATGGCAGCATGCACTGACGATTCCAAGAGAATTATCCGTAAGAGACGGAAAACTGATTCAGGAACCAATCGAAGAATTAAAACAACTTCGAAGCGAGGACAAAGCAGTTTGTACATTTTGTTATGGACAGACGATCATCATGCAAAATGCCATCTATGAAGCTATTGTAGATTTTAAACGATGCAGAGAAATGGTAATGACACTGCGCGAAGGGATCACTCTTTCCTATAAAGACAATATCCTGACCTTAAATCTTGGGGTCTATGGAAGTGGAAGATCAACAAGAAAAGTCAGATTAGAAAAATTAGAGCATCTTCAGATTTTTGCGGATACTTCATCCTTAGAAATCTTTGTGAATCATGGAGAAGAAGTTTTTACAACAAGAATCTACAATCATTATGGAAGACTACTGATTAATGGAGAATGTTCTGGTATAATGACTGTATATCCATTAAAATCATTCGAAATTGAAGGAGGAAGACATGAAGAATAAATTATGTGGGATCGGAGAAGCACTGATCGATTTTATTCCAGAAGTTAAGGGACAGAGACTAAAAGATGTACCTTCATTTAAAAGAGTTGCGGGAGGAGCACCTGCCAATGTAGTCGGGGCAGTTACGAAGCTTGGTATTCCATCCAAATTTTTAACAAAGCTTGGAGATGATCCATTTGGAGATTATATCGTGGAAGTATTAGATGAAGCAGGAATCGACACTTCTAATATCGCAAGAGACAAAGAAGGGGAAACAGCCTTAGCATTTGTATCCCTTGCCTCTGACGGAAATCGTGATTTCAAATTTTATAGAAAAAACAGTGCAGATTTACGCTACAGTGTAGAAGATATCCCGGCAGATATCTTAAACGATTGTGGAATGATTCATTTTTGCAGTGTAGACCTTGTGGAATCTCCAATGAAGGAAGCTCACAAGAAACTGATCGATATGGCGATCGCGCAGAATGTGAAAGTATCTTTTGATCCAAACTTAAGATTTTCATTATGGGACGATCTTGATCAATTAAAAGAGACAGTCAATGATTTCTTAAAATACGCAGATATCATCAAGATTTCTGACGAAGAACTGGAATTTATCACAGGACATACAGATATCAAAGATGCTCTGGACGGTTTATTTGCTGATCGTGCAAAATACGTTATCTACACAAAAGGAGCTGACGGAGCAGAAGTGTATACGAGAAATGGAATGGTAGAAGCTTCTGGATATAAGATCGATGTCCGAGATACGACAGGTGCTGGAGATTCGTTTATCGGAGCATTCCTATACTGTCTGTTAAATGATGAAGTAGAAGATTTGGAGTCCGTAAGTGATGACACATTAAGAAACTACCTTGATTTTGCCAATGCTTATGCAGCGAACACAACAACAAAAGAAGGTGCATTAGCAGCCATGGCAGATCGAGCTGAGATGGATGAATGGATGAAGACATTAAAGAAATAAATCCAATAAATCCTTATAGACCATAGAAGAAAGAAGAGTTGAATGTAGTATTTGGCTCTTCTTTTTTGTAGTAGAAGAAATCTCCGAGACTCCTAAATCAGAAAAGGAGATCGTAGAACGTAATTAAAACACAGTATACATGAAAAAATATTTGTTAAATCCTTGACAACATATTTTTTTAGTCATATAATTAGCGTACAAAGTATTGGTACACGAAAAATAAAACATACGAAGAATATAACAGGCAAATTATTTTGACCAGACAGGAGGATAAAAAGAATGGTTGAATTTAAATTAACGAAAGAACAACTGCTTGCAAAGGAATTGTTCAGAAGTTTCGCTGAGAATGAGATCAAACCAATTTCCAGAGATATGGATGAAGCAGAGAAATTTGATATGGATCTGTTAGATAAGATGAAGAAATACGGTCTGATGGGAATTCCATATTCTAAAGAATACGGTGGAGAGGGAGCAGATGTATTAACATATGCTTTAGCAATGGAAGAGGTATCCAAAGTTGATGCCAGTGCAGGAATCACAATTTCCGTACATACTTCTCTTTGCTGTTCTTGTATTAACGACTATGCATCAGAAGAACAGAAACAGAAATTCTTACGTCCATTAGTTGACGGAAGTAAGATTGGATGTTTTGGACTGACAGAACCAGGAGCTGGAACAGATGCCAGCGGAGTTAAAACAACTGCAAAATTAGACGGTGATCATTATGTATTAAATGGTCAGAAAGTATTTACAACAAACTCTGGATTTGCAGATACATTCATTATTTTTGCTTACACAGATAAGAGTGCAGGAACAAGAGGTATGTCTGCATTTATCGTAGATAGAGACAGCGAAGGATTAACAGTCAGCAAAGATATTCCTCGTATGGGAATCAGAGCAGCATCCAACGCAGAAGTAGCATTAGTTGATGTGAAAGTTCCAAAAGAAAACCTGATCGGAAGAGAAGGAATGGGATATAAGATCGCTATGGGAGCTTTAGCAGGAGGACGTATCGGAATCGGTGCTCAGTCTGTTGGTATTGCACAGGGTGCATTAAATGAAGCGATCAAATACGTAAAAGAAAGAAAACAGTTTGGAAAACCAATCGCAAAATTCCAGAATACACAGTTCTTGATCGCAGCATTACAGACAAAGATTGATGCAGCAAGATTAATGGTATGGAGAGCAGCGAAAGCAAAAGATGATCATGAAAATTTTGCACCACTTGCAGCACAGTGTAAATTATTTGCTTCTGATGTAGCTGTTGAAGTTACAAGAGGAGCAGTTCAGATGCTTGGTGGATATGGATACTCAAGAGAATATCCAGTAGAGAGAATGTATCGTGATGCAAAGATCACAGAGATTTATGAAGGTACATCCGAAGCTATGAAGATGATCGTTGGCGGTGGATTATTAAGATAAGAAAGAAGGAGACAAGAGAATGAAGATTGTTGTTTGTGCAAAACAAGTACCAGATACAACGGAAGTAAAATTAGATCCAAAGACAAATACACTGATCCGTGATGGTGTTCCAAGTATTATTAACCCAGATGATAAAGCAGGAATTGAAGCAGCACTTCAGTTAAAAGAAAAATGCCCAGGAAGTACAGTAACTGTTGTTTCTATGGGACCACCTCAGGCAGATGTTGCATTAAGAGAAGCATTAGCAATGGGATGCGATGATGCATTATTGATCTCAGATCGTGCATTTGGAGGAGCAGATACATGGGCTACTTCTTCTACAATTGCAGCAGCATTAAAGAAATTAGACTATGATGTGATCATCACAGGTCGTCAGGCAATCGATGGAGATACAGCGCAGGTTGGACCGCAGATCGCAGAACACCTTGGAATCCCTCAGGTAAGTTATGTAGAGAAGATGGATGTAGAAGGGGAAGATACTTTAGTTGTCCAGAGACAGTTTGAAGATCGTCACCAGATCATCGAGGTGAAGACACCTTGTCTTTTAACAGCATTAGCTGAACTTGCTGATCCAAGATATATGTCTGTTCACGGTGTATTTGATGCATATCGTGAAAAAGAAGTTAAAGTATGGGGATTAGAAGATATCAAAGATACAGTCAATGAAGGAAATATCGGATTAAAAGGTTCTCCTACCAGAGTTAAGAAATCCTTTACAAAACAGGCAAAAGGTGCAGGAACGATCTTAAATGATCTCTCCGATGACGAAGCAGTTGCCGCAATCGTAGAAAAATTACAGGAAAAACACATCATTTAAGGTAAGGAGGACAATCAAAATGTGTAAAGATGTTTATGTATTTGCTGAGCAGAGAGATGGAAATCTTCAGAAAGTCGGTATCGAACTGATCGGAGAAGCAAGAAAGCTTGCAGATGATCTTGGACAGAATGTAGTTGCAGTTTTACTTGGAAATCAGATTAAAGACAAAGCAAGTGAACTGATCGCTCATGGAGCAGATAAAGTTGTAGTAGTAGATGATGAAATGCTGGCAGAATATGTGACAGAACCATATGCAAAAGCAATGATGGAGATCATTCAGTCCCATAATCCAGAGATTGTTCTCTATGGAGCAACATCGATCGGACGAGATCTTGCACCAAGAGTTTCTGCAAGAATCCACACAGGATTAACAGCAGACTGTACAAAACTTGATATTGATGAAGAAACAAAATTATTAATGATGACACGACCAGCATTTGGTGGAAATATCATGGCTACGATCGTCTGTGAAGATTTCAGACCACAGATGGCAACGGTAAGACCTGGTGTTATGAAAGCATTAGAAGCTGATGAAAGCAGACAAGGTGAGGTTGAAGTTGTTGAAGTAAACTTTACAGATGCAGATATGAATGTTAAGATCCGTGAAGTTGTAAAAACAACACACAAATCTGTAGATATCACAGAAGCTAAGATCCTGGTAGCAGGAGGACGTGGTGTAGGAAATGCAGAAGGATTTAAAGATCTTGAAGCATTAGCGGATACATTAGATGGTGAAGTGGCAGCATCAAGAGCAGCTGTAGATTCAGGATGGATCAGCAATGACCGTCAGGTTGGACAGACAGGTAAGACGGTTCGTCCAGAGTTATACTTAGCATGTGGAATTTCTGGAGCGATCCAGCACGCAGCAGGTATGGAGAATTCAGAATTCATCGTAGCGATCAACCGAGATGAAGACGCAGCGATCTTTGATATCGCAGATCTTGGTGTCGTGGGTGATATTAAGAAGATCCTTCCAAAATTAAATGATGCGATCAAAGCAGTCAAAGAAAAATAAAGTATAAATGAAAACTCCTAAAAACATAAAAACTCAAAAAATTAAAAACTCCAAAAAACAGAAAGATGGACGGCGTGAAAACCGTCTATTTTTCTGCTTTTCGGAAAGTAAAAATACTTGACGAAGAATTGTTGAAATGTTACAATACAAAATATAATTAGCGTACGAAATATTTGCAAAATAAACAAAAGGAGAAATAAGATGAGATTTGTTGTGATTTTAAAACAAATTCCAGATGATTCGATCAAAAAAGAATATCAGGATGTGGATCAGTTAAATGACAGTGATAAGAACGTAATAAAAGAAGCACTGGATTTAAGAGACCGCTATGGTGGAACTGTAGATGTGATCGGATTTGGACCATTATCTGCAGAAGATGTTATGAAAGAGACGCTTACTTATGGAATTGATGATGCCTTCCTGATCAGTGATTCCCAATTCGCAGATATGGATGTATCACAGGTAGCCAAGATCGTCGCAGCGGTGATCAAAAAGCTTGGTCCATATGATCTGGTCTTATGCGGACGGCAGGCAATTGATGGAGATAGTGCCCATATGGCTTCTATGACCTCTTGTGCGTTGGAGATCCCATTGATCGCGTATTCTGACGAGATCACAGAGATGAAAGATGGAAGTGTTTTCGCAACATGTATGGGTGATCAGATGGCATATAAGGTAGAAGCAAAAACTCCAGCAATGATACTTTCTATCAGAGAGAAGAACAAGAACCGTTTTCCATCCGTACCAGATATCATGAAAACATATGATGGAACATATAAGACAAAGATATTGACGAATGAAGACCTGAATTTTTCTGTGACCAAGAGAAAAGTAACGCAACTTAGAAAATATGAAGTCAAAAGCAGCAAACAGCAAAAACTTGTTATGATCGGTGGAAAAGACGAAGAAGAAAAAGCGGCACAGATTCTTCAGTTATTAAAGCAAAAGAGCGTGATCTAGGAGGTGTATGGAGATGAATTTAGGGAAAAAAGAAGGAATCGTTGTTGTTGGAGAGATTCAAAAGAGAGAGATCATGCCGCTGACGTTGGAATTGATCGGGGCAGCAGGAAAACTTTCGAAGGAAAGAGATCTTTCATTGTCAGTTATTCTATCAGAATGTGGGATCAAAGAAGAGGCAAAGAAGCTTTACAATTACGGAGTTGATGAAATCCTCTGTATCGAAGATGAAAAATTAATAGAAGGACATATGCAGCTGCATCATGATGCTGTCATAGAAGTTTTAAAAGGAAAGGATCCGAAAGTGATACTGATCGGAGGAACAGCATCAGGAAGAGTTCTTGCAGGAAAGACAGCTTATGCATTTGATACAGAATTAGTCTGTGATGCATCGAAACTTACATACGATGAGAAACAGGAACAACTTATCATCACAAGACCGGCATTCGATGGAAAAAATATGGCAGACTTTGTGATCAATCCATCCTTGACATCGGTGATCACGATCCGTACAGGAGTGATGGGAAAAGCAGAATACAAGGAAGACAAACAAGGTGAGATGTTATATGTATATCCAGAATGTCTGAAGGAAGAACGACAAGATCTGATCTATCACGGAGTGGCAGGAAAAAGTGGAAAAGAAGTTCATCTGGATACAGCAAGGATCATAGTTTCCGGTGGCCGTGGGATGAAAGGAGAAGAAGGATTTGCGCTTCTTGAGAGACTTGCAGAGAAGATCGGAGGGGAAGTTGCATGTACAAGACCATGTGTAGATGCCGGATGGATGCTTCCAACACAGCAGGTAGGACAGTCAGGAATCTCCGTAAAACCGAAACTGTATCTTGCATTTGGGATTGCCGGGGCAATTCAGCATATGACAGGAATTGATGCAGATTGCATCATTTCAGTCAATAATAATCCGAGGGCTGCGATCTTTGCATACAGTGATTATGGTGTGGTTTCGGATGCAAAGAAATTACTGGAGAGTATGTTAAAACAGATGGAAGAAGGAAAAGAATTCTTATAAAAATGGATAAAAAAGTATGCTGTGTATCTGGTTTTGATATACAGCATACTTTTTTTAATATAAAGGTAAGTCTTAGAAAATACTGGTTAACGCAATGAATACAAGACAGTCGATCAGAGGAATGAAGATCTGTGTGACTGCGATATCCCAGTATGCTTCTTTATGTGTTAATTTACAGATACCTAATAAAGTGATCTGAGCTCCCTGATGAGGAAGGGTATCTAAAGTTCCAGCGGCGATCGTGGAAATTCTATGGATATCAGGAAGGCTGGCACCAAGTTTTAAATAAGTATCTTTTAATGCTTTAAAAGCGACTCCCATACCACCAGAAGCAGATCCGCAGGCACCAGCACAAACAGCAACGGTTACCATAACGAAGATTAAAGGAGGCATGGATAGATGTTTTAATCCTGCAACAAGATCAGTAAATCCCTGTGTTTTTGCAACAACACCACCAAATCCTACAACGATAGCTGTGTTAAGGATAGAAACTCCAGAATCAGCGGCACCTTTATTAAAGATATTGATCCATTCCGTCATGCCGTCGATTCGTTTAAACATTAAGATCGTGGCAAGTGCAACACCTGCAAATACAGAAGTTTCAACAGGGAAAGGATGCCATGGATTATTAAATAATACTAAGATCACGATGATCGGAAGGACTGCGATGGCAACATGTGGAAGATCCGGGTTTTCTTCTTCAGAAGGCAGTTCATCCTCAGATAATTGATATTTTAAAGTACTGTCAAAAAATCCATACCCTTTTTTAGTAAAAGAACGGGCACGAAATTCTAACCAGAAGAAAATCATCAAAAACATTGCGATCGCAGTTAACAAAGATGGAACAAACGCAGCCGTAGATGGTGTTCCAAGACTATCCATAGCGATAACATTCTGTACAGAAGGAGAACCAGGTCCACTCATAGACCAAGTCCAGCATCCTGCAGAGATGGCAGCAGGGATCAGGCGGCGGGTAAGATTTGCTTCTTTGAACAGATTAAGTGCGATAGGGTAAATAACAAAGAATACAACGAATCCGCTGACACCACCAAAGGTTAATAAACCAGTGATGATCATAATGATCGGTGCTACAAATTTTCCGTGACATAAACTGGCGATCGCACGTGCGATCGATTCTGCTGCACCAGTATACTGGTAAACAGCTCCGAACAAAGCTCCTACAAAGAATACCAAAAAGTAACTTGTGACATATTCTGCTGCGGCAGGCATGAATAAGTTTTTTAAACTGTCAAGAATCGGCATGCCGGAGCAGATGATCACAAAGGAAGTTACAAGAGGAGCGAGGATCAAAGCACTCATCTGTTTAAAAGCTAATAAACCAAATAAGATGATAGCAATGACCAATACTAAAATATGTATATTCATATAAATCTCCTTTTGGGGGACAATAAACTAGTTATTCAAGACCCATGATCTCATCTTTAAAAATCCGTTCATCCATGAGTTTCGGTTCGCCATCCATTTTTGGTACGAATCCCATATGGTCAAGAATCTGAGTCTGGATGTCAATTCCAGGTGCAACTTCAGTCAGATAAACGCCATCTTCTCGAAGTTCAAAGACAGCACGTTCTGTGATATACATAACTGGCTGGCCAACTTTATTGGCATATTTACCAGAGAAAGTGATCTGTTCTACGGTATCAATGAATTTATCAGATTTTCCTTCCTGGTCAATGATCAGTTTTCCGTCTTTTGTAGAACATTTTAAACCACCGGCAGTAAATGTTCCGCAGTAGTATACACGTTTAGCGTTCTGAGTAATATTAACGAAACCACCGCATCCTGCAATACGTGGTCCAAACTTGCTGACATTGATATTTCCATCTTTATCTGCCTGAGCAAGACCTAAGAATGCATCATCGACTCCACCACCATCATAGAAGTCAAACTGTGCAGGCTGGTCTAAGATCGCCTGAGCATTTACAGCCCCGCCAAATTGAGGTCCACCTTGAGGTACACCACCGACAGGACCAGCTTCTACTGTTAAAGTAAAGTGATCTCCGATACCTTCTTCATTTGCAACCATAGAGATATATTCAGGAATACCAATTCCAAGGTTTACAACGGTGTCAGGACGTAATTCCATCGCAGCTCGACGTCCAATGATCTTCTTAGGGGAAAGAGAAGGAGCTTCAAGGCTTCCAAGAGGAACACGAAATTCTCCAGTCATAGAACCATCATATTCACATCCGACACACTGTGTATGGTTTTCTTTGTTCTCTGTGACAACAACCGCATCTACGTAGATTCCAGGGACCTTTACAAGTTTTGGATCAACGTCTGTGACAACTTTCTCTACCTGTACGATAACTTTACCACCACAGTTTTTTGCAGCCTGTGCGATCGCAGTAGCTTCAGCAGTACAACATTCATGTTCCATTGTAATGTTTCCATATTCATCCGCATAAGTAGCACGGATCAGTGCGACATCGACATGGATCGCCTTATATAAGAGGCGTTCTTCTCCGCAGATATTAACAACTTCTACAAGATCTTCGGTTGTGATATCATTTAATTTTCCACCTTCTACACGTGGATCTGCAAATGTATAAAGACCAACATGTGTTAAAGTACCAAGTTTCTTGGCAGCAATATCACGATAAAGCTGTGATAAAGTACCCTGAGGAAGGTTATAGGCTTTGATCTTATTTTGCATGATTAGCTCACCCAGTTTAGGAGCCATATTATAGTGACCAGCAATAACCGTTGATGTCATACCCTCATGTGCAAAATGATCAGCACCACTTCCATCACGATTTCCCTGTCCAGCAGCATAAAAGTAAGTCAGATTTTTTGGGGAACCGGTTTCTAAAAATCGTTTTTCTAACGCAGAAGTTAATTCTTCTGGCAGATCACATGCTACAAAACCGTTGGTAGAGACGGTCATACCGTCTTCTACCAAGTTTGCAGCCTCAGCAGCAGTTAAAATTTTTACTTTAGCCATGGCTTTTTCCTCCCAAAATCACTCTAGAAATCTGTAAGATTTGCTTTACGTTTCTCTAAGAAAGCTGTCATACCTTCTTTTTTGTCATCAGTTGAGAATGCAAGACCAAATAAGTCTGCTTCTAATGTTAATCCGCTTGAAAGGTCTGTTTCTGTACCAGTGTTGATTGCTTCTTTTGCAAGAGAAATAGCATAGCTTCCTTTGCTCATGATCTTCTCAGCCATTGCCTTACAGGTATCAAGTAATTCAGCCTGAGGAACTACTTTGTTAGCAAGTCCGATTCTGTAAGCTTCATTAGCATCGATCATATCACATGTAAAGATCAATTCTTTTGCACGTCCTTTACCAACCAGACGAGCAAGACGCTGTGTTCCACCGAAACCAGGAAGGATACCAAGTCCTGTTTCAGGCTGTCCGAATTTTGCGTTATCAGATGCGATACGGATATCACAAGCCATAGAGATCTCACACCCACCACCTAATGCGAAACCATTGACAGCAGCGATCGTAACCTGAGGCATTGTTTCAAGTTTTAAGAAAGCTTCTTTTGCAAGCATTCCCATTTTTCTACCTTCTGCAGGTGTTGCATTTACCATTTCAGAGATATCAGCTCCAGCAACGAAAGCTTTTGCTCCAGAACCTGTTAAGATCACAACTTTGATATCTTTTCTCTCAGAAATTTCAGAGAAGCAAGCATCAAGTTCTGCTAAAGTTTCACTGTTTAGGGCGTTTAAAGATTTTGGACGGTTAATAGTAACAACGGCGATTTCGTTTTCCACTTCCATTAATAAATTGTTCATAACATATCCTCCTACATAGATTAAAAATAAATAATAAAATAATAAACAATGTATGCAATTTTTGGCAACACGAATATTTAGCATACAAATAACTTGTGCCTACATTATGCGCCCTTGTTATTAATTTGTCAATAAAAATTAGTGAAAATATATAAAAAAATAAAAGAATAAAAAAATGTATTGACAAAATGAACAAATAAAAATATAATTAGCACACAAAGTATTTGCACGCAAGTAATAAGACAAACAAACAATTACAAAGGCGTTCAGATAAAGTGATAATAAAAGAGAATAAGCCTAAGTAAGAAGAAAGGAAGATGTACGATGAATTTTGAATTAACACAACAGCAGGCAGCCATTCAGGAAACAGCAAGAAAATTTGCACAGGAAGAATTACTTCCAGGAGTATTAGAAAGAGATGCAAACAGTGAATTCCCAGTCGAACAGTTTCATAAGATGGGAGAACTTGGATTAGTCGGTCTTCCATATCCCAAAGAAGTTGGAGGACAGGGTGCAGATTATCTTTCCTATGTATTAGCAGTTGAAGAAATTTCCAAAGTTGATGCATCTATGGGAATTGGATATTCTGTTGTAACTTCTCTTTATGGTGGAAGTATCATGAACTCTGCAGCACCAGTAGAGAAGAAGAGAGAATTCTTAGAGGAAGTATTATCAGGAAAATGCTTCGGTTCCTTTGGACTGACAGAACCTAACGCAGGGTCTGATGCTGGTGGATGTGTCACAGTAGCAGAAAAAGATGGTGATGATTACATCTTAAACGGATTAAAATGCTTTAATACAAATGGACCATTAGCAGATTACACAGCGGTTTATGCACTGACAGAACCAGAAAAGAAAGCCAAAGGATTATCTTGCTTTGTAGTTAAGAAAGGAACACCTGGATTCAGTGTTGGAAAGATTGAAGATAAGATGGGAATCCGTTCTGCACAGGTATCAGAGATGATCCTTGAGAATGTAAGAGTACCAAAAGAAAATATGATTGTAGAATCTGGACAGGGATTCAAACTTGCAATGAAAACATTGGATGGTGGACGTATCGGTGTTGCTGCCCAGGGACTTGGAATCGCAGAAGGTGCATTTGAGATTGCCAAAGAATATCTAAAGACAAGAGAACAGTTTGGAAAACCATTATATAGAAATCAGTATCTTGCATTCAAGATGGCAGAACTTGAGATGGAAATCGAAGCAGCGAAATTAATGTTATATAAAGCAGCAACAGATAAACAGGAAGGAAGACCATACTCACTGCCAGCAGCGAAAGCAAAATATTTATGTACAGAAGCAGCAATGCATGTTACAACAGAAGCTGTACAGATGTTAGGTGGAAACGGATATATGAAAGAATATCATGTAGAACGTATGATGAGAGATGCGAAGATCACACAGATTTACGAAGGAACAAATGAAATCCAGAAACTGATCGTAAGCGGAGCAATCTTCCGATAGAAAAGAATATAAAATTAAAAATTTCTTCTCCTTAAGTAAAAAGTTATCGGATAGGTTTGAACTATCTGATAACTTTTTTCTATTTCTTCATAGAAAATTTTAATGAAATCTACTATGAAACAAAAAAGGAGAGAAAACTAAATTACTTGACACATAAAAAAAAGCAAGCTACACTAATATTAGTGTGCGAAATATTTAAAGGAGAAATTATATGGAACTAACACAATGTATTAATTATTTATTAACAACAGCACAGCATAAAGTTTTTCAGGAGATGAGTTCCAGACTTGAAAAGTTTGATGTAACACCAGTTCAGTATGGTGTCATGTATTGTTTATGGATCGAAGGAAAAACAAAACCAAAAGAGATCGCAGCAGAATTAAAGCTAGAGAACTCTACGATCTCCGGAGTTTTAGAACGTATGGAGAAGAAGGAACTGATCGAACGTCAGGTAAGCAAAGAAGACCGTAGATTTATAGAAGTTGTATTAACAGAGAAAGGAAAAGCATTACAGAATCCGATCCTTGCGACGGTAGAAGAAGTGAATAAAGATGTATTGTCTGAGATGTCGCAGGAAGAACAAAGTGAACTGAAGAAAGCCTTGAGGATTCTGGGTGGACTGGAGGACGAATAAAGAGAACTCTGGTCATGACAGACAGGGATAAGTATGAGAGTAACAATTCGACAAATTGCAGAAGAATCAGGAGTTTCCAGAGGAACGGTAGACCGTGTATTGAATAACAGGGGAAAAGTTCGTCCAGAAGTAGAAGAACGAGTCCGTAAAGTAGCAGAGGAGCTTGGATATAAGCCAAATCTTTTAGGTCGTGCATTGATCAAGATGAAAGAGAATATCAAGATCGGTGTGATCCTTCAGGATACAGGAACGCCTTATTTAAAAACATTATCGGATGGGATCAAGAAGGCAAAAGGCGAAGTAGAAGATTTTGGTGGAACTGTCATTGTGAAAGCGGTAGATTATGGTAATGTAGAACAGACCTTAGCGGCAATGAATAAGCTGAAAGAAGCAGGGATCAAAGGGCTTGTGCTGATGCCGATCAATGATAAGAGAGTTCTTCAGAAGATCGATCAGTTTACAGAAGAATATGGGATATCCGTTGTCACAGTGAATGCAGATGTGGAAGATACAAAGAGAATTTGTTTTGTTGGACAGAACTCTGTACAAAGCGGCAGGGCAGCAGCAGGATTAATGCATGATATTCTAAGAGAAGAAGAAGGAACGATCGCAGTGATCTCTGGAATTGAGACGAATACTTCATTAAGTGACAGAATCTATGGATTTTGTGACGAGATGAAGAAAATTTCACCAAAGACTGAGATATTAGATACAAAATACTGCTTTGAGGATGATCTGATCGCAGCACATCTGACAGAGAGTATTTTGAACCGTTACGAAGATTTATCTGCGATTTATATTACCTGTCATGGAGAAAAAGGGGTATGTGATACCCTTAGGAAACATAAGAAGATGAAGAAAGTGACCATCATTGCATGTGACCTGTCACGGCAGAATTACAGATATCTAAAGAATGGAGACATCAAGTATCTGATCGGGCAGGATGGACGTTATCAAGGATATGAAGCTGTCATGACCTTATATCGGTTATTATTTAATGATGAGCCGCCCAAAAAAGAACATAAGTATACAGATATTATTGTAAAAACAAAGTACAATATTTAATGATGTAAGTGAGAATAAGAACAAGATCAGGGAAATATCCTTGGTCTTGTTCTTATTTTCGTACATTTGCACAAAATTTAGGAAGAATTTTTGTGCAGTTTACCAATTGTGTGCTCGAACACAAAGTGCTATAATTCAAAACATAAAAGATGTGCTCGAACACAAAACACAAAAAACAAATCAAAAGCGTATTAGAAAAGGAGAAACAATTATGGTAAACGTAGGAATTATTGGAGCAGGAAGAATCGGACAGGTACACATGAACAGCATTTTAACAAGAGTACCAAATGCAAAGATCAAAGCAGTTGCAGATCCATTCTTAAGTGAAGAAGCAGACAAGAAAGCAAAAGCAGCTGGAGCAGAGTATACAACAAAAGATTACAAAGATATCTTAGCAGACAAAGATATTGATGCAGTGATCATTTGTTCATCAACAGATACTCATTCCCCAATCTCAATTGAAGCGATCAAAGCAGGAAAACATGTATTTTGTGAAAAACCGATCGATCATGATGTAGACAAGATCAAAGAAGTTATCAAAACATTAGAAGGAACAGGACTTAAATATCAGGTAGGATTTAACAGAAGATTTGACCACAACTTTGAAGCAGCACAGAGAGCTGTTGTCAATGGAAAGATCGGAGCACCTCATATCATCAAGATCACATCAAGAGATCCTGAGCCACCAAGTGCTGAATATGTAAAAGTATCTGGAGGAATGTTCCTTGATATGACAATTCATGATTTTGATATGGTACGATTCCTTGCAGGATGTGATGCAGAAGAAGTTTATGTACAGGCAGCAAACCTTGTAGATCCTGAGATTGGAAAAGCAGGTGATGTTGACACAGCGATCATCACATTGAAGATGGAAAATGGAGCACTTGCAGTAATCGATAACTCTCGTCAGGCAGTTTATGGATATGATCAGAGAGCAGAAGTATTCGGATCTAAAGGAATGGTAGCGATCAAGAATGATTCTGATTCTACAGCAGTGATCAGCAACGAAGATGGTGTAACAGGAGAAAAACCACAGTTCTTCTTCCTTGAAAGATACATGGATGCATATGGAAAAGAAATGGTTCAGTTCATTGATGCAATTGAAAATGACACAGAAACACCATTAGGAGTAGAAGATGGATTAAAACCAGTACTTATGGGACTTGCAGCAAAGAAATCAGTAGAAGAAGGCCGTCCAGTAAAAATTTCAGAAATTGAATTCTAATTTGAAGGAGAGTGTATATGGAAAAACATACAAATGAGGTTGAAGACAATCAGATGAGAGCACTTAGCTGGAAGACCAGAGTGTCTTACGGCTTAGGTGATACAGCGTGTAACGTTGTATACGGAATGATCGGAAGCCTGTTAACGATCTTTTATACTGATTATGTTGGAATCAGTGCAGCAGCGATTGGTGTGATCATGCTGATATCCAGAATTTTTGATGGATGTTCTGATGTTATCATGGGATTCGTTGTCAATAAAACACACAGCAAATATGGTCAATCCAGACCATGGATCTTATGGATGGCGATTCCATATGCAGTATCGGCAGTATTATTATTCACAGTACCACATACTGCAACTAACATACAGTTAATATATATTTTCGTAACTTATAATTTTACAGCAACGGTCTGCTATACAGCGTTGAATCTTCCATACGGAAGTTTATCTGCGATGATGACAAGATCTTCCAGAGAAAGAGATATGTTAAGTATCGTTCGTATGGCACTTTCTCCGATCGGAAGAATCATGGCAGTTACATTTACAACACCACTGGTTAAATTATTTGGGGATGACCAGGCAGCGTGGGTAAAGACAATGGCAATCTGGGCAGTCTTAGCACTCCTAATGCTGATCACGTGTTTTAAAAACTGTGAAGAAAAAGTTAAGATCAAAGTAGTGAAAAAAGAAAAGATCCCTGTAGGAAAGACATTTTCAGCATTACTGAAAAACCAGTATTTCTGGGCAGTACTGATCTTATGGATGATGCAGAACGTCATCACATCGATCACAGGAACGATCCTTCCATACTACTGTAAGTATATTCTTGGAAATGATACATGGATGTACAGTGTATTATACATGGTAGAAACAGTTACATTGATCGCAGCTACTTTATGCAGTCCGTTATTATTAAAACGACTTGGAAAGAGAAATATGTCCTTGATCGGGTGTATCGGATGTCTGATCGGACAATTCGTATTCATGGTCAAGCCAGAGAGTTTTTATTGGTTACTTGGATGTTGTATCATCAGAGGAATCTGTTTTGCACCATTAAACTCTGTAATCTTCGGAATGTTAGGAGATGTTGTAGAATTTGGTCAGTGGAAAACACATTTACGTCAGGAGAGTTTCATCTTCGCGATCGGATCTGTTGGTACAAAGCTTGGAAACGGAATCACAGCTGCAGTTTTAACACAGTTATTAGCATTTAGCGGATATGTCAGCAAAGCTGGTGTTACAACACAGCCACAGTCAGTTGTTAATATGATCATGAATATCTATAAAGTAGGACCATTGATCGTATGGGTAACAGTCGTTATTATCTTACTTCTGTACAGATTGGATAAAAAATATCCAATGATCATGAAAGAATTAGAAGAGAGAGAAGCAAGAGGCGAATTATAAAAATTTTGCACAGTGTGTGCTCGAACACAAGAAAGGAATAAGAGATGTTTGATAAGAATAAAGTAAAATTAGGAATTGCACCAATCGCATGGACAAATGATGATCTTCCAGATCTTGGAGCTGAAAATACATTTGAACAGTGTGTCAGTGAAATGGCACTTGCAGGATTTACAGGGTCAGAAGTAGGAAATAAATATCCAAAAGATCCAGCAGAATTAAAGAAAGCATTAGATCTTCGTGGAATCGAAATTTGTAATCAGTGGTTTTCATCTTTCCTGATCACAAAACCATTAGAGGAAGTAGAAAAAGAATTCCGTGCACAGTTAGAGTTCTTAAAAGCAATGGGAGCAAAAGTGATCGGAGCTTCTGAACAAAGTTACAGTGTACAGGGACAGGAAGATACACCAGTTTTTGGACATAAATATGTGATGGACGATGAAGAATGGGATACATTCTGCAACGGAATGAATTATCTTGGAAAGATTGCAAAAGAGGAATACGGAATCGCATTAACATTCCATCATCATATGGGAACAGTCGTACAAGACCCAGATGAAGTAGAACGCATGATGGCAAATACAGATCCAGAATACGTAAGTTTATTATTCGATACAGGACATTTTACTTACTGTGGAGCAGATCCATTAGAAATGGTGAAAAAATATGTAAACCGTATTAAACATGTGCATTTAAAAGATATCCGTCCAGAAGTTGTAAAAGAAGTGAAAGACAACGATTTAAGCTTCCTTGAAGGAGTAAGAAGAGGTGCATTTACAGTACCTGGAGATGGATGTATTGATTTTGATCCGATCTTTAAAGTATTAGAGGAGAATGGATATGAAGGATATATGCTTGTAGAAGCAGAACAAGATCCAGCAAAAGCAAATCCATTAGAATATGCGATCAAAGCACGTAAATTTATCAGAGAAAAAACTGGATTATAAACCAGGAGAAAGAGGCATATTATGGGGAATACATTGATCACGATCAGCCGACAGCACGGAAGCGGTGGAACAAAAGTAGCACAGATTTTGGCAGAGAAATTAGGAATATGGTACTACAACAGAGAGATTCTTTATATTGCCGCAGATAAGATCGGATATGATTCTCTCGATGAAAAGAGCATGGATGAGATTAATTATAAAAAGGCTTCCAAATATATGGAAGGACTTAGTATCATGACAGGTTCAAGAAATCATATTCCAGTTTATAATCAGATGTTCAAAGAACAGTCTAAGATCATAAAGAAATTAGCAGGATACGGATCTGGCGTCTTCTTAGGAAGATGCGCAGATTACGTATTAAAAGATGAACCAGGAGTGTGCTCCGTGTATCTTTATGCAGAGGAATCTTACCGTATAAAGCATCTGTCAGAAAAAGAAGGAAGAGCGGTAACAGCAGAAGAAATCCGAAAAGAAGATAAGATGCGTTCATCATACTACAGTTATTATACTGGAAGAAACTGGTATGATATGGAAAATTATGATCTTGCGATCAATCTAGCGACCATTGAAGCAGAAGAAGCTGCACAATTGATCCTTGATTATATGGAAAAAAGAAAATAAACTCCAAATTGATTGACAACATTACAAGAAAGTGCTAAATTGTTATCAAAAGATAACCAATAAATACTCAATAGATAATCAAAAAAGGAGAAATGAGATGAAAAAAAGGAATGGGATGATGGCAGCAGGAGCTTTCGCGATCTTGTTTACCGGATTTCCACATATATGGTCAATTTATCAGCCATATGTACTCTCTGAGACAGGCTGGAGCGAAAGTATGGTATCAATTTGTTTTTATCTTCCAACTTTGTTTTTTGTAGTTGGTAATATATTTGGTGGAAGAATCTATGACAAAGGATATGGAAGAATAACCCTCGGAATCGGAGGGAGCGTATTTGCAGGTGGGATCATATTATCAGCATTGACTTTAGGAATTCATCCAATGATCACTTATATGACGCTAGGTGTCATGCAGGGAATCGGACAAGGAATGATCTATGCAGTCGTACTTGCAACAGCACAGAAGTGGTTTCCTCATAAGACCGGATTTGCTTCAGGAGTTGTGATCACGGCGAATGGATTATGTGGATTCATCTTATCTCCGATTAGTAAGCTCTTATTAGAAAGAGGTGGAGTAAGAATGGCATTGATATCTGTTGGGTTTCTGGTTTTCTTATCAGCAGTTTGTGCTGTCTGCTTTGTCAGACAGCCAGAGGCAGAAAATATAGAAACAAAAGAAAATCAGATATATGCAGGACAACAATATACATCAGTTCAGATGATCAGAACAAAGAAGTTTTATTATCTTGTAGCCACGATGATGTGTGGTCTGATGCCGTATTATCTGGTGTCACCGATTTCACAGACGATTCAGATTGAGAGAGGAATCTTACAGGCAGTTGCTGTAGGTTCCGTGATGGCAGGATCTATACTGAATGCAGGGATCAGACTGATCCTTCCAACACTTGCAGACAGAGCAGGAAGGATTACTTGTATTCAAGGAGTTTTGTTTGTTGCAATGATTGCTATGCTCTTTTTAATCAGTGGAAATAACAGGCTCATCACAATGGCAATTATCCTAGCCTATGGATGTTTTGGCGGTATTATGGGAAGTTTTCCATCATTATCAAGTGAGGTTTTTGGGCTTCGATATGCAGGACAGAATTATGGAATCATCATGTCAGGGATCATCATCGTAACGATCACCTCGCCGGTCATATCGAATATGATACTGATCCATGAATTGTCAGAGGTAGTAAGATTTATGACAGGATTTTGTTTTGCAGTGATCGCATTAGGATTTAGTATGTTATTAAAAAAAGAGATAAATCAATCAGGAAAGGAAGTAAAAAATTATGGCACTTGTTAAAATGAAAGATCTGCTTCTTAGAGCACAGAAAGAAAACAAAGGATGTGGAGCATTCAGTGTAGGAAATATGGAGATGGTAAAAGGTGCGATCAAGGCAGCAGAAGAACTTGATACACCGATCATCCTTCAGATCGCGGAAGTGAGATTAGAACATTCACCACTGCATCTGATGGGACCTATGATGTTAGAGGCAGCAAGAAATGCAAAAGTAGATGTTGCGGTACATCTGGATCATGGATTAAAATTTGAGACGATCAAAAAAGCATTAGAATATGGATTTACATCTGTTATGCTCGATGCATCTAGAGATTCATTTGAAGAAAATATTGAAAAAACAAAGAAAGTGGTAGAGCTTGCAGCAAAATACGGTGCCACTGTTGAGGCAGAATTAGGACTTGTTGGTGGAAGTGAAGATGGAAAAAGTGACCATGGAATTCGCTGTACAAACCCAGAAGATGCGAAGATTTTTTGTGAAGAAACAGGAATTGATGCACTGGCAGTAGCGATCGGAAATGCACATGGAGATTATCCAGTTGCACCACAGTTAGAATTTGGTGTGTTAGAAGAAATCCATGATAAAACAGGAATCCCTCTTGTGCTTCATGGAGGAAGCGGGATCACAGATGCTGATTTCCAGAAAGCGATCTCACTTGGAATCCGCAAAGTCAATATTGCAACAGCAAGCTTTAAGAGCTTGACAAAAGAAGTAGAAAACTATCTGGCAACAGAAGGTGCACATAATTACTTTGATATGAATGAGGCAATGGTACTTGGAACATATAAGAATGTAAAACATCATATTGAAGTATTTAACTGTAAATAAATATAATATGAAACAGGTATTGCATGAGGAAAAGTGTAATACCTGTTTTTTATTTGCAAAAAATAAAAAACGAGTTATAATATATGCGTGCACGATAACGCAAAGAAAGGAGAACAAGAAATGACAGTAACAATGCAACAGATTGCGGATCTGGCAGGTGTATCAAGAGGAACGGTAGACAGGGCATTGAATGACCGTGGACGTATTCGACCGGAAGTGGCAGAGAAGATCAAGATGATCGCAAAGGAACTTGGATATCAGCCGAATATTGCGGCAAAGGCACTATCGTCAGGCAATCAGATCCTGCGGATCGGAGTTATTTTGCAATACGCAGATACCCCGACGATCCAGACAGTATTAGAAGGAGCTAAGGACGCAAAACAAGAAGTAGAACGGTTTGGCGGACGAGTGATGATCGATCAGATCAAGGGTGGAGATGTAAGACAGGTGCTGGACATTATGCGGGGTTATAAAGAAGCAGGTATGAAAGGAATCGTATTGATGCCATCGAATGATGAGATGCTGAAGAATACGATCGATCGTTATGTGGATGATGGAATTGAGATCATAACGATCAATTCGGATCTTGAAGATACAAAGAGACGTTGCTTTGTGGGACAGGATAATTATGCAGGAGGCTGTGTTGCAGGAGGTCTGATGGGAGAAATCATTCCTGATGGTGGAAAGGTCATGATCATATCAGGATCTGCAGACAATACAGCAACTGTGAAGCGAACCAAAGGATTTATGGCGGAATTAAGCTATCATTATCCATCGATCAAGATTATTGAGCCAAGATTTGCATATGATGATAACTGGGTAGCAGGAAAATTATTAGAAGAACAGTTAGAGATCACACCGGATCTGAAAGGGATTTATATGCCAGCACAGGGAGAAAGCGGGGTATGTAAGATTCTTAAAAAATATGAATTAGAGAAGAAGATCAAGGTGATCGTACATGATTATGAGGGAGAGAATAAGAAGAATCTGAAAGAAGGTGTAATCGATTTTGTATTAAGACAGGATGCTTATGCACAAGGATACGAGTCGGTAATGGAGATTTTTCATAGCCTTTGTGGAAATCCAGAGCGTAAAGAAGAATTTTGCTATGAAGATATTGTGATCAAAACACGATGTAATCTGTAAAGAGGAGAGAAATATTCAGGATACAGAAAGGATATTTCTCTCCTCTTTTTGCACTCAAAATAGGATTTTCACAAAGGTAAAAGGATAGATTTTGATAAAATTGCACAAATATCAAAACAAAACATTGTGCATCTTTGATATTGCGTGCACGTGAACGCAATGATAAGATAAATACATCAAAAGGAAAACAAAATAAAAACATAAACACAAAATGGAGGTAGAAAAATGTTAAATGTAGGTGTAATCGGATGTGGTGGAATGGGAAGAGATCATATCAAACGTCTCACAGAAAAAATTCAGGGAGCACAGGTTGTAGCAGTATCTGATGTGTTTGAAGAGGGAGCAAAAGAAGCTGCGAAAATCGCAGGAGGAGCAAAGGTTTATACAGACGGAAAAGATCTGATCAACGATCCAGATGTAGATGCAGTATTTATCGTATCACCAGGATTTGCTCATACAGAATCTTTATTACAGGCAATCGAAGCAGGAAAGAGAGTCTTTTGTGAAAAGCCATTAGCTACAACAGCTGATGATTGCAAAAAGATCGTGGAAGCAGAAGTTGCTTCAGGAAAACATCTGATCCAGTTAGGATTTATGAGAAGATATGACAAAGGTTATGTACAGGTAAAAGAAGCATTGAAATCAGGAGAATATGGAGAACCATTGATCTTACATTGCACACATAGAAATCCTGAAGTAGGAACAAATTACAATACACCAATGGCAGTTCACGATACAGCGATCCATGAAATCGATACATTACATTGGTTAGTCGATGATGAATATGAAAGTGCACAGGTGATCATGCCAAAAGTTACAAAATATTCTCATTCAGAACTGAAAGATCCTCAGATCATGCTGCTTCGCACAAAGAGAGGAATCTGCATCGATGTAGAAGTATTTGTAAATTGTAAGTTTGGATATGATATCAACTGTGAAGTTGTATGTGAAGACGGAGCGATCAAAATGGCGCAGCCATCTTATCCATCAATCAGAAAAGATGCTGCAGTATCAACAAAGATCGATACAGATTGCTTTGTAAGATTTAAAGATGCTTATGATACAGAAGTACAAAACTGGGTAGATTGTGCAAAAGACGGAGTGATCAATGGACCAACTGCATGGGATGGATATCTTGCAGCAGTAACAGCAGATGCTTTGGTAAAAGCACAGGAAACAGGACAGATTGAACCAATTCATACAGATGAAAAACCAGAATTTTATAAATAATTGAAAGTTAGTGGGAGGTAAAAAAGATGAAAATTGGATTTAATGAAGCAACAGCATTAGAGTGTAAAGGGCAGTCTTTGATTGCAGATTTAGAAGCATGTGAAAAATATGGATTTGATTATATTGAAATCCGTTTTGATTGCATCAAGGATTATTTAAAAGAACATACATTGGAAGAATTAGCAGATTGGTTTAAGAATCATCGTTTAAAACCATGGGCTTATAATACATTGATCTTCTTTAATCAGAGAGATGAAGCAGGAGTGAAAGAGATTGATGAAGAGACAGAATTTATCATGGAAGTAAGTAAAGCTATTGGTATGAAGATGCTGATTACAGTTCCATCCTTTGATGTTAAAGATAAATCAGTCAGTGAGATCAAAGAAGAAGCAGTCGAAAGATTACGCTATTTATCTGATAAGGTTGGAGAAGATATTAAAATTTCACTGGAATTTTGTGGGGCTCCAAATTGCTCTATTAATCAGTTTGGAACAGCATATGATGTAGTGAAAGCAGTTGATCGAAGCAATGTTGGAATTACGGTTGATACATTCCATTTCCATGAAATGTGCTCAAAATTAGAAGATCTGAAAGCAGCAGATGGTAATAAGATTTTTGCATATCACTTAAATGATTGTGAAGACCTGCCACTTGGATCTTGCGGAGATGATAAACGTTTATGGCCAGGAGAAGGCGTTGTTGATCACGAAGGAATTGCATCAGCATTAAAAGAAATTGGATTTGATGGAGTTTGCACGATTGAAGAATTCAGACCTGAATATTACGAAATGTCACATGATGAAAATGTGAAAAAGGCAGCAGAGGTGACAAGAGAATTCGTAAATAAATATTTCTAAAAAGGGGGAACACTGATGACAGCATATGAAGAAACACTCCATGTAAACCCGGAGAAAAATTTCGAAGAATTAAATAATGAGTTTGCCAAAGTAAAATTATCAGAGAAATTGGCATATTGTGTAGGAGATCCGGCATTGACAGTCATTTATACACTGGCAAATACACTGCTTGTATATTTTTACACAAATGTCATTGGATTATCTGCCGGGATCATTGGTATGATCATGCTGTTATCCAGAGGATTTGACGGTGTTTCTGATATTATCATGGGTACGATCATTGATCGTACCCACTCAAAATATGGAAAAGCAAGGGTATGGATCTTAAGACTTGTAGTGCCGTATGCGATCGCAGCAGTATTATTAATGACTGTGCCAAACACAACGACATCATTGCAGGCAATCTATGTGTTTATTACTTATAATCTGCTAAACACTGTGATGTATACAGGAATCAGTCAGCCATTTCATACACTAGGATCATTAATGAGCCGCGATAAGCATGAAAGAGAAACAATCAGTAATATCCGAATGGCTTTATCTATCACGGCAAGTATGGTCGTTACAGCATGGACATTACCGATCATTAACTGGACAGCAGATAAAATTAACAATACACAGCTTGCATGGATCATTGTAACCGGTGTGTTTGCAGCAATTTCAGTATTTATTTTGCTCAATACATTCCGTTGTTGTAAAGAACGTGTAGCTGTTGCAGGAAAAATAGAAGAAAAAATACCAGTTTTCACAGCACTGAAATTAATGGTACAGAATCGATATTTCCTGATATCTCTTGGACTTATGTTATTTTATACAGTCTACCAGATCATTCTTGGAATTGATCTTACTTACTATTGTCAATACGTTATGAACGATGTAAATCTTGTAATGCCGCTTTCTATGGCAGAGAAAATTCCAATGATCTTTATTATCTTATTACTTCCTAAATTGATTCCTAAATATGGTAAAAGAAATCTGATCGTATCAGGATGTATTCTTGGAATCGTAGGACAAGTGATGTTTTTATTTAACGATACAAGCGTTCCATTAGCAATCGTATCTTCTGTTATTCGTGGAATCGGTATGTCTCCATTCTACGGGGTACAGTATTCACTTCCAAGTGATGCGATCGAATATGGACAGTGGAAGACCGGAAAACGAATTGAAGGGCTTATGTTCTCATCCATGAGTTTTGGACAGAAATTCGGTGCAGGAATTACAAATGCAGTTCTAGGTGCAGTTTTATCTATGGTTGGATATAACGGAATGGCTAAGACAGCGGCACAACAGGCACCAGCAGCTATTTCAGTGATCAAGTTTACATATCTGTATGTACCGATCATCGTATGGGTTGTGATGATGCTGATCACTATGTGTTACAAACTAGATAAAACATATAAACAGATGATGGCAGAATTGTCTGTAAGAGAATTATCAGGAAAATTATAAAACAGATGAAGGATTCATATTTTGAAAGGCAAAAGGTGAAGGATATGTTAGATAAGAAAAAAGTAAAATTAGGAATTGCTCCAATTGGATGGACAAACGATGATATGCCAGATCTTGGAAAAGAAAATACCTTTCAGCAGTGTGTAAGTGAAATGGCATTGGCTGGATTTACAGGATCTGAAGTAGGGGGAAAATATCCTACAGATGTAGAAACACTAAAAAAGGCATTAGATTTAAGAGGAATACAGATCTGTAACTGTTGGTTTTCTAGTTTCTTGATTTCCAGACCATATGAAGAAACCGAAAAAGAATTTATCAAACAGACAGATTTCTTAAAGGCAATGGGAGCAAAAGTCATTGGAGTATCTGAGCAAAGTTATAGCATTCAGGGCAAAGACCAGCCGATCTTTGAAGGAAAATATGTAATGAATGATGAGGAATGGAAACTGCTCACAGATGGGTTAAATAAACTTGGACAGATTGCAAAAGACAAAGGAATGATGTTAACATTCCATCATCATATGGGAACAGTGATACAGACAGAAGAAGAAATCGATCGTTTTATGAACGAAGTTGATAAAGACCTGGTTTATCTGTTATTTGATAGTGGACATTGCTCATTTGCTGGGATTGATCCAGTCAAAGTTTTAAGCAAATATATTGACCGTACAAGACATATCCATTTAAAAGATTTAAGATCTGATGTTGTAGCACAGTCAAAGAAAGAAGGCTGGAGTTTCTTAAAAGGTGTCAGAGAAGGAACATTTACAGTTCCAGGAGATGGAGATGTAGATTTTGCACCAATTTTTGATATCATCGAAAAAAGTGGATATGAAGGATATGTTGTGGTAGAAGCAGAACAAGATCCAGCAAAAGCCAATCCATTAGAATATGCAATGAAAGCAAGAAAATATATTGCAGAGAAAACAGGATTATAAAAATGGAGGTGTGACAGATGAAAATAGCATTTGATGTTGATGTTCTTGCAAAACAGATGGATATTAACCGCATGGTACATCAGGTAGCAGACTGGGGTTATAAATATATCGAACAGTCTCCACACCCACGGATCAATCCATTTTACAAGCATCCATTATTTTCAAAAGAATGTGAGGCTGAATATAGAAAAGCACTTAGAGAGACTGGAGTAGAGATTTCTTCTTTTATCGTTGTATATCGCTGGTCAGGACCAACCGAAGAGCAGAGAAAGATGGCGGTTGAAAACTGGAAGAGAATGATAGAAATCGCTGTTGATATGGGAGTACCAGTCATCAATACAGAATTTTCTGGAGATCCAAACCAGCAGGAAATCTGCAACGGAATGTGGTATCGTTCCATGGAAGAATTATTACCGATCATCGAAAGAGAAGGACTGCGAGTGGAAGTACAGTCTCATCCATATGATTTTTGTGAATTAAATAATGAAGCCTGTGATCTTGTAAAATCATTCCGATCTCCAAATCTTGGATATGTCTATTCTTCCCCACATGGATTCTTCTATGATGAAGGAAAAGGTGACGTAAGAAGCATGCTCAAATATGCAGGAGATGAGTTAACTCATGTGTTATTTGCAGATACATTTAACCAGACGCTAGACTGTCGTTATATTGCCAATCCACCATGGTTAAACCAGAGAGGAAAATCAGATGTTACGATCCATCAGCATTTAGCAATGGGAGAAGGAGATGTAGATTTTGATGGAATCTTTGAGACATTAAGAGAGATGGATTTTGCAAACCGCCAGTTAAAAGCGGATGCACCAAAAGTTGGTGGAGATAATATCGCATGTGTATCCATGTTTGGATTCCCAGAGAAAATGGACAAGCAAGCACCAGAAGCAAGAGAACGAATCGAAAGAGAACTTTTGTAAGAGGAGAATGGAAGATGGAAACAATTTATCAAACCATTGTAAAAGACTGTGGCTGTGATGTAGGTGCATTTGACAAGAAGAATTTTTTGATCACTTTTGGACATAAAACATTGGTAACATTAAAAGATTTTTGTTATTTTATTGATGTAACACCTTTGAAAAAGAAGATTTGGGCTGGAGATATACTGAAAATTGATGATCAGGAATATGAAATTTTAAGAATTGGTGAAATTGCATCAGATAATCTGGCTGCACTTGGACATATTACAATCTTTTTTACGGAAGAAGGGGAATGTCTCCCTGGAAGTATTCGTGTAAAAGGAAAAGAATTTCCAAAGATAGAAAAAGAAAGCAAAATTGAAATCCTAAGAAAATAGACAAAAAGAAGCAGGAAATTATGGTTGTTCCTGCTTCTTTTTGCTTACGGTGTTTCTATATTGATGGAATGCATCTTGGCAAAATCACAGAATTCTTCACTAGGAAGTTGATCCGTAAGAATGTGATCAATATCCTTAAACGGACAAAATGTCATCAATGAAAAATCTCCAAATTTGGAATGGTCTGCAAGTGCAAAACGGATCGTACTGTTTTCTATCACAGATTTCTTGACCAGATATTCTTCAGAAGATGCATTGCTAAGTCCATTTTGAATGGAGATTCCAGTACAAGACATAAAAGCTTTGGTGATATTGTAAGCTTTGAGGTATTCTGCGATATTTCCATCAACAAAAGATAAAGTTTCCCTCTTTAAGAATCCAGGAAGAGAAATTACATTTAAATTCTCATAAGGGATGGCTTTTAGAGAAACCTGCAGGCTGTTGGTAAGGATCGTGCATTCTTTCTCGGCAATAAAGTCAATGATATTATGACATGTTGTCCCACTGTCGATAAAGATCGTATCATGATCACAAACATGAGATGCAGCTAACTGGCTGATTAGTCGCTTCTCTTTCATAAAACTTTGATGGCGTTTGGAAAAAGGAAGCAAAGTCTTTGATGCAGGAGTGTCTGCGATTGTTACTCCACCATAAACTTTCTTGATTTTTCCAGATTGTTCAAGAGTTGCGATATCTCTTCGGACCGTGTTCTTTGATACATTAAATACTTCACATAACGTATCAAGAGAGACAGATTTTTTTTCGCGGATATATAATTCGATTTCATCAATTCGTTTTGTTCTCATAATAATTCCTTTTAAATAGTTTTGTTCATATAGACTCTATTATTATAATATACTATAAATGGTAAAAAAAGAGAAAAAGAATGTCAGAGTATATAACATTCTTTTTCTCTTTTTGCGTATATTCAATAATAGAAAATTATCGATCAAGTGGAACATAATGTCCACCGTTCATAGCTGCAAGAGCATTATTGAAAACCTCTGCAGACTCTCTGCTTGTGATATATTTTACAAATCTTTCTTTGAGAGAAAGTTTTTTCTCACTGTTTGAAAACTCATGATTAAACTCTGTTGTATGTGTCATAATAAAAACTCCTTTAAAACGAATATTGTATTCAGTATTTTGTGGTTTTTATCATAGCACGATATATAGGGGATTTCTACAGTTTTTCTTTACTTTTTTATGTACAAAAGCTATAATGGAACAAAGAATGTGCTATTTGTGTGCAAATAAGAAGAAAGGTGAGAAAGCACATGGCAGGAACGATCAAAGAAATTGCAGAGAAGGCAGGGGTATCAAGAGGAACAGTTGACAGAGCGTTAAATAACCGTGGAAGAGTCAATCCAGAAGTAGCAGAACGTATTTTTGAGATTGCAAGAGAGATGAACTATCAGCCAAAGAGAAAAAAGAAAGTATATAATCAAGGAAAGAAGATCAGGATTGGTGTCATTACCCAGTTAGCAAAATCTTCTTTTGTAAAGACGATTCATGCAGGAATCGACAAGGCTGAACAGGAGTTGGAAGAATTCGGTGTAGAGATTATCAGAAAACAGATTGATGGAGTAAGTGAAGACGCCCAATTGGAAGCGTTGGAAGAACTTTCGCAAGAACAGATCGATGGATTAGCAATCATGCCAGTTCAGTCTGAACGAATTCGGGAAAAGTTAAATGATATGACAGAACAGAATGATCTTCCGATCATAACATTTAACTCAGATATCGTTGGCACAAACAGAGTCTGCTACGTAGGACTTGATAATAAGAGAAGTGGTATGACAGCAGCTGGTCTTATGGGGATGTTAACCCGTGGAACTGGAAAAGTCCTAGTGATCACTGGTTTCTTTACAAACAGTGTCAATAATCTTCGTGTGGATGGGTTTATTCAGGAATTAAAAATGTCATATCCAGAGATTGAACTTCTGGGAGTTCAGAGCAGTTTTGATGAGATGAGTGAAGTGGAGAAGATCGTTGAGAATACGATAGAGATCGCTCCAGATCTTGCTGGCATTTTTGTAGTTTCCGGTGGTCAGGCGGGTGTATGCAAAGCAATGCAAAATCTTAACATGGAAACACGCCCATATGTGATCGGGTATGATGTGACACCGACAAATATCAAGGCATTGAAAGAAGGAACCTATGATTTTCTGATCGATCAGGAAGGCTTTGAACAAGGATATCGTCCACCACATCTGTTATATAATATGATAAGAAAAGGCGAGAAGATAGAGAAAGAGTATGCTTATACGGATATTAGTATAAAGACGAAGTACAATTTGTAAAAGAGAATAAAGGAAAAAGAGGTTTTGAAATCTGCAATAGATTTCAAAACCTCTTTTTGGTGTGTGAAAAATTCAAGCAGAAGCAGTTGAGAACAAATCGAATATGGAAAGATTAAAAGTGTGCTTTTGCGTGCTAAATGGAGTCTGATTTATTTAAAATGCACAAAAACAGCAAGATGTAATTGTGCAAAAAGATGAAAAGAAAGAAAATGATAAAAAACACTTGCACACTAAATGCGTGCGTGATAATATAAGCACATAAAGAAAACACGCAAAACAAAAATAAAAAGCACGCAAAGCACATAGTATGAGGTGAAGGTTATGAGATATGTAGAATTTGATGAAACAAGACCTATGGATTTAATTTTATTAGGACGTGTCGCTATTGATTTTAATCCATCAGAAGATGAGCCATTCGGACCACTTGAGAATGTCAGAACTTTTAAGAAGTATGTTGGTGGTTCTCCAGCAAATATCGCAGTTGGGGTTACAAGACATGGATTAAAAGCAGGATTTCTTGGGAAAGTATCTGATGATAAGTTTGGTAAATTCGTAGTTGACTTTTTCAATAAAGAAGGAATTGATACAAGTCATATTACAAAATGTACAAACGGTGAAAAACTAGGACTTACATTTACAGAGATGCTATCAGAAAAAGAAAGCAGCATCCTGATGTATCGAAATTGCATCGCAGACTTACAGTTATCTGTCGATGACATTGATGAAGATTACATCAAACAGTCAAAAGCAATCCTGATCTCAGGAACAGCACTTGCAGAAAGCCCATCAAGAGAAGCAGCTTTAAAAGCAGTGATGTTAGCAAAGAAAAATGATACAAAGATCATTTTTGATATTGATTATAGAGAATATAACTGGAAGAGTGAAGATGAAATCTCTATTTACTATTCTATGGTAGCAAGAGAAGCAGATATCATCATGGGATCCAGAGAAGAGTTTGACTTAACAGAGAAACTGATCCAGCCAGGAAGAACAGATGAAGAAACAGCAGCTGCATGGCATGCATACAATGCGAAGATCGTTGTTATCAAACATGGTATGAAAGGATCTACAGCATACACGATTGATGGACAGAACTTCTCAATCAAACCATTCCCAGTCAATGCAAGAAAAGGATTCGGTGGAGGAGATGGTTATGGATCAGCCTTCTTATATGGAATCTATCAGGGATGGGAAGTTATCGACTGTTTAGAGTTCGGATCAGCAGAAGCATCTATGATGGTAAGAAGTAATTCTTGTTCCGAAGAACTTCCAAACCCACAGCAGGTAAAAGACTTCATTAAAGAAACAAAAGAAAAATACGGAGAAATGATCGCAAGAGTATAGGGATCAAAAAGTCAGGAGGATAGAAAGATGGCAAAGACAGTAAGAATGACAGTTGCTCAGGCAATTGTAAAGTTTTTAGATAATCAGTATGTTTCAATGGACGGAGAAGAAACAAAATTTGTAGAAGGATTCTTCACAATCTTCGGACATGGAATCGCAGTTGGACTTGGAGAAGCACTTGATACCAATCCAGGAAACTTAAGAGTTCTTCAGGGAAGAAATGAACAGGGAATGTGTCATGTTGCAACAGCTTATGCAAAACAGAATGGAAGAAAGAAGATCATTCCTTGTGCATCATCTGTAGGACCTGGAGCTGCGAATATGGTAACAGCTTGTGCGACAGCTACAGTGAATAATATTCCATTATTAGTATTTCCAGCAGATACATTTGCATCAAGACAGCCAGACCCAGTTCTTCAGCAGTTAGAGCAGAGCAATAGTTTATCAACAACAACAAATGATGCATTTAAGCCAGTGTGCAAATATTGGGACCGAGTTACAAGACCAGAACATATCATGACAGCACTGATCAATGCAATGAGAGTTTTAACAGATCCAGCAGAAACAGGAGCATGCTGCATCGGTCTTTGCCAGGATGTTGAAGGTGAATCTTTTGATTTCCCTGAATATTTCTTTGAGAAACGAGTTCACAGGATCACAAGACCAGTGGCAGTGGAAGAAGAGATTGAAGACATTGCAAATGTGATCGCAAATGCGAAGAAACCACTTGTTATCGTTGGTGGAGGTGTTCGTTACTCTGAAGCTGGGGAAGAAGTAGAAAAATTTTGTGAAGAATTCAAGATTCCATTTGGTGAGACACAGGGAGGAAAAAGTGCATGTAGATCAAGCCATCCATACTGCATGGGAGGAATCGGTGTTACAGGTACTTATGCATCCAATGTTCTTGCAAAAGATGCGGATGTAGTCATTGCAATCGGAAGCAGAATGTCAGATTTCGCGACAGGATCCAAGAGACAGTTTGCAAATCCTGATGTGAAGTTTGTATCTATCAATAACAGCAGATATCATGCATATAAATTAGATTCTGTGAAAGCAGTTGGAGATGCAAAAGTAACAGTGAAAGCATTAGCTGAAAAATTAAGAGCAATGAATTATGTTTCATCTTATAATGGAGAGATTGAAGAAGCCAAGGCTGTATGGGATAAAGAAATGAAACGTCTGGCTGAGTACAAATATGATGAAACATTTGAACCAATGATCAAAAATATGGATCCAAGAACAATTCCAGAATTCGTGGAGCTGACAAAAGGTAAGATCACACAGACAGCAGCATTAGCAACGATCAGAGATGTGATCGATGAAGATGCAACGATCATCACAGCAGGAGGAAGCTTACCAAGTTGTATGCAGCGTGTATGGACAACAGATAAACGTGGTGGATATCATGCAGAGTACGGATATTCTTGTATGGGATATGAAGTTGCAGCAGCACTCGGAGTTAAACTTGCAGAGCCTGACAATGAAGTCTATGCAGTTGTTGGAGATGCAAGTTTCCAGATGTTACACAGTGAGATCATGACAATGATGCAGGAAAAACAGAAAGCAAATATCTTAGTATTCGATAACTGTGGATTTGGATGCATCAATAATCTGCAGATGAATCATGGTATTGGATCCCTTGCAACAGAATTCCGTTACAGAGAAGGAAATAAACCTTGCGGAGATCTGATCCCAGTTGATTATGCAAAAGTTGCAGAAGGATATGGATTAAAATCTTATACATGTAAGACGATCGAAGAATTAAGAGCAGCCTTAGAAGATGCTAAGAAACAAAACGTTGCATGCTTATTTGACTTAAAAGTAATTCCAAAGACAATGACAGATGGATATGAATCATGGTGGAATGTTGGAATTGCTACAACTTCTGAAAAAGAAAGCGTTCGCAAGGCATGTGAAGGTGTTATGGAAGGAAGAAAAGAAGCAAGAGCTTACTAATAGAAAGAAGGAAGAGACAATGGGTAAAGTATTTGGATATCCTGAATTTGATGAAAATGGAGAACAGATCTTAACAACTTATGACAATGAATATAAGGATATGTTAATGGATGTTCGAGTATATCGAATGAAGGCAGGAGACGAAAAAAGTTTTCAAAAGACAGGTGAGGAAACAGCAGTCTTATTATTAAGCGGTTCTATTGAATTTGTATTTGATGATGTGACAGCGAAAGCAGATCGAAAGGATGTTTTCACAGAAGGACCTTGGTGTGTGCATGCAGCAACAGAATCTAAGGTAAGTGTTAAGGCACTTGCAGATAGTGAGATCCTTGTTCAGTCAACAAAGAATGATACAAAGTTTGACACTAAATTATATAAACCAGAAGATGCTCCATGGGGATATTCTTCTGTTGGTAAATTTGGAAATGTGGCAAAACGCCGTGTAAATACGATCTTTGATCATGATATCGCTCCATATTCTAATATAGTACTTGGAGAAGTATTAAATGACAGAGGAAACTGGTCAGGATATCTGCCACACAGACACCCACAGCCAGAAACTTACTACTTTAAATTTGACCGTCCGGAAGGATTTGGAGCAAGTTTCGTAGGTGATCAGGTATTTAAAAGTACAGATGGAAGTTTTTCAGCAATCCCAGGTGGAGAATTACATCCACAGGCTGTTGCACCAGGATTCCAGATGTATACATGCTGGATGATCCGCCATCTGGATGGAAACCCTTGGTTACAGACAGATCGAAATGAAGATGAGAGATATCTCTGGCTTCATGATGCACAATTTTAATCAATAAAAACAGGAGGAAAAGAACATGGCAAGAGAATTTATTGCACCAGGAAATATATTTACAGGTGCCGGCGCACTTGATATGGCAGAAGACAAATTAAGACAGCTTGGTAAAAAAGCACTGATTGTTACAGACAATGTAATGGTAGAACTTGGAAACTGTGCAAAAGTAGAAGCAGCATTAAAAAACGGAAATGTAGATTATGTTGTTTATCATGAGATCAATGGGGAACCAACTGATGTTATGATCAATAAAGGATTAGAGCTTTACAAAGAAAACGGATGCGATTTCTTAGTTGCACTAGGTGGAGGAAGTCCGATCGACTCTATGAAAGCTATCGCAGCACTCGTTGCAAATGGTGGAAATATCTCCGACTATATGGGAAAGATCATTGGTGGGGAACTTCCAACAACTGTTGCAATCCCAACAACAGCAGGTACGGGATCAGAAGCAACACAGTTTACGATCATTACAGATACACAAAAAGATGTAAAAATGTTATTAAAAGGTGCAGTGTTAATGCCAGATTATGCAATCATTGATCCACAGTTTACAATGACTGCACCACCAAAGATCACAGCAGCAACAGGATTAGATGCACTGACACATGCAGCAGAAGCGTATACATCCAAACTTGCACAGCCATTATCTGATACATTTGCATTATCAGCGATCAAAAGAATCTTTAAATACCTGCCAGTTGCATTCCATGATGGAAAGAATGTAGAGGCAAGAGAACAGATGTCAATCGCAGCGTTAGAAGCAGGAATCGCATTTAACAATGCATCTGTTACATTAGTTCATGGAATGAGCCGTCCGATCGGAGCATTATTCCATGTAGCGCATGGATTATCCAATGCGATGTTATTAAAACAATGCTTCATCTATGCTTTAGATGGTGCTTACGATAGATTTGCAGATCTAGGAAGAGCGATTGGAGCTGCAAATGATGCGGATTCTGATAAAGAAGCAAGTGAAAAATTCCTTCAGGCGGTTGTTGATATCTGCGATGAACTTGAAACACCAACACTGGAAGAATACGGAATCAACAAAGAAGAATTCTTTAATGTGATCGATAAAATGGCAGCAGATGCTATGGAAAGTGGAAGCCCATCCAATACAAGAAAAGCGATCACAGCAGAAGATGTAAAAGAAATTTATAAAAATTTATGGTAGATGTTATAAAATCGCCAAACTCCTAAGAAACATATAACATAAACAAAGATAATCATAAATGAAAACTCCAAAAATATAAAAAATAAAACTCCAAAAAACATATAAAACTCAAACACATATAATTCGAAAAATCTAAAAAAGAAAAGGATCACCATATTATGAACGGATCAAAATGGTGGTTCTTTTCTTTTTTTGTTGGTATTGAAAATGATCAGCCAGATAATCGTGAATTAACATTCTGAAAAAGTGGTTTTTCAAAGTTATAATTTGCTCGATTTACACGAAGATAGCCATGTTTCTTCCCGTATTTAAACTGTAGATAAATCTTTTTCTTAGAATAAATTAATTTCTTTAAAGTTACAGCTTTCCCTTTTGGTACACGAAAAGCAACTTTTTTGCTGCCAGCTTTTTTATAAAAAGTTACTTTTTTGGCAGTGATAAACTTGTTTTTTGCAAAATATCTTGAATATTTATCTTTTCTGTTTTGTCCAAGTTCGCTTCGTACCGTTTTTGTAGAAGATGCAGTTCTAATGAATTTTTGCTTACTGTATTTAAAAGGCAGTGTCCAATTGATCCATCCGGTTTCCATAGGTTGTACACGATGTTTAACGGTAATCCCTTTTTTATTGGCAGTAACGATTTCTTCAGCGTAAGATGAGCGATCATTAAAAGATTTTACAACACGAAATTGGTTGGATTTTTTGTTATAAGTAAAGATTTCATTATAAGTAACGTAGTCATTTTCACCACGGCCAATGATCTGGATAAATGTATGTTGTTTGCTCATTTTTGCATATTTTACAGTGAGGTCATAACAGTCGTGATCACGGAGAGATATTTCTGTGGTTCTTTTTCCATTTAGATAGATCGTAAAACGGTTGATGTACCAGCCTTCTTGATCGGGTGTTGTACGGATGATCACAGAATCAGCATTTTCGTCTCCAGTGATGTCAACATTACCAGTATAAGTTCCAGAAGTTTTTGTTTGAGGTATGTTTTTAACAGAAGCTTTTGCAAATGATGGTGTCATAATGCATAATGTAAAAGCAAAAAGAAAACAACCTAAAATCCTGTATACATTTCTTTTCATGAGAAAATCCCTCCTTAAAATTATGAAAGCTAATTGTTTCTGATTATATTTTAACATATTTTATTGTAGAAAATGCACAAAAATATGGTATATATAATAATTAAATTAAAGAATGTGACGAAATTAAAAAAAGTGCTTATACAAGACATAAAAAGTGTGTATAATAATGCATTGACAAGAAATAAGCAGGAAAGAACGCAGTGAAGATTGCACACGATAGAAAGTGGAGATCCGCAACGAGTTTGGTTGAGGGTCTCCACTATTTTTTTGCCTTATTTCTTGAAGAAAAGCAACAATTTATCACAACAAGAAGAGGAGAAAAGAAAATGCCACAGAATAAAAGAGAAAGCCTTATCTATACATTCATCATGTGTTTTATGATGGTATTTTGGATGAGCATATACAACGTATCATTACATATGGGAGGATTATCAATGGAATCCATCAAAGCCGGATGGTTAGGGTTCCCGATCGCATATATTTTTGCAATGTGCTGCGACTGGTTCTTTGTATCTAAGATCGCAAAAGGATTTGCGTTTAAGTATCTTGTAAAACCAGACAGCTCTGTTTTAAGAAAAGTTATTTCAGTATCTTGCTGTATGGTTGTACCTATGGTGATCATTATGTCACTTTATGGAGCAGTCGAAGTTAGTATCGAGATGGGGAATTTCTCAAACTTACTGATAATGTGGCTTACAAATATTCCAAAGAACTTTGTAATGGCACTTCCATATCAGTTGATCATTGCAGGACCTGTTGTACGTTTTGTGTTTAGAGCTGCATTTCCTGAAGGAAAAGTGCTTGCATAATACAAAAATAGAATTTTATAATTGAATAAGTTTTAAAAGGTTTTGAATCATAGTTTTGAAACAAAATGATACTGTGATTCGAAGCCTTTTTTCTTTATTTGTTTTTAAGAATCTATAAAATACTTTCATTTGCTTTTATTAAATTTCAAAACTGCATTGACAAATGAAATAAAATGATGTAATATAACAGCATAAATAACAGAAAACAAAATAAAACAAACAAAAATGAAAGCGAGGGTATGAGGTATGATTACAGTAGAACAGTTAGCAAACATGGTAGATCACACGAATTTAAAAGCATTTGCAGATGATGCAGCATTTACGAAATTATGTGATGAAGCGAGAAAATATAATTTCAAGATGGTAGCGATCAATCCGGCACAGACAGTGCGTTGTAAAGAGAAATTAAAAGATTCTCTAGTTCATGTAGGAGCAGCGATTGGATTTCCTTTGGGGCAGACAACATTAGAATGTAAGATCTTTGAAACAAAAGATGCTATTAAAAAAGGAGCTGATGAGATTGATTATGTGATTAATGTAGCAGAATTGAAAAATAAAAATTATGACTATATTAAAAAAGAGATGGAAGAGATCGTAAAAATCTGTAAGGAAGCAGGAAAGACATCAAAAGTTATTTTTGAAAACTGCTATTTAACTGATGACGAGAAAGTCAAGGTAGCAGAAATTGCGAAAGAAGTAAAACCAGATTTTATTAAGACATCCACCGGATTTGGAACTGGCGGAGCAACTGTGGAAGATGTAAAATTAATGAAATCTGTTGTTGGAGATGAAGTAAAAGTAAAAGCAGCAGGAGGAATCAGAGATCTAAAAACAGCTTTAGCAATGATTGAGGCAGGAGCAGAAAGACTTGGGACAAGTGCTGGAGTAGCAATTGTTGAAGAATACATGAAGCAGAAATAAAAGGAGTTGATTCCATATGAAAGAAGTAAAAGTTTGTCTGGTCGGTTCTGGACGTGCAGGAATGATTCATGGGCATAATTTAGCAGGAAGTGTTCCAGGAGGAAAGATCATTGCTGTTTGTGATCCGGTAGGAAATGTCGCAGAAAATGCAGCGAAGGAGCTTGGAATCGATCTTTTTTATAAAGATTATCACGATGTGATGAAAAATGAAGAAATTGATGCTGTGATTATAGCGTGTCCAACAAAATTCCATAAAGAGATTACGGTAGCAGCAGCCAATGCAGGAAAACATGTTTTCTGTGAAAAACCAATGGCAATGAATGAAGATGAATGCGATGAGATGATCAACGCAGCTAAGGAAAATAATGTAAAGCTTCAGATTGGATTTATGAGAAGATTTGATGAAAGTTTCCAGGAAGCTAAGAGGATGATCGAAGCAGGAGAAATCGGAGAAGTTGTTTCTGTAAAATCTCATACCAGAGGTCCAAGCAAACCAAAAGAATGGATGTATGATATTTCTATCAGTAATGGACCATTAGGAGAAGTGTGTAGTCATGACATAGACACAGTGCGTTGGTTTAGTGGAAGTGAGATCAGCAGTTTGTATGCAGTTGGTGGTAATTATAGAAATAAAGAAATTGCAGATAAATACCCAGATTTCTATGATAACGTGATTATGAGTGTAGAATTTGAAAATGGAATGCAGGGTGTTGTCGAGGGGGCACAGTATGTACAGTATGGATATGATGCAAGAGTCGAGATTCTTGGAACAGAAGGAGTGATTTCTCTTGGAGATATTCATGAGAAGAAAGTGATCACATGTACGAAGAATCATGATGTAAAACGGCCAACAATGCATAGCTGGACATATTTATTTAAAGATGCCTATGTTGCAGAAGATACGGCTTTTGTCAGAGCAATTCTGGATGATACAGAAGTAAAAGCAACAGGACATGATGGAAAAATGGCAGTGAAGATTGTAAGGATCGGAAATGAATCACTGAAAGAGAAGATGATTAAAAAACTATAGGAGGAAAAACTATGGGAAATAATAATACAGGATTTCGAGCAAAAATTCAGAAATTTGGTGGCGTTTTAAGTGGAATGGTTATGCCGAATATCGGAGCATTTATCACGTGGGGATTAATCACAGCAATCTTTCTTGAAACAGGCTGGCATCCAAATGCACATATTGCAAAACTGATCAGCCCAATGCTTTCCTACTTGCTTCCAATTTTAATTGGATATACAGGAGGTAAGAACTTTTATGGAGACCGAGGTGGGGTTATCGGTGCAGCTGCTACCATGGGAGTCATTGTAGGTGCGGATATTCCAATGTTTATGGGAGCCATGATTATGGGACCGGTTGCAGCACTTTGTATGAAACAGGTAGATAAGCTGTTTGAAGGAAAAATAAAACCTGGATTTGAGATGATTGTAAATAATTTTTCAATGGGTATTCTTGGTATTTTCCTTGTCTTAGCCGCATATTTTGCAATTGGACCATTTGTACAGGCAATTAACGTAGTATTATCTGGTGGTGTTAACTGGATTATTAATCATAAATTAATTCCATTTGCAAGTATCTTTATTGAACCTGCAAAAGTATTATTCTTAAATAATGCGATCAACCATGGAATTTTATCACCAATTGGAATTACACAGGCAGCAAAAGCGGGAAAATCTATTCTATTTATTCTGGAGCCAAACCCAGGGCCTGGAGTTGGAGTATTATTAGCATACACATTCTTTGGAACAGGTACAGCAAAAAGAACTGCCCCTGGTGTAGCAATCATTCATGCATTTGGTGGAATTCATGAACCATATTTTCCATTTATCTTAATGAAACCTCAGATGATCATTGCATCTATCTGTGGAGCTGTATCAGGAAACTTTGTGTTTGAATTCTTTAATTGTGGTTTAGTCGCAACTGCATCTCCAGGAAGTTATTTTTCAGTATTAGCAGTTGCTCCAAAATCTGATTATCTGCCAATTATTGCAGGTATGTTATTATCAACAGCTGTATCTTTCGTTGTAGGATCCTTAATCTTAAAACTATCTAAAGGCGGAGACGATTACGATGATGCATTAGAGAAAAAAGATGCAATGAAAGCCGAAGGAAAAGGCGAAGCTGTAAAAGAAGCAATTGTTGATTTGACAGGAAAAGTAATCAAAAAAGTATATGTAGCATGTGATGCAGGAATGGGATCTTCAGCAATGGGGGCTTCTATTTTGAAAAAGAAAATGAAAGAAGCAGGATTTGATGACATTGAAGTGAAGAATGTATCAATTCCAGATCTTCCAGAAGACATTGATATTGTAGTGACACATGAATCACTGACTGATCGTGCCAAAGCAGTTCGTCCAAATGCAGTTCATTATTCTGTAAGTAATTTCCTTGAGGGAGAACAATATGATGCAATTATAGAGAAAATCAGGGAAACAAGACAAGGATGATCTTTGCTGGAAAGGAAATAATATGGCATGTGTATTTGATGAAGATAACATTCAATTAAATATTCAATTTGATAATAAATATGATGCAATCAAAGAAGCAGGAAAAATTTTACTAAACAGAGATTGTATAGAACCTGAATATATTGATGCAATGATAGAAAGAGAAGATAAAGTATCGGTATATATAGGAAATGGGGTTGCAATTCCACACGGTGTAGGAGGATCTGAAAAATATATAAAAAAATCAGGATTATCGTTCTTGCAGATTCCAGAAGGAATTGACTTTGGTGATGGAAAGATTGCATATCTTGTAATAGGGATTGCAGGTGTAGATGGGGAACATTTAGATATTCTTGCTAATATAGCAGTTACGTGTTCAGATGTAGAAAAAGTAGAACAACTAAAAAAAGCAACAACAAAAGAATCCGTTTTAAGTATTCTTGATATGTAATGAAAAAGAAAAGGATATATTTTTGCAGAAATAGTAAAAATGTATCCTTTTCTGGAATATAAAATTATTTTCATAGAAGTTTCAAATGGAATATGATAAAATTTAAATAAATACGCAGTCAGATTTAGGAAAGGAGTTGTCAAACATGTTTGCGGAAGAACGACAAGAACAGATTTTAGAGTTGCTTAAGAGAAATAAGCGCGTAAGTAATACAGAGCTGATCAAGAAATTTGGAGTTAGTGGAACAACCATTCGAATTGATTTGACAGAATTAGAACAAAAGGGGCTTCTTTCACGAACACATGGTGGCGCGATTTTAAAAGAAGATCCAGTCTATGGAGAAGATTCTATCTCTTCAAGACGTGAAAAGAATAAAGAAGCCAAAGAATGTATTGCAAGAAAAGCAAGAGAACAAATTGAAGATGGAGATACTATTTTATTAGACAGCGGAACAACTGCTTTGGACCTTGCGGCATTACTAAATGAACTACATAATCTGACTGTCATTACAAATGATCTTCAGATTGCCCTAAAATTACAGAAATGTCCAGAGATTCATTTGATTTTATTAGGTGGAAGAGTTAGAACATCTTTTGAATGTACCGTGGGTGGAATGGGAATTAGAGCGCTAGAAGAATTATCTGTAGATAAAGTATTTATGACAACCAATGCCCTTTCTTTACAAAAAGGAGCAACGACACCGAATCTTGATAATGCAGAGATCAAACGTGCGATGATGAAAATAGGAAATCAAAGATATTTGTTATGTGATAGTAGCAAGATTGGAACAAAAACTGTCTGTTCATTTGCAAAAATCGAGGAGTTTGATGTTCTTATTACTGATAATAAAATTTCGCAGGAGATGAAAGAAAAAATAGAGAAACTTCATATAGAAGTTCTATGAAAAAATTTTAACAATTTCTAAAAATTGGTGTCTATTCTTTTTTTAGCATATCTGAAAATTTCAAAAAGTCTGTTGTTTTTACAATGAAATGAAAAATATCATATAACAGATATATCAAACTGACATAACCACATTTCTTTCCTTTCCTATATAAATGTGCTAGAATAATCGTTAGAAAATTTTTGGAGGGAAATAGATGAAAAACAATGTCAAAAATTTAATCGAATTTATTGATCATAGTCCAAGCTGTTTTCATGTGATCGAGAATGCAAGAAAACAGTTTCTGGAACATGGTTTTACGGAATTAGAAGAGAAAGAATATTGGGATCTGGAGGAAGGAAAGAGTTACTTTGTTACGAGAAATGGAAGTTCTATGATAGCATTTCATTTGCCAAAGAAGGATTTTCAAGGGTTTCACATCGTGGCAAGCCACAGTGATTCTCCAACATACCGTATCAAAGAACAGCCTGAGATGTCCGTGGAGAAACATTATACGAAATTAAATATTGAACGATACGGAGGAATGATCCCGGAAACATGGTTTGATCGTCCATTGTCTGTTGCAGGACGCATTATAATAGAAGAAAACGGACAGATCAAGGATCAGTTGGTCAACGTTGACAGAGATCTTATGATCATTCCAAATCTTGCAATTCATATGTCAAGATCTTCAAATGAATCAAAACAGTTAAATCCACAAAAAGATCTCCTGCCATTATGTGGAGGAAATCTTACAAAAGATGGTTTTGAGGAAATGATCGCCAAAGAATCAGGCGTTGAGAAAGAAGATATCTTATCTTATGATCTGTTTTTATATAACCGAATGAGAGGAACAACACTAGGAATCAACGAAGAATTTGTTGCAGCTCCCAAATTAGACGACCTTGAATGTGCATATTCATCTATCGAAGGAATGTTAAATGCAAAGCTTTCCAAAGATTATGTCACAGTGTGTGCAGTCTTTGATAATGAAGAAGTCGGAAGTGGTACAAAACAGGGGGCTGGATCAACATTTTTCCCAGAGGTATTAAAAAGAATCAGTTATCTTTGTGGAAAAAATGAAGAAGAATATTATATGGCGGTGGCAGACAGCTTTATGTTATCTGCAGATAACGCTCATGCAGTTCATCCGAACTATCAAGATAAGACAGACCCTACGAACCGTCCGTATATCAATGAAGGAATTGTATTAAAATACAATGCATCACAAAAATATACAACCGATGCGAATTCAGCGGCACTCGTAAAATATCTGTGTAAAAAAGAAAAGATTAAGTGTCAGGTATTCTTTAACCGTTCGGATATGTTAGGCGGTTCAACACTTGGTAATATCCTGACTGGACAGGTGTCGATCAAGGCAGCAGATATCGGGCTTCCACAGCTATCCATGCATTCAACATACGAAACTGCTGGATGCAAAGATTTAGATGATATGATCACACTGATGGGATCTTTTTATGAGCTTGGAAAGGAAGTGCAGATTTAATGGAAGAAAAACATTTGCAGATGTCAGAGAGCTTTTTCTTAACAGCAATTCTTGCAATCGTAGGAGGCTTTCTTGATTCCTACAGTTATTTAATGCGTGGACATGTATTTGCAAATGCACAGACAGGAAATATCGTATTGTTTGGTGTGAATCTTCAAAAGCGGGATTTTACACAGGCATTTTACTATTTTGTTCCAATTCTTGCATTTGCTGTGGGCGTAATTCTTGTTGAGATCATAAAGTATTTTTATAAGGAAGAACATAAGATTCATTGGAGACAGAGAATTGTGGCACTTGAGTTTGTGCTGATAACGGTTGTTGGATTTATTCCGCTGGGACAATATAATGTTGTGGCGAATGTACTGATTTCTTTTGTATGTTCTATGCAGGTGGAGACATTTCGAAGGGTTCATGGGCATCCATTTGCCAGTACGATGTGTACTGGTAATTTAAGAAGTGGAACAGAAGCACTGTGCCAGTACTTTAAAACAGGAGATAAGACATTAAAACAAAAAAGTTTACGATATTATGGAATTATTACTTTTTTCATTATTGGAGCAGTGATCGGAGGATTTTTAACCGGTCGTGCAGGAGGAAGTTCTATCTTTATCTGTAGTATTTTGCTAGCGATCGCAACGATCTTGATGGCAAAAGAGTTCAGAATCTGATAAAAAGACTGATTTTACAAACATTTAACAATGTTTGCGAAATCAGTCTTTTTTTCTTTTGTGTTACTCTTCAGGGAAAACTTCATTTACAAGTTGACAGTATTCCTCATACTCATGAAATTCTGAAAGATCAGCAAAACCTTCGATCATTCCACGATAATACCAACTCTGCATCTTCTTATCCTTCATATTGAATCTCTCCCATAACTCTTCGCCAAGGATGTTATAATCCCGATAAAGTGCACGGATGTTAGCAAGCTTGTCACCAAGGGCGATGATCTTAGCGTTGCGGGATGCACGGTTCTTTAAGAAATCGATCGTATGGCCTTTTCTCTCAACCCATGTCTTACTCTTATCTTCACTTTCCTGATAGACATAAGAAGCAACGATATCACCGAATTCACGACGGATGTCATCTATCGAGATTCCGTCACAATCTTCAACAACATCATGAAGGACAGCGGCACAAAGCATATCCTGATCGAGAGTCATAGCGGCAACGATGGCAGCAACTTCCATAGGGTGGATGATAAAAGGAAGATTGGTGCCTTTTCTTGTCTGACCGTTGTGGGCATTTGTTGCGTAGATAACGGCTTTTTCAAACATTGGAAAACTCCTTTATTAAAATAAGTTAGTGTAAAATAATTGTTAAGATAATCATAAAGCATTTTTTTTTGGTATTCAAGTAGGAAATCCAAGAAAATAGAGAGGAAAATACTTTGTCACTTTAAAGCGTGTCAGTGTTGACTTTTTAAATACAGGAAGTTAAAATAAAAACTAAGTGTGATCAAAGAATGAGAAGATTTTGTGATCACCGCAAGAAAAAAGGAGAGTAAAACAATGACAGACAGCAATTTTACGATCGGATTTATCGGTTTAGGATTGATCGGTGGATCCATTGCGAAGGGAATAAGAAGAGTTTTTCCAAACTATACACTCATTGGAATGGATGAAAACCCGGATACGATCAAAAGTGCATTGGAGGATGGAATCATTGATTCAATTGCTACAGACTGCAAAACAGATTTTGCGGAATGCAACTATGTATTTTTGTGTGCACCGGTTCAATATAATGTAATGTATCTAAAAGATCTGAAAGGATCGATTAATGAAAATTGTATTTTAACAGATGTAGGAAGTGTAAAGGAAGAGATTCACTTAAAGATTGAAGAATTAGGAATGGAAGAATACTTTATCGGAGGACATCCGATGGTAGGATCAGAGAAGGCAGGTTTTTCTTTCAGTTCTGACAGATTAGTTGAGAATGCTTACTATTTTATCACGCCAACGAAGAAAGTCAGCGAACAAAGAGTGAAAGATTTTACAAACTTCATTGAAGAATTAGGAGCATTAACGATCATTCTGGATTATAAGCAGCATGATGCCTATACTGCAGCGATCAGTCATGTACCACATATCATGGCAGCAGAACTGGTACATATCGTAAGTAATATGGATACAGATGATGGAATCTTAAAACAGTTAGCTGCAGGTGGTTTTAAAGATATCACAAGAATCGCATCTTCATCTCCAGTCGTATGGGAACAGATTTCTTTATCAAATAAGAAGAATATCAAAGAATTACTGCAAAAAGCACAGAATCATTTAGGCTATGTGATCGCAGCACTTGATATGGAAGACAGAGAATATTTGAATAATTATTTTAAACAGGCAGGAGAATATAGAGATTCTGTGCCAGACAGTGCGGTTGGTCTGATCCAGAAATCTTACGAGATCTTTATTGATATTCCAGATGAACCAGGAACGATCGCAACAACGACAACCTTGCTTGCTTTGAATCATGTAAGTATCAAGAATATTGGAATCATTCACAACCGTGAATTCGAAGAAGGTGTTTTAAAGATCATGTTATATGATGATGAATCAGCAAAGAAGGCGACAAAAATCTTAAGAGATAAAAACTACACAGTATACGAGAGGAAATAAAAACATGAAATTAACAAAAAGTGCGGGACTTAGAGGAAAATTATCAATTCCAGGAGACAAATCGATCAGTCATAGAGCAGTTATGTTTGGATCTTTAGCAAAAGGAACAACACATATCAGCAATTTTTTATCAGGAGCAGACTGCCTGTCAACGATCGAGTGTTTTCGTAAGATGGGTGTTTTGATCGAACAGGATGGAACAAACGTTACAGTCCATGGAAATGGACTTCATGGCTTAAAGGCACCAAGTGAGACATTAGATGTAGGAAATAGCGGAACAACAACAAGGTTGATCTCAGGAATCCTGGCAGGTCAGGATTTTGAAACTGTATTATCTGGAGATGCATCCTTAAATAAACGTCCAATGGGAAGGATCATCAAACCATTAGAACAGATGGGTGCAAAGATCACAAGTGTGAATGGGAATGGATGTGCACCATTGAAGATTGAAGGAACAAAATTAAATGCAACACATTATGATTCTCCAGTTGCATCTGCACAGGTAAAATCCTGTGTGTTATTAGCAGGATTATATGCAGATGGCAAGACAAGTGTGACAGAACCAGCATTATCAAGAAATCATACAGAATTAATGCTTCGTTCTTTTGGAGTGAAAGTAGAATCACATGATACAACAGCGACGATCACACCTCCAGAAGAGATGATCGCAACAGATATCGTGGTTCCAGGAGATATTTCTTCAGCAACTTTCTTTATCGTGGCAGGACTGATCACACCAAATTCATGTATCTGTTTAAAAAATGTTGGAATCAATCCAACAAGAGATGGAATCCTGCGTGTATGTAAAGATATGGGAGCTGATGTTACATTAGAAAATGTAATCGATAATGGGGAAGAGCCAACAGCAGATATCGTTGTAAAGACAAGCAAATTAAAAGGAACGGTGATTGGTGGAGAAGTTATTCCAACATTGATCGATGAGATTCCAGTTATTGCACTGTTAGCAGCATTTGCAGAAGGTGAGACAGTGATCAAAGACGCGGCAGAGTTGAAGGTAAAAGAGTCTGATCGAATCGCATTAACGGTTGATAATCTTGTGAAAATGGGTGTTGATGCGACAGCGACAGACGATGGAATGATCATCAAAGGTGGTAATCCATTACATGGAGCAAGCATCAATTGTAAATACGACCATCGAATCGCTATGACATTTTCGATTGCAGGAATCAATGCAGAAGGAGAAACTGTGATCGAAGATTCAGAATGTGTGGATGTGTCTTATCCAACATTTTATGAACAGTTAAATTCATTGCAATAAATAAAATGCTATGATAAGAATTCATAAGGAGTAGATAACAATGGAAAAGAAATATTTCTTTTTTGATATTGACGGAACATTGACAGATAGATCGACAGGGAAGATCGTGCCAAGTGCCAGAGAGGCGTTGGATCGTTTAGAAGCAAATGGACATTTTGTTGCGATTGCAACTGGAAGAGCACATTACAAAGCACGTAAATTCACAGAAGCCAATGGGTTTAAAAATATGGTCTGTTGTGGAGGCAATGGCTGTGTGATCAACAATGAATTAGTGGAAAATATTCCTTTGGATAAAGAAGGGTGTTTACAGATTATTCATCAGTCAGAAGAATTAGGGTATGGATGGTGTGTAGCTCTTGATGATACGAAAGATGTCTATATGACAGACGATAAATTTCTAAGACAGGTTGGAAAGAGAAAAGAACCAACCAGATATATCATCGATGATATGTTAGATATTGACAGTGTCGACGCGATTTACAAGATTTATGTAGCTATTCCAAAAGAGGAAGAAGAGAAACTTACAAAGAAAGAGTTGATCGGGCACTTGAGATTTGAACCAGAATATTTAATGTTCCAGCCAGATAATAAACGTGGTGGTATTGTGAAGATGATGGAATATCTTGGCGCAGATATTAAAAATGTGGTTGTATTCGGGGATGATTACAATGATATGGATATGTTCTGTAAAGACTGGTTTTCCATTGCTATGGGAAATGGATGTCAGGATTTAAAAGATATGGCAAGTTATGTGACCGATACAAATGTCAATGACGGTATTAAGAAAGCATGTGAACATTTTGAATGGATTTAATAAAGTAAAACAGCAGACAGGAGATACATCGGAGGGAAATATGAAACATTTAAAATTAGGGAAGATACAATGGATCGCATTATTGGTTGTCAGTGCAATGTTTGTGAATTTATGCAGCCATATGGTATTGGCAGCAGCAAGAGATGGAAATGATCCGGCACAGGGAACAACGGCAGAAGCAACAACAGCTTCAGAAGTGACAACAGAAACTACAACGGAACAGCAGGAAGAGACACAGTCTATGGGAGAATATAAAGCATTCTGGTTTTCTTTCTACGATTATGACTCTTATCGTGCAAAATATAAAAAGAGAACGGCAGCAAATTTCCGTACCTACTTTACAGGTGTTGTCAAAAAAGGAAAGAGTCTTGGAATGAATCGCGTGATCGTGCAAGTAAGACCATTTGGAGATGCCATTTATAAGTCAAAGTATTTCCCTTGGTCCAAATATATTTCTGGAAAACAGGGAAGAAATCCAGGATTTGACCCATTAAAGATCATGGTAGAAGTTGCACATGACAATGACATGAAGATCGAGGCATGGGTAAATCCATATCGTGTAACAACAGGTTCTACGAATTATAAGAAACTTGCAAAGAATAATCAGGCAAGAAAATGGCATGCCAAGAAGTCTACAAGAAGAAATGTATTATCTTATGGTGGAAGTTTGTATTACAACCCATCCAAAAAAGCGGTCAGAACACTGATCACAAACGGAGTAAAAGAAATCGTACAAAATTATGATGTCGATGGAATTCATATGGATGATTATTTCTATCCATCTTTTACAAAACGTAATGTCAAAAAGGCATTTGATGCAAAAGAATATAAGAAATCTTCTTATAAGAAGAAAAAGAAAAGTATCTATACTTACCGTCGCGCACAGGTAAATACTCTTGTGATACAGATGAAAAAAGCAGTAAAAAGTGTAGATCCAAATGTAACATATGGTATCAGTCCAGCAGGAAATATTGACAATCTGACAAGTAAATATTCATATTATGTAGATATCTATAAATGGCTAAATTCTACAGAGTATGTTGATTATATCTGCCCACAGGTATACTGGGGATTTAAACATCCAACTGCAAAATTTAATAAAGTCACAGATCGTTGGATCAAGGCAGCAAAGAGTAAGAAAGTTAAACTTTATATTGGAATCGCAGTATATCGTGCGGGACATAATGTTGGCCAGAATCGTGCAGAACGAAAAGAATGGAAGAGTGATACAAAAGTCTTGAAGAAACAGGTCCAGTATGCAAGAGAGAAACATGTGGATGGATTTGCATTCTTTGACTATCAGGATCTAAAGAGCAAGACAAGTGCCAAAGCAGTCAATCAGCTCAAAACAGTTTTAAAATAAACAGGAAATAAATATTGCAGAGATCATTGCATAGAGATATGTGATGGTCTCTTTTTAGTTACAGCAGATTTCTTTTCATGTAAATTACACTATATAAGAAATCTACAGCGAGTTGACATAATATGAAAAATATAATATTATATGACGTATAATATGATGTAAGGAGGATGCCAATGGTTTTTAATACAGGAGCTGCGCTGTTAGATGCGGTAGTTCTGGCTGTCGTATCAAGAGAAGAAGAAGGTACGTATGGATATAAGATCACACAGGATGTAAGAGAAGTGTTAGAAGTATCAGAATCTACATTATATCCAGTATTAAGGAGACTTAAGAAGGATGGCTGCTTGGAGGTTTATGATAAGCAATACGGCGGCAGAAACCGCAGATATTATAAGATCACATCTGTGGGAATAGCACAGCTTTCGTTATATAAAGAAGAATGGAAACAATATTCCCAGAGAATATCTAGAATTTTCGAAGGAGGAGAGAGAGTATGAACCGGGAGGAGTACTTAAAGAGATTGTCTTTTTTACTAAAAGATCTTCCAAAAGAAGAAATTGAAGATGCGATCGCATATTATGAAGATTATTTTGAGGAAGCAGGAGAAGAGAAAGAAGAACAGGTGATCAAGGAACTTGGTTCCCCAGAGAAGATCGCGAAGATGATCCGTGATTCTGTACAGGAAAATCAGGCAAGCAGTGAGTATACAGAAGAAGGATATAGACAGGAAACTTACGAAGATTACCAGCAGATGAGCAGAAAGGACTCACAAAAGGAAGCCAAACAGGGCAGCAGATGGCATATGAAGGGAAGAAGAAACCGGAATATCATTTTGATGATCTTAATTCTTGTCTTTGTGGGAAGCTGGCTGATTCCTGGTATTTTTGGCATTGTGATTGGAAGTGCAGGAGGAATTTTTGGCAGTTGTGTGGGATTGTTGTTTGGAGGACTTGGACTGGTCGGTGCTGGAATTTATAAGATGTTTACGACAGTTCCATATGGTTTATTGTTGATGGGCGGCGGTTTTCTGATGATCGCTGGTGGAATTTTGTTATTATGGTTCCTTGTATGGATCTGTGCAACTGCCATTCCATGGATTATTGCAAAGATCCGTGAATTTTGGAACAGAAATTTTGGGAGAGGATGTGAATAAGTTTGAAGACGTTTAAGAAAGTATGCATGATATTAATATCAGTAACGGCTGTTGCAGGGATCGGATGCATCATAGCAGCATTTGTTATGGGTGCAGATCCAAGACAGATTCGAAATTATGCAGAAGGAAAGACAAGCGGTAAATTACAGACAGAGGAACGAAATATAAGAGCAGATCAGATCCGAAAATTAAATATTGATATTGGAAGTGGAAATGTTAAGCTACAAAATGGAAATCAGGATCATCTGATCATAAAGAAAAAAGGAAGCTGGGAGCCAGTGATATTAAAGTCAGATGGAGAGATTGAAATCAAGCAGAAGAGCAGACATTTTAAATTGTTTTGGTTTCAATCAAACGATGAGATCACAGTTATTCTGCCCAAAGGAGTTACCTTTGAGAAAGTTTCCATGGATTGTGGCAATGGAGACATTGCGTCAGATTCTTTGAATATCACAGACGAACTTGACATAGACTGTGGAAGTGGAGATATTGATCTGACAACGATCACAACATCAAAGACAGAGATTGATCTGGGTTCTGGAGATGTCACATTGACAATGGCAGGAACAGAAAAAGATTATAACTATAATATAGATTGTGGAAATGGAGATGTTAAGATTGGAGATATACTTTTCGAAGATGATCTAAAAAAACGAAATATCAATGCATTAAGATGGATTAATATAGATTGTGGAAGTGGAGATCTTACGATCGATTTCGATAATACAATATTGTAAAACAAAGTAACAGATAGATGGAGGGAAAGGAAATGAAGAAAACATTATATAAATCAAGAAAAGACCGTTTTTTATTTGGTGTATGTGGAGGATTAGCAGAATATTTTGAGGTAGATCCAACTTTGGTACGAATCCTTACAGCAGCATTATGTACAACAGGAACAGGATTGTTGTTATATATTGTGGCAGCTGTTGTCATGCCGGAGCGTGTCGAGTAATTGTCTTTTTCTTGAATCAATCCAAAGAATGTGATAAAATAGACAATCATGTCAAAATTCAGGTCAAATAAGACTTTGATCATGAAGATAAATACACATAAAGAAGAGGAGAAATCATATGAAATTACCAATATTGATCGCAATGGTTCTCTATATGGCAATGGTTATCTGGATTGGTGTCATTTACAGTAAGAAGACAAAGACATCCGAAGACTATTTCCTTGGAGGACGAGGACTTGGACCATGGGTTACTGCAATGAGTGCAGAGGCATCTGATATGAGCAGCTGGCTGTTGATGGGACTTCCTGGACTTGCATACGCAACAGGATTCAGCCAGGCAGGATGGACAGCAATCGGATTGATCCTTGGTACATACTTAAACTGGAAGATCGTGGCAAAGAGATTACGTCATTATACGGAAGTAGCAGATAATGCGATCACAGTACCAGACTTTTTCAGTAACCGTTTCAAAGATGATAAGAAGATCTTAAGCAGTATTTCCGCAATTATGATCCTTATTTTCTTTACAGTATATACAGCATCAGGATTTGCTGCGTGTGGAACGTTGTTTAACTCTGTATTTGGATTAAATTATCAGAAGAGTATGATCGTCTGTGCGATCGTTATCGTATTATATACATCCATGGGTGGATTCTTAGCAGCAAGTACAACAGACCTGATTCAGGGATTATTAATGTCATTTGCCATCGTGATCGTACTGATCGTTGGAGTTGTGAATGCAGGTGGAGTAGCGAATGTTATTGCACACGGTCAGGCAATGGAAGGATTCTTTGATGTTATGAAGTACCATGATCCAGCAACAGGAGGTGCAGTATCACAGGGTGTGATCCCAATCTTATCCGGACTTGCATGGGGACTTGGATACTTTGGTATGCCACATATCCTTGTAAGATTCATGGCGATTCGTGATCCACAAGAAGTAAAGAAATCAAGAAATATCGCAATGATCTGGGTATTGATTTCTTTAAGTGTAGCCGTATGTATCGGATTTACAGGAGCAGCACTTTATCCCAATGTAGCAGAATTAGCTGGAAATGGAAATCAGAGAATCTTTATCTACATGACAACACATTTATTTAAAGGACTGATTCCATTATTTATGGCAGGAGTTATTTTATCAGGAATTCTTGCAGCAACAATGAGTACATCTGATTCGCAGCTTTTAATTGCATCATCCTGCGTATCAAAGAACTTATTCCAAGGATTATTTAAGAAAGAAATGTCTGAAGAAAAGGTACTGTTAGTTTCAAGGATCACAACGATCGTGATCGCATTGATCGGTATCTTTATCGCAATGGATGAAAACAGTTCTGTATTCGGACTAGTAGAAAATGCATGGGCAGGATTCGGTGGAGCCTTTGGTCCATTAACACTGTTTGCATTATTCTGGAAACGAACAAACCTAAAAGGAGCGATCGCTGGAATGTTAAGTGGAGGTATCATCGCACTTGTATGGCCAGTGACTCTGGGTAAATTAGGTGGAATTTTTGGAATTTACTGCTTGTTACCAGCATTTATCGTATCTTCTATTCTGATCATTGTAGTTAGTTTATGTACAGAAAAACCTAGTGATGTTATGGTGGAAGAATTTGAAGAAGCAAAAAGCCTCAATGATTAAATTGTGATTTGAATGACGAAAATTATTGGTGGAATATTATAAAAAGAGATCATATGTTTGCAACCCACTCGCGTTCGGACTCCCACGTAGCTGTACTAAGCTCCTGAATGGTCTAATGACCATCCACTCGCTAAGTGCAGACGTGTCCGTACGGTTGCCAACACATGATCTCTTTTTATAATATTCAAATAATTTACGTTATTCAAACCACTACACAGTGTGTATGTTTTACTGTATGGGCATTTATAATAAACATTTGTCTGTTACTAAAAAATTTGAAAACCGATAACGTTCAACATACAATACTTAATTTTATACGAGAATGTCTTCAGGTATTCATAAAAACACAAAGAAAGATAGAGGTACGAAATAGTAGAATTCCATAGGATTTTTTGCAAAATCGCAGCCAACACGGGCACTGTTTGAACGCAGTGAGTTGTGCAAGAGTGTTGGCGGATCAGCGTTTTGCAAAAAATCCGTCAATGGAATTCGTTTTTCGTACCTCTATCTTTCTTTGTGTTTTTATGAATACTCGATACATTTCCGTTATACAACTTAAAATTTCAAAGCACTTTTCTTTTTTGTATACATACCATGATAGTATAAAAGAAGAAAAGGAAAATAGAGATGAATCAATGTTATTGTGATCGATCATCAGGAATGTGTGAGTATGGTCATCGGCATGGTGGAGTGGATTCTATGTCGGTTGCTATGCAGTATGTTCCATGGCAGCATTGGAGCAGGATTTATAGTCCGGAAGAAGGATTACAATGTGGAACGATCTTTCCAGAGTTGAATAAACCATTTTATGGGAAAGGGGCGTGCCGGTAATGAATCAGTATGATAAGAAAAAGTTGTTAAATTATATTGATGCAGTCAGCTTTGCATTGATTGATACGAATCTGTATCTTGATACACACCCAAATGACAAAAAAGCAATGGACCATTTTAATCAATATCAGAAGGCAAGAAAGCAGGCATTAAAAGAATATGCGAGAAATTTTGAACCATTGACGATTGATAGTGCAGATATAGATGATCATTTTACATGGGCAACGGATTCTTGGCCATGGATGAAGAGGGGAGGTTGTTGATATGTGGAATTATGAAAAACGATTGGAGTTTCCGGTAAATATCAAACGAACAGATCCCAAGATGGCACAATTGATTATTACGCAGTATGGTGGTCCAGATGGGGAATTAGGAGCTTCGATGCGGTATTTGTCGCAGCGATTTGCAATGCCATATAAAAATGTTTGTGGGGTGCTAACTGATATAGGTACAGAAGAATTAGCTCACTTGGAAATGATCTGTACGATCGTGCATCAGTTAACTAGAGATCTAACTCCAGAACAGGTGAAAAAATCAGGGTTTGGAGCTTACTATGTAGATCATACAGCAGGTGTATGGCCACAAGCAGCAAGTGGTGTACCGTTTAGCGCAGCGACGTTTCAGTCTGTGGGAGATCCGATTACAGATTTAAGTGAAGACCTTGCTGCAGAACAAAAAGCAAGAACAACGTATGATAATTTGTTAAGGCTTATTGATGATCCAGATGTTAGAGAGCCACTGAAATTCTTACGAGAAAGAGAAATCGTGCATTTCCAGAGATTTGGTGAAGCACTGAGGACTGTACAGGATCATTTGGATTCTAAGAATTTTTATGCGATCAATCCAGCATTTGATCATAGTGGTAATTGTAATAAATAAATATATAAAAACAGTTGGCATAAAAAGTAAAAATTATGTCAGCTGTTTTTTATTTTTTGAAGTAACAAAAAGTTGAAAATATGTGACAATCTGTTATAATAAATCAAAAATGAATAGTTCAAATATGAAATAATTAACAAGGAGGGATAAATTCATGAAGATTAATATAGAATTTCCGAGAAAGTTGTTAGAGGTATATAACGATACATGTAAGCCGTTATGCAAGAAATTAAAATTACCACAGACAGCTTTTGATATTTTAATGTTTTTAGGAAACAATCCACAATACCAGACAGCCAGAGATATCGTAAAGATCAGAAATATCAAAGCAAATCTTATATCAATCAACGTAGAGAAACTTGTGAAAGAAGGTTATTTAAGAAGAGAAGAGATTAAAGGTGATCGAAGAAAAACAAAACTGATTATTACAGAAAAAGCACATCCAGTGATTAAAGAAGGACAGCAGTTACAACAAGGATTTGTAGATCAGTTGTTTGATAATACAACACAAGAAGATAAAAAAATTTTTATCCATGTAATGAAAAATATGGATAAGAATTTAGATGATATTTTGAAAGGTGGAAACTAAGATGAATATATTATTAACAATCGCAGTAACATTTTTTGCAGGAATGGGAGCCGGGCTTGGAACAGGATTTGCAGGGATGAGTGCAGCAGCTGTAATTAGTCCGATGTTGATCACATTCCTTAAGATGGACCCGTATATGGCAGTTGGAATTGCATTGTCCTCTGATGTATTAGCAAGTGCAGTATCAGCTTATATTTATGGAAAAAATAAGAATCTTGATATAAAAAATGGTATCATCATGATGATAAGTGTGTTAACATTTACAGTAGTAGGAAGCTATATTGCAAGCTTACTTCCAGCTGCAACGATGGGAAGCTTTTCTGTATTTATGACATTTTTATTAGGAATTAAATTTATCGTGAGACCAGTTATGACAACCAAAGAAGCCATGCAAGGAGTTTCAGCAAAGAAACGTGCAATTCAGTCAGTGGTCTGTGGGATCATGATCGGATTGATCTGTGGATTTGTTGGTGCAGGTGGTGGAATGATGATGTTGCTCATTTTAACGAGTGTATTAGGATATGAATTAAAAACAGCTGTTGGAACGAGTGTATTTATTATGGCATTTACTGCATTTACAGGAGCTGTTTCTCATTTTATGATTGTTGGAGCACCGGATTGGACAGTATTTATCTTATGTGTTGTATTTACGCTGATCTGGGCAAGGATCGCAGCACGGTTTGCCAATAAAGCAACACCAGAGACATTAAATCGTGCGACAGGTGTGATCCTTGTGATCTTAGGGATTGTAGTATTAGGATTTTCTATGCTTTCATAAAGAATATTTACGAAGGAAGGAATTTTTAATGAAGAAAAATCTGGTTGTGATCGAGGAATTAAAAAAACAGGGAAAAGCATTATTAGATGCGAGAAGAGATAACTTTGTCAGACAAAGTCTTTTGTCAGATGAATTTTTGAATTTTATGCAACAAAATAAGAAGCCGTTTGATCTTTTAATGTCATATTATGAATGCGCGATCATGGAAGTGGAAACAAAATTCAGAGTATTAAATCATGAATTATCTTTGGAATATGATAATAATCCGATTGAGAGTATTAAGACAAGAGTCAAATCATACGATAGCATTTTGAAGAAGATCCGAAGAAAAAATATTCCATTAAATCTAAGGGCGATTGAAGATAATTTAAAAGATATTGCCGGGGTCAGAGTTATCTGTTCATTTCCAGATGACATTTATAAATTAGCAGAAAGTTTCTTAAAGCAAGATGATATCACACTGATCGAGCGAAAAGATTATATTAAGAATCCAAAGCCAAGTGGATATCGAAGTCTTCATCTGATCGTACAAGTACCGATCTTTTTACAAAATGAAAAGAAGATGGTGAATGTTGAAGTGCAATTTCGAACGATCGCTATGGATTTCTGGGCAAGTCTTGACCATAAAATGCGTTATAAGAAAGAGTTGTCTGACGAAGAAGTGGAAATCCTTCAGGAAGAACTTTATGATTGTGCAAGACAAAGTGCAGCACTTGATGAGAGAATGCAGGGAATCAGGGATCGTATTACAAAGAAACAAGAACAGGAAACGATATTGTTAGAAGATAAGAACAGCAAAGACTGGTTATAAAACATAAGTGTGACAAACGTACATATAGGAGATATCATATATCAGGAAATGATCATAGATATCTCCTTTTTTTATTCGTTTCCACATTAATATGGAAGCTAATGTAATTGCAAGAAATAAGATATCAATGGTATTCTAGGTACAGAAAGAAAAACGTTAATTAACAGATTAGGGGTGATTGATTTGATTCGTCGACAAATCGAATTATTAAAACTTTTGTCAAAACAAAGGGAATATAAACCCGCATCTTTCTTTAGTAAATCATTAGATGTTTCGACAAAAACGATTTACACAGATATTACTTATCTTCAAAGTGAAGTTGAAAAGTATAAAGTTGATCTGGTCAGAGCTCCAAGAATAGGAATTCGTCTGGAAGGTGAAAAGGAAAACATTCAGCATATGTTAAGAGACCTTCAAAAGGATAATCTGTCTGAAGATGAAAAATATACACCGGAGTATCGCAGATTGTGGATTTTAAAGAAGGTATTGATCGATTGTGAAACAATCACATTGGAATCAGTATCAAAGGAATTTTTAGTAAGTAAAACATCACTGTATCAGGACATTGCAGTGATCAATAAATCAATCGAAAGTCAGTCAGATGTAAAATTGGAAGTTGGAGAATGTGGAATCTGTATTTTAGGAGAAGAAAGCGAGATACAAAATGCAGTGAACAATTATTTGTTATCAGAATCAAAGGAAGAAATGTTTTCTGATTTTACGCACAAACTTGGAAACTTTTTTGAACTTGATGTGATAAAAGCAGTTTCAGATCTTATTTTAAATGATTTTGAAGAACTGACCGAAGTGCTTTCAGAATATTATCTGAAATCTTTATTGGTAACATTGATCATGCAAAGTTCAAGATTGCTCAAAAAGAAACATATGAATGAGGAAACAGAAATTTCTTACAACAATATCCAGCATATGGAGACATACATCGTGGCAAATAGTATTGCGGAACAGCTGAAATACCAGCTTCATATTACATACAGTAATAATGATATGGAATATTTATGCAGACAGTTATATGCCCACAGAGTGACACATCATGTAAAACATATGCGGACAGACTATGAAGAAACGGTAAGAGATGTCATCAAGAGAATGAGTGAGATTCAAAAGCTTGATCTGACAAGGGACAAGAAATTATATGAGTCATTGTTATATCATCTGCCACCGATGATCTTAAGATTGCAAAATAATATTCAGATCGTAAATCCGATGCTTGATAATATCAAACAGGAGTATCCGGAACTTTTTACAACGATGTGGTATGCACTTACACAAATAGAATTAAGGTATCAGGTAACATTAACAGAAGATGAAGTTTCACTAATCTTATTACATTTTCAAGTGGCATTAGACCAATTTGAACAAGTTGGAAATATTGTTGTTGTATGTACCTATGGAGTTAGTTCTTCCCAGCTCATTTTAAGCAGGGTAAAACAAATACTTCCGGCAAAAGATAATATTACGGTGACAACCACAAAGAAATTAAAAGAGATCGATCTTAGTAAAGTAGATCTGATCATATCATCTGTTGATATTGAAGATCCAGAGATTTCTTATGTGAAGGTAAATCCGCTGCTTACAAAAGATGATTATGCCAATATCCTAGATGCATATACAAAACAGGTATTACTGATCAAAAATAATGTGTGTGATAACCAGAAAAATGGAATTAAAGCACCGACATTGAAAAAATATTTGGAAGGGAAATTTATTTTCCTTAAACAAGATCTTGATAGTAAAGAAAAGTGTCTAGATTTTATTATTGATGTATTAGAAAAAGATAATGCAGTGTATGATGAATTTAGGGAAGCTATTTACAAAAGAGAAAAACTTGGTGTGACATGTTTGGATACAGGTGTGGCACTGCCACATGCAGATCCGCAGACGATTAAAAAATCCAGAATAATCCTATTAACTTTAAAACATCCCGTTGACTGGGGTGGAACTTTAGTATCACTGATCGTTGTAACTGCATTTCCAGAAGAAGAAATGAACCAGATTCGGGATGTGATCAATGAACTCTATCAGCTTATTGGAGAAAAAGAAGATGTAAATACGTTTATAAGATTCGAAACAATACAAGAAGTTTTAAAAGTATTTCATGAATCATGATATGAAAGGAGAACTTGAATGTATTTTGACCAGAGATTGTGTTTCTTTCATCAAAAAGTGGAAAGTCAGGATCAGTTGTTTCAGATGATGACAGATAAAATGTTAGAAGCAGGATGTGTAAAAGAAAATTACTATGAAGGAATCAGTAACAGAGAAAAAGAATATCCTACAGGATTATTAGTAAATCAGACAGGCTTTGCGATTCCGCATACAGACTCTGAGCGAGTGAATAAATCGCAGATTTGCTTTTTATCATTAGATGAGCCAATTGAATTTGAAGATATGGTGGATAAAAGTCATAAGATTTCAGTGGAATTGGTATTTATGTTAGCAATGGCACAGCCACATGAGCAGGTAAATACATTACAGAATTTGATCGCACTGTTTCAGGATGATGAAAAAGTAGCAAAGTTGAAAGAATGTAACACAGAGAAAGAACTTATGCAGATTTTAAATGCATCAGGAATTGAATAAGCGATAGAGAAAGAGAGAAGAAGAAATGTTAAGTGTATTACAATGGTTTATCGGATTAGGGTCAACGGTATTTTTACCGATCATTATTTTCATATTAGGTATTATTTTTGGAGTAAAACCAGCAAAAGCAGCGATTTCAGGTTTTACAGTTGGAATTGGTAGTATTGGTCTGAATCTGGTCATTGGATTATTATCAGATAACCTTGGAACGGCAATACAGGTAATGGGAGAACATTACGGATTTTCACTAAATATTATGGATATTGGTTGTGGTGTCGGTGGACCGCTGGCATTTTCAACAACACTTGGAATTATATTGATCCCAATGTCATTGATCGTTAATTTATTATTTGTCATGCTTGGGTGGACAAAAACTTTAAATGTAGATATCTGGAACTTCTGGTTTCCATGTTTCCTTGGATTAGTTGCACAGGCAGTTACAGGAAATTTTGTTACAGGAATTTTAGGAGCACTAGTTGCAGTTATGCTTCAGTGGTTATTAGCAGACATTTTCCAGAAGAAAGTTAGTGAATTTTTTGGATATCCAGGAATTGCAATTTCTCATATGATGGCGTTATCAGGAGCATTGATCGCAGTACCATTAAACTGGATTTTTGATAGAATTCCGGGATTTAATAAAATTGAAGCCGACTCAGAAACGATCGCAAAACGTTTTGGATTTTTTGGAGATACAGTTGTTATCGGAATCATCATTGGAATGATCGTAGGATTCTTGGCAAAATATGATTTCGCAAAAGCTGCACAGTTAGGAATGGCAACAGGTGCGGTTATGAAAATCATGCCAAAGATGGTAGCAATGTTTATGGAAGGGTTAATGCCAATTGCAGAAGCTGCCAAAGAATTCGCCAATAAGAGATTAGGTGGAAGAAGTGTAAATATTGGTATGGATGCTGCTCTAACTGTTGGACATTCTACAGTTATGAGTACAAACTTATTAATGGTACCAATTTCTTTAGCATTAGCGATCATCTTACCAGGAAACCAGACCTTACCATTCGGAGATCTTGCATTCTATGCATTTGGAATCTGTCTAATGATCCCAATCTTTAGAGGAAATGTTGTGAGATCTATTGTAGGATGTAGTATTTATATGGTATCTATGCTGTATCTTTCTACATGGCTTGCACCAATCATTACAAATGTATTTAAGATCGCACATTATAATGTTGGAACAAGTGGACAGGTAACATCCGTACTTTGCGGTATCTGGCCAGCGGGATTATTCGCAGTTGCAACAAAATCATTAGGAAATATTGGATTAGCAGTGATTGGAGTTGTCGTGATCGCATTACTAGTATATGTAAATAAAATCAGAGCACAGAAAGAAAATTAGAATCTTTATAAAATAAGATATTTCATAGGAGGTAGTATCATGAAAAAATTATTAATTGTATGTGGAGCAGGACATGCAACATCCACAATTGCGGTAGCAAAAGTCAGCGCATGGTTAGAAAAAGAAGGATACAGCGATAAAGTAAAGATTTATCAGTCTAAGATTGCCGACGAATTAAATAAAATTGATGATTATGATGCGGTGATATCAACAACGATCGTGCCAGATTCTATCAAAGATAAAGTCATTCAGGGATTACCATTATTAAACGGAATGGGAGTAGATCAGGTATACGATCAGTTAAAAACAAGACTTGGATTATAGGAGCAGATCATGGGAGTTTTTTTTGGAGAAGTGACATTAGAAACAGTTAAAGGAAGAGCATCTTATCATGACATTTCTGATGAAATCAGAGAAAATATCAAAAAATCTGAGTTAAAAAATGGATGTGTTGTCATATCAAGTGCGCATACCACATGTTCTCTGTATTTTGACGAATGTATGCACGACACAAATTACTGGGGAGATGAATATCTGCAGGCAGATATTAATGATGTGATGGAAAAAATTGCGCCATCCATGAAAATGGAAAATCAGTATCATAGTCCAGGACCAAAACATATTGAATTTGGATTAAGTCTTGGATCTAAGGATTATCCAGCAGAAAAATGGACAATGCTTAATACAGATGCACATCTGAAATCTTCCATTTTTGGCAGCCCGTCATTAACATTTATCGTAAAAGACGGAGAAATCCAACTTGGAGCTTTGGGAAAAGTCTATTTTGTAGACTGGGATCAGTTAAGAGAACGAACAAGAAAAGTACAGATTATGGTGATGGGAGAATAAAAATGAAAATTATCAGTCCTTCATTATTAAATTCAGATACATATCAGATTAAGGAGCAGTTTGAAGCATTAGAAAAATGTGGAATAAACTACATTCATATTGATATTACAGATGGACATTTTGTACCAATGATCTCGTTTGGCGCAAATACAGTAAAAGATCTGAGAAAACATACTGATTTTGTACTGGATTGTCATCTGATGGTTGAAAATCCAGAAAATCTGATACCAGTGATTGCGGATGCGGGGGCAGATATCATCACCGTGCATACAGAGGCAACGAAGCATATCTACCGATCTATTCAGACAATCAAAAAGTGTGGAAAAAAAGCCGGAATTGCGACCAATCCCGGAACTCCGGTATCTATGATCAAGGAGATTTTGCCAATGGCTGATCTTGTCCTTTGCATGACCACTAATCCCGGTGTGTTTGGAGAAAGTTTTATTCCATCAGTTGCAGACAAAGTAAAGAATCTTTGTGAATTGAGAGAACAAAAAGGATATTCTTATCAGATTCAGGTAGATGGAAGCATTAATGATCAAACAGCCATTGTGTGTAAAAAGGCAGGCGCAGATATTTTTGTTTCAGGAAGCTATATATTTGGAGGAAATATCGAAGAACGAATTCACAAGATTATGGATGCAGGAGAAGAGATGTGAAAGTAAAAGAAAATTTAGAACATATTTTAAAGGAACTTCAAGACGCAACTTTTAAAATAGAAGAAGAACAGATTGAAAATGTTTTAAAACTGATAGCACCAGACAAAAAGATATTTTTAACTGGAAAAGGAAGATCAGGGTTGGCGGCGAAGGGTTTTGCAAACAGATTGATGCATCTTGGATTTCAGGCGTATGTCATTGGAGAAATTTCAACACCACATACGAAAGCTGGAGATCTATTGATCATAACATCTGGGTCAGGAGAAACAGATGCCTTGGTCAGTATTGCAAAAAAAGCCAAAGAATCTGGACTATATCTTGGACTTGTTACAATGAATCCGCAATCCACACTGGGGAAAATGGCAGATGGGATGATCATACTTCCAGGTGACTCCAAAGGAAATAATGAAGAGAAACATTCGATACAGCCAATGGGAAGTCAGTTTGAACAGATGTCATTTTTAATCTTCGATGCGATCGTATTAAAACTTATGGAAAACTGGAATCAGACATCGGAGCAGATGTTTATGCGGCATGCAGATTTAGAATAATGATATCCATGCGTTGAAAGATGATGTGTGGGAAGAAAATATCCTGTAAGATCAGATAAATTATGTTTGGTCTTACAGGATATTTTTAGATGTCATAATTAAAAGGATATTTCTTAAATTGTAATTTCTGACAGACTGTGATAGAATAGGACAAGTATAAAAAAAAGTATAAAAATTTGTTAAGAAAGTGTTAATGAATTGAGGGTAAAAAATGAATATTATCATTGTTGGGTGTGGTAGAATCGGTTCTACGCTTGTTGAGGAATTAAGTGGCGAGAACCATGACATTTCCATTATTGATGAGAAAGCACATGTTGTACAGAAACTTGCTGAAACACATGATGTATTAGGTGTGATCGGGAATGGAGCAAGTTATAGTATTCTGTCAGACGCAGGAGTTGAGACAGCAGATATCATTATTGCAGTTACGAACTCTGACGAATTGAATCTTTTGTGTTGTCTGATCGCGAAGAAGGCAGGAAGATGTGAGACGGTTGCCAGAGTGAGAAATCCTGTTTATTATGATGAGATCAGTTTCATAAAGGAAGAGATGGGAATTTCTGTTGTGCTGAATCCAGAATTAAGTGCGGCATATGAGATTGCAAGATTACTAAGATTCCCTTCTGCAATGGAAGTGAATAAGTTTTCTAAAGGCAGGATCGAGATGTTAAAATACCGTATCCCACATAATTCTAAATTAGATGGAATGACATTGATCGATGTCAGTAATCAGTTAAATTGTGAGATATTGATCTCTGCGGTAGAGCGTAAGAAAGAATTGATCATTCCAAATGGTTCTTTTCAGTTAAGAGAGAAAGATATAATTTCATTTGTTGGAAGGCCAAACTGTGCAATGGAATTTTTCAGGAAGATTGGGGAAAGAAAGAATCAGGTTCATGAAGCAATGATCATAGGTGGAAGTAAGATTGGATTTTATTTATCAAAATTACTTGTTTCTAGTGGAATTGGTGTAAAACTGATCGATAAAGACAGAGATCAATGTGAGAGATTAAATGAGAGTATTCCAGATGCGATGATCATCCATGGAAATGGAAATGACCATGATATGCTGTTAGAAGAAGGTCTGACGGATGTAGATGCATTTATTGCCCTTACGAATCACGATGAGGAGAATATGTTCTTGTCTCTGTATGCACAGAGCCAGAGTGATGCAAAATTGGTCACAAAGGTACAGAAATTGAATTACGATGCCATGATCGAACGATTAGATCTTGGAAGTATGATTTATCCGGAATATCTGACAGCACAATATATTATTCAGTATGTAAGAGCAAGACAAAATTCCATCGGAAGTAATATTGAGAATCTCTACAAATTAATGGATGGAAGAGCGGAAGCACTGGAATTTCATATTCAGAAAGGTTCTCCAGTCATTGGAAGACCAATTAAAGATCTGTTATTGATTGATAATCTGCTGATCTGCAGCATTTATCGTAAAGGAAAACCAATGATTCCAAATGGTCAAGATCATATGGAAGAAGATGATCTGGTGGTAGTTGTCACAACTAAAAAAGGATTACACGATGTCAAAGACATCTTAAAGAGAGGATAATGGGGGCAGGGTATAATGAATTTTTCAATGATTCGATACGTAATAGGCTTGGTAATGCTCTTTGAGAGTGCATTTTTATCACTTCCTTGTCTGATCGCATTAATCTATCATGAGAAGAAAGGTTTTTCTTTCTGGATCATGCTATTTGTATGTCTGATCATCGGAATTCTTTTTGTTATGAAGAAACCAAAGAAGACAGTTTATTATGCAAAAGAAGGTTTTTTAACAGTTGCGATCAGTTGGATTGTGATGAGTTTTTTTGGAGCACTTCCATTTGTGATCAATGGAGATATTCCATCGGTTGTAGATGCGATGTTTGAAACGGTTTCAGGATTTACTACAACAGGATCAAGTATCTTAACGGATGTAGAAGCGTTAGCAAGATGTAGTTTATTCTGGAGGAGTTTTACTCACTGGGTAGGTGGTATGGGTGTATTCGTGTTTGTATTAGCGGTCATGCCATTGGTTGGTGGTCAGAATATTCATCTGATGAGAGCAGAAAGTCCAGGACCATCTGTTGGAAAACTGGTTCCTAAGATTCGAAAAACATCTATGATCTTGTATAAGATTTATATTTTTATGACTATTGTGATGGTAGTATTGTTGCTTTTAGGAAAGCTTCCATTATTTGATTCGCTGTTACTTGCATTCGGTACTGCTGGAACTGGTGGATTCTCGATATTGAATTCAGGGTGTGCATCTTACTCACCATACATACAATATTTGATCGCGATCTTTATGATCTTATTTGGAGTAAATTTTAATGTATATTATTTTATTTTGATCAAGAAGTTCAAAGATGCGATCCATTATGAAGAATTAAAATATTACTTATTATTTATTGGTGCATCTGTAGCAATGATCACATATAATATACACAGTTTATTTCCAACGATCGAGCAGGCATTCCGCCATGCACTTTTTCAAGTAGGAACAGTGATCACGACAACCGGATATGCATCAACAGATTTTAATAAATGGCCGGAATTTTCAAAGTTTATTCTGGTAATGTTGATGTTTTCAGGAGCATGTGCCGGAAGTACCGGTGGTGGTATGAAAGTATCAAGATTGGTCATTATGTTAAAGACCGTCAAGAAAGAGCTGCTCTCATACTTACATCCAAGAACGGTACGTAAGGTCAAATTCAACGGAAGAATTGTAGAACATGAAGTTATTCGAGGAATCAATGTTTATATGATCGCATATGCATTTGTACTGATGTTTTCTGTACTGATCATTTCTATTGATAACTTCGATTTTACAAGCAATTTTACGGCAGTTGTTGCAACATTGAATAATATTGGTCCTGGGCTTAATATCGTAGGACCAACTGGAAACTTTTCAATGTATTCGAATCTTTCCAAGATCGTTATGATCTTTGATATGTTAGCGGGAAGACTGGAATTATTTCCAATGTTATTGTTGATCAATCCATATACATGGAAAGAAATAAAAATAAGAAAAAATAAAAAAAATAAGAAAGAGGGCCATAGCATATGAAACGTAATACAGATTTTATGCTTCGTGATATCGCAGGTGAAGTAATTCTTGTACCAACAGGGGCTGCAACTCAGCAGTTTAATGGAATGATCACATTAAATGAAGTGGCAGCATTTATTTGGAAGAATTTAGATGAATCGAAGTCAAAAGAAGAATTGGTTGATAAGATCATGGATGAATTTGAAGTAGATGAAGAAACAGCAAGGACAGATGTAGAAGGATTTGTCGGAGCACTTTATGAACATGGACTGGTATTGGATGAATGAGACAGATTGCAAATAACGTTTATATCCCGGTATTGAAAGATCTGGTAGAAGAGGGAAAAGAAGTCAGCATGATGATCAGTGGGAGCAGTATGAATCCGTTTTTGATCCATCAAAGAGACTATATTTTGATGAAGAAGCCAGAAGAAGAATTGAAAGCTGGGGATATGGTGTTTTTTCAGAGAAGAGATGAGGCGTATGTGATGCATCGGATTCATCACATCAACAAGGAGGGAAAACTGTTTATTATCGGAGATGCACAGGTAGATATGGAAGGACCGATTGACAAAGAACAGGTTTTTGCGATCATTACAAAAGTAAAGCGTAAAGGAAAATGGATCACACCTGGAGATTTTTGGTGGGAGTTTTTTGAACATATCTGGCTTCATTTGATTCCATTTCGGAGATTTTTGATGAAATTATACGGAATTCGAAGATAAAGGGTGGTAATATTTTACGTATTACCATTCTTTTTTTGTTATCAGACTATGATGAGAGTGTCAAAAGTAAATTTTGCCACTCTCTGATGTATCCAGATTGTTCCATTGCTACGCAATTCCACAATCTTCGAACACCTCGAACTCCCATAAAATGGTGTATTCACACCATTTTATTCCGTTCTCGTTGTTCGGCGTGTCAATAAGTATAAATTGCTTATTTGTGCAAGCACAAACGCAATTTATACTTTTGACACTTACATCATTTTATAGTATCCTTAAAAATAAAAGACACAAAACAGGAGGAAGATCAATGGGACGTGTATTTAAATTCCATAACGACGTAGATACAGATCAGATCATCGCGTCACAATATTTGTTATTGCCAAATATTGAAGAGATGAAAGTATATACTTTTGAATCAATTGATAAAGATTTTGCCAAGAAGGTAAAAGAAGGAGATATTGTTGTAGCAGGAGAGAACTTTGGATGTGGGTCATCCAGAGAACAGGCGCCAAGTGTACTGAAAGCGTTAGGTGTCAAAGCAGTGGTTGCTAAATCATTTGCGAGAATCTTCTATAGAAACTCTATCAACATCGGATTACCAGTGATCATCAGCAAAGACTTATATGACAAAGTGGAAGACGGAGCTGACATTGATATCAACCTGTCTGAAGGATGGATCAAAACAGAGGATGAAACCCTTCCATGTACCAAGCTGCCACCATATATGCAGAATATCTTAGATCATGGCGGATTGATCAATTTCTTGAATGAAGGGGAGGAATAGGAACATGGGAATGACCATCGGAGAAAAGATTATTGCAAGAGCTGCGAAAGTAGATCAGGTAAAAGCAGGAGAAATCCATACGATCGAAGTTGACCGTTTAATGAGTAATGACGGAACGACACATTTAACAATTGATATGTATCATAACCAGTTAAAACATCCAAAGATCGCGGACAAAGACAAACTGGTATTTATCATGGACCACAATGTGCCTGCGGAGAATCCAAAAACAGCAGCAGCACATAGAAAGATGCGTAATTTTGCAAAAGAGCATGAGATCAAATTATATGAAGGAAAAGGTGTCTGCCATCAGATCATGGTAGAGAATCATGTATGTCCAGGAGAATTTATCATGGGTGCAGACTCCCATACGTGTACATATGGAGCTTTAGGAGCATTTGGTACAGGAATCGGATGTACTGATTTCTTATACGCTATGGTAACAGGACAGTCTTGGGTATTAGTTCCAGACACGATCCGTTTTAACCTGCATGGTAAATTAAGAGAAGGTGTATACGCCAGAGATTTAATGCTTTCTATCATCGGAATGGTTGGAGCAAATGGATGTAACTACAAGATCATGGAATTTGCTGGAGAAGGTGCTCATAACCTTGATATTGATGAACGTTTAGTTCTTTGCAATCTTGCTGTTGAAGCAGGAGCTAAGACTGGAATCGTTGAGCCAGATGAGAAAGTTGTAGAATACGTAGAAAGTCGTGGAAGAAAAGCTGAGAACTTATTCAAGAGCGATGATGATGCGGTATTTGAGAAAGTTTATGATATCAATTTAGACGAGATCAAACCAGTTGTTGCAAGACCTCATCAGATCGATGATGTTGTGGATGCCAAAGAAGTCAAGGATGTGAAGATCGATGAAGCATTCTTAGGATCATGTAACAATGGACGTATCGAAGAATTAAGAGTCGCTGCTGAAATCTTAAAAGGTAAGAAAGTAAGTGACAGCGTAAGATTTTTGATCGCACCAGCTTCCAATGAAGTTTATATGCAGGCATTGGATGAAGGTCTGATCGATATTTTCATGGAATCCGGAGCAATGGTTATGAACTGTAACTGCAGCGTTTGCTGGGGAAGCTGTCAGGGTGTCATCGGGAAAGATGAAGTTTTGATTTCTACAGGAACAAGAAACTTCAAAGGACGTGCCGGACATCCAGATTCTTATGTATATTTAGGATCAGCAGCGACGGTCACAGCATCAGCGATCGCAGGTAAGATCACAACAGTAGACCAGATTTAAGGAAGAAGGATGGAATAGATATGGAACAGTTTAAAGGAAAGGTTTGGGTGCTTGGAGATGACATTGATACAGACATCATCATCCCAACAGAATATCTGGCACTCCCAACCGTAGAAGATATGAAACAGTATGGATTTTCTCCACTTCGTCCAGAATTAGCAGGACAGATTGGTGAAGGAGATATTATCGTAGCAGGAAGCAACTTTGGATGCGGTTCTTCAAGAGAACAGGCACCAGAGATCATCAAAGCATTAAAAGTTAAATGCGTCATTGCCAAATCATTTGCACGTATTTTCTTTCGTAATTCCATCAATAATGGATTACTGTTAATTGAGAATGACAAGATTCAGGATGCAGTTAAAGAAGGTGATGAGATTGAAGTTACTTTAGGAGAGAAGATCACATATAATGGTACAGATTATGAGATCCATTCCCTTCCAGATAACTTGATGGAGATCATCAACGCCGGTGGATTAGTAGAAGCTATGAAGAAAAGAAATGGGGTGAAATAAAGATATGGGACAGACAATGATTGAAAAGATCATCAGCAGAAACGTTGGTGTTGACAGTGTAAAACCAGGACAGATCCAGACAGTAAATGTAGACCGTGTTATGATCCATGATATCTTTATTCCATTCGTAGCGGAGAAATTCGAAGAAATGGGATTTACAAAGTTATGGGACCCAGACAAAGTCGTATTGATCTATGACCACATGGTACCAGCAAGTACAACAGACGATATCAGACATTTCAAGATCGGTGATGCATTTGCCAAGAAATATGGTATGAAAAATGTTCACAGAAGTGATGGAATCTGCCATCAGTTAATGACAGAATGTGGATATGCGAAACCTGGGAATATCGTGTTTGGAACAGACTCTCATACAACAACTTATGGTTGTGTTGGATGTTTCTCTTCAGGAATCGGTTATACAGAGATGGCAGCGATCCTTGGAACAGGAGAGATGTGGGTAAGAGTTCCAGAGACGATCAAAGTAGTCATTGATGGAAAACTTCCTGAAAATGTAAGTTCTAAAGATATTATCTTACGATTGATCGGAGATTTAACAGCAGCTGGAGCTACTTATAAAGCATTAGAATTCTCTGGAAGCACAGTTGATGAGATGAGTGTTGCAGCTAGAATGACAATGTCAAATATGGCAATCGAAGCAGGAGCGAAAGCAGCACTTTTCGCACCGGATGAAAAGACAGCTGAATATTCTAAGGTAGATTTAGCTGATGTTGATTGGTTATATGGAGATGAAGATGCTGAGTATTGCCAGACAATCACATATAAAGCAGAAGATTTAGTACCAGTAGTGGCATGTCCATCACAGGTAGATAAGATCAGAGCTGTCAAAGAAGTCGAAGGAACAGAGCTTGATCAGGTATTTATCGGATCTTGTACAAATGGAAGATTAGAAGATCTGAAAGTGGCAGCAGAGATCTTAAAAGGAAAGAAAGTTGCTGATTATGTAAAATTGATCGTAACACCAGCTAGTAGAAAGATTTATAAACAGGCAGTGGATGCTGGATACATGAAGATTTTGGCAGAAGCCGGAGCGATCATCACGCATCCAGGATGTGGATTATGTTGTGGACGTGCAGGCGGGATCATGACAGATGGAGAACGTGTTCTTGCAACAAACAACCGTAACTTCTTAGGAAGAATGGGAACGTCAAAAGTAGAAATCTACTTAGGATCACCTAAGACAGCAGCTGCATCAGCAATCGCAGGTAAGATCGTAGAAGCATAAAGTGAACATATGAGGTAAAGATCCTCATAAATATAAAGAAAAAGTACATTGGGGGTCATTAGGACTCCCATTTACTATGTAGATGGAGTTTTTTATGACAAACTTATTAATATCATTATTTATTAAAGACAAAGAAAATGTAAAGGATGCAAAAGTAAGAAATGCTTATGGAAAGATGGCAGGGATTGTAGGAATATGTTGTAACATCTTCTTATTTGCAACCAAATTTTTCGCAGGAATCATCACAGGAGCAATCTCTATCACAGCAGATGCGTTTAACAATTTATCTGACGCAGCATCTTCTATTATCACACTTGTCGGATTTGGAATGGCTGGAAAACCAGCAGATGAAGATCATCCATTCGGACATGGAAGGATGGAATATGTATCAGGACTTGTTGTATCTATCCTGATCTTGATGATGGGAGTGGAATTATTTAAAACATCAGTAGAAAAAGTGATTCATCCAGAGGTGATCACAGAACAATGGATTTCTTATGTAATATTAGTGATCTCGATCGCATTAAAATTTTGGATGTATATGTTTAACAAAGGAATCGGATGGAGAATTCACTCTGAAACGATGAAAGCGACAGCAGCGGATAGTTTAAATGATTGTATTTCAACAGCAGCAGTTGTTGGAGGAATGCTTGTATTCCATTATTTTCATTTAAATATTGATGGAATTGTCGGAATCTTTGTTGCATGTTTTGTACTCTGGGGTGGTTATGAATCAATCAAAGATACCATGAACCCCCTATTAGGAGAATCCCCAGATCCAGAATTGATCGCTAAGATCACAGAGACTGTATTAAATCATAAGATGGTCATCGGAGTTCATGATATCGTTGTTCACGACTATGGTCCAGGAAGAAGAATTGTCTCTTTGCATGCAGAAGTTCCATACAATAAAGATATGATGGAAGTGCATGATCTGATGGATCATATTGAAATGCGTTTGATGGAAGAATATCACTGCGAAGCAACAATCCATATGGATCCTGTAGTGACGGATGATGAGGAAGTGAATGAGACAAGAAAAGAAGTTTTTAATATTGTTAAGAAATATGACAAGACACTGTCAGTTCATGACTTTCGAATGGTCAAAGGGCCAACACATACGAATGTGATCTTTGATCTTGTGATTCCTTATGGGAAAGATTATGAGCCAGAGAAGATCGTGAAGGATCTTAAGCAGAAGATTAAAGACGAGATGCAGGGGAAACATTATGCAGTGATTCGTGTAGACAGATTCTGATTTGTAGGTAGGCTTGCATGTATTTGACAGAAATAAAAGAAAAACAAATATTTGAAAGAATCAGGTGGCAACTCCGCATTTTTGAGAGCGTTTTTTACAAATCGCTGATTCGTGCCTGTTCCTTTGGAAACTTCCTCGCTGCGAGCCAAAATGCCCGCAGCAACGGTCAGACATCCAACCACAGGCACTGCGAATTTGTAAAAAACGCACTCAAAAAGTGCTCATGTTTGCCATCTTGATTCTTCCAAATATTTGTTTTTCTTTTATTTCTGTCAAATACATCTGAAGTCTATTCAAACCACTACGCAGTGTGTATGTTAAATGGAATTGGTTGATAATTTTTGTATTCGTTGATTTGATAAAATAAAAACAGGTGTTACTTCACATTGACGTGAATGGCGGTTTGCTTCCTACGGGGAGTTCTAGCCCCGATTACATAGATCAATCTCTATTATTGAGAAATCTTACGAAAAGGGGGCTTAAAGTTATGCTAACCATTACAGAACTAATTGCAGTGATTTCACTGTGTGTGGCTTTTTATAGTCTTGGTTATGTGCGTGGAAAGCATGATGCCAAGATAGAAAAATAACCGCCCATTGACCTGACAAGTTATGTGAGCGGTTATTCAATCGTTTATATCAGGTAAACCGTTATCGGTAGCACCTTTTCTATTATTATAGTAACATTTATATATTTTTATGTCAATTAAGATGATTAAAAATATAAGTGTGTGTTAGTATATATAAGATCAATGTGACTGGACAGCATCTTAATCTTTCTCTAAAAGCTGAGCAATAATCGAATTAGGAAGTACATCTTTCAAAACATCCATACAAGAAAAATCAGTTCTGCTAGTCGGCAGGGCTTTTTTTGTAATTCGAAATCCCATTTTCTGATACATACCAACAGCCTTATAAGCCCAAGTATGTGTATGAAGAAAAATAAAATCAGCATCCGGTTCTACAACAAGAAAACGAGACAAAGCAAACAAAACAATTGCCTTCCCAAGCCCCTTCCCCTGTTCTTTAGGAGAAGTAGACACCCAATGAATCAAAGGAAACCGAATATCGCCATTTGTCTTAAACCAAGCACTCGTCGTAGCAACAATCTCTCCCTCAGGATTCACAATAAAACAAACCCGGTCAGCTAAAAGTTCTTCATGAGTTAAAAAAGTTTTAGCAAAATAAGCAGAAGCATCCTCAAAACAATCAAACTCTCCAACCAACACTTCAAGCTTCGCCCAAGCAATCTCATCCCCAGATTCAAACATCTTATAAGAATATCCATCAGGCAAAACAGGAACCTTAAGATCCTCTAAATCCTCAAAAGGCAGACACATTACAATATCTTTATAAATAAGAGACTTATCAAGCATAAACAAAAACCCCCATAAAATTAAAAATAACAATAAATTGATTAATTAGAGTATATAAGCTATTGAATAAAAAGTCACGGTGTATAAATTAAACAGAAAGTACTTTCTACGAATCTGATTTTGATAGCTAAAAAAATTATTAGACACCGATTTAGCGAGATATTTGGAAAATCTTTTATCTTAATTCTTACAAGATTAAAATGAGAGAATTTCAGTTTTCGATTATCCTGAAAATGTAAAGCAATATAGTAAAACATACATACTGTGAATTTTGATTTATTGGATTTAATACATGTAAACTTTAGGTATCTTAGGAAAACGAAATAAAAGAATAGAAGATCCAGAACCATTGAAATTTTGCCGTTATTTTGACCGGTTCGCAGCAAATTTGGTGCATTGTTTGAACTCGCGTAGCGAGTGAGTTATGCAAGGAAAATTTGCGAATCAGCGACCGGTCAAAATGGCGAGCAAAATTTCTGGTCTGGATCTTCTATTCTTTTATTTCGTTTTCCTAAGATACAGAAAGACTACAGCTATTACACCAGCAAATTAAAATTCCTCTTGACACTTCCCTTACGTCACCCTTTATGATAACGTATAGAGAGAAAACCAAGGAGGAATCTAAATGACAAAAGATGGATACTATACATCCGGTGAATTTGCAAAAAAAGCGAATGTAACACTAAGAACGATCCGCTACTATGACCGTCAAGGCATCTTAAAGCCAAGTAAAGTTGCAGACAATGGATATCGTCTTTATACAGATGCCGATTTTGCCAAATTACAAAAAATCTTGTCATTAAAATACCTCGGATTTTCTTTGGAAGAGATCATGACGATGACGATCAACGATGAAGATCAGGATTTCATTAAAGAATCTATCGGCTTACAGTTATACCTTGTACAAAAAAAGATGGAACATTTAAAACTGGTAGAGCAATCCTTAGAAGAGATGGAACAAAAGATGGATAATGAAGAAGAAATCGACTGGACACAGATGATGAATCTTCTTCACGTAACCAATCTGGAAAAAGGATTGGTAGAACAATATAAGAATGCATCAAATCTTGATATCCGTATCGGACTTCATCAAAAATATTCACAAAATCCGCAACCATGGTTTGAATGGATCTATGAGCAGTTAAACTTAAAAGAAAAAGACGAAGTATTAGAACTAGGATGTGGAACAGGGGAACTGTGGAAGAATAAAAATCTTCCAAAAAATGTCCATGTTACTTTATCCGACCAGTCACAAGGTATGGTAAAAGATGCCAGGAATTATGTCGGAGAGGAAAAAGGACAGATTTCTTATCAGATGATCGACTGTAGACAGATTCCAAAAGAAGATCACAGTTTCGATAAAGTGATCGCAAACCATGTATTATTTTATCTGGATGACCGACAACAAGTATTTAACGAAATCAAAAGAGTTCTAAAACAAAATGGAACATTTATCTGCAGTACCTATGGAAGCAGTCATATGCAGGAAATTACCCAGCTGATCAAAGATTTTGATGAAAGGATCACGCTTTCTGATCACAAATTATATAATGTCTTTGGTCTGGAAAATGGAGAAGAACAATTAAAAAAAGTATTTTCACAAGTAAAAGAAATTGACTATGAAGATGAATTGTTAGTCGATCAGCCAGAACCACTGATCTCCTATATTTTATCCTGTCACGGAAATCAGCATGAATATTTAAATCATCGTTATTTAGAATTTAAAGACTTTGTAAGAAAGAAGATGGCAGCCAAAGGAGTGATCAAGATCACAAAATCTGCCGGGATTTTTATATGTAAACCATAAAGGAGGAGTTATGAGAGTTTTTGTCACAGGAGTCAAAGGACAGCTTGGTTATGACGTAATGAACGAACTAGAAAAACAGGGGCTTGAAGGAATTGGTGTGGATATTGATGAAATGGATATCACAGATGCCGATCAGGTAAATAAAGTGATCAAAGAAGCAGCACCAGATGCAGTAATCCACTGTGCAGCATACACAGCCGTTGATGCTGCAGAAGATAACGAAGAAATCTGCAGAAAAGTTAATGCACAGGGAACAGAAAATATCGCAAAAGTCTGTGAAGAATTAGATATCAAAATGATGTATATCAGCACAGACTATGTATTTAACGGGCAGGGTGAGCGACCTTGGGAACCAGATGATAAGAGAGAACCTCTTAATGTCTATGGACAGACAAAATATGAAGGGGAACTTGCTATTGAAGAACATGTAAAGAAATTTTTTACAGTCCGTATCGCCTGGGTATTTGGAGTGAATGGAAAGAACTTTATCAAAACAATGTTAAACTTAGGAAAGACACACGATCATTTAACCGTTGTCAATGACCAGACAGGGTCACCAACATACACATATGATCTTGCAAGATTGTTAGTGGATATGATCCAGACAGACAAATATGGAAGATATCATGCAACAAATGAAGGAATTTGCACATGGTATGAATTTGCCTGTGAAATCTTCAAACAGGCAGGGATGAACGTATCCGTTGCACCAGTCAGCAGTGACGAATATCCTGCGAAGGCAAAACGTCCATCTAACAGCAGAATGGATAAGAGCAAGCTGACAGCCAATGGATTTACACCATTACCAACATGGCAGGATGCATTAAGCAGATATTTAAAAGAGATTGAATATTAAAATAAAAAGGAGAACGATCATGGGAAAAATTACAGTAACACCTTGCGATATTGAAGGACTTTATGTTATTGAACCAACAGTATTTAAAGATGAAAGAGGATATTTCGTAGAAACATATAACCAGAACGACATGAAAGAAGCAGGACTTGATATGGTATTCGTACAGGATAACCAGTCTATGTCTACAAGAGGCGTACTTCGTGGATTACATTTCCAGAAACAGTTTCCACAGGGAAAATTAGTACGAGTTGTGCGAGGAAAAGTATTTGACGTAGCTGTAGACTTAAGATCTGATTCCAAAACTTATGGAAAATGGTTCGGTGTAGAATTATCAGCAGAAAATATGAAACAGTTCTATATTCCGGAAGGATTTGCACATGGTTTCTTAGTATTATCTGATGAAGCAGAATTCTGCTACAAATGTACAGATTTCTATCATCCAGGAGACGAAGGCGGTCTTGCATGGAATGATCCAGAAATCGGAGTTGAATGGCCATTAGAAGAAGGCGTTGACTTGATCATTTCTGAAAAAGACCAGAAATGGAAAGGTTTAAAAGACACATTTAAGTTTTAATTATTACCCAGAGGGAGAAAGGGAACACAAATGAAGGGAATTATTCTTGCCGGAGGTTCCGGTACCAGACTGTACCCATTAACCATGGTAACATCCAAACAGTTACTGCCAATTTATGATAAACCAATGATCTATTATCCATTATCTGTATTAATGAATGCAGGAATCCGTGATATTCTTATCATTTCCACACCAAGTGATACGCCAAGATTTGAGTCTTTGTTAGGAGACGGACATCAGTTTGGAGTGAACTTATCTTATGCAGTGCAGCCATCACCAGACGGACTTGCACAGGCATTTATCATTGGAGAAGATTTTATCGGAGATGACAGTGTAGCTATGGTCCTTGGAGATAACATTTTCCACGGACATGGATTGAAGAAACGCCTGTTACGTGCCGCAAATAAAAAAGAAGGAGCAACTGTTTTCGGATACTATGTAGATGATCCAGAACGCTTCGGAATCGTTGAATTTGATTCTGATGGAAAAGCCATTTCCATTGAGGAAAAACCAGAAAAGCCAAAATCAAACTACTGTGTCACAGGATTATACTTCTACGATAACAATGTCGTAAAATATGCAAAAGAATTAAAACCATCTGCCAGAGGAGAATTAGAGATCACAGATTTAAATAAGATCTATCTGGAAAAAGGTGAGTTAGATGTTGAATTACTTGGACAGGGATTTACATGGTTAGATACAGGAACACATGAATCCTTAGTGGAAGCAACAAACTTTGTAAAAACAGTCGAAACACATCAGCACAGAAAGATCGCCTGCTTAGAAGAGATCGCATATTTAAATCACTGGATCACAAAGGACCAGTTATTAACAGATATCGAACCATTAAAGAAAAACCAGTATGGACAGTATTTAATGGACGTTATGGCAGGAAAATTTTTAGATAAATAAGGAGAATAGCATGAAAATATTAGTAACCGGTGGAGCCGGATTTATCGGTGGAAACTTTGTTCATCATATGGTAAACAAATATCCTGATTACGAGATCGTAAACTTGGATTTATTAACATATGCAGGAAACCTTGAAACATTAAAACCAGTGGAAGACAAACCAAATTACAAATTTGTCAAAGGTGATATCGCAGACCGTGAATTTATTATGGATTTATTTGAAAAAGAAAAATTCGATATCGTTGTAAACTTCGCAGCAGAAAGCCATGTAGACCGTTCTATTGAAGATCCATCTATTTTTGTAAAAACAAACGTAGAAGGGACAGTCGTACTGTTAGATGCAGCAAAGAAATACGGTGTAAAACGTTACCATCAGGTATCTACAGATGAAGTATACGGAGATCTTCCATTAGATCGCCCAGATTTATTCTTCACAGAGACAACACCACTGCACACATCAAGCCCATACAGCAGTTCCAAAGCAAGTGCAGACTTATTTGTATTAGCTTACCACAGAACATTTGGACTTCCAGTGACGATCTCAAGATGCTCAAACAACTACGGACCATATCATTTCCCAGAGAAGCTGATTCCACTAATGATCAGCCGTGCCTTAGCAGACGAAGAACTTCCAGTCTATGGAAAAGGTGAAAATGTCCGTGACTGGTTACACGTATCTGACCACTGCGAAGCTATTGACCTGATCATCCACAAAGGAAAAGTCGGGGAAGTTTACAACGTAGGTGGACATAACGAACGTACTAACTTAGAAGTTGTAAAGACAATCTTAAAAGCGTTAGACAAACCAGAAAGCCTGATCAAATTCGTAACAGACCGTCCAGGACATGACATGCGTTATGCGATCGACCCAACAAAACTAGAGACAGAACTTGGATGGGAACCAAAATATAACTTTGACACAGGAATTGCACAGACAATCGAATGGTACTTAAATAACAAAGAATGGTGGCAGAACATTTTATCTGGAGAGTATGCAAACTATTTCGATAAGATGTACGGAAACCGCTTATAGGAGTCTGTATGAGAGTACAGAAACAGACAAAACGAGTGTTATACTGGGGGATAACACTCGTTTTGATGATTTTGATTTTTTCATTTTCTGCAAAGAACGGCACATCCTCAGCAGGGATGAGTATCGGATATGCGAAAGAACTTGCAAGGATCCTAAGCTTTCTTGGATTTTTCCAGATTCATTCTAATGCTGATCTTATGATGCATGCAGAAGCGGTGCATACGTTTGTTAGAAAAACAGCACATTTTACGGAATATGCAGTACTTGGATTCTTTACTTATAAGGCGGTGTCATGTGATGTGCTAGATCGAAAGAAAGCAGTATTGACCGCACAGTTGATTTCTACAGGATATGCATCAACAGATGAGATTCATCAGATGTTTGTTCCAGGACGAGAAGGAAAAGTATTTGATGTGATGATCGATAGCTGTGGGGCGTTTTGTGGAATTATGGTATCTTTGATCACGCAGAAATTGATAGAGAAAAAGAAAGGAAATCAGATTTAAGATGTCTGATTTCCTTTCTTTTTCATGCTCACTAAGCTGGAATCCAATTCCCGATCCATTTTTTTGTTGTTTTGTTATATTTTCTTTTGTATAATTTCCCGTTCATAGTCTTATATTTCCAAACGATGACATCGCCGCTGTATACAGAGGAATCTTCTTCTGAAACAGCAATGGAAGGTTCGCTTGAGGTATTTTGGGCTGAGACGATTGAACCAGAAAATACACCAATAGAGATAAAACTAAGTAAAAATAGAAAAATAAATTTATTTAATGTTTTCATAAAATTTCGTAGCCTCCTTTTTGCTAGAATATATTTTAGGACTTTTATAATCTTCAGGGTTTTCAATGATTCCTGTATTTATAAAAGCATCTTCATGTTTGACATATAAATCATAGCCCTTTCCATCTTTTCGCTTTATATAAAAAGAATTACTGCTGTCAGGTTTATCAAAAATAACAGTGCCATCATTGTCATAGTTTGGAGCTGGCGAACTTGGCTGAAAGATAAAGCACAGCGAAAGGGTGAACAATAAAGAAATAGATCCAATATGTATAAATTGTGAAAATAAATTTCTGCGAATCTTTGGACTATCATTGATAAGATCGCATCTTTTTTCAATGTTTAAAATCGTACCTTCCTGAAAATGCAGTGTTGGAAGGGTGTGGAACGTATGAGTCTGTTTGGAAGTATTGAGAAGACTTAACATATAATTTGTTCTTGTAAGTTCATCTCTGTCTTTGGTAAGTCGGATATCATTTGCATATTCCGCAGTATCTTTGATCAGACGGCGAATCATATAAGAAAGAGGATTCCACCAGTAGATACATACAACGAGTTCCCAGAAAAAAATCTTCCATAAGTCATTGTGTAGATAATGATTGAGTTCATGCATAAAAATAAAACGCAGATCCTGATCACTGTATTCTCTGTCAGGAAGAAGGATCACTGGATGGATCAGACCAGAAATTGCAGGACTAGAAAGGCCAGGCACCTGATAGATTAAAATCTGCTTCGTACAATGATATTCTTCCAAAATATCAGAAAAGATTCTTAATATTCTTATGTCATCGAGAGGGTCTAACTGATGAAGTAAATGACGATAGCGAACAAGTTTATAGAAATATAAAGCAAGTCTTAAACAACTTCCAAAGCAAAAAATGATCACAAGGATTGTTAGAAATTCCACAGATAAAATCTTCACCCTTAAAAGATTAAAAAGAAAAGGAAGAATTTTATGGGATTCAACATTTGCTGCAAAATGAAAATTCCAAGGCAAAAGCATACGGATCGTGACAACTCCGACAGCAAGATAAATCACAAAGGTTCCGTTTCTTAAGATAAATCGTTTGCTTCTGCAAAATACATAAAGATAAAGCATCATCAGACTGCCAAAAAGACAGCAACTAAATACGGAACCATAATTCGCAGGTGTCATATCAAGACTTCCTTTCTAGAATTTTCTTACGTTCCTCTAATTTCTCCTGTAAACGTTCAATCACTTTAATATCATTTTCAGACTCCACATATTGAAGAAGTATATTAGAAGATAAAAGATCTTCCAGCACTCCGTTGATATTCTCAGAAGCATAATCTTCAGAGGAAACAACAGGAATATAACGTCTGGTTAAAACCTTACCACTATATACAATGTCGGAAACTTCAATATAGTTTTTCTTAAGTAGAGAACGCAATGCAGATTGAACGGAATTCAGATTCAGTGAAGGATCAAGCTGAACAAAATCAGAAGCAATCATAGGCTCTTTTTTGTCCCATAATGTTTTCATGATATTTAATTGTGATGGTGTTAGTTTTTTGTATTTCATAAATTATCAACTCCTTGAGTTTATTTTATATGAATATATTTATATTTTCAACAACTATTTTGAATTGAAAAAAATAAATGTTTTAAATTAAAATAGTTGTTGAAAAAAGAATCATAATATAGTAGAATAGAAAACGAAGATAATAAATATTGATACATGGTAGGTGGGGTATTATTAAATTTGTAATAATACCCCTAAATTTTTTGTCAAGTAATAGGTCATATTTTCAATAAAACTCTCTATCATCAGGTTATCTACTACCAATATAACACAAAACATGGAGAAATGAATAGTCTGATAGAAGAAAGAAATACAGGGAAAATAATATGGCAGGAGTAATTTTAGATGCTGGTCACGGCGGTTATGATAATGGAGCCCAGTATGATGGAAGAAAGGAAAAAGACGACAATCTAAGACTGACACTCGCAGTCGGTCAGATTTTAGAGCAAAATGGCGTTCCAGTATCCTACACAAGACAAAGTGATATCTACCAGTCACCATCTGAAAAAGCAAGGCTTGGGAATGAAAGTGGAGCTGATTATTTTATCTCATTTCATAGAAATGCAAGTCCAAATGCGAATGAATATCAAGGCGTTGAAACACTGGTATTTGATGATCAGGGGATCAAAGCAGAGATGGCAAGAAATGTAAATGCGAACTTAGAACAAGTAGGATTTCGTAATATTGGAGTTAAAGAGCGCCCGAATCTTACTGTATTAAGAAGAACAAAGATTCCTGCGATCTTGATCGAGGCAGGTTTTTTAAATTCAGATCAGGACAACGAAAGATTTGATGAGAAATTTCAAGAGATCGCACAAGCGATCGCAGATGGAATTATGGAAACGATCGGAGATGAAAATGAAGCTCTGAAGGGAATCTATCGTGTCCAGATTGGTTTATACCGTAATTTTTCTAATGCACAGTATGTTCTGAATCGTGCGGTTGCAGATGGATACGAGGGGAATATCGTTTATAAGGATCCTTATTATGCAGTTCAGATTGGGGAATATAATACGCTTGATGAAGCAGTAAGATTGGAAAATGAATTGAAGAAAAAAGGCTATGATACACTTGTTATCAAGGAATGATCTTAATTTAAGAAAAACACACATACTGCAAGGTGCGCAGCCAATAGAGATTGTAAAAGATGGCACGCACCGGCAGTAAAAAAGTATCACAATATCCATTGTAAAAAATATAAAAAGAAAAAGCTAAAAAAGGCTTGACTTTTGTATAAAATGCTGATAAGATAAAAGCAACTTAAGAAAATAAAGTGACTTAAATGATATGAATATTGAGGATTGTCACTGGTAATGCAGGCAAAACCGGATTTTATAAGTGTGAAAGTGTTGACTTTCATATTTATAAAATGTGGTTTTCTTTTTATTTTAAAATAAAACATATAATATATATACTAGAAGAAAAGCTTCCAATGATCATGGAGAGAAGATTATGAAAATAGATAAGGTAATGAACAACAACGTAGTAAGCAGCATCGATGAAGATGGACAGGAAATCATTGTTGTTGGAACAGGAATTGGATTTCAGGGGAAGGAAGGAAAAGTAGTTGATGAGAAGAAGATTCAGAAGATCTTTCGATTAGAAGATCCGAAGATGATCCGGAAATTAAAAGAGATCTTACAAGATCTTCCGATGGAACAATTTGAGATTTCAACAGCGATCATAGAACATGCAAAGCAAAGTTTAGGAACAGAATTAAACGAGAATATTTATGTGACATTAACAGATCATATTCATTTTGCGATTCAGCGATATGAAGATCATATGAATTTTCCAAACCCGATGCTTAGGGAAGTAAGATTATTTTATGAGAAAGAATTTGCACTTGGAGAATACGCATTAGGAATGATCAAACAGCGATTGAATATATCACTCCCATTAGATGATGCGGCATCCATTGCTTTACACATCGTGAGTGCAGAATTTGATACAAGAGTCAAAGATACTTTAAAGATCACTGAATTTTTAGAAGATGTTATGGAACAGATAAAGAACTACTTCCATTTGGAGATCGATACCCAGTCATTGAGTTATGAACGGTTTATCACACATTTGAAGTTTTTATCCAGAAAGTTATTTGCGTCAGAACGAATGGATGATATGAACAATGATGTACAGGAGATGATCCAGAAGATCTGTCCGGAAGAATATCAGTGTGCAGGATATATTAAGACTTTTATTAAAGAAAGATACAAAAAAGATATGACATCAGCAGAAGTTGCATATTTAACGATGCATATCGAGAGGATCAGAAAAAGCAGTATAGAAAAAGGAGAAGAAGATGTTTGATTCATTAAAGAAGATGTTTGAGAAGAACGCAAAGACAATTTCATTAAAAGCAGTAGAAGATGGGAGAACAATCCCAATGGACGAAGTCAATGATCAGACATTCGCTCAGGAATTATTAGGACCAGGAATCGCAATTGTTCCATCCAATGGAACAGTCGTTTCTCCGATCAATGGAACGATCGCCACGGTAATGGATACAAAACATGCAGTCTGTATTCAGGGAGAAGACGGATTAGAGCTGATCGTTCATGCAGGACTTGATACCGTGGAATTAAATGGAAAGTACTATCAGACATATAAAGAAATTGGAGATCAGGTAAAGGCAGGAGACGTTTTGTTGGAATTTGATCTTGAAGAGATTACAAAGGCGGGATATGACGTCACAACGCCGATCGTAATAACGAACTTAGGTGATTATAAGATCACGAAGTGTTTGACAGGACAACAAGTAAAAGCAGGGGAAGAGGTGATACAGTTAACAAAACAATAACAAAGATGAGTAACTAAAAGAGAAGGAAAAGAACATGAAAAACTTAAAGTAAAAATGAAAGGGGACAATCTATATGAAATTTTTACAAAAATTAGGAAAAGCGTTAATGCTTCCAGTAGCATGCTTGCCAATCTGTGGTATTTTAATGGGAATCGGATATGCACTGTGTCCTGCAACCATGCAGGGTGGTGATATCACAGGTATTGGAAACCAGATCGGATTCTTCCTTGTAAAGGCAGGGGGAGCATTGATCGACAACATGGCATTACTGTTTGTTATCGGTGTCGGTGTTGGTATGGCAGAAAAACATGATGGAACGGGTGGCCTGGCAGCTTTAGCATCATGGCTGATGATCACAAATTTGTTATCTACAGCAGTAGTAACAACAATCATGCCATCTATTGCAAAGAATGCAGATGCAACACTTGCATTTGATAAGATTTCCAATCCATTTATTGGTATCTTAGCCGGTGTGATCGGATCTATGTGTTATAACAAATTCAAAGATACTAAATTACCAGATTGGTTATCATTCTTTAGTGGTAAACGTTGCGTAGCAATTATCGCTGGTGTTGTATCTATCATTGTATCAGTTGTATTACTGTTTGTATGGCCAGTTGTATTTACAGCATTGATCACAGTTGGTCAGTCTATTGCCAAGATGGGAGCTGTTGGAGCTGGTATTTATGCATTCTTAAACCGTCTGTTGATCCCAACAGGATTACATCATGCATTGAACAATGTATTCTGGTTTGACACGATTGGACTCGGAGATTTAACTCATTTCTGGGCAGGAGAAACATCTAAGAATGTATCATGGAGCCTTGGAATGTACATGTCAGGATTCTTCCCATGTATGATGTTCGGTATTCCAGGAGCAGCATTAGCAATGATCCAGACAGCAAAGAGTAACAAGAAAAAGATTGCCATCGGTTTAGTAGGATCCGCAGCTCTTTGTGCATTTGTCTGTGGTGTAACAGAACCATTTGAATTCGGATTTATGTTCTTAGCACCAGGTTTATATGTTATCTACGCAATCCTTTACGGAATCTTTACAACGATCACAACACTGGTAGGATTCAGAGCAGGATTTAGTTTCTCAGCAGGAGCAACTGACCTTGTATTCTCATCTTCCTTACCAGCAGCACAGAAGACATGGATGATCATTCCTTTAGGAATCGCAGCATTTATCGTATTCTATGTAGTATTCCGTATCGCGATCACGAAATTTGATCTGAAAACACCAGGTCGTGAAGATGATGATCTTGATGAAGAAAATATTACATTAGCCAATGATGATTTTACAGCAATGGCAGCAGTCATCCTTGAAGGATTAGGCGGAAGTGCCAATGTTAAGAGTATTGATAATTGCATCACAAGACTTCGTCTGGAAATCAATGATGATAACAAAATAGATGAAGCGAAGATCAAATCCTCAGGAGCAGCAGGAATCATTCGTCCAGGAAAAGGTAACATTCAGGTTATCATTGGACCAAAAGTTCAGTTTGTTGCAGATGAGATGGAAAAATTATGTAAATAAGCCTTTATTGTTATTCATAGTTTTCTCCGAAAACGGGCCGGTGATATGCCGGCTCGTTTTGTGTTGATAATTGACAGTGACAGAATGGTCTTGCAGGAGATGATTATTAACTTGAAAGTACATTCAAAAATATGATCAAACAAAAATGCACCGTGAAGGAAGAATCAGTTTCAGTAAAACAGGGCAAAAAAGCCCTGTTTTATTTGATTGTATAGTATCAGACTGCTAAAATAGAATCAGAAAGAACAATACAAATGGGTAACGGAAATCGAGGTAATATAATGATTATAAAAAATGGACTGGTATTCACACCAGAAGGAAAATTTGAGAAAAAAGATCTCTATGTAGAAGGAGAATACGTAGCGAAAGAAACAACGGACAACAAAGAAGTAGAAGCTGAAGGATGTTATGTGATACCGGGACTTGTCGATATTCATTTTCATGGATGTGTCAGACATGATATGTGTGATGGAACCGAAGAATCCATTCAGGCACTGGCTGATTATGAAGCAGCCAATGGAGTATTGGCAATCTGTCCTGCGACAATGACGATTCCAGAAGAAGAACTATTTCAGGCAATGAAGGCAGCAAAAGGACATAAGAATGGAAAAGGTGCAGATCTTGTCGGAATCAATATGGAAGGGCCTTTTATAAACAAAGAGAAAAAAGGTGCACAGAAAGAAGAGGACATCAAGCTGGCAGATGTTGAATTATTCCATAAACTGCAGGAAGCAGCCGGTGGATTGATCAAATTAGTGGATCTTGCTCCAGAGACTGAAGGAGCTATGGATTTTATCAATCAAGTGAAAGATGAAGTACATGTATCAATTGCACATACGATGGCTGATTATGATACAGCAAGTGAAGCAATCAGAAGAGGTGCCGATCATATCACACATTTGTATAATGCTATGCCGCCGTTAAATCATAGAGAACCGGGGGTTATTGGAGCAGCAAGAGACAGTGATTGTTATGTAGAACTGATCTGCGATGGAGTTCATATTCACCCATCCTGTGTCAGAGCAACCTTTGAAATGTTTACAGACAAGAGGATCGTACTGATCAGTGACAGTATGATGGCAACGGGAATGGAAGATGGACAGTATGAATTAGGCGGACAGCCAGTGACTGTAGTAGGAAACGTTGCAACACTGACCGAAGGAGGAGCCATCGCAGGTTCTGCAACAAACCTAATGGATTGTATGAGAACGGTAGTCAAAGAAATGCATATTCCATTCGAAAGTGCAGTCCGATGTGCAACTTTGAATCCAGCAAAATCCATTGGAATTGATGATAAATATGGAAGCCTTGAAGAAGGAAAATATGCGAATGCAGTAGTTTTAGATAAAGATTTAAATATTGTATCTATCATTCAGAAGGGGCAGGTAAAATAAGGAATATCAATTGAGATAAGAAAAAGAATTCTGTGTAGGCAGGATTCTTTTTTTATACAGGAATTCATAAAATGATAAAAACAAAGGGAGCAGAAAAATGCTTCGAAAAATCACGATCATGATCTTTCTGATCTTAACAGTAGTCTGGTTTACAAATAGTGACAGTATCCAGCCCGCCAGAGAATTTATACAAAACAACATTTATGTCTGGAGTGAAATGCAAGAGGAAAAACTTCCAATCTATTGTGTAGATACGCAGAAAAAACAAATAGCACTGACATTTGATACTGCATGGGGGAATGAAGATATACCACAGATTCTCAAAATATTAAAACAGGAAAATGTAAAAGCAACTTTTTTCTTCTGTGGAGACTGGATCAGCAAATATCCAGCTGATATCAAAACAATCTATGAGGAAGGACATGATATTGCAAGTCATGGAGATCATCATAAATACATGACAAAATTAACAGACAAACAGCAGCAGGAAGAAATTCAAGGAGTGACACAGAAGATTCAAGGATTGTTAGGTATCAAAATAGATCTTTTCCGGGCACCATATGGAGATTATAACGAATCTGTCGTAAGGAATGCAAGAAAAATGAACTATTATATGATCCAATGGAACGTAGACAGCCTAGACTGGCAAGAGCCAACGAAAGAACAGTTAATTAAGAAAGTTTGCGAACACAAAAATTTATCACCTGGAAGTATCATTCTGATGCATACAGGAACGAAATGTACCAAACAGGCATTAAAACAGATCATTAAAAATATCAAAGCAAAAGGATATGAGTTTGTACCAGTGTCAAGATTGATCTATCGAAGAGATTACCGTATTGATCCAACAGGGAAACAGATGAAACTATGAAATATCAAAGAGGTATCGAAACAAGCATCGAAATCCTATTAAAACACTCGAAAATCTTGACAATCAAATAACAAATAATACATAATAAAAAGAAACGCATAATTTCATGGTAATCTGTATATGCAGATCTTAAGCCGGAATACTTGCCATGATCTAAGGATATACTTTGCGAGCGACGAAGTCGTCCTCATGGTGCCAGAATGACAAAAGATAAGATGATAAAATGTAGTCTTTTTAGAAATGAATAAGAATGCATGTCTTTTTGTTATGTAAATAAGCCAGAGTAGATCCTTTTATGCTGTATACGTGGGAGGATCTATTTTTTATGAAAAAATATATGGTATGGCTGATTTCTGCATTGATGGCAGTATCGATGACAGCCTGTTCAAATGCACAGAAAAAAGATACAAAAGATCAGGCACAGATAACAACGGCAGCAAAAGAGAATGCAACGCAGACAGAAGCAGCAAAGACAATAAGTAAAAAAGAGAAGAACGAAAAGAAAAAAGATAAAAAGAAATCACAGAAGAGTAAGAAAAACAGCAAAAAGACAAAAAACAGTACAGCAAAAAAGAAAGAGACAAGCACAACAACAGCTAAAAAGAAAAAAGTAAAGAAGAAAAAAACAAAAGAAAAGACAACAAAGACAAAGAATACAAAAGAAACAACAAAAACAACAACAGCCAGTAAAAATGAATCAACAGTACAGACGGCAGAGAATCAGACAACAGAAGCAAAACAAGAACAATCTTGTGAATTTCTGATCAGCTGTAAAACAGTTCTCTCTAATAAAAGTGCATTGCAATCCAATTACCAAGTTCCAGCTGGCGGGAAAATTTATGAGAAGAAGATGGAGTTTGAAGAAGGCGATACCGTGATGGATGTTCTCAAAAGAACAGGAGTAGATATTGATGTTTCTAAAGGATATGTAGCAGGAATTGACGGTTTATACGAATTTGATTGTGGAAAAAACAGTGGATGGATGTACCGTGTCAATGGTAAGTTTCCAAACTATATGGCAGGGAAATGTAAGCTTCATGATGGGGATAAAGTGGAATGGCTGTATACCTGTGTCAGAGGAGATCTGTAGATGATCAAGGCATTAAAAAGAGCCCATCCGTTCGTTGTATTTACTTATTTTACAGGAATGTTTTTGCTGGCACCATTTAGCAGACATCCATGGATGACAGGAGTGCAGATGATCTGTTTATGCCTATTGTACTTTTATCATAATCGGAGTTTGAAAAAGTTTTTTCCGTTGATTGCTTTGATCTTGATCGTGGCTGTAACGAATCCATTATTTGTACAAAGAGGAGGAACAATCCTGTATGCAGACACACACATAAGGATCACGAAAGAAGCATTGCTTTATGGAATTCATTACGGATGTGTATTAGTAAATCTTTTACTGGTCTTTTCAATCTTTAACCAATATATAAAGAAAGAGCAATGGATCTATTTATCAGGCAGATTCTTCCCTAAACTTGGTGTCGTAACATCCATGGCATTTGGATTGATCCCAAGATATCAAAACCATGCAAAGAAGATTTTAAACACACGAAAATCCTTAAAATCAGAACAGGCTGTACAGCGTGTCATGAATACAGTGTCAATGGAAACGACATGGGCATTTGAGTCTTCGATGGATCAGTTGGATTCGATGAGTGCAAGAGGTTATGGAATTGGGAAACGAACGCATTTTCATTTATTTAGGTGGGAGAGAAATGACTGGATTCATATCGTGGAGATTGTGATTTTGATGATATTAAACCTCTGGGCATACATCCACTATTATTCCAGATTTTTCTTTTATCCGATGATCATTATGCCAGCATTTCAGATGAGAGATCTGTTGTGGATGTTTATGATGGCATTTCAGTTTTTATTACCATGCATGTGGAAGGAGAATTTTGATGTACGAAATTAATAATTTAACATTTCGATATATGTTATCGGATAGAAATTCTCTAGAGCAAGTATCATTAAAAATTAAAAAAGGAAAGATCACTCTGATCGCAGGGCCAAGCGGCAGTGGAAAGACGACGTTGTTAAGACATTTAAAAAAAGAACTGCTGCCCAAAGGTAAAAAATCTGGAAAAGTTTTATATGATGGGCAGGAAATAGAACAATTGAAAGACTTGCAGTCTGTAAAAGAAGTTGGGTATTTATTTCAGAATCCATCAGCCCAGATGGTAATGGATACCGTATGGCATGAGATCGCATTTGGACTTGAGAATCTCAGAATGCCTTATGAACAGATGAAGCGAACAGTAGCCGAGATCGTTAATTATTTTGATCTGCAGAAAATATACCATGAAGATACAGACAAGCTATCTGGCGGACAAAAACAATTGGTGAATCTGGCAGCAGTTATGGCAATGCATCCGAAAGTATTGATTTTAGATGAGCCAACCGCACAGTTGGACCCAGCGGCAAGGAAAGATTTTCTTGTGATGCTTCAGAAAATACATAAAGAATTTGGTTTAACGATTATTTTAACATCGCATAACTTGGAAGATGTGATGGAAATGTCAGATGAATGTGTGATCTTAGATGATGGAAAAGTTATCGAACAGGGAAATCCGAAAGAGGTTGCAAGACATCTTCAAAAAATACATCATCCATTGGAACAGTCTCTACCACAGATTCTTCGGCTAGAAGAGAAATTTCAGATAGAACTGACCTTTTCGATGGAAGAAGCAAGGGAACAGATCAGGAAAAAAGAATATCAGTTGATAAAGAAAACACATTTTGAAGGAAAAACAGTTTTTTCAATTTCACATTTATATGCAGGGTATGAGAAAGGAAAGGATGTTCTTTCGAATCTGTCAGTCGAAGTTAAAGAAGGTGAAATCTTTGCAGCTGTCGGAGCAAATGGAAGTGGAAAATCAACGCTTCTTTCTTGTATGGTAAAGCAGATGAAATTTGATGGAAAATTAAAATGCAAGAAAAAAATCGTCTATATGCCACAAGATCCAACACTATTGTTTGTAAAAGATCAGTTGTTTGAAGACCTTATGGAGATGGGAAAAGAAAAAGAAGTAAAAATCGATAAATTATTGGAAATGGCGGATCTAATGAGAGAAAAGAAGTCACATCCATATGATCTAAGTGGAGGACAGCAGCAGATGGCAGCGTTGATCAAAGTATTACTTGCAGATCCAGAAATCTTGCTGTTAGATGAGCCGACCAAAGGAATGGATCGGGAACACAGCAGGAAGTTTGGAGACCTTTTACGCAAACTTACAGATCAGGGAAAAACGATATTTATCGTATCGCATGATCTGGAATTTTGTGCTGAGTATGCTGACCGCGTTGGAATGATGTTTGATGGGAAAATTGAGGGAATTGATGAGCCATCCAAGTTTTTTGCACAAAATTATTTCTATACGACAGAGTGTGCAAAGATTACGAGAGATTTTGAGAAAGTGATCATTCTGCCACAGGAGGTGGTAAGCGTATGTTAAATGCGGTGATCATTTTTATGGTGTGTATATCATGTATTCCATACTATTTTAAATATGAAAAGAAGAAACCACAGACAAGAGAAAGTGTCGTGCTTGCGGTGATGATCGCATTGACGGTTGCATCCAGAATGTTATTTGCATTTTCACCAGGATTTAAACCAGTTAGTGCAATGGTGATCATCTGTGGTATGGCATTTGGAAGAGAATCTGGCTTTTTATGTGGATCTTTAAGTGCTGTGGTATCGAACTTCTTTTTTGGACAAGGACCATGGACTCCATTTCAGATGCTTGCATGGGGAATGATCGGATGGATCTCAGGAATTTTAAATCAGAGAAAATGGTTGGAAAACAGTAAGATACTGTTAACGATTTTTGGGATTCTTTCAGGAATTTCATATTCTTTTGTGATGGATATCTGGACACTTCTGGCAGCAGAAGATGGATTTCAGTGGATGCGGTATGTGGCAGTATTAGGAACTTCGGTTCCAGTGACGATTGAATACTGCGTATCGAATGTGATATTTTTATGGATTTTAACACCTGTTTTTGTGAAGAAACTAAACAGGGTTAAATATAAATATGGTTTCTTCAAAGATGAAGAAGTCAGGAAACTAATCAATCAATGAGACATAACAAGGAGGAATTTATGAGAACGATGAAACGTGTAGCGGCAGTGGCATTGTCTGTTGTCGTGCTGATGACATCAGGGGTTAGTGCAAAAGCAGCAGTGACGGATGTGCAGCCAGCGAAGAGTAGTAGTGAGGCGGTGCTTAAGTGGGCAAAGAAAGTTGGAGAACCATTTGATGAGAAAACATATGCAAATAACACAGTATCTAAGATCAAGTTGGTTGGAAACTACCTTTATGTAGCAGATGATGCAAAACATCGTATCATGAAAATTGATAAGAAAGATGGAACAATTTTAAAAGAACAGAAATATTGTGATGAATCTTATATTCAGGGATATGTCAGCAGTATTGGATATGGAGATGGTAAGGTTTATGTAGGATACGACAATGGTCGTGTACAGGCATTTGATGAGAACACATTAGAATCTTTATGGATTACAGATGAAAATAAGAATGCAATTAACGCTGATTTCGTATTTACAAATGGAAAATTATATTTTGGGACAACAGCCAAGACAACAGATTGGTATGATAATGGTGCACCATTTTCTTATTATGTTGTAACGACATCAGATGATGATAAAACAAAACCTGATGAAGAAAAAACAATGAAAAAAGTAGTAGAATCTAAAACAGGAAAATTTTATTTGAAAAAAGGTGTAGTTCTTGGAAAATACATTGTTATTTCTGATACAGCAGGAACTTTAACAATGATCGATACAACAAATGATAAAGTTACAGATACAAAGGATATTGGAGAAGCTTTTTCTGGTAATATCACTTATGATGAAATGACAGGAACAATTTATTTTGTAGCAGGAACAAATGATCTGTACGGTATCAAAGTATCAGCTGATGGAAAATTAAAAGATGAGAAAAAAGTCAGATTATATGAAACAGGATATTCCTCAACTACACCAGAAGTATATAATGGAAAAGTTTATGTATCTGGATCAAAAGGAAAAGCATTTCAAGATAAAGGATATATGGCAGTTGCAGATGTAAGTTCTGATAAGTATAAAGTAAATTATACAGTAGAATTATCTAATTATTCTCAGTGTGAACCAACAATTGTAAAAACAGGGGAAAATTCTGTGCGTGTATATTTCACAATTAATGATGAACCAGGTGGAATTTATGCAATTGAAGATTCAAAAGATGCAACATCAGCAACATTGGAAAAAGTTTATGAACCAACTGGGGACATAAAGAATACAGGATGTATGAGTGATGTAGTGGTTGATGAAGATGGTACAATTTATTTTGCAAATGATTCTAAATATATTATGTCAGTAGGCAAAAAAGTTGAAGATACAAAAAAATCAGATGTAATCACAGTAAAACCAGTCACAAAAACAGTAAAAAGTACAAGAAGCGTAAAACTGACATGGAAAAAGAAAAAATCTGCCAAAGGCTATGTCATCTACGCCAAAGCAGGAAAAGGTAAATACAAAAAAGTAACAACCGTAGGAAAGAAAACATCAAAGACGATCAAAGTCAACAAAGACTCATCCTACAAATTTAAAGTAAGACCATACAAACTAACAAAGAAAAACAAAAAGAAATATTTTAAAGCCTATGCAGCCAAAGCCAAATTCGGAAGCAAGACAGTTAAAGTAACATTTAAAAATGTCACAGGATATGCAAGCTACAAAGTGCAGATGAAAGCAGGAAAAGCAGCATATAAGACAGTAAAAACAACAACCAAAGGCGGAACGATCACATATACAAAGAAAAAAGCCAAAGTAGGAACAACTTACAAATTCTGCTTAAAAGGAATCAATAAGGTAAATGGAAAAACTGTTTCCGTAACAATCAAATAGAAGTACTGGATAAAATACAAAAAAGGGCTTGATTTTCAAAAAGAATCATTGTATCCTATAACCAGTGAAGTTACTGACAAGGGCGTCAAACAATTAGTTTCATATTGTTTGTCGCCCCTTTTTTTCTACTATCAGTTAGATAATAGAAGAAAAATATATAGATTATGCTTCAAATGTAAGAGAAGAAAGGAAGAACTCTATGAAGGAAAAAATCAATGTATCAGAAATCTTCGGATCCCACGTATTTAACGACAGTGTTATGAAAGCACGTCTTCCAAAGGCCGTTTACAAAGATCTGAAAAAGACAATCGAAGAAGGAACAGAATTAAATCCAGCAATTGCAGACGTAGTTGCGAATGAGATGAAAGAATGGGCTATTGAAAAGGGTGCTACACATTATACTCACTGGTTCCAGCCATTAACAGGTGTGACAGCAGAGAAACATGACGCTTTCATTAACCCAACAGACGATGGTAAAGTTTTACTTGAGTTCTCAGGAAAAGAACTGATCAAAGGTGAACCAGATGCATCTTCATTCCCATCTGGTGGATTAAGAGCAACATTTGAAGCAAGAGGATATACAGCATGGGATTGTACATCACCAGCATTCATCAAAGAAACAGATAATGCTTGTATCTTATGTATTCCAACAGCATTCTGTTCATACAAAGGTGAAGCATTAGACAAGAAGACACCACTTCTTCGTTCTATGCAGGCATTAGATATCCAGACAACAAGATTATTAAATGTATTAGGAAATAAGAATGTGAAACGTGTTAGCACATCCGTTGGACCAGAACAGGAATATTTCTTAGTTGATGAAGAAAAATATAAACAGAGAAAAGACTTGATCTTCACTGGACGTACATTATTCGGAGCAATGCCTCCAAAAGGTCAGGAAATGGATGACCATTACTTTGGAATCATCAAACCAAGAATCGAAGGATTCATGAAAGATTTAAATATCGAAGCATGGAAACTTGGAATCAGTGCGAAGACAGAACATAACGAAGTAGCTCCAGCGCAGCACGAATTAGCACCAATCTATAACTCAAACAATGTGGCAACAGACCACAACCAGTTATTAATGGAAACAATGAGACGTGTAGCAAGACGTCATGGATTAAAATGCTTACTTCATGAGAAACCATTTGCAGGAATTAATGGATCAGGAAAACATAACAACTGGTCTATGGTAACAAATGAAGGAAAGAACCTGTTAGATCCAGGAAAAACTCCTCATGAAAACCAGCAGTTCTTACTGATCTTAGCATCTATTATTGCAGCAGTGGATAAACATGCAGATTTACTTCGTATGTCAGCTTCCACACCAGGAAATGACCACAGATTAGGAGCTAACGAGGCACCTCCAGCAATCATCTCTATCTTCCTTGGAGATCAGTTAGAAGATGTTGTAAAACAGCTTGTAACAAGAGGTGAGGCGACAGAATCCAAACATGGAGACAAATTAGCATCTGGTGTTCATTCATTACCAGCATTTGAGAAAGATGCAACAGACCGTAACAGAACATCACCATTCGCATTTACAGGAAACAAATTCGAATTCCGTATGGTAGGTTCTACACAGTCTATCTCTGATCCAAACGTTGTATTAAATACAATCGTAGCAGATGTCTTTGCAGATGTATGTGACAGATTAGAGAAAGTAGAAGGCGGAGTTGAAGCAGTAGCTATGGAAGCTCACGAGATCACAAAAGAATTATTAACACAGCATCAGAGAGTTATCTTTAATGGTAACGGATATTCTGACGAATGGGTAGCTGAAGCTGAGAGAAGAGGACTTCCAAACTTACACAGCATGGTAGATGCAATCCCAACATTAACAACAGATAAAGCAGTTAAGATGTTTGAGAAATTTGGAGTATACACAAAAGAAGAATTAGAGTCTCGTGTTGAAGTATTATATGAACAGTATTCTAATACAATTAACATTGAAGGACTTGCAACATTAGATATCGCTAAGAAACAGATTGTTCCAGCAGTTATGAAATACCAGAGAAAACTTGCAAATGGCGTTGCTGAATTAAAGACAGTTGGTGTTGACAGCTCTGTACAGGAAAAATTGTTAGAAGATATCACAGCAAACTTAAAAGATCTGTTTGCTGCGATCAACAAGTTAGAAGCTGATATTCCAGAAGCTCAGGCATTAGAAAGTGAAGCTCAGGCTCGCTGCTATCATGATACGATTTTCACAGATATGAGTGCCGTACGTGAACCAGCAGACAAACTGGAAATGTTAGTAGCAAAAGAAGACTGGCCAATGCCAAGTTACGGAGATCTGATTTTCGAAGTATAATAATTACATAGTTTGTAAAACTTCTTAATACACAAAGAGAAAGCAGCAGAGAAATCTGTTGCTTTCTTTTTGTGTATCAACCATTGTTTGAAAAATATTCCAGAATATATTTTTTGAAATTTCATATTCTAAAGAAAAAGAATATCTTACAAAATTAGAAAAGAGGAAGAATATGAAAAAGAAATTTTTTGCATATATGATCATAGGGATTCTTCTGTTCACATTTCTGGCACAAGGGAAGGGAACAAAGACATACTGGTTTCAGATTGCAAGTCAGGGTGAAGGGGAAAGTGGCTTTTTAACCAACAGTAATTTGAATCAAAAGAAAGTTTATTTAACCTTTGATGATGGACCATCCGATCATACGGCACAGATTCTTGATATTCTAAAGAAACATAAGGTGAAGGCGACATTCTTTGTCGTAGGAAAAGAAACGGAACATGCCAAGAAAATGTATCAAAGAATCGTGTTAGAAGGTCATACATTGGCAATGCATTCCTACAGTCATAATTATGATCAGATTTATGCGAATGTAGGTGCATTTTCGAAAGACCTTATGAAACTACAGAAATATTTATATGAGCTAACAGATGTAAAGCCATATATTTACCGGTTTCCGGGTGGCAGCAGTAATCATTGCGCAAAAAATATAAAACCGTATATCCAGTATGTGAACAAAAAGGGATTACTTTATTTTGACTGGAATGCATTGAATGAAGATGCGCTTAATTTTGAACAAAGTCCTCAGCAGTTAAACAAGAAGATTTTAAAGGATGTCAGGAGACAGAAAACAAGTATTGTATTAATGCATGACCTTCATGAGACAACAAATACAGTGAAAGCATTAGATCCGCTGATCAAAACATTGAAAAAAGAAGGGTATCAGATCCTTCCGATCACTAAAAATACTAAGCCGCTCCATCATGTATCCATTGACAAATAATGGGCTTTCACGTAGAATATGTTCGGTAAAGGATTTATTTTACGTGAGGAGAATGACATGATCATAAAAAGTGTAAATTTAGAAACCGTCTGTGGGATCACAAGTAAATTACCAGACAATACATTGCCAGAAGTGGCATTTGCTGGAAAATCAAATGTAGGAAAATCATCACTGATCAATGCACTGATGAACCGCAAATCTTACGCGAGGATTTCAGCACAGCCTGGAAAGACACAGACGATCAATTATTACAATATTAACGAAGAACTTTATTATGTAGACCTTCCAGGATATGGATTTGCGAAAGTAACACAATCCGTCAAGGAAAAATGGGGACACATGATCGAAAATTACTTACAGACATCAAAACAGCTAAAAATGGTCTTTTTACTGATCGATATCAGACATAAGCCATCAAAGAACGATGTTATGATGTATGACTGGATTCTTCACAATGGATATCGTCCAGTGATCATTGCAACAAAGCTTGACAAGCTGAAGAGAAGCCAGGTGCCAAAACATCTAAAAGAGATCCGCACAGAGCTTCAGATGGATAAGGAAACACCAATTTTCCCATTCTCAGCATTATCAAAACAGGGAAGAGATGAAATCTGGGATTTCATTGAGTCAATGGTGCTTCAACAAGAAGAAGCCGAATAATTATTTATTCGGCTCGTCAAATAACAATTTTTCAATTAGCATAGAATAGACATCGGAGTGTTTTTTCTCCCAATGGTCACATATGTAAACTGCCTGGTCTCTTGAGACGACATTTAAGTTGATCTCAAGGAGCGGGCTTTCTTTTTCTCTGATCTTAAGATTTACGGTATATTCGTCTCCTTTGGATGGATAAAAATCAGCAGTCACATTGGCTTCCTTACGAAGCTCATATTCTTTTTCTTTTAAAAACTGAGCGATATCTTCTTTGATAGAGTTTGGAATCTGGTATTCAAACATCTCAATTGCTTCAGATCCCTCGTCACTGAGCGCGTAGTGGCTCATATTACGAATCTGCTTAACTCTGAGCATATTTTCTTCCTCTAACTCATGAAAAGCTCTCTGAACAGTAAAATAATTGGTATATCCCTTATCAAGGATAAATTCAGAAATCTGTGAATTGCTCAAAGGGAAATCTACCTTCTCAATTAAATATAAAATCATAAGCTTATAAAGTGTTAATTGTTCTTGTTCCATGGCTGATCTCCTTTGATTTATCGATAAAAGTCACTATGAAAAATTATAACACCACATGATTTTTCTTGCAACTTATGAATGAAAAGTTAAAAATGACAGATAATAACGCTGAGGTGATAAGAATGAAAAGAAAGTACCAGTGGATCCTATGTGCAGGACTGATCATTTTTGTGATCGCAGCGTTTTGTGTCTTAGTATCCAAAGATAACAAGGAAGAAGTGAAAGGTGCATTTGTAAGAGAAGGAGGATATCAAAGTGAATGTTTATATCAAAGCGCAAGAAAGTGTATGTCTTGTGCATCCAGAGATTAAAATAAAGGATATCATGTCCCTGTACTGCACCGACAAGGATTTGGAACAGAAAATAAAGAATCAAAGTGTTTATCATTTTATAGGAGATCATGATCAGAGAAAATGTTTTTCTGTTTTGATGTTAGTTGAAGTGATAAAACAGGTGGATAAGACATTAGATGTGATTAATTTAGGTGCCGAAGATTTTATTGTATATTACAAGAGAAAACAAGAAGAATCAAAGATTTTTCATTATGGAAAGATAGTCTTTGTAATTTTAGTCGCATTTTTTGGTGCAAGTTTTTCAATTATGACATATAACACGGATGTTGGAATCGAAGAATTGTTTTATAACGTTTATGAAATGATCATGGGACAGGCACCAGATGGTCCAAATATTCTTCATATTTCTTATGCGGCAGGATTAGCGATTGGGATCATTCTATTTTTTAATCATGCAGGTAAGATCAAGTTAAATGATGATCCAACACCATTTGAAGTACAGATGAGGCTTTATGAGAGAGATGTGAATGATACATTGATGATCAATGCAGGGCGGAAAGGGGAAGAAGCAGATGTGGATTCGTAGTTTCTTTCTGATCTTTTACGGATTGTGTGCAGGCGGCTTGATCGCAGCCAGTTTTCTGGCATTTTTGAGTATGTTAGGTGTGATCCCGAGATTAGCAGGATTGACGAAGAGTATGAAAAACGCCAGAATGTATGAAAGTTTTGTGGCACTTGGAGGGATTCTTGGGACATTGGTCTTTCTTTATCGCTGGCAGATCAAAGCTGGATACCCGCTTCTTGTACTGTATGGATTGTTTGGAGGAATCTTTGTGGGATGTATGATCGGAGCTTTGGCAGAAACGATCAAAAGTCTTCCGATCTTTTCAAGAAGATTAAATTTGAGATCAGGGATTCCATATGTAATCTATGGGATCGCATTTGGAAAAATGCTAGGATGTTGGCTTTATTTTTATATATTTTCATAAAATGAAGAAAGGGTGATACAAGTGAAAAAAGAACCAAGCAAAGAAGAATATCAACAGATCGTGAAAAATCTTACACCAAAACATAATAGTCTGTTAAATTGCACAAAAGCGTTTGTAACGGGTGGGACATTTTGTGTTCTTGGTGAAGTTATGAAGCAGTTAATGATGAAATATTTGAATCTCTCCAAGAAAGATTCATTATTATATGTGACAATTGAATTGATCTTACTAAGTGTCTTATTAACAGGATTTAATTTCTATGGAAAAATTACAAAATTTGGCGGTGCAGGCGGGCTTGTGCCGATTACGGGATTCGCAAATTCAGTGGCTTCAGCTGCAATCGAATATCAGAAAGAAGGACAGGTTTTTGGTATTGGCGTTAAGATTTTTACGATCGCAGGACCAGTGATCTTATATGGAATATTCTCATCATTTGTTGCTGGATTGATTTATTTATTCACAAAGCAATGGGGGTGGTTTCTATGACATCGATTTGTGGTATGCAGAGTCTAAAGTTTGAGAATGCGCCGTACTTAAAAGGCTGGGCATCAGTTGCAGGGAAGAAAGAAGGGGAAGGTCCTCTGGGAAATCTGATCGATCAGATCATTGAAGATCCATACTTTGGACAAGAAAGCTGGGAATTGGCAGAAGGCCGTTTTATGAAACAGGCAGCAATGCTTGCGATCAGTAAAGCTGATCTTCATAAGAAGGATATCCGTTACGCGTTTGCGGGTGATCTTTTGGAACAGAATACAGCAACGTTTTCTGGAATGAAAGAACTAGGGATACCGTTGTTTGGACTTTTTGGAGCATGTTCAACAGTAGGAGAAGCGATGTCTCTGGCAGCGATGAGCGTTGCAGGAGGGTTTGCAAAGCATTCACTTGCAATTGCTTCCAGTCATATCGGAAGTGCTGAAAAACAGTTCCGTTTTCCGTTAGAATATGGAAATCAGAGACCATTATCTGCGACATGGACTGTGACAGGATCTGGAGGTTTTATTGTGTCAAAAGAAATTGGTCCTGTAAAGATTCAAGGGATCACAACAGGAAAGATCGTTGATTATGGGATGGAAGATCCGATGAATATGGGGGCTTGCATGGCGCCAGCAGCGGCAGAAGTAATCTATCAGCATTTTGTGGATTTTGGGTCGAAGCCTGAAGATTATGATGCAGTATATACAGGAGATCTTGGAGAAGTTGGCAAGAAGATTTTGTTGCATTTGCTTCGTGAAAATGGATATGATCTTTCGAAAGTTCATGGGGATTGTGGAATTGAAATCTATGAGAATGAGACGCAGGATACTCATTCTGGGGGCTCTGGCTGTGCCTGTAGTGCAGTGGTTCTTGCATCGATGATCATACCGAAGCTCATTGATGGAACGTGGAAGAAAGTATTGTTTGTGCCAACAGGAGCATTAATGTCAAAGACAAGTTTTAATGAAGGTGAAAATGTTGCAGGGATCGCACATGCGATCTTTCTGGAAGGAGTAAGATAATAATGGAATATATCAGGGCGTTTTTAGTAGGAGGCATTATTTGTATCCTGGTGCAAATATTGATGGATCATACGACATTACAGCCGGGAAGGATCATGGTACTCTTAGTTATTGCAGGTGTTATTCTTGGGGCACTGGGGATTTATAAAAGAATCGAAGAGTTTGGAGGATGTGGTGCGACCGTTCCGTTGTCTGGTTTTGGATTCAGTTTATGGAAAGGAATGAAAGAGGCAGTTGACAATCATGGGTTTCTAGGGTTATTCGAAGGAGGATTCACGGCAGCAGCAGTCGGAACATCAGCAGCATTGATCTTTTCTTATCTGGCATCTTTGATCTTTCAGCCGAAGATCAAAAAATAAAGGCAGGAGTATGAAATAAAGAGAAAAAAGGGATTCTGATTTGAGAGAATCCCTTTTTAATATAAAAATATAGAAGATTAACGGTTAATGTTTCTTGCAGAAAACAGATTGATATTTTTTTGGAAGCATATAAGGAGTGTCTGCTGTTTTTCCATGACTGCCCTTTTTGCGGACAATGTAAATTTTTCTTTGTTTTTTGTTTGCAGGACAATTCTTTGTGGCGAGTTTATCGCTTGTTTTACATACTTCAACTGCAACGTGGATATCACAGGTCTGGGTAGGAACGGTTCCTTTTTCAAAATATTCTGTGATCACACGGCTGCCTCTTGGATCGTGATCACAAACCTCTTTAATAGCAAGTTTTCCAGACTCTTTGCAGACTTTTGCTTTTACAATGTCAGCTGGTTTTTTAAAATCTGTAGTTTGTTCTTGTTTTGTTTTTATGATTTCATTCATGACCTTTGCCCATATTTTTTTATGAGTGTTATCAGAAGCAAAATTTGTATTCTTGTCATAGCCCATCCAGACAGAAGCTGTATGATAAGGAGTATAACCGCTGAACCAGTAATCGTAACTGTTTGAAGTAGTTCCTGACTTTCCTGCGACAGCCATAGATGAAGAAAGTTTTGCTGATTTTCCAGTTCCTTTTGTAATAACGTCTTTCATAGCGTCGGTTAAAAGGAAAGCAGTACTTTCTTTCATGACACGCTTACCTTTCTGAGTATTAGAAAGAAGAATATTACCATTATGATCTACGACTTTTGTGTATAAAACAGGTTTCTGGTAGGTTCCGCCATTTGCAATGGAAGCATATGCAGAAGTCAATTCCATATTTGTAACACCATAAGTCAGGCCACCAAGAGATAAGGACTGGGTAATATCGGTATATACATTTCCATTTGAAGTTGTTTCATTAGACACCAAAGTGGAAAAACCAAGATTCATCAAATATTCAAACGAAGTCTTAGGTGTAACGTCAGCAATGGTTTTGGCCGAAACAACGTTCATGGAGTTTGTGATCGCTTCGCGGATCGTTGAATAACCTTTATAACCTTTGTAATAGTTGCGTACTGGTCTGTTAGTGTCAATATAGTTATAAGGAGCATCCTCATATACGGTTGCAAGTGTCATATGATTCTTGTCAAGTGCAGGTAAAAATGCAGAAAGAATCTTAAAAGTAGAACCTGGTTGTCTTGTAGTACCAGTAGCACGATTCAAGGAAAGATCGGAAGTCTTATTTCCACGTCCACCAACTAAGGCTTCTACAGTTCCGTTAGATTGATTCATGATCGTCATGGATATCTGAGGCTGGATCGTTGTTTGGAAAGATTCATTTGTAATGGTTTCACCTTTTGATAAAATATATTGTTTAAACTTTGTAACAACTGTCTTTGCACTTGCTTCATCTGTAAAAATCAACTGGTTTCCAAGGTTATTTTTTCTCATATAATCAAGCAGATTGTGATCAGAATAAACAACGTCTTTTCCTGAAACAGTTTTTGCAGATAAAGAATAAGAAAGCGCGATTTTTGTGGCTTTTGGATAGTTTGAAGCATCGTTTGTGACGCTATCTGCAATCTTCTGGATCTGTTGATCCTGAGTAGAGTATATTTTCAATCCGCCACTGTAAATAGCATTATAAGCTTTTGTTTCGTCATACCCCAGTTGCTTTTTTAAATCTTTTACAACTTGAAGGATTAATGCGTCCTCAAAATAAGAATTTGTTGTTTTTTTTACAGGTGCAGCAGCAGCATTTTTTTGAATTCTTGTGTATACATCATCACTAAGTGCTTCTCGATATTCTTTTTTTGTGATATAATGTTGTTCTAACATATTTTGTAAAACAAGTAATCTTCTGGAAGCGTTGTTTTCCGGATGAGTTACAGGATTTAAACGTGTCGGATTCTTAGTAATACTTGCAAGTACAGCACATTCGGACAATGTGAGTTCAGAAACATCTTTATTAAAATATTTTTGTGATGCTGTCTGAACACCAAGTGTTCCTTCTCCAAGATTGATCGCATTTAGATATTCTTCTAAGATATATTGCTTAGAAGCAATCTTTTCTAGTTCAAGAGCAAGAGATTGTTCTTTGATCTTTCGTTCCAGACGTTCCATTGTGGTTTTTTCCGGCTGAATTCCAAGTACATTGTTCTTGATCAACTGTTGCGTGATAGTACTTCCCCCTTGGCTTAGAGATTGGTTTCTGATACCAAGGAAGGTTGCTCGAATAATTCCATACAGATCAATTCCATTATGGCTGTAATAACGTTCATCTTCAATCGCAATAAAAGCATGCTGAAGATTCTTTGGAACGGAAGAAAGAGGAGTGTAGATCCTGTTGGAATCATGGTTTGAAAGTGTTTTGATCGTTGATCCTTTGTTATCATAAATAGTTGTGATATATCCTTTGGAATGGACGGAATCTTTTGTAATCTGTGGGGTTGTTTTTAAAATCCCACGTACGAAACCAACCCCGAGGCCGAGCCCAGTAACGATCAAGGCAATGGAGATGATAAAAGCATATTTAAAAAGAAAGAGAGAAATATTAGAATTTCTACGAATTTTTTCTGAAGATAAGATCTGTCTCTTTTTCTGAATGTTTTGTTTGGTATATTTCATAAAAAACCTCCTGTTACGTATTATACCAAATAAAAAAGTTCAAGTAAACCGACCATGTAACTATAAACGATACAATCAACAATATGATGATGTAAGGGGCAAAAGTATAAAGTATAAAGGAGAAGAATATGAAAAAACAATTAAAGGGGAAGCAGTCATTTTATGATGACAAACAAAGGGAAAATGTAGTATCCTACTATTTGATGGAAGATCAGGAACACACGATGTATGGAGTCGAACTGGAAAAATATCAGGAAGAGACGAATGTGATCGAGTGGGATGCAGTTCCAAGTATATCAGAATCTATGGAATTAGTAGATCGTGTGATCCATAACCTGATAAAATATAAAGTAACACCGATCTCACTGGCAGAGTCCTTAGATGAGATCATGACCAGGGAGGAAGAAGATGGACGTTCAAAAATATAAAATCTTATATAAAGAGGGAGAAGCAGAGATTTCAGAAAAGAAATCAAGATTTATTGCACATATTGCTCCAGCGCAGACAGAAGAAGAAGCACAGGCATTCATAGAGAAGATAAAAAAACAATACTGGGATGCAAGGCATAACTGCTGGGCATACAGTATCGGAGAAAAGCAACCAGCCTTGCGTTGTAGTGATGATGGGGAACCAAGTGGAACTGCTGGGAAGCCAATGCTTGAGGTGCTGACAGGGCAGGAACTGCATAATGTGGTAGCAGTTGTAACAAGATATTTTGGTGGAACACTTCTTGGAACTGGAGGATTGATCCGTGCGTACACAAAAAGTACGCAAGAAGGGATCAAGGAAAGTATGGTGATCGAGAAATGTCTTGGGGTAATGCTCAGCCTCACTTGTGATTACACGACATCTGGAAAGATTCAGTATTTAACAGCAACAGAGCATATCCCAGTGCTTGATACAGTGTATACGGATAATGTAACATTTGAAATGATCGTACCAGTGGAAGAAGTTGGAAGCGTTGAGAAAAAGTTTATGGAAGCATCTATGGGGAAAGCAGTTCTTGAAAAAGGAGAAGAAACTTATTACGCTGAAATCGATGGTAAGATCAGTTACGATCTATAGACGAAGAATGATATGATTTCGTTCCTTTACAGTGATAAAATATCATGTTAAAATTTATCATAGTTAATTAGTCAGAAATAATGAAAAGGAGCAAAATTCTATGAAAATATCAGAAATTTTAAAAAATAAGTCAACAATTTCGTTTGAGGTATTTCCTCCAAAGAATAAAGAAGGAAATATTTCTTCTATTTATAGTACGATTGAGGGATTAGCAAAATTATCCCCGGATTTTATTAGTGTTACATATGGTGCAGGTGGATCTACAAAAGGTAAGACAGTAGAAATCGCATCAGTCATTAAGCATGAATATGGAATTGAATCTGTAGCACATTTAAGCTGTATTTCATCTACAAAAGAGGATATCAAATACGAATGTGAACGTCTGAAAGAAGCAGGAATCGATAATATCTTAGCATTAAGGGGAGATTATCCTGCAGATGCAACAAACTTTGATCCTGAGAATCTGGAATTTCACTATGCAAGTGAATTAAATGAATTTATCGGAGAACATTTTAAAGGACAATTTTGCTTATCAGGAGCATGTTATCCAGAGACACATCAGGAAGCTGATGGGTTTAAGAAAGATTTAGAAGCATTAAAGAAGAAAGTAGATGCAGGAGCAGAATATTTAGTAACACAGATTTTCTTTGACAATGATTATTATTACAGATTAGTCAGAGAAGCAAGAAAGATCGGTATCACAGTACCAATTCTTGCAGGAATCATGCCAATTACGAATGCGAAATCTCTGATCCGTACAACAAAGATGTGTGGATGTACGATCCCATATCAGTTATCTACAATGATCGAGGCACATTATGATAATCCAGAAGCTATGAAAGAAATCGGAATCAACTACGCAGCACAACAGATCATTGATCTGATCACAAATGGAGTTGATGGGATTCATATTTACACAATGAATCGTGCAGAAACAGCGCAGCGTGTATTTGACAGTATTCCAGCTGTATTGAAAGAATTAAACTAAGATGGATTTTCAGGTTGTAAGAGAAAATGCCTTGAAATATCTTGGATATCAGGCACCAATGTTTGAAGGTTTGACTCTAGGGATTTCAAGTCTTTTGGGTGAATGTATAGAAGAGATCGAACAGATAGCACAGCCCAAAGTGATAGTGAAAAGATTTAAACTGGCGAAAGATCCATTGAGATTAGAGGAATCAGGGGATGAGATTTTAGGGCAGCAGATGGAAGATATGCTGGAAGATTGTGAAGAATGTATATTGATCGGATGCACTCTTGGGATTGTTATGGAGCGTAAAATCAAGTTTTATGCAAAGGTTAACATGACAAAATCTACGGTTATGGATGCTGCGGCAAGTGCTTATCTGGAAGAATATTGTGACAGATATGAAGAAACACTTGGGTTTGATAACCGAACATATCGTGCATGTCCCGGATATGGAGATTTTCCACTTGAATTCAACAAAAGAATTGCTATATTACTAGATATACCAAGGAAGATCGGAGTCACGATCACGCCAAATAATCTTTTGATCCCACAGAAGTCTATGTTAGGATTGATTGGTATCGGAAGTGATAAACGAAAGAAATCATGTGGAAATTGTGTGATGAAAGAAGATTGCCCGTTTAGAAAGAGAGGACAAAGATGTTACAGAACCGATTAGGAAAAGAACTTTTAATATTTGATGGAGCGATGGGAACACAGCTCCAGAACGCAGGATTAAGTGCAGGGGATATCCCAGAAGAATTAAATATTGACCGCCCGGATTTATTAAGATCGATTCATAAAAACTATCTGAAAGCGGGAGCAGACTTTATTACAACAAATACATTTGGGTGTAACCGATTAAAGATGGAAGAAGCAAAATACGAGGCGAAAGATATGCTGTTAGCAGCAGTAGAGAATGCAAGAGCTGCAAGAACAGAAGCTGGAAGAGAAGATGACTCTTATATTGTTCTTGATATTGGACCGATCGGTCAGTTGTTAGAGCCAATGGGAACATTGACATTCGATGAAGCATATGACATCATCCTCGAGCAGGTAGAAACAGTAAAAGATCAAGTAGATCTTGTACTGTTTGAGACAATGAGTGATCTATATGAGGTGAAAGCTGGAGTTCTGGCGGTCAAAGAACACACAGACCTTCCAGTGTTTGTTACAATGACCTTCGAGCAAAATGGAAGAACGTTATCTGGAAATGATCCGGAAACATTTATTAATGTTGCAGAGGGCTTAGGAGTTGATGCATTGGGAGTCAATTGTTCTTTAGGACCCGATGAATTAAAACCGATCATTGAGGAAATCTTAGAAAAAGCAAGTATTCCAGTGATGTTACAGCCCAATGCCGGACTTCCATGTTTAGAACATGGAGAAACACACTATCATGTGACACCAGAAGAATATGTGGAATCTATGAAAGATTATATGGCAAGAGGTGCAGCAATCGTTGGTGGATGCTGTGGAACAACACCAGAATTTATAGGAAAACTTGCAGAAGCTGCGCCTAAAGCAGTGGCAGAGAGAACAGTTGAGAAGAAAACAAGAGTATCCAGTCAGACACAGACAGTTACGTTTGGAGATCATGTGATCGTCTGCGGAGAACGTCTAAACCCAACGGGTAAGAAAAAGATGAAAAAAGCGTTGTTAGAAGAGCGCTATGATGAACTTGTGGTGGAAGCAGTTAAACAGGTAGAAGCTGGAGCGGAAGTACTAGATGTTAATGTTGGACTTCCTGGAATTGACGAGCCAGAGACAATGAAACGGGTTGTACGTCTGTTGCAGGAAGTTGTCACACTTCCATTACAGATTGACAGTTCCGAAGCAGATGCGATTGAGAATGCCTGCCGTTATTATAATGGAAAACCATTGATCAACTCTGTAAATGGTAAAGACGAAGTCATGGAAAAAATCTTCCCGATTGCTAAGAAATATGGAGGAGTTGTGATCGGACTGACTCTGGAAGACGGAATTCCGCTGAAAGCAGAAGAACGATTTGAAATCGCCAAGAAGATTGTCAATAAAGCAGCTGAATACGGAATCGGTAAAGAGAATATCATCATCGACTGTCTGACATTAACAGCATCTGCACAGCAAAAAGAAGTAAAAGAAACACTCCGAGCGATCAAGATGGTAAAAAAAGAATTAGGTGTCCATACCGTATTAGGGGTATCGAATGTATCCTTTGGATTGCCAAACCGTCCGTTATTAAATAGAACATTTTTAGCATTAGCAATGGAAGCAGGATTGGATTTACCGATCATCAATCCGTTAGATGCAGAATTGATGGGAACCATAGATGCATTTCATGTGCTGTTCTACAAAGACGTGGATAGTCAGACTTATATTAAAAACCAGTCCAAAGATAAAGAAACAAAACCAGCCGCAGCGGCGGCAACAACAAACTTCACATTAAAAGATGTGATCATTCACGGATTAAAAGATGAAGTAGAGAAAGTCACAAAAGAAGAACTGAAAGATAAAGAAGCACTGACAGTAATTAATGAAGTGATCATACCAGCGTTAAATATCGTAGGAAAAGACTATGAGACAGGAAAGATCTTCCTGCCACAGTTAATTCAGTCAGCAGAGACAACGAAGAAAGCATTTGAAGTTGTTAAAGAAACATTTTCAGCAAATGATGGAAAAGAAAAAGGACCGATCATCATAGCAACCGTAGAAGGTGATATTCATGATATTGGAAAGAACATCGTGAAAGTTGTACTGGAAAGTTATGGATATAAGATCATCGACCTTGGAAAAGATGTTAAAGTTGAAAAGGTAGTAGAAGCTTATAAGAAATACAAGCCAAAAGCGATTGGGCTAAGTGCATTAATGACAACAACTGTTGCATCAATGGAAAGAACGATCAAAGCACTTCACGAAGCAGGATGCAGTGAACCAATCTGGGTTGGGGGAGCTGTTGTGACGGAAGATATCGCACACAATATCGGAGCAGATTATTATACAGAAGATGCGATGGCAGCGGTGAATCTGCTGGAAAATGAAATTTCAGATTTGTAGTTGGCCAACTTTAGATTTTGAGTATATGAGAAAAAATAAATAAACGATCGGAAGAACAGCTAGAGAATTTTCCTCACGTTTTTTACAGATCGCTGATCCGCCGGCTTTCCTTGTGAACTCGCCTTCAAAGATATTTAAACCAGAACTCTTTGAGGCTCAGACAGCGCACCAAGCCGGCTGCGAATTTGTAAAAAACGTGGCAAAATTCTAATGCTGCTCTTCCGATCGTTTATTTATTTTTTATCATATACCAGAAGTCTAAAGTGTGGACAATTACAAGAATTGAAAAATTTAAGTGGTGTGTATGTTGAATGTAGTGGTTTCAATAACTGAAATTATTGAATATTATAAAAATGGTTATATGTCGGCGACCGTAGGAACACGCCTGCACTTAGCGAGTGGATGATCGTAAGATCATTCAGGAGCTTAGTACAGCTGCGTAGTGAGTCGAGCGAGAGCGCGTTGCAGACATATAACCATTTTTATAATATTCCACCAATAATTTCAGTTATTTAAATCAAAATCTACTGATCTAATCGGTTTACAGCGCTGATCAGTGCTAATACAGAAGCAGTAATGATGTCTTCGTGGATTCCGGATCCCCAAGTAACATTACCATTTGGTTCTTGAACTCCAACATAAGCACAAGCCTGAGAGTTAGAACCAACATTTAAAGCGTGTTCCTGATAAGTAACGATAGAGTAATGCATATCACTGTGTCTCTGTAAAGCGTTACTTACAGCATCCAGACGACCATTTCCTTTTCCGTGGTAAAGTTTTGGAACACCAGATTTCTCTAAAGAGATTTCTGCTTCGATGCCACCGTCTTTTTGTACGAAGTGCACTTCTTTTAATTTGCATGGATCATCAATATTTACGTAAACTTCTTTGAATACTTTTAAGATATCTCTTGGAACTAATTCCTGATGGCGTTTATCAGATACATCTTTGACTGTGTATCCTACATCTTCACGCATTTTTCCAGGAATATGGAATCCAAAGTTTTCTTCTAGTACATAGCTGATACCGCCTTTACCAGACTGACTGTTGATACGGATAACATCACTTTCGTATTCACGTCCAACATCGTGTGGATCGATTGGAAGATATGGGATATTCCAGTGTTCTGGATGTTTTTCGTCTCTCCAGTGCATACCTTTGGCAATCGCATCCTGATGAGATCCAGAGAAGGCAGCAAATACCAACTGTCCTGTGTATGGCTGACGTTCGTAAACGGACATTCTTGTTAATCTTTCATAGACTTTTGTAAGTTCTGGTAAGTTAGAGAAGTCCAGTTTTGGATCAACACCGTGTGTATACATATTTAATGCAAGAGTGATAATGTCAACGTTACCTGTACGTTCACCATTTCCAAATAAAGTACCCTCGACACGATCAGCACCTGCAAGCAAGGCAAGTTCTGTATCAGCAACACCGCATCCACGGTCATTATGTGGATGAAGAGATAAAACTACGTTTTCACGGTATTTCATATGTTTGCTCATATATTCGATCTGGCTGGCATATACGTGAGGCATTGAAAGCTGTACAGTTACAGGAAGATTGATGATGACCTTCCAGTCTGGACGAGGCTGCCATACGTCAAGAACGGCATTACATACATCTAATGCATAGTCGATCTCTGTACCAGTAAAACTTTCTGGAGAGTATTCAAATAAGAAGTTACCGTCTGTCTCATCAGCCAGGCGTTTTAATAATTTTGCACCGTCTGTTGCAATTTTCATGATCTCTTCTTTGGATTTTTTAAATACCTGTTCACGCTGTGCAACAGAAGTAGAGTTATATACATGAACGATCGCTCTTTTTGCGCCTTTTAAAGCTTCGAAAGTCTTTTTAATGATATGTTCTCTTGCCTGTGTTAAAACCTGAATGGTAACATCATCAGGGATCAGATCATTTTCAATCAAAGTACGTAAAAATGTATATTCTGTTTCTGAAGCAGCAGGGAAACCAACTTCAATCTCTTTGAAACCAACCTTTACTAAAAGTTTAAAAAATTCAACTTTTTCATCAAGACTCATCGGAATGATCAGAGCCTGATTTCCATCACGAAGGTCAACACTACACCATGTAGGTGCTTTTGTGATATATTCTTTCTTTGTCCAGTCAAGGGACGTTTCAGGTGGCATAAAATATTGTCTTTCATATTTGCTTGGGTTCATCATTGCTGTGAAGCTCCTTTCAAAAATTAATGATTGTTGTAGGTATGTTTTAAGTATTGAAAGGTGGATACGGGGTATCATGTATCGGATGAAATAAATGTACGATAGCATAAAAAAAACTCCGAATCTAATCCTTATCAGGATAGAGACGAAGAAACTTCCGCGGTACCACTCTAATTCACGTTATAAAGAAACGTGCACTTCTTACTGATACGGGTTATAAAACCGATATCTCTCCATTGTAACGGTTGGACTCCGGCAATACCTACTGTAAGTTCAGCATGCTACTCAAAGGCGAGTTCAAATATCATCAACAATTGCTTCGCACCATCCAGCAACTCTCTGAATGTCTTAAATATTCTACTATTCCTTATCATTGTATTTAAATCATTTACAATAATGACAATCTAACATAAAAATCAGGAAGTGTCAACTGCTAAAATGTAAAATATAAAGAGAACGTTCTTTACAGAGAAGACTTTCATATGGAAAGAAATTATGATAAAGTAGAACAGAGCAATGGAGGAAAGAACATGAGATTTTTTGAATATTTAAAAAAACAGGAACCTTCAAAAGAAAATGAAGAAGCAAGAAAACGAATTTATAAGCTGCATCAATTAGAAGGAAGCCTTACTTATATTGAACGAATGGAAATCATCGAAGAAGGGAAAGGCTCCATGGAAGTTGAGTTTGTCAGAGGAGAGTTGAGTGAGGGAATGACACTTTGCTTTTATGATAATCAAGGAAAAGAATCTGGAAGAGGAGAGATTCTCGAAATTTATATTGGAAAGGGAGAAGATAAAGGGAGATTCTCGGAACAAGGGAATAAGGGGAAGATCATATTTGAATATTGGCAGCCAGTAACGGACCGTTTCTGGAACAGTCAATATCTGAAAGAATTCACTCTTGAAAAATAAATTTAAAAAAATTCAAAAAAAGTGTTGACAGTTGTCGGAAACATATGATAATATAAACGAGCTGTCGCATTGATGGGGTATCGCCAAGTGGTAAGGCACAGGATTCTGACTCCTGCACCGCTGGTTCGAGTCCAGCTACCCCAGTTTAAGGGTGTGTAGCTCAGGTGGTAGAGCACTTGACTTTTAATCAAGTTGTCCGGGGTTCGAATCCCCGCACGCTCACTATATTTTTTAAAATAAATTTTAAAAAATATAAAAAAGTTCTTGACAAAGAACGACAGATTGTGTATAATAAAATAGCTGTCGCATTGATGGGGTATCGCCAAGTGGTAAGGCACAGGATTCTGACTCCTGCACCGCTGGTTCGAGTCCAGCTACCCCAGTTAAGGGTGTGTAGCTCAGGTGGTAGAGCACTTGACTTTTAATCAAGTTGTCCGGGGTTCGAATCCCCGCACGCTCAGTTGATAAGCATGATTTAAGAATGAACTTAGATCATGCTTTTTTTCTTTTACCAAATACAAAATAAAAGAAGCCTCTAAAAACAGAGACTTCAAATGCTCGCATTGATTACAAGTAAACTTATTTTTTCAAGTATGGTGCAATTGCAGAGCTGATTTCTTCAAGTTCATCTTTACCATGTACGGTTAAAGTCAAAGGTCTTGTCAGATCAAGGCTGAAAATTCCCATGATCGATTTTGCATTTACGATATATCTTCCAGAAGAAAGATCAATCTCAGATTTAAAATGTGCGATCGTATTTGCAAATGCATTCACGTCTGCAATGGAATCAAGAGAAATAATAAAGTTGGTATCCATGTTTAAACCTCCTTAATGGTTAAATCTCTTTTATCCTACAATTTTTTTGATAGAAAGTCAAATTCGATAGATAACAGAAAAGAAGTATGATAAAATATAAGACAACGGAGGGAAAAAGATGACGGAAAAACAAAAAATGCTGATGGGAATTTTATATAATGCAGAGGATCAAGCTCTAATAGAAGAGAGGAACCATGCAAAATCTCTAACCAGACAGTTTAATGAACATTGGGAAGATAAAGGACGTCGGAATTATCTGATAGGACAGATATTTGGAAGTCTTGGGAAGAATGTTCATCTGGAAGCACCCATTTATCTGGATTATGGATATAGGACAACGATTGGAAGTGACTTTTTCTCAAACTTTAATCTGACGATTTTAGATGGTGGAGGAGTTGAAATCGGGAATCATGTTTTTATAGGTCCGAATGTAGGAATTTATACTGCGAACCACCCAGCAGATGTGAAGAGACGAGAAAAGGGATATGAATGGGCCCTCCCAGTTAAGATTGGAGATAAAGTATGGATTGGCGGAGGGGTTACGATTCTTCCTGGAGTTACGATCGGCGACAATAGTGTGATCGGTGCAGGAAGTGTTGTAACAAAAGATATTCCTGCCAATGTAGTTGCTGCAGGTAATCCATGCAGGATCATCAAAGAAGCGGAAGAAGGAGACAGATATGGGATTATTGACGAGAAAAACGGACAGCAATCCATTAAGTAAGAATATTGACGAATTACTTGATGGAATGAATCAGGAGAGGGAAGAGACAAAAGAAGGAACTTATGAAGAATCTTTAAAGAAGATTGAGGAGCGGATCAAAGAACTTGGGATTTTAGAAGAAGAGAACGAAGATTAAGAAAGGCATCGGTGGTGCCTTTCTTTTTTAGGATGATTAAAAGATTTCTTATTGTTAACTTTTAAAAAAATAAAGTTGACAATAAGGGGTTAATGATATATAATGGCAGTCAGTACAGGAAAATAATAAAAGTGAGGGAGAAATTTATTATGGAACAACAAACAATGAAAATTCAGGATTTAACACTGATTGCATTAATGGCAGCATTAACTTGTATTTTAGGACCAATGTCGATCACATTGCCATTTACACCAGTACCGATTTCATTTACGAACTTGGTGATTTATTTTGCAGTAATGGTTATTGGGATGAAACGTGGAACGATCAGTTATCTTGTATACCTTCTGATCGGAGCAGTAGGACTTCCAGTATTTTCAGGATTTAGTGGTGGGCTTGCTAAACTTGCAGGACCAACAGGAGGATATTTGGTTGGATTTATCTTTTTGGCATTGATCAGTGGATTCTTTGTAGAAAAATTCTCAGGGAACATAGTGATGGCAGTAATTGGTATGGTACTTGGAACAGCAGTAACATATGCATTTGGAACAATCTGGCTGTGTGCACAGATGCATTTAACATTTGTACAGGGATTATATGCAGGTGTGATTCCATATCTTCCAGGAGATGCGGCAAAGATCGTGATCGCGATCATTGTAGGAAGTGCAGTGAAGAAGGCTGTTGTGAAGGCGAGAGTTTTACCAGAATAAATAACAAATACTTTGTATGAAAAATAAGAATCTGTTGACATTTTGTATGAAAAAGCATAAACTATTCGTAGTTAAATGCAATGAACAGAATTAGTACAGATAAGTTGGAACTGTCAGAGAGAAGCTGCCATCGGCTGGAAGCGGCTTTGAGGGAAGATGTCTGGAATGCATCTGGGAGCAGACAAGATGAATAAAGTAGTTTTGTACGTTGCCGGCGTTAACGGATTCGAGTGAAAGTATCCTGATCAAGTGATATTAGTCAGATATATAATAAGAAGATCAGGAACTTTTAAAAGAGTGGAACCGCGGATATACTCCGTCTCTTTATTTAGAGACGGAGTTTTTTGTATTATAGAAAATTTTGATGGAATCCTCTATGATATAAAAAGTCCTGTAAATTACATATTATATATTGGAGGTTTAGAAATTATGATGGGTTTTCGAGAATTTGCGAAAAGCCAATATGATACGATCAAACTAAGAGACCCTGCGTTAAGGGAAGAGAAAGAAGTTTTTTTGTATCCTTATGTAAAAGCACTGTATTGGCATCGTGTTGCACACGAATTATATAAGAAAGGAGAGTTTTACAAAGCTAGAAAGATTTCTCAGAAATGGGCGAGAAAAACTGGAATTGAGATTCATCCAGGTGCACAGATCGGAGAAGGGTTCTTTATTGACCATGGGCATGGAGTGGTCATTGGCGAGACGACGATCATCGGAAATAATGTGACCTTATATCAAGGTGTTACATTAGGTGGAACTGGAAATGAAACTGGAAAACGTCATCCAACGATCGAAGATAATGTTATGATCAGTTCAGGTGCTAAGGTTTTGGGATCTATTACAATTGGAAAGAACTCAAAGATTGGTGCAGGAAGTGTTGTTGTATCTGATGTACCGCCGAATTCTACTGTTGTCGGAGTTCCAGGTAAGGTAGTTAAACAGGATGGAGAGAGAGTCAATCGCATTCAGAGTATTGTGCTTGACCAGATCGATCTTCCAAATCCAGTTGATATGGATATCGAAAAGCTCGCAAGAGAGAATGCTGAATTACGACAGGCACTGGAAACATTTATTATACATTATCAAAATTCAGAAGCAATCAGAAGGGAAAAAGAAAAATGAAAATCTACAATACACTGACAAGACAAAAAGAAGAATTTGTACCGGTGCATCCAGGAAAAGTTGGAATGTATGTTTGTGGGCCAACGGTGTATAACTACATTCATATTGGAAATGCAAGACCAATGATCATTTTTGATACGGTGCGTCGTTACTTTGAATATAAAGGATATGAAGTAAATTATGTTTCAAACTTCACAGATGTCGATGACAAGATCATTAAGAAGGCAAATGAAGAAGGTGTAACAGCAACAGAGATCGCAGAAAGATATATTAAGGAATGCAAACAAGATATGGAAGCGTTAAATATCAAACCTGCAACCCACCAGCCAAGAGCGACAGAAGAAATCGGTGGAATGATCAAAATGATTCAGACATTGATCAAAAAAGGGCATGCATATGAAGTAGATGGAACTGTATACTTTAAGACAAGATCTTTTAAAGATTATGGAAAACTCTCCAAGAAAAATATTGATGATCTAGAAGCAGGACATCGCGAGATCAAGGTAACAGGAGAAGAAGGAAAGGAAGATCCTCTTGATTTTGTATTATGGAAACCAAAGAAAGAAGGAGAAATCGCATGGGATTCTCCATGGGGAGAAGGAAGACCAGGATGGCATATTGAGTGTTCTGAGATGTCTAAGAAATATATCGGAGATACAATTGATATTCATGCAGGTGGAGAAGACTTGATCTTCCCTCATCATGAAAATGAGATCGCACAGAGTGAAGCATGCAATGGGGAGAAGTTTGCGAATTACTGGATGCATAATGGTTTCTTAAATATCAACAATAAGAAAATGTCTAAATCAGCAGGAAACTTCTTTACAGTGCGTGAAATTGGAGAAAAGTATCCATTACAGGTGATCCGTTTCTTCATGTTAAGTGCACACTACAGAACCCCATTAAACTTCAGTGATACTTTAGTAGAAAGTGCAAAAACAGGATTAGACCGTATCTTGACAGCGATCGATCTATGCAGAGAGATGGCAGCTAAAGAAGAAACAGGTTCTTTAAGCAAAGAAGAAACAGAACATTTTGCTAATATAGAAGTACTTGTAAAGAAATTTGAAGATGCAATGGAAGATGACTTTAACACAGCAGATGCAGTTTCGGCTATTTTTGAGATCGTGCGTGAATCAAACTCAACAGTGAAAGACTTCAGTGCAGACTATGCAAAGAAAGTACTAAAAGTATTAGAAGATCTTTGCAGCGTTCTTGGAATTGAAACAACAAAAGAAGAAGAGATCCTAGATGAAGAAATCGAAAAACTGATCGAAGAACGTCAGGCGGCAAGAAAGAACAAAGATTTTGCAAGAGCAGACGAGATCAGAGACCAGTTATTAGAGCAGGGTATCGTATTAAAAGATACAAGAGAAGGTGTAAAATGGAGCAGAGCTTAATTCAAAAGATCAAAGAAGGATTGTATCTTGATGGATTGGATCCCAAAAGTTACTCTCCATTATCTCTTGCTTACATTGGAGATGCGATCTATGAGATCGTGATCCGAACGATCGTTATGTCTGCAGGGAATATGAGTGTGAATAAGTATCACAAAAAATCAAGCAGTATGGTCAAAGCTTCTGCACAAAAAGAAGTGTTTGAAAAGATCGAGCCATTTTTGACAGAAGAAGAAATGGCTGTTTATAAACGTGGAAGAAATTCCAAATCAGGTTCTGTTGCAAAGAATGCATCTATGATGGATTACAGAAAAGCAACTGGAGTGGAAGCTTTGGTTGGATATTTATATCTGGCAGGAGATATGGACCGCATCATCGAATTGATCGGGATCGGTTTTGATTTGAATAAAAAAGAAGAAACAGGAGAAGAACATGAATCATAAAGAAGATCTGATCGCAGGGCGTAATGCCGTGATCGAGGCTTTAAGAGCAAAGAAACCAATTGACAAGATTTTTGTATTGGATGGATGTCAGGATGGACCGATCCGTACGATCGTAAGAGAGGCAAAGAAAACAGATGCGATTCTTAAATTTGTAGATAAAGAACGCTTGAATCAGCTGACAAATGAACATCATCAGGGAGTTGTTGCAATTGTCGCAGCATATGAATATGGAACGATTGAGGATCTGTTTAAAAGAGCAGAAGAAAAGGGTGAGGATCCTTTCTTTATCCTGTTAGATGGGATTGAAGACCCTCATAATCTTGGGGCGATTATTCGTACAGCAAATCTTGCAGGTGCACATGGAGTGATCATTCCAAAGCATCGTGCAGTTGGAATTACACCAACCGTAGCAAAAACATCTGCAGGTGCGATTAATTATACACCAGTTGTGAAAGTAACAAATATTGGAAAAACAATGGATGAATTAAAAGAACGTGGTATGTGGTTTGCATGTGCAGATATGGATGGAGAAGTGATTTATCGTCAGAATCTGACAGGATCAATCGGGCTTGTTATTGGAAATGAAGGAAGCGGTGTGAGCCGTTTGGTAAAGGAAAAGTGTGACTTTATCTCATCTATTCCAATGAAAGGAGATATTGATTCACTGAATGCTTCTGTAGCAGCAGGTGTTCTGGCGTTTGAAGTTGTAAGACAACGACTGGGAAAATAAAGAATGAAAGAATTAAAAACAATTTCTGATGAGAAATTGCTCAGACAGATCCAAAGCGGTAATGATGATGCGATGGAATGTCTGTTAGAGAGATACAGGGATATGGTAAGGAAAGAGGCAAGGAGCTTTTTTCTTGCAGGTGGGGATGAAGAAGATCTGATCCAGGAAGGAATGATCGGGCTTTTTAAAGCAGTGACATCCTATCAGGAAGAAAAAAACACTTCGTTTTCAACGTTTGCTTATCTGTGTGTGCAAAGACAGATCTATACAACGATCACTGCATTTAACAGAAAAAAACATATTCCGTTGAATACAGCAATCTCTCTGTTTGAACAAAAGAATCAGGAAGAAGAATTATCATTGGATGAAATCTTAGAAACTCCGGAGGAAACTCCGGAGGAGATGATGCTTCGAAAGGAAGAATTAAATGATTATTACAAAATGCTTGACCAGAATTTAAGTAAATTCGAAAAACAGGTGATGTATCATTATCTGAATGGAGAAACATATACAACGATTGCAAAAAAACTTGGAAAAAGTGATAAGTCCATTGATAATGCGATTCAGAGGATTCGCAGGAAGATCAGAAATGATCAGGAAAGTTAAAGTAAAGATAATTAAAGTAAAGATAAGAGAAATAAAAAGAAGACTTAAAACAGATGTTTTAAGTCTTCTTTATAAAGCTGCTGACGGGAGTTGAACCCGTGACCTCCTCACTACCAATGAGGTGCGCTACCTCCTGTGCCACAGCAGCAGAACTGATTAATAATTTATCATGAAAATGATATACTGTCAATAGAATTAACAAAATAAAAGGAAAATCAAATGACAAAACAATACAGGAAAAATAAGAGAAGGATCTGTGTAGTGATATGCCTTGTTCTTTGCATGATCTCAGGCATCAAAATACAGGCAGCACAGCCAGGATATTTTGATAATCCCCAGACGGTCTATGATGAATTTGCTGGGAAGATTTATGATCGTTCATTCAAAAAGAGTTATGCATTTTTGAAAAAAAAGATGAATGTTTTTGAAACATCTTCAGGAAGTAAAAAGATAGGGGTAGCGCCAAGATATTCAGGGGTGATCGTGGTTAGTAAAACATCTGATCATGTTCAGGTGATCTATGAGAAAAAGAAAGCATATGGAATTGGATGGATTGATAGAGGTTTGTATCATAAGGAAGCTATTCCATATAATGGGAATGAAAAACAGTTGCTAGGAAATGGAACTTATTGGATACAAAATAAAGCTTCTGGAGAAGGAATTCGTGTACAGATCATTTTTTTGGGAAATCAGAAATATCAAGTTTCGATTTTGAATCAAAGCAAAGAAGATCACACATGGAAACTAATACGTGAGTACGATCATTTTTATATCAAAAATATAAAAAATGAAAAATATCTGTCAATGGATGAAAATGGTACCTTGACAGACGGTAAAATAAAAGATATGAACAACTGTTTCACAAAACCACAGAAAGAAGCAGCACAGAAGTCTTATCAATGGCAGGTAATGCGTCTTAACAATAAAAATGTATATCCGTATCGTGATTTTATGCAGTTTGATCCTGCATGGGCCAGAAAAGATTATGGAAATGTTTCGGATTACAGTGGGAAAATGGCAGCAGCAGGCTGCGGAGTTGTGGCGATCACAAATGCAGTATATGCATTGAATGGACAATTTGTTGATCCAATGTTGTTTGCAGATTATGCAGTGGAGAAACATTACAGGATCATAGGTGCCGGAACACATGATGGGATTTTTAAGGCGGCAGCGAAGAAATTTGGAGACACATATGGGTTCACTTATATTAAGACAACTTACAGTACATCAGAAGTAAGAGAATATCTGAAAAAAGGTTGTGTAGCAATCTCGCATGTACCAGGACATTATGTAACAGTTGCTGATTTTAATCCCAAGACAAAAAAATATCTGGTCTTAGATTCTCATCCGATCAAGAGTAGACCAACCAGCTCTTTTGGAAACTGGTTTAAGAGAGAACGATTAGAGAGAGGAGGGTTGACATCATCTGCATATTATATTTATGGAGTGCCAGGACAGGCATGGAAATATGAAAGTGCAAAAGGAATACAATTTCAGAAGGATTTATTCACATTTATGATTTACATGCGTTAAAATGTAAGAAAAATAACAAAGGATAGGGAAGGAGAAGTTAAATGAACAAAGTTAAAAAGATATTGACAATATTGATGGCAGCAACATTAACTGTTTCAACAGGATTAACATCCATGCCAATGTTTGCACATAACGTAAAAGCGGAGTCAAAGGCAGAAACAATAAGCAGTGATACGAATGATATGTCACAGTATAAGAAAATAAATGGAATCAGCAGTCAGACGGTTTTAGGAGCAGATTTTTCCCATTATCAACTGCAAAAAAATGCGTGGAAAAAAGTCTGGAAAAATTACAAAGGAATCGAAGTTTCCAATGTGTTTGAATATGTAAGATCACAGGGAATCAATACGATTTCTGTGAAAGTTGCAGTGAATCCAACAAAAGATAAAGAGGGTAATGAAAGCTATCTGTCTTTAGAAAACGCTAAGAAGACATTAAAAGAAGCCAAGAAAGCAGGATTAAAAACAAATGTTACATTGTTATATTCTGATGATATAACGTATGCAGAGGTACAGAAATTACCAGATGGTTGGGATACTGATTCAGCGGAAGAAAAGGCACTGGAGTATACAAAAAACGTCATCAAAGAATTGAAGGTAGCAGATACAGTCCCAACGATGATCACGATCGGAAATGAAGTAAACTATAATTTCTTAAATATGAGTAGCGGAGATGGATGGGAAGGCTTTGTTGCAATGAGCAAAATCTCGAAAATGATCAGAGAAGAAGGAATCAAACCGGCTGTTAGTGTATCGGCACCAACAGCAGATGCTTCAGATATTCAATGGATCATTGGAAAATTAGGAGATGCTGATGTTGATTATGATTATATTGGAGTAAACATCTATCCGGATACACATAATGACAATTATGTAAAAACATTAAAGAATACAGTAGAAGAAAAGGCAGCAGGAAAGCAGATGATCATTTCCAGTGTCAAATGTCCATGGAAAGATTCAGAAGGAAAAGCCAGTATAACGACACAGACAAAGAGCATTTATGATTATCTTCAGGCAACGATCAATGAGAAAAATGCAGGTGGATTGATCTACGATGATGCAGATTTTGTCGGGGCATGGGACTCATTCTTTGATGAAAATGGACAAGCAATGTCTTCACTTGCAATCTTTGCTTATGCACAAGGAAATCAGGTTGATGTAAGCAGCTACAAAGATCCATGGGAATACGGTGGAGATACAGGATTAAAAGATCAAAAAGTAACGATCAAAAAAGTCAAAGGAATGTCTGAGAGTTCTATCCGAGGAATGGATATTTCATCTTATCTTGCATTAAAGAAAGCAGGAGTGAAATATTATGATTATGAAGGAAATGAGACACCGTTATTAAAAGTACTTCATGATAATGGAATCAACTATATCAGGATCAGGATCTGGAATGATCCGTTTAATGCAGATGGGAAAACCTATGGCGGTGGTGGAAATGATGTTTCCACAGGTGTAGAGATCGCAAAAGAGGCAGCCCAATATGATATGAAAGTTCTGCTTGATTTTCATTATTCGGATTTCTGGGCAGAACCAGCGGTTCAGTTAGTTCCAAAAGCATGGAAAAAGGATGTAAATAATACAGAAAAGATGTGTTCAGATGTATATGATTTCACCAAAGAATCTATTCAGAAATTTAAAGATGCTGGGGCAAACATTGGAATGGTTCAGGTAGGAAATGAAATTACCAACGGACTTCTTGGAATATACTCTAACAGAGACAAAGGAGAATCTTTTAATGTCATCTGGGGAGATAAAAAGAAATCAACAGAAGTAAATAAATATTTAAAAGCCGGAATTAAAGCAGTCAGAGAATATACACCGCAGGCTTTGGTTGCATTACATCTTGAAACACCAAATGTATGGAAATACAAAACGATCATGAATACATGGAAGAGAGATAATGTGGACTATGATGTTTTAGGATCTTCATATTATCCATTCTGGTCCATTGCAGCAAAAGCAAATACGCCAAAGACATTGAAAGATGTGCAGACACTGGCCGCTTCCTATGGAAAGATGTTTGCAGTATTTGAGACAAGCTGGGTTAATAGTTTAAATGATGGAGACGGTACACCAAATTCTATCGGAGACAGTACAAATACAGGTGCATATGAAGTAGGACCACAAGGACAGGTAAATGAACTTACAGATCTTTATGATACCGTGTTATCACAGGATAATGGATTAGGTACATTCTATTGGGAAGGTGCATGGATTCCAGTAAAAGCAGGATGGAAAAACTGGGAATATAATAAGCAGATCGCAGATCAGTATGGTACAGGATGGGCATCGAAAGGTGCACTTGGATATTTTCCAGATTCTAAAATGTATTACAAAGGAAAAGCAGCATGGGGTGGAACAAGCTGGGATAATCAGGCACTGTTTGATATTAACGGATATCCATTGCAGTCATTGAAGTTCTACAAAGATTCTGTATCCAAAGGAAAAGAACAGATCATAGCATTGAAGATCGTTGATAAAAATGGAAAAGAAGTATATCCTACCCAGTATATCAAAGTTGAAGTAGGAAAGACCCGCAAGATCACATTACCAAAATTTTCTGGATATTATCCAAGCAATAAGAATTACCAACTGACCGTAAAAGGTGTGAAAGAAGAAAATGCAACGCAAAGTGTTGTATATACAAGAACAGCAGCAGGACCTGCGATCAGTTATAATTACCGAGTGAAAGTTACAAAGAAAAATTATAAACTTTACAAGAATTTCAAATGGAAGAAATCAAAAACAAAAGTTTATAAAAAGACATATGTAGCAAAATATAGATATGACCATAAGAACGGAAATAAATATCTTGCTCTTTATACAAAAGGTGGTAAATTTGTTGGGTACATTAATAAGAAAGCGGTAAAACGATTAGGATCAGCAACACAGCCAGAGCAAGGAAAAGCATACACTTATGGAAAACGTGTAAAGATCAAGAGTAAAAAATATAAACTATATAAGAATTTCAAATGGAAGAAATCAAAAACAAAAGTTTATAAGAAAACATATGTAGCAAAATATAGATATAAACATGAGAATGGAAATAAATATCTTGCATTGTATACAAAATCAGGAAAATTTGTTGGATATATTAATACGAAGGCTACAAAAGTTGTCAAATAACAGGAGGGTAGTTTATGCAAAAGGTAAGAAAACTGGTAACAACTATAATGATCGCAGCATTGATCACGGCGATGGAAGGAACAACAATTTTACCGTTATCACATCATGTAAAAGCAGATACGAATACTGTCTTACAAACCAGTCAGGCAGAGAATGATCTGACGAAATACAAAAAAATCAATGGAATTGGAGATAACACGGTTCTAGGAGCAGATTTTTCCCATTATCAATTGCAAAAAAATGAGTGGAAAAAAGTCTGGAAAAATTACAAAGGAATCGAAGTTTCCAATGTGTTTGAATATGTAAGATCACAGGGAATCAATACGATTTCTGTGAAAGTTGCAGTGAATCCAACAAAAGATAAAGAGGGTAATGAAAGCTATCTGTCTTTAGAAAACGCTAAGAAGACATTAAAAGAAGCCAAGAAAGCAGGATTAAAAACAAATGTTACATTGTTATATTCTGATGATATAACGTATGCAGGGGTGCAGAAATTACCAGATGGTTGGGATACTGATTCAGCAGAAGAAAAGGCACTGGAGTATACAAAAAACGTCATCAAAGAATTGAAGGCAGCAGATGCAGTCCCAACGATGATCACGATCGGAAATGAAGTAAACTATAATTTCTTGACTTTGAGCAATTGGGACGGATATTGTGCGATGGCAGAGATTTCAAAGACCGTAAAAGATGCTGGAATAAAAACGGCATTCAGTTTTGCAGCACCAGAAAAGGCTTCTGATATCCAATATATTATAGAACAGCTTGGATATGCCTGTGAAAAATATGAGGGTGCAGGATATGATTATATTGGAGTAAACATCTATCCAAATACACACAGTGATAGTTATGTTAAGGAATTAAAGAATACAGTAGAAGAAAAGGCAGCAGGAAAGCAGATGATCATTTCCAGTGTCAAATGTCCATGGAAAGATTCAGAAGGAAAAGCCAGTATAACGACACAGACAAAGAGCATTTATGAGTATCTTCAGGCAACGATCGATGAGAAAAATGCAGGTGGATTGATCTACGATGATGCAGATTTTGTTGGGGCATGGGACTCATTCTTTGATGGTAATGGACAAGCAATGTCTTCTCTTGCAATCTTTGCTTATGCACAAGGAAATCAGGTTGATGTAAGCAGCTACAAAGATCCATGGGAATACGGTGGAGATACAGGACTTAAGAATCTAACAGCTTCTGTCAAAAAACTTAATAACATGTCACAAAGTTCCGTTCGTGGAATGGATATTTCATCCTACACAGCACTAAAGAAAGCAGGTGTAAAATACTACGATTTTGATGGAAAAGAAACATCATTGTTAAAAGTATTACATGATAATGGAGTTAATTATATCAGAATCCGTATCTGGAATGATCCGACAAATGAAAAAGGAGAAACATACGGAGGTGGTGCGAATGATGTGGCAGCTGGCCTTGAAATCGCAAAAGAAGCTGCACAGTATGATATGAAACTTCTGCTAGATTTCCACTATTCTGATTTCTGGGCGGATCCAGCACTTCAAAAGGTGCCAAAAGCTTGGGAAAAAGATAAAAATGATACAGAAAAGATGAAACAAAATGTTTACGATTTTACAAAGGATACGATAAAGAAATTCCAAGAAGTTGGAGCAGATATCGGAATGGTACAGGTTGGAAATGAGATTACAAATGGAATGCTTGATATCATGCCAGATCGTTCAAAGGGAGAAACTTATAAAGATACATGGGGAAATGCAAAGAACGCCAAGATTTTATGTGGATATTTAAAAGCCGGGATTAAAGCAGTCAGAGAATGTACACCAAAAGCATTAGTTACACTGCATCTTGAAAGTATGGGCTATGGAAAATGTTCAGAAATTATGAATGCATGGGAACAAAATGGAGTGGATTATGATGTTTTCGGCAGTTCATTTTATCAATTCTGGCAAGGAAACTCCAGTAAAAATGCATTAGCGGGACTTCAGAAAATAGAAAATCTTGCCAAGTCAAGAGGAAAAATGTATGCGGTTATGGAAACAAGCTGGCTTAATAGCTTAAAAGATGCGGATGGTACACCAAATGTCATTGGTGAAGGACATGCAAATGCAAAAGTATATTCTGATGATCCACAGGGACAGGTGGATGCATTGACGGATATGTATCAGACATTGTTATCAAATGATAATGGACTTGGAGCTTTTTACTGGGAAGGAGCATGGATTCCTGTAAAAGCAGGATGGACCAATTGGAAGTACAATAAGGATATGTCTGATCGTTATGGAACTGGATGGGCAGCCCAGGGAGCAAAAGGATACTATCCAGATAACAAGATGTATTATAATGGACAACCAGCATGGGGCGGAAGCAGCTGGGATAACCAGACGTTATTTGATTCCAACGGATATCCATTACAGTCATTAAAATTCTATAAAGATTCTGTATCCAAAGGAAAAGAACAGATCATAGCATTGAAGATCGTTGATAAAAATGGAAAAGAAGTATATCCTACCCAGTATGTCAAAGTTGAAGTAGGAAAGACCCGCAAGATCACATTACCAAAATTCTCTGGATATTATCCAAAGAATAAAAAATATAACATGACATTAAAGGGAACACAGGAAGGTAATACAGTACAGAAAGTTGTATATACAAGAACAGCAGCAGGACCTGCGATCAGTTATAATTACCGAGTGAAAGTTACAAAGAAAAATTATAAACTTTACAAGAATTTCAAATGGAAGAAATCCAAAACAAAAGTTTATAAAAAGACATATGTAGCAAAATATAGATATGACCATAAGAATGGAAATAAATATCTTGCTCTTTATACAAAAGGTGGTAAATTTGTTGGGTATATTAATAAGAAAGCGGTAAAACGATTAGGATCAGCGACACAGCCAGAGCAGGGAAAAGCATACACTTATGGGAAACGTGTAAAGATCAAGGGTAAAAAATATAAACTATATAAGAATTTTAAATGGAAAAAATCAAAAACAAAAGTTTATAAGAAAACATATGTAGCAAAATATAGATATAAACATGAGAATGGAAATAAATATCTTGCATTGTATACAAAATCAGGAAAATTTGTTGGATATATCAATGCTAAAGCTGCAAAAGTTGTAAAATAATTTAGGTAAAAAAATAGAATTCTGTCGATGCAGGATTCTATTTTTTTAAAAAATGACAATAAATAAAGTATTGACATTAAAAGTTGGTAGTACCATAATATTGTATACAAGAAAAAAGACTTAATATGAAAAACTGGAGGAGTGTATGAAATTTCTTAGACAATTTATGATTATTTTACTACTCTCTTTTTTGGGAGAAGTGCTTAAGATGTTCATACCATTGCCAATTCCGGCAAGTGTGTATGGACTGGTGTTAATGTTGTTATGTCTGGTGACTGGTATTTTGAAGACGAGTCAAGTTAAAGAGGCAGCATTTTTTCTGATTGAGATCATGCCCGTTATGTTTATTCCAGCAGCAGCTGGATTAATTGATTCGTGGAAAGTTTTACAGCCATTATTACTGCCAATACTAGTCATAACTGTAGTGATCACAATATTTGTTATGGTAGTCACAGGAAAAATAGCACAAATGATAGCACAGAAGAGAGGAATCAAAAATGAATGAAATGTTCAGACAATCATTGTTTGCAGGAGTAACGATCAGTTTGATCGCATATGAGATTGGACTATTTTTAAAGAGAAAGCTGGGATTAGCAATATTAAATCCATTATTAGTATCTATAGTTATTGTGATCTTGGCATTGAAAGTATTTGGAATCAGTTATGAAGTATATAACGCAAGTGCGAAATACATATCTTATTTGTTGACGCCAGCAACAGTGTGTCTTGCTGTACCTCTATATGAGCAGTTAGAATTACTAAAGAAAAATAAGGTTGCAGTTGTTTGTGGAATATTATCAGGAACATTAGCAAGTTTAACAGGAATTTTTGTTCTTTGTATGTTATTTGGATTCAACCACCAACAGTATGTAACAATGCTTCCTAAATCGATCACAACAGCGATCGGAATTGGAATATCAGAAGAATTAGGTGGAATCGTGACAATTACAGTTGCAGTGATCATTATTACTGGAATTCTTGGAAATGTGATCGCAGATACAGTATTCCATATCTTTAAAATAAAAAATCCATTGGCAAAAGGCCTGGCACTTGGAACAGCATCTCATGCGATCGGAACAGCAAGAGCAATTGAGATGGGACCAGTCGAAGGTGCAATGAGCAGTCTGGCAGTAGCAGTAGCAGGACTTTTGACTGTTGTATTTGTATCAGGATTTGCTCAGCTTATTTAAAATAGGAGGAAGAAATCATGGCAGATGAGAAAATGATCATCACGATCGGAAGAGAACATGGAACAATGGGAGATAAAGTAGCAGAAAAAATTCGAAGACAATTTGAATTGCCACTTTATGACAAGGCACATCTTCTAAGAATAGTAGAAGAAACGGATGATTATGATGAATTAAATGCATTTTTTAATGACAGAAAAGTAAACAGTCTGTTATATGCGATTGCAATGAGTGAGAATGTAAGTTCTAATGATGTGCCTTTCGGGATTATCAAGAAGATTATTGGTAATACGGGAGGCGTCGTGATGGATAGCTGTGGAAATTATCTTTTCAGAGATCGTCCGAATACGGTAAGAATTTTTATGCATGCAGACAAGAACATTCGAATTGAAAATCTTATGAAATATCTTGGAATAAGCAAAGAACAAGCTGAAAAAGAAATAGAAACAGAAGATTCAAAACGTTATGAATTTCATAAATATTACACAAATGAAATATGGGGAATGTCCAATGGATATGAATTATGTCTGGACGAAGGAATCCTTGGAATCGATGGATGTGTAAAAATGATTTTGGACTATCTGAAAATAAGAAATTTAATTTAAAAAAGTTCTTGACATTACAAAAATAATATGTATAATAGATAGAGGTGGTTGCAACAGACCACCTCGAATATAAATCTGGCTCCATGGTCAAGCGGTTAAGACGCGACCCTCTCAAGGTCGAATCACGAGTTCGATTCTCGTTGGAGTCATAAGCTACAAACTTCGTATTTATGCGGTTTGTAGCTTTTTTATTTTGTTTATATTTGAATTGGTTAAAGAAAAGGGTTAAAGTTTTTGAAATATTAAATCTGGAATAAAAATATAACGATCAAGAAATAAAAAATCCTCCTGGCATATAAAATGCCAAAGAGGATTCAAACAAATGTCAAAGTGCTGATTAAAGCACAAAGATATTATATCACACAAAAAACAAAATGCAATAATCACTTGACAAAAAAATATCAATATGATAATCTACAACAAGAGTGAATCTGAACTATCGGGTCCATGAAGGGGCACACCACCTCGGGTGTGATGCTTCTTTGTGGACCCTTTTTTGTTCCTTTTAAAGATAAAAGGAAAGTCAGTCAAGGAGGAAAGCAGATGAGATTAAATGGAGAGACAAAAACATTAAAAGACCCTGTCGCATTATCTGATTTCTTAACACAGGAAGGATTTTCAGATAAGAGAATCGCAGTGGAAAGAAATGGAGAAATCGTTCCTAAAGGGGAATATGCGAATGTGATCTTAAGTGACAGTGACACATTAGAGATCGTAGCCTTTGTCGGTGGCGGATGATCTGAAGATAACAGATACAAAGAGATAAGAAAATTATGCATATATAAAGGAGAATAACATGAAACAGGACAAGTTAATCATCGGTGGACATGAATTTGATTCAAGATTTATCTTAGGATCAGGAAAATATTCCTTAGATCTGATCAATGCAGCAGTGCAGAATGCAGGAGCACAGATCATTACATTAGCACTTCGAAGAACGAACACAAATGATACAGCTAATATTCTTGACTATATTCCAGAAGGTGTCACACTTCTTCCAAATACATCTGGAGCAAGAAATGCAGAAGAAGCAGTTCGTATTGCAAGACTTGCAAGAGAAGTAGGATGCGGAGATTTTGTTAAGATTGAAGTTATTCATGATTCTAAATATCTGCTTCCAGATAACTATGAAACGATCAAGGCAACAGAAATCCTTGCCAAAGAAGGATTTGTTGTTATGCCATACATGTATCCAGACTTAAATGCAGCCAGAGATCTTGTAAATGCTGGGGCAGCTGCAGTTATGCCTCTTGGGTCTCCAATTGGATCTAACAAAGGAATCTGTACGAAAGACTTTATCCAGATTTTGATCGATGAGATCGATCTTCCAATCATCGTAGATGCAGGAATCGGAAAACCATCTCAGGCATGTGAAGCAATGGAAATGGGTGCAGCTGCAGTGATGGCGAATACAGCAATCGCAACTGCAGGTGATATTCCAGCCATGGCAGAAGCATTTAAGAAAGCAATTGAGGCAGGAAGAAGCGCATATCTGGCAGGACTTGGAAGAGTCATTGAAAAAGGTTCTAGCGCATCATCACCATTAACAGGATTTTTGGAGGATTAATCATGAGTGTAAGAATTGATGAGAATACAGATCATATGAAATATACGGATGATATGGAAGCGATTGATTCAGATATCATGGACCGTGTCATCGCAGAGATGAACAGCTATGATGCAGACATTTATACAGCAAAAGATGTCAAAGAAGCATTGGCAGCAGAAACTTGTTCTGTTGATAATTTCAAAGCTTTATTATCGCCAGCGGCATTGCCGTTTTTGGAAGAAATCGCACAGAAAGCACAGAAAGAGACAAGAAAACATTTTGGAAACTCTGTAGCGATCTTTACTCCGTTATATATTGCAAACTACTGTGAAAATTATTGTGTTTACTGTGGATTTAATTGCCACAACAAGATCAAACGTGCACAGCTTAATGCAGAAGAGATTGAAAAAGAAATGCAGGCGATCGCAGAGACAGGATTGGAAGAAGTTTTGATCCTGACTGGAGAAAGTCCAAACAAATCAAGTGTTGAATATATAGGAGAAGCATGTAAGATCGCGAAGAAATATTTTAAACTGATCGGTCTTGAAGTATATCCAATGGATTCTAAAGATTATGCATATCTGCATGAATGTGGGGCAGATTTTGTTACAGTCTTCCAGGAAACATATAATTCAGACAAATATAAGACACTGCATTTGGGTGGAAGAAAGAGAATCTTCCCATACCGTCTCAATGCTCAGGAACGTGCGATCATGGGTGGAATGAGAGGTGTCGGATTTGCTGCTCTCTTAGGATTGGATGATTTTAGAAAAGATGCACTGGCAACAGGAATGCATGCATATCTTTTACAGAAAAAATATCCACATGCAGAAATCGCATTTTCATGTCCTAGATTACGTCCGATCATTAATAACGATAAGATCAATCCAAAAGATGTTCATGAACCACAGCTTCTACAGATCATTTGTGCATATCGAATCTTTATGCCATTTGCAAGCATTACGATCTCAACACGTGAATGTGAAAGATTCCGTGACAACATCATTCAGATCGCAGCGACGAAGATTTCAGCAGGAGTAAATGTTGGAATCGGTGGACACAGTCAGGAAGAAGAAAAAGGTGATGAACAGTTCGAGATCAGTGATGGAAGATCAGTTGATGAGATTTATCAAATGATCGAGGACAATGGCATGCAGCCAGTTATGACAGATTATATTTATGTATAAGAAAACAAAAAAGTATATAGTATACACAATCCCGGATCAAAATAAAAGATCCGGGATTTTTATCCTAGGAAAATCCGATGGAATCCCCTATGCAATAAAAAGCTCGCCGCTCCTAAAAAGAAGAATATAGAGAAAGATCAAGGATTTTTAACATAATATAGTTTGTAGATACTTGGCTCAGTAGAGCCATTGAGCAAGAAGCCACCACTTCAAAATCAGGGATTTAAGTGGTGGGAGCATGTCACCGAGATCTGGGCGGTTGCAACCAATATATATATTGAAGGAACCTTCTCGAATGGTGTACAATATGATATGGCAAGTGCGATCCAGTTAATGCACAATATGATGGTGGCTCATGCAAAAGCTGTTATTGCATACAAAGAAGCAGGCTATGAAGGGAATATAGGGATGAAACAATGGAGATCATCAATCGTTTGGTAGAGTTAAACAACGGAAGCTTTCATGCAAGCAAAGATGATATGGAGATCTTAAAAGAAGATGCATCTTACAATGATTATCTTGGAATCAACTATTATCAGAGCCGTTTTATCAGATATTATGATGGGGAAAATGATATATTTCATAATGAAACAGGAGAAAAAGGTACTTCAAGATTCTGCTTAAAAGGTGTAGGAGAACGTATGGATAAAGAAGGAATTCCAAAGACAGACTGGTATCGCAAAGCAAGCAAGACAAAAGAACTGTAAAATTGCAATGGAGGAATGAGAAATGGAATATCAGGGAATCATTTTTGATTTCAATGGAACATTATTTTTTGACAATGATAAACATGTGAAAGCATGGAATGAGATCTCTAAGATCTTACGAGGAAAAGAAATCACGTTAGAGGAATTACATACGAAACTAAACGGAACACCAAATATACAAAATATTTTATATTTTACAGATGGGAAGGCAACAAAAGAAGAATTAGAAAAATATTCTCAGAAAAAAGAAGAATATTATCGTCAATTCTGTAAAGAAGATACGGAAAAATTTCATCTGGTAGATGGTGTATGTGAGTTTTTTGATCATTTGAAAGAAAAAGATATTCCATTTACGATTGCTAGTGCATCAATCAAAGAAAATATTGATTTCTTTATTGAGTCCTTTGGACTGGACCGCTGGATCAAGCCAGAAGATATCGTTTATGATGATGGAACATATGAGAATAAGATCGCAATGTTTCATAAAGCAGCCGATGTGATCGGCATTGATATGAAAGACATTAGAATTTATGAAGATTCCAATTCTGGAATCCGAAATGCATATGATGCAGGATGTGAACAGATCGTTGTGATCTGTGACAAGGAAAATGAAGAAGAATTTTTAAAACGTCCAGGAGTTATAGAAGTTATGCAGGATTTTTCCTTTGCAAAAGAATTGTAATACAAATTTAAAATTGATTTTAGGGAGTTTCGTAGACGAAACTCCCTTTTTGTGATAAGATAAATTGAATATACCTTAATCAATAAATGAGAAAGGGTATAATCTTTTGAAATATAAGAAGAAAGATATAAAGGAGAGTTCGATGATCAATCAGTTAGTAAACAATATTAAAAAATTAGATGCCCCTATTGTTGTTGGATTAGATCCAATGCTTGATTATGTACCAGAATATATTAAGAAAGCAGCATTTGCTGAATATGGTGAGACTTTAGAAGGAGCAGCAGAGGCAATCTGGCAGTATAATAAAGGAATCATTGATGCAACTTATGATCTGATTCCAGCAGTTAAACCACAGATTGCTATGTATGAACAATTTGGAGTTCCAGGACTTGTTGCATTTAATAAGACATGTGAATATGCAAAGAGCAAAGGTCTTGTGATCATCGGAGATATCAAACGTGGAGATATTGGATCAACATCTAAAGCTTATGCGATCGGTCATGTAGGAAAGGTTGCAGTGGGAAGCAAGACATACAGCGGATTTTGTGAAGATTTTGTAACAGTTAATCCATATCTTGGAAGTGATGGAATCCGTCCATTTATGGAAGTATGTAAAGAAGAGAAGAAGGGAATGTTCATCTTAGTTAAGACATCAAACCCATCCAGCGGAGAATTCCAGGATCAGGAGATCGATGGAAAACCGTTATATGAGATGGTAGCCGAGAAAGTTGCTTCCTGGGGAGAAGAACTGATGGGAGATTCTTACAGCTATATCGGTGCCGTTGTTGGAGCAACTTATCCTAAGATGGGAGAAGTATTAAGAAAGATCATGCCAAAATCATACATCTTAGTTCCAGGATACGGAGCACAGGGTGGTCAGGCAAAGGATCTTGCGCCATTCTTTAACGAAGATGGATTAGGTGCGATCATTAATTCTTCCAGAGGAATCATCTGTGCATATAAACAGGATGCTTACAGTCAGTTTGGAGAAGAAAATTACGCAGATGCATCAAGACAGGCTGTTCTCGATATGAAAGAAGATTTAAAACAGGCCTGGGTAAAATAAAAGAACACCTATTTTGTGAGTAAAGAAAACAGCCAGATAAAGGAGAATTGCAAGATGAGTAAGAAACAGGTAATGGCAGAGATCATTCGTCATACATCTTTATCAGACGGAATCTTTGATATGACATTGAAAGCAGAAGAGATTGCGAAAGAAGCAAAAGCAGGACAGTTTATTTCTGTTTATCTGAATAACAAGAGTAAGATCCTTCCAAGACCGATCAGTATCTGTGGGATCGATAAAGAAGCAGGGACATTAAGGATCGTCTATCGTACGGTTGGAGATGGAACGAAGGAATTATCCGATTACAAAGAAGGTGAGATGGTCAAAATCTTAGGACCTTTAGGAAACGGATTTACACAGAAAGACAAAAAAGCAATTTTAATCGGTGGCGGAATCGGAATTCCTCCGATGTTAGAATTAATGAAGCAGTTAGATTGCGACAAAACAGCAGTTTTAGGATACCGTGACAGTGATATGTTCTTAAAAGACGAATTTGAGGCAGTTGGAGATGTTGTGATCTCTACAGAAGACGGATCTTTTGGAACGAAGGGAAATGTCATTGATGCGATCAAAGAGCAGGGCGTGGAAGGAAGCATCATCTATGCATGTGGTCCAACACCAATGCTTCGAGGAATCAAAGCATATGCAGAAGAGATGGGGATCGAAGCACAGATTTCCATGGAAGAGAGAATGGCATGTGGAATCGGTGCATGCTTAGCCTGTGTTTGCAAGTCAAAAGACGTGGATTCCCATTCACATGTTCATAACAAACGTGTTTGCAAAGATGGACCAGTATTCGACGCCAGGGAGGTGGAACTATAATGAATTTATCAGTTGATATTGCCGGAGTAACAATGAAGAACCCTGTGACAACAGGATCAGGAACATTTGGTTCCGGAGAAGAATTCAGTGAATTTGTTGACCTTTCCAAATTAGGAGCAGTGACAACCAAAGGAGTTGCTAATGTTCCATGGCCGGGGAATTCTGTGCCTAGAGTTGCAGAGGTATATGGTGGTATGTTAAATGCGATCGGATTGCAGAATCCTGGGATCGATGTGTTTGTTGAACGAGATATTCCATATCTTAAGAAAGCCGGAGCAACGATCATTGTTAATGTTTGTGGAAAATCCGAAAAGGATTATCTCGAGGTTGTAGAAAGACTTGCTGACCAGCCAGTAGATTTATTAGAGATCAATGTATCTTGTCCGAATGTGAAAGAAGGCGGGATTGCTTTTGGACAGGATCCCAAAGCGTTATATGATATTACGAAGGCAGTGAAAGCAAAAGCAAAACAGCCGATCATCATGAAGTTAAGCCCGAATGTCACAGATATCACAGAGATGGCAAAAGCTGCAGTTGATGCAGGAAGTGATGCTCTTTCTTTGATTAATACATTAACAGGAATGAAGATCGATATTGAAAGAAGAGATTTTGTGCTTGCCAATAAGACAGGTGGGATGTCCGGACCAGCGATCAAACCAGTTGCTGTCCGTATGGTATATCAGGTTGCTAACGCTGTGGATGTGCCAATTATCGGTATGGGTGGAATCTCAACAGCTGAGGATGCATTAGAGTTTATCATGGCTGGTGCAACAGCGGTATCAGTAGGAACAGCAAACTTTATCAATCCTGCAACGACACTTGAAGTGGTTGATGGAATCAAAACTTACATGGAAAGACATCAGATCAATGATATTAACGAATTGATCGGATGTGTCAAATAGATAATAAAAGGAGGATGAGGGTATGAATATTTTATTTTTCCTGACTCCGAAAAGTGAGGTTGCCTATATCCCTGCCGATGAAAGTTTAAGGCAGGCATTTGAAAAACTAAAATATCATGGATATTCAGCAGTGCCGACATTAACTGATGATGGTAAATACGCAGGAACGATCACAGAAGGTGATGTATTGCGTGCCATGGAATCTATGTGCCATTGGAATATATCAGAAGCTGAGAAAGTCAAACTTATGGATGTAAAGAGAAAGAGAAACATTCAGGCAGTGACGATCAGCACAGATATGGATGATCTTGTCGATGTGATCACAGATCAGAATTTTGTTCCGGTCATTGATGATCAGGAGAAATTTATCGGGATCGTGACAAGAAAAGATGTGATTCGTTTTTATCATGACGAATACCGCAAATTAGCAAAGAATGAATAAGATGGAGGTTTAAATAGAAGATGGAACAGTATAAGAGAGAGTTTATCGAATTTATGGTAGAAAGTGATGTATTAAAATTTGGAGAATTTACATTAAAGAGTGGAAGAAAATCTCCATTTTTCATGAATGCAGGAGCTTATGTGACAGGATCTCAGTTAAAGAGACTTGGAGAATATTATGCAAAAGCAATCCATAGTACTTATGGAGATGATTTTGATGTGTTATTCGGACCTGCATACAAAGGAATTCCATTAGGAGTTGTAACAGCGATCGCATACAGCGAATTATATGGAAAAGAAGTTCGTTATTGTTCTGACCGTAAGGAAGCAAAAGATCATGGTGCAGATAAAGGAAACTTCCTTGGAAGCGAATTAAAAGACGGTGACCGCGTGATCATGATCGAAGATGTTACAACATCTGGTAAATCCATGGAAGAGACAGTTCCAAAAGTAAAAGGAGCAGCAAACGTAGAGATCGTTGGATTAATGGTATCCTTAAACCGTATGGAAATCGGTAAAGGCGGAGAAAAATGTGCACTGGATGAAGTGAAAGAATTATATGGATTTGATACAGCAGCGATCGTTGATATGGAAGAAGTTGTAGAATGTTTATATAACAAAGAATGTAATGGAAAAGTTGTGATTGATGATACATTAAAAGCAGCAATTGATGCATACTATGAACAGTATGGTGCAAAACATTAAGGATGGTTCTTGTGACGGTTGAGAAAAAGAAGTTAGCCAGACGAGGAATAAAAGTTATATTTTATCTTTATATCATAGGTATATTTTATTTTGTATTATTGAGTGAACGATATGGGAGGGATACAGGATATGATACCTCCCATGTGAACTTAGTTTTATTCAAAGAAATCAACAGGTTCTGGACGTACAGACATCTTTTGTCCACCGAAGCAGTGGTCACAAATCTGTTTGGAAATATTTTTGCATTCAGTCCATTTGGTTTTATGATCCCGATCGTGATCAATAAGAAAAAGGCATTTTTTCGTGCAGTGTTTGCAACTTCCTTTTTTAGTTTAGTGATCGAGACAAGTCAATTGATCATGAAAGTAGGGGTATTTGATGTAGATGATCTTCTGATGAATACGATTGGTGGATTGATCGGGTATATGATATACAGGGTCGTAGTAGCAGTATATGATTTATATAACAGAAAGAGGGCGGCAAAATGAAGAGAAACAAAAGAAAAACATTTGCATATCGTCCATCTGACAAGATTATTTCACGGGAATCAATTGTTTCTGTGATTTTAGGAGCAGCAGGGATCATTGGATATTACCTGCTGCTTTTCGGTTCCATAAAGACAGGAGGAACAAGTAGTCCATTAAGTGGAGCTGGAGGATGGATCTTGCTGGTAGTATCAGCTATAGGATTATATTTTGGAATACAAAGTATGAAAGATACTGCAGCAGTGATGAAATGGAAGATCATTGGATGTACTTGCAACGGAATTGTGCTGGCAGTATCTGTGATCATTTTTGTGATTGGAATAATTGCAATGATCTAAGTAAAGAAAGGAAGAGATGACTTGAATACAATGTTATCAGAAAGACATGAATTAAATAAGATCGCACTGTTAGAATTAAAGAAAGATGTAGAAGAAACAAGAGAATTTTCTTCATATTTTTCTAAAATGGCAGATCTTTTATTATATGTAAATGAGATTTACGATACCAAAGAGAGGACATTAGAACAGTTAAAACAGTGGAATAGAATATGGTATGAAGAGATCAGCCAGGAACAATATGCACATAGTTTTGGGAATCCAAAATTTTGTACAGAAAAGTTTGGAAAAGAGTATGGTCAGATCTTCGCATTTTTATATGCAGAGATGCGCAGTGGATTTATCTATGCGATCGAAGGAAGACTGTTTGACCTTGTGATCAACAATGAATTGTTCTTGGAAATCAGCAATTTATTTTTGTCAGGAGAAGAACATCCGCAGAAGATCAAGCATATTGTTTTTGATCATATGAGAGATTACAGCGAGGATGTTTTTGAGTACAGAATCAGAGAACAGTTAGACCCAGAACTTGATTTTGCAACAAAGATCGTGATGGAATCTGATCTCAGTGATCCAGATATTTTGTATCAATATGGAGAATATATTTCCGAAAATGAAATTGATACTTTAAAGTTTTTAAATAAATTGCCACAAGAAGAGATCACAGCAATGGCCAAAACATATGTTGATGGATTTCATGAAGGATTTATCATCAATAACATTGATATGAGTCCAAAACGAAGTGTTAATATCCGTTATACGATCGGATTTGAACCAGTTGTCAGAGAGGCAGTTCGTTTATTCTCAGAAATTGGGCTTGCACCGATCATCTATAGAAGTGGAGTATCTGTTTTAACACGAGGACTTCATAAGATTGGTTATGTTTCATCTTCTCCAAACCCACAGTATGAATATGATCACAGATATGATCAGGCGATATTCTTTGATAATCGTTTTATGAAGCACAAATTAGAATGTTATCATAATGCATATGAACATTATAAAGATGAAGCGTATGTGTTTGCTGGACCAGCTTGCATGGAAACATTTGGGGAAATACCTTTTTTACCAGAGAATAAAGAAGAGAATTTAAAATTAAGCAAGAAGCAGCAAGAGCTTTCTGTAGAATTCCAGATCAAAGCGTCTGAGATCATGAATCAGTATATCAAACCAGAGCAGAGGAGCTTTACGATCATTGCATATCCAATTCCTGAGATCGGGGATAACTTTGAAGAGATTTTTAAAGAAGTCGTGAAAGTTAATACATTGGATAAAGACAAATACAGACAGATTCAGCAGCATTTGATCGATGCCCTGGATCAGGCAGTGGAAGTTCATGTCAAAGGAAAAGGAAAGAATAAGACCGACCTATACGTAGCGATGCATGAGATGGATGACCCATCCAAAGAAACGAATTTTGAAAACTGCCTTGCAGATGTCAATATTCCAGTTGGAGAAGTGTTTACCTCACCAAAATTAACAGGGACCAATGGAGTACTGCATGTTGGAGAAGTCTATTTAAATGATCTGAAATTCATTGATCTTGAAATTACTTTTAAAGATGGAATGATTTCTGAATATACATGCAAAAACTTTAAAACAGAGGAAGAAAATAAGGCATTTATCAAAGAGAATCTCTTATATAACAGAGATACGCTCCCAATGGGCGAGTTTGCGATCGGAACAAACACAACAGCATATGTGATGGCAAAGACATATGATATCTTATATCAGCTTCCGATCCTGATTGTTGAGAAGATGGGACCTCATTTTGCAGTGGGAGATACTTGCTACAGTCATTGTGAAGAAACTGAAGTTCACAATCCAGATGGCAAAGAAATCGTTGCAAAATATAATGAATGCTCCAAAGAAGGCGAGTATTTCCAGTGTCACACAGATATTACGATTCCATATGAAGAACTGGATTCTATTTGTGCGATCACCCTTGGCGGAGATGAGATTTTACTGATCAAAGATGGTAAATTTGTACTTTCTGGTACAGAAACATTAAATGAACCATTGACGGAAATCGGTTAAATCAGTACAATGATAAGAAAGATAAAATCCTGAAAGGGAAGTTTTTGTTAATTTCATAAGATAAGGAGAAAGAACATGGCAAAAGTAGCAATTGTAATGGGCAGCGATTCTGATATGCCTATCATGAAAAAAGCAGCAGAGTTTTTAGATCAGATGGGGATCGATTTTGAGATGACGATCATTTCCGCACACAGAGAACCAGATATTTTCTTTGAGTGGGCAAAAGGTGCGAAGGACCGTGGAGTGAAAGTGATCATTGCAGGTGCTGGAAAGGCAGCACATCTTCCAGGTATGTGTGCAGCTTTATTCCCAATGCCAGTTATCGGTATTCCGATGAAGACTTCCGACCTCGGTGGTGTTGATTCTTTATATTCTATCGTACAGATGCCATCTGGAATACCAGTAGCGACTGTAGCGATTAATGGAGGACTTAATGCAGGAATCCTTGCAGCGAAGATCCTTGCAACATCAGACGAGAAATTACTTGAGAAATTAGAAGCTTACAGCGAAGAGATGAAACAGTCAGTTGTAGAGAAAGCAGAGAAACTTGACAAAGTTGGATACAAAGATTATGAATAAGAAGATTCTTGCAGCGTTTTTATGCGTATGTATGGTTGTAGTTACAGGAAGTTTTCCAGTAAGTGCAGCAAAAACAAAGAAGACATACAAGATTGCAATTGATGCAGGACACCAGGGAAAGGGAAACAGTAAGACAGAACCTATCGGACCGGGCGCGAAGATGCGTAAACCAAAAGTAGCATACGGAACGCAGGGAGTCAAAACGAAAGTACCAGAATCCAAATTAACTCTGCAGATTGCATTAAAGCTTGAGAAAGAGTTAAAGAAACGCGGTTATGATGTGTATATGATAAGAAGAAAACAGAATGTAAACATTAGCAATAAGCAAAGAGCGATCCGTGCAAATAAAAGTGGTGCTGATATCTGTATCAGACTGCATGCGGATGCAGCATCAGCGAATGTTCGTGGTGTTTCTGTGCTATACCCATCACAGCAGAATCCTTATGTAGCAAAATTAAGCAAGAAGAGTAAAAAACTCTCAAAGAATATACTGGACAGTTATTGTAAGTCAACCAAATTCAAGAAACGTGGTTTATCAAAACGTGACGATCTTACAGGAACAAACTGGAGTAAGATTCCAGTGGCACTGATAGAGATGGGATTTATGACAAATAAGACCGAAGATAAACAGATGCAGAAGAAGCAGACACAGAAGAAGATGGTAGACGGCATTGCAAATGGTATTGATCAATATTTTAAATAATCAGGAGGAGAAGTAACAATGGATTACAAGAAAGCAGGCGTGGATATTGAAGCAGGATACAAATCTGTAGAACTGATGAAAGAACACGTAAAGAGAACCATGAGAGAAGAGGTACTTGGTGGATTAGGAGGATTTTCCGGAGCATTTTCTTTAAAGAAGATCAAAGATATGGATGATCCAGTCTTACTTTCAGGAACTGATGGATGTGGAACAAAAGTAAAACTTGCAATGATCCTTGATAAACATGATACGATCGGTATCGATGCAGTTGCTATGTGTGTAAATGATATTGCATGTGCAGGAGGAGAACCTCTGTTCTTCTTAGACTATATTGCCTGCGGTAAAAACTATCCTGAAAAGATCGCTGAGATCGTAAGCGGTGTAGCAGAAGGATGTGTACAGTCAGATGCAGCCTTGATCGGTGGAGAGACAGCAGAACATCCAGGACTTATGCCAGAAGAAGACTATGACCTTGCAGGATTTGCAGTTGGTGTATGTGACAGAAAAGACCTGATCACAGGAGAAAACTTAAAAGATGGAGATGTCTTGATCGGTATGGCATCTACAGGAGTTCACAGCAATGGATTCTCTTTAGTAAGAAAAGTATTTGATATGAGTAAAGAATCTTTAAATACATATTATGATGAATTAGGAAAAACATTAGGAGAAGCATTACTTGCTCCGACAAGAATCTATGTAAAAGCATTAAAGAGTGTGAAAGATGCAGGAGTTACAGTTAAAGCATGCAGTCATATCACAGGTGGTGGATTCTATGAGAATATCCCACGTATGCTTCCAGAAGGAATGAAAGCAGTTGTGAAGAAAGACAGCTATGAAGTACCAGCAATCTTTAAACTTCTTGCCAAAGAAGGAGATATCGCAGAAGAGATGATGTACAACACATTCAATATGGGACTTGGAATGGTTGTTGCGGTTGATAAAGAAGATGTTGACAAAACAATGGAAGCGATCAAAGCAGCAGGAGATACACCATATATCGTAGGGCATATGGAAGCTGGAGAAAAAGGAGTTACTTTATGCTAAAAGTGGCAGTACTTGTTTCCGGAGGAGGAACAAACCTTCAGGCCATTATCGATGGAATCGAGAATGGAAGCATTACAAATGCGAAGATTGATGTTGTGATCAGCAATAATAAGAATGCATATGCACTTGAGCGTGCGAAGAAACATGATATCGAAGCAGTTGCACTTTCTCCCAAAGATTTTGAGACAAGAGATTTATTTAACGAAGCATTGTATAACGAGCTTGTAGACCGTAAGATTGATCTGATCGTTCTTGCGGGATGCTTGGTTGTGATTCCGGAGAAGATCATTCATGAATTTGAAAACAGGATCATCAATATTCACCCATCATTGATCCCATCATTTTGCGGAACAGGCTATTATGGATTGAAGGTTCATGAGAAAGCCTTGGCAAGGGGAGTTAAAGTTTCTGGAGCAACCGTTCATTTTGTCGATGAAGGAACGGATACAGGTCCGATCATTGCCCAGAAGGCAGTAGAGATCAAACAGGGAGATACTCCAGAAGTTCTTCAGAGAAGAATCATGGAGCAGGCAGAATGGGTTATTATGCCGAAAGCCATTGATGACATTGCTAATGGAAGGATCAAAGTCGAAGAAGGAAAAGTCATTTATCTATAAATCATTCAGATCACGAAAGAAAGGAAATGAAAGATGAAAGTTTTAATCGTAGGAAGCGGTGGAAGAGAACACGCGATCGCATGGTCTGTCGCTAAAAGCCCAAAAGTAGACAAGATTTATTGTGCACCAGGAAATGCAGGAATTGCTGAATTTGCGGAATGTGTAAATATCAAAGCAATGGAATTCGATAAACTGGTTGCATTTGCGAAAGAAAATGCAATTGATCTTACGATCATTGGAATGGATGATCCATTAGTTGGTGGTGTTGTCGATGCATTTGAATCAGAAGGACTGCGTGTTTTTGGACCAAGAAAGAATGCAGCGATCATCGAAGGTTCCAAAGCATTTTCTAAAGATCTGATGAAGAAATATAAGATTCCAACAGCTGCATATGAGAATTTTACAGATCCAGATGAAGCTATCAAATATTTAGAAACAGCTAAGATGCCAATCGTATTAAAAGCGGATGGATTAGCACTTGGAAAAGGTGTATTGATCTGTAACACATTAGAAGAAGCTAAAGAAGGTGTTAAGACATTAATGCTTGACAAACAGTTTGGTGATGCTGGTAATGAAATCGTTATTGAAGAGTTTATGACAGGAAGAGAAGTATCTGTTCTGGCATTCTGTGATGGAAAAACGATCAAATGTATGACATCCGCACAGGACCATAAACGTGCTAAAGATGGAGATCAGGGACTTAACACAGGAGGAATGGGAACATTCTCTCCAAGTCCATTCTACAATGATGAAGTAGAAGCATTCTGTGAAAAATATGTCTATCAGTCAACGATCGATGCGATGGCTTCTGAGGGAAGACCATTTACAGGAATTTTATTTACAGGATTGATGATCACAGAAGACGGACCCAAAGTCTTAGAATACAATGCACGTTTTGGAGATCCAGAAGCACAGGTTGTTCTTCCAAGAATGAAGAATGATATCATCGACGTGATGGAAGCCTGCATTGATGGAAAATTATCTGATGTAGAATTGGAATTCGAAGATAATGCAGCAGTATGCGTTGTTTTAGCATCTGACGGATATCCAGAGAAATACGATAAAGGATTCGAAATCAAAGGATTAGATACATTCAAAGACAAAGATGGATATTATGTATTCCACGCTGGAACAAAGTTTGATGGTGATAAGATCGTGACAAATGGAGGACGTGTCTTAGGTGTTGTAGCAAAAGGAGAAAATCTAAAGGCTGCAAGAGCAAATGCTTACAAAGCAACAGAATGGATTGATTTTGTAAACAAATATAAGAGAAATGACATCGGAAAAGCAATTGATGAAGCATAATCTTTAAAGGATGATCATATAAAAAGGATGGCTGAGAAATCAGCCATCCTTTTTGTAGTAGTACACATATATGAAATTACATTGTGATAATTCCAAAAGCATTTGCAACTGAGCTGATCAAAATGATCGCTGCAAAAAGCGGGCACAGATATTTGATCATAAAACAGAAAATCTTCTTGCGGCGAAATACCTGTCCGTCTTTTTTGATTTCTTCTTCTATTTTATCAACTCCAACAACTTTTGACACCAGAAGGCAGGTTGCGATCGCGGCAATCGGCATCATCACAGAGTTTGTTATGAAATCGAAGAAATCAAGAAATTGCATTCCAAGAATCTTAAAATTCGCAAGAGGTCCATACCCAAGGCAGGAAAGCGTTCCAAGCAGTAACATAACCATTCCCATGAACACAGTTGATTTTTTACGGCTCCAGTGTAGTTCATCTTCGAACGTCGAAACAGCACTTTCTGTCAGTGCGATCGAACTTGTCACAGCTGCAAACAGTACTAATAAGAAAAATACAACACCGATCGCAGTTCCAAATCCCATGTTTGCAAAAACTTTCGGGATTGTGATAAACATTAAGGCAGGTCCAGACTTTAATGTTTCGGCATTACCGCCAGAGAAAGCAAAAACAGCAGGAATGATCATAAGTCCAGCCATGATCGCGATCGCAGTATCAAAAATCTCAACATTCTCTGTAGATTTTTCAATGGAAGTATCTTTCTTCATATAAGAACCAAATGTGATCAATATTCCCATTGCAATGGATAAAGAATAAAACATCTGTCCCATTGCAGATACAACGGTCATCCATGAAAAATGATCAAAGTTTGGCACAAGAAAGTATTTTACCCCTTCAATAGCACCTGGTCTGGTTACAGAATACACAGCGATGATCAGTGATAAAACGATCAGGATCGGCATCATAAATTTTGATACACGCTCAATTCCATTTCGTACACCGGCGTAAATGATACCAAGTGTAAATAATGTAAAAATGATAAAACAGATTTCTGTAGACCACCCATTGGAAATAAATGTCGTAAAATAAGCATCGCCAGCTAAAGTTTTACTATGTCCGGCAAAATATTCAATTAAGTATTTGATCACCCATCCACCGATCACAGAATAATAAGGAACGATGAGGATCGGAATGATTGCATTGATCCAACCACCAATAGATATAAAACGTGAGTTTCCAAAGCTTTCAAATGCTCCAACAGGGCTTTTTCTTGTCATGCGTCCAAGAGAAGTCTCCGCCATGATCAAGGTGTAACCGAAGGTCAGTGCAAGTATGATATAAACAAGTAAAAAGATTCCACCGCCATATTTAGCAGCGAGATATGGAAATCTCCAGATGTTTCCAAGCCCTACGGAAGCACCAGCAGCTGATAATACAAAGCCAAGCTTTCCAGAGAAAGTGCTTCTTTTGTGTTTCTTCATTATAAATTGTCTCCTTTAACTAATGTTTCCATACGCATTGAGCATATCTGAATCAGTTTAACACAGTAGCAGGAAAAAAGCAAAGAAACTGATAAAAATATTGTATGGAAAATATTACATATGTATGCCATAGAAAGACAAGTGTTTTTGTATAGTGTGCTGAAAGTGACTGATTATTAAAAAAAATACTTGCAAATATCAGAATCATCATATAAAGTAAATATTGCGGATAAGAAAAATAAACATAGGCATTTCTTTCTGATGAACAAAAAGAAATGAACTCTGGAGAGTCTCATAAGTGAGCGCCGAAGGTGTACAGTTTCTATTAGGAAACTAATCTCTCAGGCAAAAGGACAGAGCTTTATAAGCAATGTATTCGATACTCTTTAGAGCTGATTTAATCAGCTCTTTTTTGTATACTCAGATATGCAAAAATCAAGCTGTTCAAGGTTACATTCGCAAAGATCTATTTTTGGAGGAATGAAAAATGTTAAACACGCTAAACGATGTACTAAACAACGTCGACAATTTTATCTGGGGGATGCCCCTCATCATCTTGATCCTTTTTACAGGAATCTTATTGACAGTCAGGCTTCGAGGACTACAGATCAGACATCTTGGAAAGGCACTACATTATGTATTTCATAATGAAGATGATGGAGAAGGAGAAGTTACAAGTTTTGGTGCATTATGTACGGCACTTTCAGCAACGATCGGAACTGGTAATATCGTAGGATGTGCGACAGCAATCGTTGCAGGTGGACCAGGAGCATTATTCTGGATGTGGCTTGCAGCCTTTTTTGGAATGGCAACAAAATATGCTGAAGGAATGTTAGCGGTTAAGTATAGAGTGATCGCAGAAGATGGTCACGCACTTGGCGGACCATTCTATTACATTGAAAAAGGAATGGGTAAGAATTTTAAATGGCTTGCAAAATTATTCTGTGTATTTGGAACAATGGTAGGTTTGTTTGGAATCGGAACATTTACACAGGTAAATGGAATCACATCAGCAGTTAATAACTTTTTTGACCCATCCAATGTACATACGATCAGCTTATTTGGAATGAATTATTCTATTAGCGTTGTTGTAGCGGGAATTATCGTAACAATCTGTGCAGGACTTGTTATCATTGGAGGAATAAAGAGAATCTCTAAGGTATCAGAGGTTATCGTGCCATTTATGGCAGTGACATATATTGGTGTCTGTCTGATCATTGTATTCACACATTTACCACAGGTACCAGCAGCATTTGCTGAGATCGTACAGTCAGCATTTGGACTAAAAGCAGTTGCAGGTGGAGCAATCGGAGCTATGACAGTTGCAATGCAGAAAGGTATTGCAAGAGGAATCTTCTCTAACGAAGCAGGACTTGGATCAGCACCGATCGCAGCGGCAGCAGCTCAGACAAATGAACCAGTACGTCAGGGACTTGTATCTATGACAGGAACATTTATTGATACGATCATCGTATGTACAATGACCGGACTTGCAATCGTTATGACAGGTGCATGGGATATGGGACTTGAAGGAGTTGCAGTCACAACAAAGGCATTTGCATTAGGACTTCCATTCCCTGCAAAAGCATCAGCATTTGTATTAATGATGTGTCTTGTATTCTTTGCATTTACAACAATTCTTGGATGGGCATATTATAGTGAAAGATGTCTGGAATACCTGGTAAATGGAAAGAAATTCGTTATCACAGCGTTCAAATGGTTTTATATTTTAGCAGTATTTATTGGACCATTTATGACAGTTAGTGCTGTATGGACTATTGCGGATATCTGTAATGGATTAATGGCATTCCCGAACCTTGTAGCACTGCTTGCGTTGAACGGAGATGTTGTATCTGAGACAAGAGGATATCTTGAAAGAGTTGGTATTGTGAAAACAACAGTAGGAGAAGCATAAAGAAAATATTGCTTTACTTTAACACTCTGATATAGTATAGTGGAACTATAAGATCAGAAAGGGAGTAAATGCTAATGAGCAAGAAAATCAAGACAGAAGCGGCAAAAAGATTATTTCAGGCAGTACTGACATTAGAGACAGAAGAAGAATGTTTTACATTTTTTGAAGATCTTTGTACAGTAAATGAATTAGAATCGTTAGCTCAGAGATTTGAGGTGGCTTCGATGTTATATGATAAGCATACATACTTAGAAGTTGCAGATAAGACAGGTGCTTCCACGGCAACCATCAGCCGAGTGAATCGTTCATTGAATTATGGAAGTGATGGCTATGATATGGTATTTAAACGAATGAAGAAATAGGCAGATGCCTATTTCTTCTTTTTCTTTTCTGCTTTATTGTTTGACTCTGGTTGATAGAGTTCATCGATCATTTTCTCAATCACCTGTTTCCTTAGATAGATATCATATCCAAGAAGTGTAATAAAAGCAAATTGCTGCAGCTGTTCTTTCTTCTTCGACTCCTTTAATTCAGCAAAAGTAGCCTCAGATTTATGAAATACATCTGCGATCGAATCTCGGATCGCCGTATTATGATCATGCTCCAGCTTGAAAATCTCATTATAAATCGTATAAAAAGAATTCTTTGAGTCCTGATCATCAAAATGTTCATTTAAAGGATCTAACAGATTCTTAATATCTGAAATTGATAAAAAATTCTTCAGATAATAAATATAAATTAAAAGAATCATGTGATTCCTGGAATATTTCTTCTTATTAGAAGGTGGAAGAAGATGGTTTTTGGTATAGTTGTTGATCATGGTTTTTGTAAATATCTTATCTTCTTCGAAACGCTTCGTATTCTTTAGCTGTTCTTCTAAAAAAGTAGTGACCTGATCCATATACAATTCGATGTTTGGAAGGTCTTCTGGAAGCACATAATCGAGTTTCATCCATTCTTCGAGTTGTTTTTCAAATTCCATAATGATTTCTCCTTATCTTATGACTATATTATACGGTTATTCAAACCATATGACAAGAGAAAAAACATCAGGTGCAACGGACTGGACTCGCTTCGCTTGATAAGGTATAATAGCAGTTAAGCTTTGAGAAAGGAATTTATCTATGGGAATTTATGATACATTAAATGAACAGCAGCAGGAAGCCGTTTTTTGTACGGAGGGGCCGCTTTTGCTTCTTGCTGGTGCAGGGTCTGGAAAGACTCGTGTGTTGACGCACAGGATTGCTTATCTGATGGATCAGGGTGTGAATCCTTATCATATTATGGCGATCACATTTACAAATAAAGCAGCGAAGGAAATGAGAGAGAGGGTCGATGATCTGGTCGGATTTGGAGCAGAGCATATCTGGGTCAGTACTTTCCATTCAACTTGTGTGAGAATCTTAAGAAGGCATATTGATAAGCTTGGTTATGGAAACAGTTTCACGATCTATGATGCAGATGATCAGAAATCCCTGATCAAACAGATCTGCAAGCAGTATAAGATTGATACAAAGATGATGCCAGAGAGAAGGATCATCAATGAGATTTCTTCTGCCAAAGATGAATTTATGACACCTTCCGAGTACGAAACAAGACATCAGTATGATTTTAAGAAGAAAAAGATCGCACAGATCTATAAAGAATATCAGAAGCAGTTAAAGGCAAATAATGCACTGGATTTTGATGATCTGATCTTTAAGACCGTGGAATTATTTCAGTTCCATCCAGAAGTGCTTGATTATTATCAGGAGAGATTTCGTTATATCATGGTTGACGAGTATCAGGATACAAATACGATTCAGTTCCAGTTAGTCAGTATGCTTGCAAGAAAATATCAGAATCTCTGCGTTGTAGGTGACGATGACCAGTCTATTTACAAATTCAGAGGTGCGAATGTAAAGAACATCTTAAACTTTGAAAATGTATTTCCAGAAGCAGTTACGATCAAACTTGAGCAGAATTATCGCTCCACGAAGAATATCTTAAATGCAGCGAATGAGGTGATCAAACACAATAAGGGAAGAAAAACGAAGAAACTTTGGACTGAGAACGAAGAAGGGGATCTGATCGAATTCCATCAGTATGGAACAGAATATGAAGAAGCAAGAAAGATCATTCATGAGATTGAAGATCTATCCAAAGAAGGTTATGATTATAAAAATATGGCGATCCTTTATCGTACTAATGCGCAGTCTCGTGTATTTGAAGAAAGTTTTATGATCAAAAATATTCCATACCGTATTGTGGGAGGCACAAACTTCTATCAGAGAAAAGAAGTGAAAGATATTTTGAGTTACTTAAAAGTTGTTGATAATGGGCTGGATGATCTGGCAGTGCGAAGGATCATCAATGTTCCAAGACGAGGGATCGGTGCAGCAACAATCGAGAAGATCAATGTGTATGCAGTTGAGCATAATATTAGTTTTTTAGATGCATGCTTTTCTGCGGATAGCATTGATACATTGGGAAATGCAAAGAAAAAGATCAATGGATTTGCTGATCTGATCCGTGAATTCAGACGCAAGATGCAGGAAGGGTCGCTGGAAGAATTATTTAAGTATATTACAGATGAAACAGGATATATTGCGAATCTGAAAGCTGAAGAAACGGAAGAAGCTGAAGGAAGAATTGAAAATATCAATGAGCTTTTAAATAAAGTTGTAACATATGAACAGGAAGCAGAAGAAGCGAGTCTGTCAGAATTATTAGAAGAGATCGCATTGGTTGCAGATATTGATAATCTAGAAGATTCAGATAACAGGGTTGTATTAATGACACTGCATAGTGCAAAAGGTCTGGAATTTCCATACGTATTTATTTGTGGTATGGAAGATGGAATCTTCCCAAGTTATATGACGGTGATGTCTGAAGATGATGACGATATGGAAGAAGAAAGACGTCTTTGCTATGTAGGAATCACAAGAGCAAAGAAAAAGCTTTATTTAAGTGCGGCAAAACGAAGAATGATGCAAGGAAGAACTCAGTTTAATAAAGTTTCACGGTTTATCGATGAGATTCCGGAACAGCTATTACAGTTAGACACAGGGGTCAACTTCAAAGAAAAACGTCCAGATAAAGCATTGTTTTCATCAAATCGCAGTAATCGATTTAGAAAACCATATCAAGCAAAATCATTTACTTCAACGAAAATGGATACTTTACCATATGATGTTGGAGATATGGTGAAACATATAAAATTTGGAAAAGGAAAAGTGCTTGAAATTGTCTCTGGAGGCCGTGATTACGAGGTAACAGTAGACTTTGAGAAAGCAGGAGTGAAAAAAATGTTCGCATCCTTTGCAAAACTAAAAAAAGTCGAATAAAATGAACGAAAAAGTTAGTAAAATATAGTTAGAAGTGATATAATAAAGAAAACGCATAAGAAAGGAATGAGCGGCATGGAAAAATTAAGTGATCTTTTAGAAATGGCAAAAGTTTCAGACATCATTGCAACAAAAAAAGAAAAAGAAGATAACAAAATCGTTTGGGCGTTAGCGATCATCGGAGCGATCGCAGCAGTTGCAGGAATCGCATTTGCGGTATATAAATATCTGACACCAGATTATATGGATGATTTTGATGAAGACTTTGATGATGATTTTGACGATGATTTCTTCGATGAAGAAGATGATACGGATGTGAAAGAAGAAGACATCGAGGAAGTAGAATAAGAAAGCTTCATATAGGAAACTGAAACGAAGAAAGAACACCTGTTTTTGGTGTTCTTTTTTTGATACAATTAGCGGCTTTTTCCTATGATTTTTTTAGTAAGTCTAAGAAAAATAAAAAAGGATAATAAAAAAAATAAGATCAAAAACCGCATAAACAGGGGATTTGCGACAAAGTGTTCAAGAAAAATAAAAAAAGTTGAAAAAAGTTGTTGACATTTAAAGGACGATTCTATATAATAAATCTTGCTGTTGATGAAATAGAGAAACAGCAAAGCACTTACGGGGTGTGGCTCAGCTTGGCTAGAGCGCTTGATTTGGGATCAAGAGGTCGCAGGTTCGAATCCTGTCACCCCGACTGTAAGCGGGTGTAGTTCAATGGTAGAACTCCAGCCTTCCAAGCTGATCACGTGGGTTCGATTCCCATCACCCGCTTTCATGAGTCTGTAGCTCAGTTGGATAGAGCAACGGCCTTCTAAGCCGTGGGTCGGGGGTTCGAATCCCTTCAGGCTCGTTTTTTATATATGGTGGGTATAGCGCAGCTGGTTAGCGCGCCAGATTGTGGCTCTGGAGGCCGTGGGTTCGAATCCCATTACCCACCCTATTATTTTGCCTAATAGATATGTGGTGAAGTAATTTAATTATATAAGGGTGTGTAGCTCAGGTGGTAGAGCACTTGACTTTTAATCAAGTTGTCCGGGGTTCGAATCCCCGCACGCTCACTATGCGGATGTGGCGGAATTGGCAGACGCGCTAGATTTAGGTTCTAGTGTCTACGACGTGCAGGTTCAACTCCTGTCATCCGCAGTTCTTTTAAGGATTGACAAGCATAACAAGATATGATAGAATATTCTTGTTATGAGTTACAAAATCATATAACACTTACGGGGTGTGGCTCAGCTTGGCTAGAGCGCTTGATTTGGGATCAAGAGGTCGCAGGTTCGAATCCTGTCACCCCGACTATAAGCGGGTGTAGTTCAATGGTAGAACTCCAGCCTTCCAAGCTGATCACGTGGGTTCGATTCCCATCACCCGCTTTTTAATTTTATAGGTAACCTATAAGATTTGAGTCTGTAGCTCAGTTGGATAGAGCAACGGCCTTCTAAGCCGTGGGTCGGGGGTTCGAATCCCTTCAGGCTCGTTTTTCTATATCTGTATATATTATATAGAAGTAACACATATGGTGGGTATAGCGCAGCTGGTTAGCGCGCCAGATTGTGGCTCTGGAGGCCGTGGGTTCGAATCCCATTACCCACCCTGATCATTAAATTTTAATGATGATGGGCTATCGCCAAGTGGTAAGGCACAGCACTTTGACTGCTGCATTCGCTGGTTCGAGTCCAGCTAGCCCAGTTCTTGATAATTATATAAGGGTGTGTAGCTCAGGTGGTAGAGCACTTGACTTTTAATCAAGTTGTCCGGGGTTCGAATCCCCGCACGCTCATTGTTGTAAGAGATATGATTTTAGAGAGATCTAGGATCATGTCTCTTTTTTGATGTATGGAAATATGCTATCATTAAATTAACAAAGCAAAGAAGAAATATTATGTATGCATTCGTACCTATAAGAAAGTTGGATTCAAAAATGTCTATTCAAAATGGCTGAATGTAAAATCGGCAAAAACAAAGTAAGAACCAGTACTAAAAACACAAAAATGGCTGTATCTGCGGGAATTAAGTAGACACAGCTATTTTTGTATAAAAATACTTGACAGGAATACCAATACTTGATATACTATTCAAGCAGTCGACAAGAAAACAAATGCTTGTTGTTTTGCAATATGCGGATGTGGCGGAATTGGCAGACGCGCTAGATTTAGGTTCTAGTGTCTACGACGTGCATTCGAAAAAGTACGTATTCATGCGGTTTAGAGAGTTTTTATCTCTGAATCGCTTTTTTTATTTTCGCTAGATTTTTCGTTTAATCTTGACGTGGTCAAGTGCTATGAAAGGCGGTAAATCATGCAAAGAATAAAAATGTCAAATCCAACAAATCTAACTCTTAATCAAGCATTTGAAATGTATTTAAAAAAATGCAAAGTCAGAAACTTATCAGACAAAACAATCTTATCTTACAAGCAAATCAATAAAAGATTTTTTGATTTTTGTGATCCAAGAAAACGAGTGCATACAATTACAGAGGACACAATTGACGACTATATCTTATGGCTTCGTGACGAAGTACAAATCAAAGATGTTACAATCAACACTTATCTCAGAACTCTCAGAGCGTTTTTATACTACTGCATGGATTGCGGTTACATGGAGTCCTTTAAAATCCAGTTATGCAAAATCGAAAAACCAATCAAGCAAACTTACTCAGATGATGAATTAGAACGACTATTAGAAAAACCAAATCTGCGCAAATGCACGTTTGCCGAGTACAAAACATGGGTATTTGAAAACTATCTACTTGCAACAGCCAACCGTATCCGTACAGCATTAAACGTAAGAATCTGTGACGTTGACTTTTCAAGCGGTTTTATTGTGCTACGCAAGACCAAGAACCGTAAACAACAGGTAATCCCATTATCTGAATCCTTATCTGCAATCTTGCAGGAATACTTGGAAATTCGTGGCGGAGAACCAGAAGATTACCTCTTCTGTAATGATTATGGTAAACAGTCAGCCGTGAGAACATATCAACAGTTAGTCCATAACTACAATTTAAAACACAACGTGAACAAAACATCATGCCATCTATTTAGACACACTTTTGCTAAACATTGGATCATCAACGGTGGCGATATATTCCGACTACAAAAGATTATGGGACATTCAACCCTAGACATGACAAAAGAATATGTTACATTATTTGGAAATGATTTACAGATTGACTTTGAAAGATTCAATCCATTAGATACTATAAAGAACCATGAACATGAAGGCACTCACATCTCTATGAAGAAAGGACGGTGAATCGATTGGACACATTAAAAAGAAGTTTTGCAAGAACACTACAAAGAGAAGGAAAAACTATGACAGCCGTGACACAGGCGCAGGATTTTATGGTTGTCTTTCGCAAGAATAACGATGGCTTAGAGGATAGAGATACTTCCATTATTTACTATGCTAAAAACGCTCCTGTGGAGATAGGAACGCTTTTACAGTATAAAGGCAACTACTACATCGTCTTAAATAAAGAAACTGCCGAAAACGACATATACTATAAATCAGCCATACGACAGACAGACGGTATCTTAAATCTTAATACTGGAACCGTCACTGGACTTAGGGTTATTTGCATGAAAACGACCTCAATTTCGTCTGCAAGTGATGGGACGATGATTTTACTGTCTGGTGACTTAGAATTGATTTTAGAGGATAATAGCGACTCTAAACGCTTAACAATAGGCGGTACGTTTAATGAGTACGGTGGCACGTACAAGATTAAGAACATCATGTCCAAGAATGGCATCTGCCACTTATACTGCGAACGCACAGCCGATGAACAGCCAACGGTCAACTATCGACTTGTGTTAAGTGACTATAATAAGGCATACCAGATTGGTTCCAGTACCGATTCGGGACTAGTTGTTACCAAACTGGAAACAACTGGTTACATGAATGATCAAATAGTACCGAATCCTACAATTGAATGGAAATCATCTAATAATGACGTGGCGACAATCGCACATGACGGCACAGTAACCTTTGTTAAGGCAGGAACGGTCAAATTTACTGCTAGATGGGTAGAACACGATGTTGAGGTTACAACCGATGATATTACAGTGACTGAGAGTGAGCCAGAGGTCAATCCTTGGACTCTATCCATCACGAGTAGGTATAGCAAAATGTATACTAATAAAGACATGGTATTTACTTTTGTGACGAAGAATGATGGTGTAAAAGAACATCTGGATGGTCTACAGTATGAGATAATTAGTGATTATTCATTTACATTTGTAACAGAGATATTTGACACGACAACCAATACGTTAACTTTAAAAACAACAGACACAGGTGCGATTGGAAAGAAATTCACACTTCGAGTGTATCACACTGCCAAGAAACTAGAAGCAACTAAGGACGTTACTGTGGAGTCCTTGATTTAAGTGTCCTCGTTTTGAGGACGGTTGCAATGACCCTTTTTAGGGTTGTTGTAAATCCAACCTATGCAGATTTGCAATGGTTCAGATTTTTAGTAAAAAAACGCCAAAAATCTTCCCCTTTTTATTTTTCGGCACCGTAAAAACCCAGTGTTTATGCGGTGTCTGTGGTTTGTGCTTCGTGGACATATAGGAAGAACATGAAATAGTAAAAAATCGGTCAAAATTATCCCCTTTTTATTTTAAAAGAGCATTTAAAGTCAGTAGTTACAATGGATTTAGACGACAGTGTTCTCTCTGGTATAGGAGAGAAAGCAGATCCCCCAAATGGTAATGTGCTAGTCCCATAATCAATTTTAGTAAAAAAACGGCAAAAAAGTTCCCCCTTTTATTTTTAAAGGGGTTATAAATGTAGGAAATATAAGGGGTTTTAAAGACACCAATCTTGCGGTAATAGGGGGACATGGATATTTGGAAAAAATCGGTCAAAAAATTTCCCACTTTTATTTTTAAAGGTGCGTTAAAGCCAGTATTTATAAGGTGTTTTCCAAATGTAAATCTTGTTGTAATAGGGAGACATGGATATTTAGACAAAAACGCCCAAAAAATTCCTTGGTTTTATTTTTCGAGGTACGTTAAAGTCAGTATTTACAAGGACTTTTTCAGACACCAATCTTGTTGTAATAGGGAGACATATGGATGGAAAGATAAAAGTGGTAAAAATCAGCCCAAAATCTTACCCTTTTAAAAAAATATGTGCTTTAAATGCAGTATTTATAACGGCTTTAGCGGTTGCGCTAAGTACCAGTATAGGAGAGACATGATAGCAGAACAATAAAATAGTAAAAATCAATCCAAAATTATCCCCTTGCCTTAAAAATACGGTTACCAAATCCAGATTTTAAGCCATATTTTGACGATCAGTTAAGTGGAACTATAGGAGAGATGGTAGTAGAATAGTAAAAAAGAGTCAAAAAACTTCTCCCTTGCCTCAAAAATAAAATAACAAAGTCCTTATTTTACAAGGGTTTTTAAAGATTTGTTAAGTACAACAATAGGGAGAACATGAATTTTAGTAAAAAAACGTCAAAAAACTTCTCAGTTACCTCTCAGAAACTATCAAAAAACTCAGTAAAATAGCCAATTACAGACGATGTGCTAAGTGTCGGTATAGGAAGAACGATGTAACGCTATCAGACAAAAATAATTGTACCGTATTTGTGGTACATTTATTACTTAAAAATTACAATGTACCGTATTTGCGGTACAAAAAAAGTCACTATATGGAGAATGGGGTATCTCTTAAAAGACGCCAAAATACAAAATGTTAGCATTTGATATTGGTCAAAAATGTACCGTATATGCGGAACAAAATTTTTGCCAATTTTAAAATGTTCCGTATATACGGAACACGAAATGTGTCTATAAGGGGGGCACATATATTTTGAGAATCGAGAAAATTGAACTTTTGATATTGGTCAAAAAACAACCGTTTTTTTCGGTTAAATATTTTTTTAAAAATGACAAACAGCCGAAAAAAACGGTTGGTGAAATGTGTGTATATGGAGAAGCATATATTTTGAAAATCAAAGAATGTTAGCATTTGATATTGGGTTAAAATGTTCTGGATATCCAGTACGAAATTTTTGTTAATTTTCAAATGTACTGGATATCCAGAACACGAAATGTGCGTATATGGAGAAGCATATATTAGACATGTAACGCTATCAAATTGCCAACGTGGACAAGTCAAAATTTGGCTAAAACACTAGGTTTTTAGCGACTTTGAAAAAATGGAAATTATTTACAAGTCCCGTATTTACGGCACAAAATGAAATTTGAAATGTGTCTATATGGAGAAGCATATCCCCAACATAAAAATGTTCGTTATTTAATTCAAATGTATATAGAGACGTAGCAGGGGGTGTCACAACAGATACTCCCTATGTTATGTCCAAAGGTGGCAAAATGCCATATTAGAAATCCTAAGGTCGTAATCTGCGACTTTAGAAACAATTATATAATAAGGAAGAAAGAGATCTATCGCAATTGATAGGTCTTTTTTTGATACAACAAATTAACAACATCATTACAGGGGCGACAGATAGAACTGCTATTGCAGGGCGTTTTGTATGCAACTGGAAAGGACGTGAAGCATGGAACTAGAAAATTTAAACTTATCTGATGAACAGTTAGCAGGAGTACAGCAGATTCTTCAATCTGAGGGCGATAAGATTCGTACAAAGTACAGCAACGAACTCAGAACTGTAAAGGAAGAATTGAAACAATACAAACCTGCGAAAAAATCAGATAGCGAAATTCAATTTGAAAACCGCATGAAAGAGTTAGAAGTCAGAGAACAGAAACTACTGGCAAAGGAACGCCAAGCAGAGTTATCTACTAAACTTAATGAACTTGGACTGCCAACAGAGTTAGGACAGTATCTCAATCTTGGCGAAGATGTGGACGCAGGATTAGAAGCCGTAAGTGTGGCAATCAATGGTTATCTGTTAAACAACGGTAATAAACCCACCAATCATGGTAAACAGCAAGCAGTTACCAAAGCCGACTTTAAGAAAATGTCCTACGGTGAAAAAGCGCAGTTGTTTCAAGACAATCCTGAACTGTATAAGGCGTTAGCCAGATAATTCCACACATCTGGGGAAACGACGGAACTTTTGCGCTCGTTAGCCGAGAGAACTTTTGCGCTCGGCTAATATACGGTTTTCGGAAAGGACAAAGGAGTGAATTACAATGCACTACAAACTGCGATAAGTCAACTAGGATTCCCTATCGTCATGGTAATTGCCATGGCTTTTTTTATATGGAAATTGTGGGAAAAATCGCAGACACAAAACGAAAACAGAGAAGAAAAATTATATTCGGTCATCTCAAAAGCACAGGAACAGAACGAAAAATTATCTGCCACAAATGCAGAATTCGTTCAAGTGCTTACATCTTATAAGGATGACCTTGATGACATCAGAGAAGATGTCTCAGAAATTAAAACACAAATTAACAAATAATATAGGAGGAAAACACAATGGCAAATATTGTAAACAATTCTACAAATGCAGTTAATAAAAACATGATTATTCCAGACGTTTATGCGGAATTAGTCAGAGAAAAAATCGAAGGAAAAGTAGTTATCTCCCAGTGTGCAAAGGTTGTTAAATCTTTAGTTGGAAAACCTGGGGAAACAGTTAGCATGCCTAAATGGGCTTATATCGGTGATGCAAAAGACATTACAGTTGGAACTGCAATGGATAAGACAGCGTTAAAGCAGACAAGCACACAGGCAACTATTAAGATGGTAGCCGCTCCTGCTGTATCCGTAAATGATTACGACGACGCAGTTGAGTTCGGTAACGCTTTAGATGAAGCCGCCAAACAGCAGGCAATCTCACTTGCCAGAAAACTGGATACAGATTGCATTAATGTTGCGCTGACAACACCTTTAAAAAGTCAACTTGCTACAAAACATCAGATCACGTTCGATGAGATGAACGCTATCTTAGGTCTTTATGGAGATGATGCTAACGCAGAAGATTTTGCAGGAATTTATATCCATAGCGCTTTTGTTCCATCTTTCCTTAAAATGGATGGATTTGTTGACAAGACAAAGACATTTACTACAGATGGCACAGGTGTGATGCAGAATAACTTATTAGGTTATTTCAGAGGTATCCCTGTACTTGTAACTGACAGATTATACGACACAGCGAAACATGAGGGTTATATTCTTACAATTAAAAAGGAATCTATTGGTTTAATTCCAAAAGAGAATCCTTTTGTCGAACCTGCGAGAGATGCAAGCACAAGAACAACTACTGTATACTGCTCTGAATACTATGCAGTTGCACTGATTGATGACAGTGGAGTTGTTGTGGCAGGATCAACTGTCACTCCAACAGTAAGTGAATAAATGAAAGGAGCAAAGAGATGCTTGGCGGAGATAGATTAAAGTTTTTAAGGATTTACCACAATTTAACACAAAAATATATGGCTGAGTGTCTCGGGTGCTCGACCAGATGGATTAAAGGCATCGAAAGATGCGAAGTGATTCCAACCGAGAAGATGTACAATGATTGGTTAAACTGCTGTTATGGCTTATTGAAGCCACGAGAGGAAAAGAAAACAAGCAAAAAAGCCCGCGTCAAAAATAACTCGGTCGACAAATAACTGCTGTGCCCTGTCTTAGGGCATAGGGTAATTATATTTTAGTTTCAATAATGATTTTAATTTTAGTTGGAGAAACTCAGTAACAGAAGTACGCAAATTAAGCAGAAGGGAAGGTGAATAAGATGGATTTATTCTTATTCGCTTTCTTTGTCATTGATTATCAATTGGAAGGACAAGGTGCTAGTTCATCTTGTTCACCAATTGGTGATTTTTATGACACAGAAAGCAACAAATAATGTACCTACTTGGTACAAAGACACAGAAAATAAATATCATACGATATTAACGGACGACATTGACTCATTATTGTCTTGCGCAATCTTAAAGCAAGTAATGGGATGGAATGTCGAAGAAATATTTTTATTAAAGAAGAAAGTCAAAGGACATGAGGGTCAAGACCTCAAAGGAAAAACAAAGAACGCCACACAGTCAGAAGGAATTGGCGTTGATCTGGCATTGCACAAAGGCAAATGTTTCGATAATCACATCACAAGATTTTCAAATATTGATTATAAAAACGAAGAATCTATCAATCCAAATCTCATGGAGAATATCACACGACAAAATTACACAGAGAAATATGCGGGGTCAACAGTATTACTACTTTGGTCATTATATGATTTACAAAAAGAAGGTTTAACTGATGAAGCAATGATGATGTTGCTCGCAATCGACAGCGCATTTTTGGGATATTACAGTTCAAGATATCAGAAGCATGTGAAACATTATCTGGTAGATATATTGGACTTGCCAGAATTTTATCATTGTATTGAAAGACATAGCATTGAAGAGTTTCAAAACATAAAAGATAAGTATAAATTAAAAGAGAAGATTACACTGAAAAAGGGTCATGTAATCACAAAGATTGATATAGATGCAATCAACGATACTCTTTTATGGGATACAGATACAAATCTTCACATTGAATTGCCACAGGATAAGTTTTATCCAGATAAATATTTTATTGACGTTGTGAAAGATATTTATGGAAAAAGAGTGAAGAGATATGATGAGATAATCCCACAAGAGCCATATTGCTATGCGCTTACTAAGACAAATCTACTAAACTATTCAATCGAGGTGAAGGAATAATGGAATATACAAGTGATGACAGAATTGTAATACATAATGGTGATCTAACAAACGAATTATTGCGCAGAGGTCATCATATTGTGCAAGTGCAACCAGATAGAAAAAACAAAATCAAAACAATATTCCTCTTCAATGGTACAGAAGAATTAAAAGAGGACTTGCTTAATATAGCAAGAGAGGAAAGAATAGCATTGAAAAAAGAATTATTCGCATAACTAAAATTTTGACCACGAAGATTGTTCGTAGACCAAAATTTAGGTATGAACAATCTTCCTACCAAAATTTTAGGTGCTAATAATGTTAGCACTCAAAATCTTAACCGCCAATAATGTTGGCGGGTCAAATTTAGGTCAGTAGTCCTCAGTTTAGCGGACTAAAGTTTTAAGTGCCAACAATCTTGGTACTCAGAATTTAGGTCATACAATTTAACGGACTAAAGTATTACCTACCAACAATAGTGGTAGCAAAAATTTAAGTCAAGAAACTACTAATTAATATTCAGTAATCGACAGTTTGTCAACTACTAAACTAAACAAATACAAAACAAGGAGAACAAACACATGAACAAAACAAAAACAGATAATAAAATTATATTCAATCAAGCACTCGCAGGATATTTAATGATGCAGGGGTTCATCTTAAAGAAGATGGAACGTAATGAAAAATGTCCAGACAAGAATGTATTTATATTTAGACAATCTGAGAATCTGGAAAAGACAATCAAAGAATACTTATCTAAATAATCAAACAAGGAGATCAAACAAATATGGCAACAAACGTAAAAAAAGTAAGCAAAAATACAAGAGTAAGCGATTTAATTACAGTTGAAGATATTCAGAAATGGGAACCAGATGTACCTGTCATTATTGAAGCGGGTACTGGCGTTGGCAAGTCCTACTTTATTAAAAATACCTTATACGATATTGCAAAGGAAGAGGGGCAAAAGATTCTCTTCCTTATACATAGACGTAAATGCGTTGATCAGTTCATCATGGAGATTGAAGCGGACGGCAAAGATGATGTGATTGATATAGTGACATATCAGAAGTTTTCCATGCACAAGTCAAGATACAATGACTTCGGAGAGGAGGACTTCTTTAACCCATACGACTACGGTTACATTGTATCAGATGAGTACCACTACTTCACCGAAGATGCGTCCTTCAATGACACGACGGACGTGGCTTATGACATGATCATGGAATGTCCTACTGCGGTCAAAATATTTATGTCTGCCACTGGCGAGAATATCGAATCCTACATGAGAGATTATTTGGCGGATAACGCCCAGAAATTAGGCATCAGAGAAGGCATAAAGCCACTGAAATACAAAATACCTACCAATTGGTCATTCATTAACCAACTCTACTTCTTCTATCGTGAGGATGCATTTAAACGCAAGGCAGAAGAGGTAATTTGCAAAGGCACAAAGGCAATCTTCTTTATTGAATCTGCCAAGAAGGCATACGAATTATACAAGCAATTTGAGGATAATGCCATCTTCTGCTGTAGTGATAGCAACAAAGATTATGCCAAGTATATGAACAAGGATAAATTGAGTCAGATGCTTGAGAACGAGAGATTCGAGGAAAACCTACTCATCACTACTGCTTGCCTAGATGCAGGCGTAAATATTAAAGATAAAGACGTAAAAGAGGTCATGATTGACATTCGTGATTTTGGTTCGCTGATCCAGTGCATGGGCAGACGACGTATCGGCAGAAGGAAAGACAATGGCGCATACTCAGAGAAGATTGATGTTTACATTCGTGCGAGAACCAATGAACAATTAGGCGGTATGATCACACAAATTAAGAAAAATATTGCGCCTGCACAATTCCTCGATTTTAACGGAGAAGATGAATTTTACAAAGAGTATCCAAGATTTAACGCTAATGTAGATAAGAGTGGAATTATCTATACTGATAAAAAGGATAATTGCTTGAAGGTCAATGAATTGATGCTTAAGAAAAAAGAAAGCGATATCGAATTATACAATAAGATGATAAATCTCAGCGATTATGGATACTGCTCATATCTTGCTGATAAGTTCGAGAGGACGCATAAATATGACAGATTTGGCAACATAATCAAATGGAAGTATGAGATTTACGAACCAGAGTACATTAATATCATCTTTACTTTGGATAGATATGCGAATGATAAAACAGAATTTTGCGATAAGTCACAGAAAGATAAACTCGTGCAGGAACTTAGTTTACGCAAGAATGGAAGAGTCGTTAAAACAGCAAAGACAATCAATGAGAAATTAGAAACGATGGGAATTCCTTTTAAGATAGAGGAAACTAAGACAAACCGTAGAGTTAACGGTGAAAAGAAAGCAAAGCAAATGAGAGTATGGAAGATTATTCCTACAAAATAATCGTCGTTTTCCCCTTATAAATACTGGACTTTTTGCCATTTTAGGTACGTTTTTGGTGTAACCCTTCTATATAGGGTGTCACCAATTTCGTACCTATTTTGCATCAAAACCCTTATAAATACTGAAGAAAACGACGATTTTAAAAATTTTAAAAAGAAAAAGTAATCTTCCCCAATAGGAAATTGCGCTTGTCGCAATTGACAGAGAGCGAAAATAAGCGAAGCGTTTTTTGCGTGTTTATTATGGTAATAGGCACCCATACTGACATATATTTTGTGTTGGTCGAAATGACCACCCGTAGGTGTGGGCGTTTGACCTACAACAAAATGTGTGTCGGATGGTGCCAGATAAGTTGTTGAGTGTAAAGGTTTCCTCATCCTCTTGGGGACAAGCCCCAAACCCCTAGATGTCCAACATTAGATTCGCTACGCTCACTTAAATGTTGAACTTCGATCGCACAACAAGTTGCGCAATCGGATATTATTGGACTTTTAAAATCAAACAGGAAAGGAGAAACAAATGGCAAAAAGTAAAGATAAAACATTGCTTCAAAAAATGCAGGAAATCTGCCCTTATCACATCGCAAAATATGTGCAGTGGTATCTGTCAGACCAGAAAAAAAGATGCAAATGGGACGAACTGTGTCAGTGTGATATGCAGTTTAAAAGCAAAGACGGAACAAATAAAACAGAGGAATTTTGTGAGAATAACTGGCTCATTAGAGATGATGCTCAAAAAGCAATCAAAATATATATGAAGAACATGAGAACCTTGAATACAATGCAGATTTACCAGAAGATGATGAACAAGGCACTGAATGGAGATGTCAATGCAGCAAAGTATGTTGAAAACTTCCACAACAGTGACTTCTTTGAAGATAGCGAAGATGAGTTAGATGTATTATTATCTGGTATAAACATTCCTGCGCTTAAAGGCGGTGCGTGATGATCAGTAAGGCAAATGCACAAAAACTTGCGTGGTTATGGCAAGATGAAAACAAAGTGGCTTGGATCGAATCATTTATCAAGATTGCTGACAAAGAAGGAAAACTTGTGCCATTTATCCTAACAGATGAACAGAAAGAATTGGTACAGAATATGCAGTCAAATAACATTATCTTAAAGAGTCGTCAGTTAGGCATTTCATCTATTACCATTGCATTGTCAATTAGAGAATGTGTAGTGCATGAGAATACGACTTGTTTTTTGGTGTCTCATAATCAATCAAGTTGTAACACTATCTTTGACAAATTGAAACAACAGTATCACAGTTTACCAGATATCATTAAACCGAAGTTGATCGTAAATAACAGACAGGCGTTATGCTTTGATAACGGCAGTAAGATCACTTGCTTGACGGCAGGGAACAAAGAGATTGGACGTGGAGATACGTTGAATGGTATTGTGCATTTATCTGAATTTGCTTTTTGGAAGAACGCAGATAAACAGTTACACGCATTATCACAGGCAGTTAGTGAATCTGGAAGAATCATTATTGAATCTACGGCAAATGGATTTAACAAATTTTCAGAACTATATATTCAAGCAAAGAACGGTGACAATTCATATAAACCATTCTTTTTCAATTGGATCAATGGCAAATCCTTGTTTTCTAACCAGTATGAACAAGCGGTGGCTGAGTATGAGGCAAGAACGTCACAGAAAATTAAAGACATGGAACTTGACGAAGATGAACAGGAATTATTAAAGATGGGTGCTTCTTTGGCTCAGATTGCTTGGCGTAGAAAGAAAGTATCTACGGATGGACTTGATACATTCCAAGTAGAATATCCATCAACGGATACTGAATGTTTCTTGACCACAGGGCAACAGTTATTTGATTCTAAGAGGATCACGGCATCATTGACTACGATCGTAGAGAACAAGATCAAGCCATTAGCAAAGAAACAGGTCACAGGGTTACCTACTATATTAATGCCGTATCTTGGTAAGACGTTTCATATCTGGCAGTTGCCACGAATGGGCGAGAAATATTATATAGGTGTCGATTGCTCAGAAGGATTGGGACAGGACTACTCTACTGCTATCGTGTTAAACAGAGAAGGTCAACAAGTGGCTGAGTTTAGGAATAATAAGATCAAGCCATATCAGTATGCCGATGTCTTAAATGCTTTAGGCAGATACTATAATAAGGCGTTGCTTACAGTTGAGAAAGCAAGTGGTGGGCATAGTGTGATTGAACGTCTGCGCTATGAACAGCATTATATGAACATGACCAAGTATAAGACATATGATGAATTCCAGAGGACAATCTGGCGTGTTGGCTTTGACACGAACAACAAGACAAAATCTATTATTGTCAATGACTGTCGTGAATGGTTCGATAAGGGACTGATTCAGATTAAGAGTAAGGATATGCTAGAAGAGATGAAGGTATTCGTGGCGAATGATAATGGAAGTATGGGCGCAATCAGTGGCAGTCATGATGACTTGGTCATGGGGTTGTGCTTGTGTATTCAAGGAATGAAGAATGGATTATGGTATCCATTTTAACAGTATTATATAGAAGAAACAGAACAGAAAGGAGAGACAACGTGGCGATTGAAGAGTATAAAAACAAGTATGAAAATCCTGCCAAATGGTTTGTTGAGGAAGTGAATCAACCTTATCACGTGAACAGAATCACAAAATGTATTGCGAATCGTGATTATCTGGCAGGCAGACATAAGGTGCTTGGGCGAGAGAACTCTGCTTATAAAGGTAAAGAACTCATTACAAGAAAAACGATTCTAAACTATGCTAAAACGGTACTGAGATTCCATGCGACGTACTTACTTGGCAAGAAGGTGTCATTCAGTGGCAACGAAAATACAATCAAGAATTTTAATGAAATATATAAATTAGGGCAGTACGAGACAGTAGATTATCAGATTCTGGATAGAGTTAACAAGTTTGGTGATGCGTACGAAGTTGTATATGTAGAAGATGGAATCATTAAAAGTAAGGTACTTGACAGTGGGGACTGTTATCCTGTGTATGATGATCGTGGCAATTATATTGCGTTTGTTGAGACATGGACAGATGTTTTTACTAATATTACATTCTACAACGTATACTACCCTACTTATGTTGAGAATTGGAATAATGATGGTGGATATCTACATATGGAAGATAGTAAGATTAATGTGTGCGGTCTGCCTATTCATTATCATAACTTCAATGACATGGACTACAACTTTGGCGTAAGTATGTTAACAGATATCAAGCCGATTATGGACGATCTGGAAGATATCTTAAGTAAGATGGGCGATGCAATCTATATTAACAGTTTAAATCCAATGCCTGTGGCTGTAGGTCAAAGGATTGAATCAACGATTCCTGCTGATGCAACAGGATATGTGATGAATCTTGATAACGGAGATTACAAGGTTGTGAGTACAACGATGGACTATAATACGATTAAGTTGTATCTGGATAATATCAAGCAGATGTTGAATGATATCGCTTGTATTCCGAGTGTGTTAGGTAGTAGTACAAATATTGCCAATATCAGTGAAGTATCTATGAAGATTCTCTTTCATATGGCAAATATCAATGCAGATGAAACGAAGAAATGGTTGAACAAAGGGTTTCAAGAAAGGTTCAGACGATTCCAGATGATCTTGAAAATGCAGGGTACTGAGGTATCGAATGATGTTGAGGTCGTATATAATGTAAATATGCCAGTTGCAACAACAGAAATGGTGTCTAATTTAAAAGCCATGAGAGAACTCGGTGCGATCAGTAGAAAGAGTGTCATGGAAAAGAGTGATCTGATTACGGACAGTGTGGCAGAGTTAAAGAGATTAGATGAAGAGAATGGTGCTAGTGGTAATGTAGAGAAAGATAAGGAACGGGCTTAATTTTAAGTCGGTCTCAGGTACCGTCTGGGTACTCGATTTGGGTACGCAGGTCTTGGGTGAACGTAATTTGGAAATAGTTGGGAGTGATACATCCAAAAAATTTGCCGTTCTATGGGCAAAAAATCCTTAGTATTGCTAGGTTTTTTGATGGTTATACAGACAGGACGTATAGATTGTGCCAGAATCACTGGAAATATCTTCCAAAATCTATTTGATAAAATATCAGTATTTCAAATCAATTTAAAATGAGTGATAAAAGCAAAATTTTATGTCGATATTTGTACCAATTATTTCCAAAAACAACGCTAGATTGGTAATCTTACGACAAATAAGTAGGTAAATATGCACAAAAGTACAAGAAAAATTTGTGCAATGTGACGATATTACAGGTCATTACCCCTCTTTCCAAATATGGGCTAGAGGAAACACCAAAAATCCCCACAGCAAAAAAATAAGGACTACTCTCTTGTAGTCCCTTCGTTTTCACGGCTTACATACTCTTTCAGTACCATATTGATGTACTGGCTAAACGATCTATCATCTTCCTCTGCCATCGTTTTGATCATTTCAACCAGATCGCTGTCTAATGTGATACTTACTTTCTTTTTTAATGGTTTCATATCCATACCTCGCTTATCCGTATCTTATCACATGGTAGTGCATTATATTGCTAAGTAGGATTAAGTGTGATAAAGTAGGATAAAAAAGAAAGAGGTACGGAAGTATGGAACAGATGAAAAGAGAAATCTATAATGAAATGATGCATAGTTACCTTGCAGAGGAGTTAATTAAGGAAGTGCATGAACGCACAAAACTACTGGACGAGGATTATGCAGAATCGGTCAAGATGCAGGAAAGTCATTTGCAGGAATTAAAATCTTGCTTAAATGAGGAACAAACAAAGAAATTAGAAGAATATATAGGCGAGGTGTCGACAAATCATCGACTTCTATGCAGAGAGATTTATTTGCAGGGGATGAGAGATTGTGGCGATATCTTTATAAACAAATAAGGAGAATCGAATATGGAAATTTTAAATACATTATTAACTATGCCAGGGCATGAGATTGTAACTTTATTAGGATACATGACAATGGTATCTGTTGTTGTAGATAAAGCAGGCGCAGTGATTGAGGTCATGATTAAGAGACATAAAGAAGCAAAGATCAGAAGAATGAAAGAAAAGGCAGAGATATACAAGAATTTACTAAAGTGATTGATCGTCGGCAGATGGTTTGAAGCGTAGGATATCTTCAACATCACAATGCAGAATCATACATAGATCGTTAATTGTACGAGTGGAAATATCTTTGTTGTTTTTGAGTCGGCTCATAGTGCCACTTGAAATTTTATGTTTCTTGGTCAGAGTATACCAGTTTTCATTTGATTTTTCTAAAGTATCCCAGAACGGTGTGTAGTCAATCACGATATTTCCTCCTAAATTATTTGATATTAATAGCATATGAGATGTTTTCGGAATTGAATACGTTTAATAAAAGAAATATGTTTTATAAGTTGTATATATTCATTAAAAAGAATATAATAGATATGTAACTATTAATAAAATAATTATAGGAGGAGAATATGAAGAAAGGCATAAAAAATAAAAAAATAATTGCCTTGATAGTTGTGATTTGTATTGGAATTATTGCGTTTTTTGCAACAGGAAATATACGAGCGTATAGTTCGGCAAAGAGTGCAATGAAAAATGGTGACTACAAAGAGGCAATATCTAAATTTAAGAAACTGAAAGGGTATAAAAACTCGAAGAGATTATTGGATGATTCAAAATATGGCTATGCAAAGCAATTAATGCGAAATCATAAATATGAAGAAGCACATGATGTGCTTGCTAATGCGTCATCCAGAGATAAAATCTCAGATTTAGATTTAGAATGTTACTATGAAGATGGAAAATACAATTATAAAAATGGAAATTTTGACGATGCTTTAGATTGTTTTCAGGATTTGGATTATAAAGACAGTGAATCATATGTAGAACAATTGCAAGGTGATCATTGTTTGAAAGAATTTGTTAAAAGATACAATGCAACTATGGAGTTTGTAAAAAGTACAAATTCAATCACAACAGGTAACAAGATTACGGAAGATAGTTTTGATGAGGATGAAACTGGAGTTGCTACATTAGATTCATCTGCAACAATTTCGATAAATAATCCATCAAATAAGAATTACAGAACTAAAATTACAAGTGTTAAGTATTTGTTGGAGAGTATGGACAAAGATACTTGGTTTTCTGAAATATGTGCTGTATTAGGTGGTATGATTCCAGAAATGTCAAATGAAGAAATTGTCAAATGTTTTGATTATATCAGTAAGCAGGAATCAGTTACTTATGCAAAGAAGTATAATATAACTTCGAAGATAAGTAGAGGAAAAATGGAAATAACAATACAGTACACAGGTGATGATGTATAAGGGGAAAAGTATGGACGCACAAAATATTAAAGATAAGGATATAATAAAAAATGAAGTAAAAGATTTGTGGAACAAACATAAATTATTATTGATTATTATTATTCCGTGTTTACTTATTATTATACTTGCTTTATCTGACAATAGTAGTGATACATTTGAAGTTAGATTTAATGATGAACAATTTAATATCACAGATTCACTAGACGATGTTAAGAGTAAATATAAAAATGATTATGATAAAGAATATACAAGTTTTAATATTTACAATGATAGTAAAAAAGAATCAATTCAAGTTCACTACAATGAGTCAGAAATAGAAGCGGTTGCCAATAGCAAATCAAAATCAGCGGTTATAAATGGAATATCTATAGGTGATAGCACAGAAACTATGGCTGAAAAATTAGATATAGATGAGGCATGGTTTGAGGATGATAGAATTACGCTTGTTTGTTATAAAGATAAGGATATAATAAATAAAATAAGGATGAATTTGAATGATATAGATCCTGATAAAATGATTTCTGAGGTGACTGATACAGATTATATGGTTGCTATTCCAGTATCCGATTCAAAGGCAAGTGGAGTTGCTATATGGTCAAAAGATTTTTTCATTGATATGATGGAAGAAGAGCGAAAAGCAGATGAATCATTAGAAGATGCAGAATCAAATGACTATGATAGTGACGATTCATACGATGATTCAGACACTTATGATAGTGACGACTCATATGATGATAGCAGTTATGATGATACATCATCGGATGACGATGGTGAACCTGCAACGGCAACAGGTAGTGGTCACTGGGGTGGCGGAATTGCAGAATAATTGAAATACTAACCAACACATAAGGGAACTTAGTTTAATCAACTAGGTTCCTTTTTTGATGCAATGAAAGGAGGACTTATGAAGATTTTAGATCGCTTAAAAATGGAATTATCTAATCAGGAATACTTTTCTGATGAACAATATACACAATTTTTACTAGAAAATGGATTATCTGCTGTGGCAGAATATAATAAGGCAACAGACCAAAGACAGATGTTGTTATCTGCTTTAGATATCTTAGAAGCAGTCAGCAACGACATTGATATCATGCGCCAGACAATTACAGAATTTACTACAACATCTCAAGCGTACAAATATCTTGAAAAAAGGATTCAGAATCTTAGGGATAAGATTGCATCTATTCCAGAGCCAGAAGAGGAATATTCATGCTTTTCGCTTATGTTTACAAGTAAGAATCCTACTGTTTATTCGCCTGCTGATTATGGATCAAGAAGAATCTCTAAATCAGATATTGATGTTATGATGGGCGGTGAGTAGAATGAGAGTTAGCGACAGCCCAACAGATAAATACCTAGACCAGACAAGTTTGCAGTATCTGGTTGAAAAAATTAAAGAGGAAATTAAAAAGAATGGTGGATCATCTGGCGAGAATGTAGATTTATCCGATTATTATACGAAATCTCAGATTGATGATATCGTAAAAAAACTGCCAAGTGGTTCAACAGGAGTAGGAATCTCTGGTGTATCAATTAACAGTGCAGGGCATCTGATTGTATCTTTGACAGATGGTACAAGCACAGATGTTGGCAATGTCGTTGGAAAAGACGGTGTTAATGGTACGAATGGGAAAGACGGAGTTGACGGCAAGAATGGAATTGATGGTGTCAATGGTAAGGATGGAACGAACGGCAAGGACGGTACTAATGGGGTTGATGGACAAGATGGTGTCGATGGATTTTCGCCACAGATCGTAGAAAATGCCGAAAACACAGACACGCAATATAAACTGGATATCACTACAGCAGCAGGTACATTTACAACGCCTAATTTGAAAGGTAAGGATGGGAAAGATGGAACTGGTGGCAGTGGCGGTGGTGCTTCAAGTGAGGAGTATTCAACAGATGAGATTGAGGTAGGTACATGGATTGATGGCAAGCCGATCTATCAGAAGGTTGTACCTGTGACGTTATCATCAACTGCAAAAAGTGGATCGGTTGCCTCTGATGTGACTAAGATAGGATCGACAGTCAGTGCATTGGTTGACATGATGGCGGTCAGAACACAATCACAGTTTATGGTGATGAGTACCACACATATAATGAACACAAGTATATCTTATATTACATCTTTTGCAGATTTTAAAGATGCCATACTGTCAATGTCTTTAGCAAAGGATGGAACACTTTTTATACATCATGGTTATAAGTATAATGGATGGAAGTTAAATATTATTTTAAAATATGTGAAATAAAATGCTTGACATTTTGTTTTTTGCTTGGTATACTAGTCAAGCAGTCAACGAGAAATCTAGCGCTATGAGATGTAAGTAATCTAGCGTGAGATATGAAAAACTCGCATGAATGCGTTATTATATGCGGATGTGGCGGAATTGGCAGACGCGCTAGATTTAGGTTCTAGTGTCTACGACGTGCAGGTTCAACTCCTGTCATCCGCAGTATTTTTTTGTCTAACAAAGAAAAATAAAATAAAATGAAAAAAGTTCTTGACAATCATAACAGAACGTAGTAACATATATCTTGTTGTGAACGACAAAAACACATAACACTTACGGGGTGTGGCTCAGCTTGGCTAGAGCGCTTGATTTGGGATCAAGAGGTCGCAGGTTCGAATCCTGTCACCCCGATTATAAGCGGGTGTAGTTCAATGGTAGAACTCCAGCCTTCCAAGCTGATCACGTGGGTTCGATTCCCATCACCCGCTTTTTAATTTTATAGAATTCCTATAAAGTTTGAGTCTGTAGCTCAGTTGGATAGAGCAACGGCCTTCTAAGCCGTGGGTCGGGGGTTCGAATCCCTTCAGGCTCGTTTTTCTATGTTTAAACATATTTTGATAGATAGAAGCAATACATTACGGTGGGTATAGCGCAGTTGGTTAGCGCGCCAGATTGTGGCTCTGGAGGCCGTGGGTTCGAATCCCATTACCCACCCTGTTATTTTGCTTATTTTAGCTAAAAGACAATGATATATGGGTGTGTAGCTCAGGTGGTAGAGCACTTGACTTTTAATCAAGTTGTCCGGGGTTCGAATCCCCGCACGCTCACTATTAGATAAGAAGAGACAGAGTTTTAGATTATTTAGAACTCTGTCTTTTTTTATTTTCATAGGAAATTTCGATGAAATCCCCTATGATATAAAAAGACATCAATGGAAATAAAAACAAAATTTGCCAAAAAAGTAAAAAACATATTGAATATACAAAAAGAAACGAATATACTAAACATATCACATAGGATCAATTGAAGGGAGGAAACACGTATGAAAAAATTACTCACAAGGCTGTTCATTGCAATGCTGATATTGACATTTACTCCAACAATGAACACTCAGGCAAAGGCAAAGATCAAATTGAACAAAACAAAGATTTCTTTACAAAGAGGGAAAACTTACACCTTGAAAGTAAAAGGAACAAAGAAAAAAGTAAAGTGGTCAAGCAACAAGAAAACGATCGCAACTGTAACAAGAAAAGGAAAAGTTACAGCCCAAAAGCCAGGAACAGCAGTGATCACAGCCAAGATCGGAAAGAAGAAATACAAATGTAAAGTAAAAGTATGGCAGAAAACAACAAAGAAACCGACAAAGACTAATACAGAGCCGAATCCGATAGGGACAAGAGTCAATCCGGCTGATCCAAGAATAGGAATCACATTAGATACAACAGGAGGAACTGTTTACTTCAAACTGACAGAAACTTTAAAGGGACAAGAAGCAGAAAACCGATTATTACAGATGAATCAATCATTAGAAGAAATCAAACAAGGAGAATATGAACATACAGGAACAACCTTAGTACTGTTTGTCTATGATGTGCAGGCCGTGAATGGGTTTGCAGCTTATCCATTATATGGTCTGGATATCATCAATTCTTATACACTATATGATAGAACATGCTCGAAAAATATAAAGAATATAGAAAGTTTCTATTTATCAGAAGGTTATGAAGCAATGATACCAACAAATCTGAACTTATATACAGGAGCAAGCAGTAAAATGTACGAAGCCCTTTGGATACCAAATGAAATGACCTCATTTAGTAACCAGATATATACAAAAAATCTTACACCATATTGGGTGAGATATCAGTTTTAAAAGAAAGCTGCATCATTCATATATAAACAATCTGTTATAGCCAAAAACTATATCAAACTAAAAGAAATACATATTTTACAAAATCCTAATATACTGTTATACTAAACACAATCAGTTGAAACAATACAATATAAATAACAAAAAAATAGAAAGAGTATGAGGTGAAAAGTATGAGAAAAGGAACATTAAAAAAAGCATTAGCATTAGCACTGACAGGAGCAGTTTTAGTCGGAGCATTCGCAGGATGCGGAGCAAAGAAAGATAGCGGTGATAAAAAAGAAACAAAGAAGATCGTTATTGGAGCAAGTCCATCTCCACATGCTGATATCTTAAAAGTAGCGAAGAAAGAATTAAAGAAAGAAGGATACGAATTAGAAATTAAAGAATACTCTGATTACGTACAGCCAAATACAGCACTCGAATCTGGAGATTTAGATGCAAACTATTTCCAGCACAAACCATATTTAGATGACTTCAACAAACAAAAGAAGACACATTTAGTATCCGCTGGAACAATCCATTATGAACCATTTGGAATCTTCCCAGGAAAGACAAAGACATTAAAAGCATTAAAGAACGGTGCAACAGTTGCAGTTCCTAACGATACAACAAATGAAGCAAGAGCGTTATTATTGTTACAGGATCAGGGACTTATCAAATTAAAAGACGGAGCAGGATTAACAGCAACAAAGAAAGATATCGTAGAGAATAAAAAAGATTTAGCAATCAAAGAAATCGAAGCGGCTCAGATTCCAAGATCATTAAAAGATGTTGATATCGCAGTTGTGAATGGAAACTATGCTTTAGAAGCAGGATTAAAAGTCAACAAAGATGCATTAGCAACAGAAGATGCTGATTCTATCGGAGCTAAAACATATGGAAATGTTGTAGCAGTGAAAAAGGGAAATGAAAAAACAGATGCAACAAAAGCACTGATCAAAGCTCTAAAGAGTGATACAGTGAAAAAATATATCAATGACAAATATGATGGAGCTGTTGTACCTCTGTTCTAAGAGCAGAAGATTGCTATAAACCATAAATAATTTATGGAAGTAACAAGAAATTATTGAAAAAATCAACTGAAATTGTTATGATTAAGCTATTGTCTGTCAGGAAAACTGATAGGCGATAGCTTATCTGATTTTACAGGATAAGAAGAAAGTCCGATGAAGTGATCAAAGGACAATGAAAAATAAGAAAGGATAAAGTCATGATTGAATTAAAAAATATAGATGTTACCTTCCAAAATGGCAGTCATGAATTCAAAGCAGTTGATAATGTAAGCTTAAAGATCAACAAAGGAGAGATTTTTGGAATCGTAGGACCAAGTGGTGCTGGAAAGAGTACTCTGGTACGTGTGATCAATTTGTTACAGAGACCAACGAATGGAGAAGTGATCATTGAAGGATCAGATATTACGAAGTTTAACCGAAAGCAATTAAGAAAAACAAGATTGAATATTGGAATGATCTTCCAGCATTTTAATCTGATCAGTGGATCAACGATCGCTGAAAATGTTGCATTTTCATTGTATGCCAATAACTATCCAAAGGATAAGATCAAAGACAGAGTGAAAGAACTCTTAGAGATCGTACATCTTCCAGAAAAAGCAGATGCATATCCAGCAAACTTAAGTGGAGGACAGAAACAAAGAGTTGCGATTGCAAGAGCATTGGCGAACAATCCAGATATCTTGTTATGCGATGAAGCAACCTCCGCATTGGATATTGAGAATACAGAAGAAATCGTGGAATTATTACGAGAGATCAATGAAAAAACACATATCACGATCGTATTTATCACACATGAGATGGATGTAGCAAAGAAATTATTTGATCGTATTGCATTTATGGAAGATGGAAAGCTGAAAGAAGTTACAGATATCTATTCTGCCTTTGCAAATCCTAAGTCAGATATTGCAAAGAGTCTGGTACAACGCGTATTAAATGTAGAGGTTCCAGAGGGATTAAAAGCAAAAACAAATGAAGAGATCCTTCGTTTAAGTTATACAGGAGATGATTCTTATGATCCTGTGATCAGTGTTGCTTCTAAGAACTATGATATTACAATGGATATCATCAATGGGAAAGTCGATTACATCAGGAATAAACCATTTGGTATGTTGATCGTAATCCTTAGAGGAGAAGATGCAGAACGTAAGAAAGCATTAGAATACATTAGTAAGAATGTATATAAATTAGAGAGGTTAGGAGGAAGATAATATGAATGAAACATTAGAGATCATCCAGTCAGAATTTGCCCAGGCATCTTTTGAGACCTTTGAGATGGTATTGATCTCCATGATCGCAGCAGCAATCCTTGGAACGATCTTAGGACTAGTATTACATCTGGCATCGAATCCGATTTTTTATAAAAACAGGGTAGTTAATGGCATTACAGGAACGATCATCAATGTGATCAGGTCTTTGCCATTTATCATTTTGATCATTGTATTACAGCCGTTGGCAAGACTGGTTGTAGGAACAAGTATCGGACCAATCGCAGCATCTGTATCTTTGGCAATCGCAGCAATCGCATTCTATGCAAGACTTGTGGAAGGTGCATTTAGTGAGGTTGATAAGGGTGTGATTGAAGCAGCGGTTGCAACAGGAGCAAGTATGCCTCTTATTATTCGTAAGGTTTTATTTGTAGAAGCAACACCAGCACTGGTTCGTGCTTTAACTGTAACTTTTGTTAGTGTGATTGGATATTCAGCAATGGCTGGAGCTGTTGGAGGCGGCGGGATCGGTAATCTTGCGATCATGTATGGATATAACCGTTATCAGACAGGAGTATTATTAGTAACAGTTGTTGCACTTGTCATCATCGTTCAGGTTGGACAATGGATCGGAGATAAGATCGCACTGAAGCTTACAAGAAAATAAGATCAGCCAAAATATAGAACAAAAATAAGAATTTTTCATATCAAAATAAATATTTTCTTTTCTTCTGGACAGAATATAAGTATCAAGATGTTAAAGAGAAAAGGAGATACAAGATGAAAAAGACGTTAAAACTTACGAGTCTTTTGTTTACACTGATCCTTGCAGTATCCGTTGTATTTACTGGATGTGGCAACGGCAGAAAGGATTCTACGACAAAAGGAACAACAGAAAATAATAATGCATCAGGTACAACGGAAGATAATCTGGTAGACGATGCTGAGGATGCCGTTGATGATGTGGCAGATGGAGTTGGAGATGCGGTAGATGATATCGCAAATGGTTTTGATAACTATGACGATGCACATGATTATTTATTAAACCGTCTGCAAAATGACGATAAAGATGGTAAGTATGAAGTTCGAAATGAGACAAAAGACGAACAGGAATACAGGGATGGAGCCAGTGGATATCATTTTGAAATCTATGATACATCCGATGATTCTGGGAAGAAATACGGAGATTTCTATGTAGATAAAGATACAGGAAAGATCTACAAACGAAATACAAAAACAGAGAAATTAGAAGAATATAAGAAATAAAAAGAAGGCACAGGGGTGTTAATCCTGTGCCTTCTTTAATGCATTTTTGATCGCTTGTTTTAATAATGTATACGTATACTGGCTTTGCCCGTCAAATTTGATATCATCAATATTTTGAACTTTTGGAAGTTGTTTATTGATTTCATTTAGAGAAGGTTCGATCAGAGGATACATTGTTTTGATCGATTTATTTAAATGTTTTAAAGAAATCGATCTTGCTTTGCCGTCCTTTACCGTGACCGAAAGTTCTAATTCGTTTTCTCCAAGTTTTAATGGAGAAGAATAGACACCTTGTGTGTAACCGGAAGTTTCTTTTGTTTTCTTTGATTTATGGGAAGGAACAAACATAAAGATCAAAAGTAAGATCAAAAGTATTCCAAGTAAGATAAAGATTCCGGTGTAAATAAGTTCCCGTGCTTTCAATACGACAATTTTCGTTTTTGATGACATAGTTATCCTCCTAAAAGATTCTATCTATAGTTTATGAATGGAATGAGATATTTAGAACATCTTTACGGAAAATAAAGGATAAGATATAATGATAGAAAATGGAGGAAATGATATGGCATTACAGTTTATACTAGGGTCTGCGAGATCTGGAAAAACAGATTTTATTTATGATCAGATGATCAAAGACTCCATGGAACATGAAGATGAGGAGTTCTTTTTTATTGTGCCGGACCAGTCAACGCTAAATGCACAAAAACAACTGGTCACAAGACATCCACGTCATGGAACGTTTAACATTGATGTGGTGGGATTTTTCAGATTAACTTATCGTGTATTCGAAGAATTATCATATATTCCGAAAGACCTTTTGGAAGATGAAGGAAAATCTATGGTGATCCGAAAGATCATGGAGCAGCATAAAGAAGAATTAAAAGTATTTGCGTCCAGCATGAAAAAACAGGGATTTATTGATGAATTAAAATCTTTTTTTGCAGAGGTCTATCAGTATGACGTGTCCATGGAAGATTTAAAGAAGATTACAGATGGGATGAAAGAAGAAGGATTACGCTCAAAGATGGAAGATATTCTTCTTGTGATGGAGAATTTTGAAGATTATATCAAGGAACGGTACTTGATCTCTGAACAATTATTAGATGTTCTGGCACAGAAAGTGGAACGATCAGAGAAATTAAAGAATGCAACATTCTATCTGGATGGATTTACAGGATTTACGCCGATCCAGAGAAAAGTACTGGAAAAGCTATTAAAGATTGGGAAAAATGTATATGTTGGACTGACTTTAGATGGGCGTTACGTGAGAAGTCAGTACCGTGAATATGAATTATTTGCCATGTCAAAGAAAGAAAAATATGAACTGATCAAACTTGCGCAGGATGCAGGAACCCCGGTGATGCCAGATATCATCTGTTGGCCGGATGAGAGAGATTCTAAGGAATTACGCCATCTGGAGCAGAATATCGAGCGTTATCCATATGAGATATACAAGGATGAACCAGAAGATATTAAAATCCGTTGTTTTATGAATCCAAGGCAGGAAAGTAGAACAGTGGCAAATGAGATTGAACGATTTGTGAGGGAAGAAGGATATCGATATAAAGATATTGTTGTATTAACAGCAGATCTTGATAGCTATCAAAATGAATTGGAAAAAAGTTTTGATGATCTGCATATTCCATATTTCGTAGATGTGAATCGAAAACTGTTAAATAATCCATGTATAGAAACACTCCTTTCTGTTCTGAAGATGATCCAGAAAGATTTTTCATATGATATGGTATTTCGTTATTTAAAATCAGGTTTCTCGAATTTTACAATGGAAGAAGCAGATTTTCTGGAAAATTATGTGCTGGCTTGTGGAATTCGTGGATTTGCCAGATGGAACCGCCCATTTGCATCGAAGTTATTTTCCGATGAAGATGTTGGAAGAGCGGAAGCCTTAAGGATTCGTTTTATTGAGGAAGTTGGAACATTAAAAACTGGATTAAAGCGAAGAGGCAGTACGGTCAAGAGAAAACTTATCTATCTATATGAATTTCTGGAAACATTGGATGTTGAAGGAAAGATGGTAAAGAAACAGGAGATGTTTGAGGCGTCAGGAGATCTCATTGCGGCAGCAACCTATGCAAAGGTTTATGAACAGGTCATTGACCTGTTAGAACAGATGGCAGAGATTTTGGGAGAAGAAAAGCTTTCTTATGATGACTTTTTAAGTGTTTTGGAAAGTGGACTGGAAGAGATGCAGATTGGTGTGATCCCGCCAAGTCTTGATCAGGTCATGATCGGTGATATGAAACGAACGAGAACCGAAGAAGTAAAAATCTTATTTTTCCTAGGTATCAATGAAGGTGTGATTCCTGCAGCCAATGGCGGTGGAGGGGTTGTTAATGACCATCAAAGAGAAGTGCTTGAAACCTATGGAATAAATCTGGCGCCTGGCATCAAACAGTCTGCCTATATGGAACAGTTTTATTTGTATCTTACGGTGTCAAAACCAACCGATCGTTTGTATTTATCCTATCGCATGATGGATGCAGCAGGAAATAATAACCGTCCGTCCTATTTTATTGAAAGAATTCAACGCATTTTTCCAAAATTAAAGGTTACGATGCAGGAAGAAGAGGTGCAGACGGGCTATACAAAGGAAGAGGCGTTAGATCAGATGATTCTTTGTCTGCAGGAGATGGAATTTGATGAAAGAGACGATGATCCGGAGAAAATGAAATGGATGCAGACGTTATATCATGCTTTAAAAGAGTTGGAACCTGTGGGTGATTATGTAGATGCAAGATTTTACACCAATCAGGCATTGCCATTGAGCAAGGAACTGATCCATGATCTGTATGGAGATACGATTTCAGGAAGTGTAACGAGAATGGAGAAATTTGCTGGTTGTGCATTTTCTCATTTTATGCAGTATGGATTAAGGCTTCGAAAACGTCTGGTGCATGAAATCCTGCCGACCGATATGGGAAAAGTTTTTCATAAGACGATGGAATTAGTTGGAAAGCGCAGTGATTGGAAGTTTGCGGATGATGCATCAAGAGATGAATTTGTAGAACTGATGGTCGAGCAGGCAGTTACGGATATCCAAAAAGAATTGTTTGAGAGCAGCCACAGAAATGAATATGTCCTGGAGCGGATGAAACGAATCTCTAAACGAGCGGTATGGGCGATGGAACAACATATCAAGAGGGGTGATTTTACACCAGAAGAATATGAGATTGCCTTTGGAGAGGAAAATCATTTAGATTCCATGACGTTTGCTTTAGAAGATGGAGAGAAAATGTTCTTTTCTGGAGTGGTTGACCGTATGGACAGTATAGAAGATGATGAAAATAAATATTTAAAGATCATCGATTACAAATCAGGTAAACAGAAGTTTGATTTTGCCAAGATTTTTCATGGATTGCAGATGCAGCTGATCATTTATATGAACGCAATGATGGAATTATACGAAAAGAAAACAGGAAAGCGGGTATATCCGGCAGGAATGTTTTATTTTCATTTGGATGATCCGATCGTCAATGTAGAACACGAGAATGAGGCGGAAGATAAGATTTTAAAAGATCTTAAGATGAGTGGCGTCGTCAATGAAGATTTTCAGTTGATCGATCATATGGAACATACGGGATCAGAAGGATATCTGACACTGCCGGTTCGTGCAACGAAGAATGGATATGACAAGAGATCTTCTGTTTTAAATACAACACAGTTGTTCAATCTGGGAAGAATTGTGGAAAAGAAAATGACAGAGCTTGGAAATTCATTGATGCATGGAGATATTTCTATAAAGCCATATGAATATGAAGGAAGAAAACCTTGTGAGTATTGTGAGTTTAAGAATATCTGCGCCTATGAAGATGGTGTTGATCAGGTAGAGAAGATTAAGAAAGTATCACTAGAGGAGGGAAAACATGCCTTGGACCAAACAACAGCAGAAAGTCATTGATCAAAGAGATGCCGACATCTTAGTATCTGCTGCGGCAGGTTCTGGAAAGACGGCGGTACTGGTAGAACGTATTATACAAAAGATCACGGACGAAAAACATCCGATCGATGTGGATCATCTGCTTGTCGTGACATTTACGAAAGCAGCAGCAGGGGAGATGAAAGAAAGGATTATGGCGGCACTTGATGAAAAGGTGCGGGAATTTCCAGGAAATCAGCATTTTGTTAAGCAGCTGTCATTGATCCACAAGGCACAGATCACAACGATCCATAGTTTTTGTATGAATCTGATCCGTGATTATTTTTATGTGCTTGGTATTGATCCGAATACAGCACCGGGGGATGAAGGAAGATTATCTGCAATAAGAAAAGAAATATTGGATGATCTGTTGGAAGAAGCTTATGAGAAAAAAGAAGAAGATTTTATCAATCTGATCGAATCTTATTCTCCAGGAAAAAATGATAATATCATCAGTGAATATATTTTAAAGTTATATGAAAATGCAAGAAGCCACAGAGAACCAGAAAAATGGCTTGATCAGGCAGAAGAAAATATTTCAGTAGAGACAAAAGAACAGTTTGATCAGGCACCATTTATGAAGATTATCTTAAGAGATGCAAGATTTTCGATAGAGGGTGCATATGATACGATTCAGGAAGCATTAGAACTGGCACTTTCTCCTGGTGGACCATATTTTTATGAAAAAACACTGCGAAAAGATTTAGAGATCATCATAAAGATCAAAGAAGCACAGACATTTTCTGAATTATGTGAAAGCTTTGTAAAGATGGAGAAACCACGACTTTCTGGACGTAAGAAAAAAACAGATGAGATTGATGAAATGCTTCAGGATCAGTGTAAGTATGAAAGAAATCAGGCGTACAATCTGCTTGATGATCTGAAAGCAGCATATTTTTATGAAAATGAGTCAGAAATTTTTCATGAATTAAGAAGGATCAAAAGTCCATTAAAAGGATTGATCGATCTGACGAGAGAATTTATGATCCGTTATGATGAGAAAAAGAAGAATGAAAATATCATGGATTTCGATGATATGGAACATTTTGCGCTGGAACTTTTGATCGATCATTATGATGAGGAAGGCAATCCAGTGCCAAGTAAGATCGCAAGAGAAAAGTCCGATGGATACGAAGAAATCTATATCGATGAATATCAAGACAGTAACTATATTCAGGATGCGATCTTAAGGAGTGTATCCAAAGAATCCGAAGGCGGTCATAATATGTTTATGGTAGGGGATGTTAAGCAGAGTATTTATAGTTTCCGACTGGCAAGGCCAGAGCTGTTTCTTGAAAAATATCATGGATATCAGCAAAAGGGGGAAGAATATCAGCTCATTGAGCTCCGTAATAATTTCCGAAGCCGCAGTGAGGTCCTTACATTTGTCAATGACGTGTTTTACCAGATCATGCATGAAGATCTTGGAAATATCGAATATACTCAAAATGTTGCTCTTGTTCCAACGATGGAATTTGAACAGGGATGTGATGCACAGACAGAACTGTTACTGTTAGAATCTAATGAAGTCAAAGACTCGGAAGAAGATGCAGTTGTTTTGGAAGCTAGAATGATCGCAACAAGGATTCATGAGATGATTGATGGAGAAGATCCAATGATGGTCACTGGAAAAGATGAAGAAGGCAATATGATTTTAAGAAAAGCCAAATACAGTGATATCGTTATTTTGCTTCGTTCTATGAAGACAAATGCGGAAGTGATCCAGAAAGAATTGATGAATGCGGGAATCCCAGCATTTGCAAATAATCAGAAAGGGTATTTTGATACGGTGGAGATCCGCACGTTATTAAGTTTATTGTCTGTAGTTGATAATATATATATGGATATTGATCTTGCAGCTGTCTTAAGGTCTCCAATGATCGGGATGTCGGAGGAAGAACTAGGACGATTAAAGGTAGATGGAGAAAAAGATTCTCTCTATGAATGTCTTTGTGAGACGAAAGATAAGATGGAAAAATCAAAGAAAGCACTGGAATTGCTTGATCTGTTACGGGATGCCAAGACATATCTGCCATTAACACAGTTGATCTGGCTGGCTCTAGAAAAAAGTGGGTATTATCATTATGCAGGAGCCATGCCGCAAGGAAAAAAACGACAAGGAAATATCCTGATGCTCGTTGAACATGCAAAAGCTTTTGAAAGCAGCCAGATCAAGGGATTGTTTCATTTTGTGCGGTTTATCGAACAGTGCAGGGAATACGATATGGATTATGGAGAGGCAAATACGATGAGCGAAGATCAGGATCTGGTCCGTATTTCCAGTATCCATAAAAGTAAGGGATTGGAATATCCGATTGTTTTTGTATCAAAGATCCATCAGAAATTTAATTTAAGGGATGGGAATGGAAGTATGATCTTCCACGGAGATTATTTTATCGGAGCAGATCATGTTGATCCCGTTTATCGTACAAGAAAGAAGACGATCTTAAAGAATCTGATCAAAAATCAGATGACAAGAGAGTCTTTAGGAGAAGAATTAAGAGTTCTTTATGTTGCAATGACAAGAGCAAAAGAAAAACTGATCTTGACTGGGATCAAGAAAGATGATATTGACTGGAATGCAAAAGGAGAGGTCACAGCAATTGATCGTTTGAGCGGAAGGAGTTATTTTGACTGGATCAAAAAGGCACTTCCGATGATTCCAAAACAGGATTATCGATTGAAAATCTATACTCTGGAAGATCTTTTGTGGCAGCAGGAAGGAAATGAACTTCTTCATGAGATGAACCGCCAGATCTTCTATGAACGTCTAAATGATCAGATTCCAAACGAAAATGTAAAAGCACTGAAAGAGAGTTTTGCATATCATTACCGCAATGAGGCAGAGACAAAAGGTCGTTTAAAATATTCTGTATCAGAGATCAAACGTATGAGTCAGGCAGCAGATACTGAGGAAGTGATGTATTCATCTGTTTCTATGGAGAAAGAAAAAAGGATACCATCATTTGTCAAGAAAACTGAAAAGATTTCAGCGGCATCCAAAGGTACGATCATTCACAAAGTTTTTGAATTACTAGATTTTTCCAAAGACTATACAATGAAAAGTTTAAACGAAGATATCGAAAGATGGATCTCTCTTGGAAAATTAAAAAAAGAATATGAAAAAGTAATCTATCGAAAAGAAATCCTCGCTCTGACGAGATCAGAACTTGGGAAGAGGATGAAAGAGGCAGCACAGAAGAAACTGCTGTATAAAGAACGGCAGTTCGTGACGGGAATTCCATTTTCTGACATGGACAAAGAAGCAAAAACGGATGATTTTGTTGTTGTTCAGGGAATTATTGATGTATATTTTGAGGAAGAAGATAAAATTATTTTGGTAGATTATAAAACAGACCGGGTCAGAGAAGGGGGAGAGGATATTTTGATCAGACGTTATCGTGCACAGATGGAATCTTACCAACAAGCATTGGAAAAGATTACAGGAAAGTGTGTAAAAGAAATTTACATTTATTCTGTAACCCTGCAAAAAACAATTCCCGTGCATGTATGAAATTTCTGATTTGTCATATTCTAAGAATAGAAAATGACAAATCAGAAAGGAAGAAGATTATGCCAAAGGAAAAGGATTTTATAGAAAAGACATTCGAAGAAATGAATGAGATGGAACGGTTAAAATATGAAACTGCTGCAGAACTTGGTCTGCTTGATCAACTAAAGAAGAGTGGATGGAAGTCATTATCAGCCAGTGAAACAGGAAGATTAGGCGGGATCATGAACCGTAAGATAAGAAAGCAGAAGGAAAGTCAGGAAAATACGAAAGGAAGTTAAAATGAACAAACCATGTTTTATCGCAGTGACAAATAGAAATCTATGTAAACGACCATTTTTTGATGTGATCGAGGATCTGTCAAAGAAAGATGTGAAAACAATCGTATTAAGAGAAAAGGATCTGTCAGAAGAAGAGTACTATGAGATTGCAGAGAAATGTAAAGAAATCTGTGACAGAAACGGTGCTTCCTTAACCATTCATAATTTTATCGATGTGGCAAGAAGACTTGGAATCAAGAAGATTCATCTTCCATATCCGGTATTTTTAAAAGAAGCGGGGAATCTGTCTGATTTTGAATCTGTCAGCACATCGATCCATAAGCCAGAAGAGGCGATAAAAGCACAGAAACTGGGGGTGGATTTTGTGTTTGCAGGACATGTCTTTGTGACAGATTGTAAAAAAGGTCTGCCGCCAAGAGGACTTGAATTTTTGGCGGATGTAGTAAATGCGGTCAAGATTCCGGTGTATGGAATTGGTGGAATTAATGAAGAAAATATTACAAAGATCATGGAATGCGGGGCAGCGGGAGGCTGCATGATGTCAGGATTCATGAAATAAAAATTGAAATTGAATGGTATCTATGTTAAGATGAAAAGAAGTAGCTTTTGAAGAAGGTAAGGACGTAAGATGAAGATAGCAGAACATTTAACAAAACCAATTTCAAAAATTCTTAAATTTTTACTTCGAAGACTGGTATTCGTGACCGTTGCGATCATTTTACAGATGATCTGGATGACCTATATGGTTGTGGTGATCGGAGAATATTCCAAAGCGATCGAATGGGTATTTCGCATATTCAGCATTACTGTTGTGATCTATATTGCGAATAAAGATGATAATCCGGCGTATAAACTTGCATGGACGATACCAATCCTTTTGTTTCCGATTTTTGGCGGATTTTTATATCTGGTCCTGGGAGATAAGCAGCCAGCGAAGAAGCTCCGTATGGAACTTGAACAGTCGATCGAGGATACAGAATTTCTGCTTGGACAGGATTATGGAGTGATGGAAAGATTGGAACAGGAAGATTATCAGGTCGCAGGACAGGCAAAGTATATAGATCAGTATGGTGGATATCCGATTTACGAGAATTCCGATGCGAAGTATTATCCATCGGGAGAGGCAATGTTTGAAGAACTGATAGAGGACCTTAAGAAGGCAAAGCATTATATCTTTATGGAATTTTTTATTGTTTCAAGAGGATATATGTGGGATACGATCTTGGAAGTTCTGAAAGACAGAGTCAATGATGGTGTTGAAGTACGTTTTATGTACGATGATGTAGGATGTGTGGATCTGCTCCCTTATAAATATTACAAAGAGCTTGAGCGGTTTGGGATCATGGCGATGCCATTTAATCCGATCAAACCATTTGTTTCAACAGCATGGAACAACAGAGATCATAGAAAAGTAGTTGTGATCGATGGGCATACAGCATATACTGGTGGATTGAATTTATCTGATGAATATATTAATAAGGTTGAACGTTTTGGATATTGGAAAGATGCCGGACTTAAGGTGACGGGAGATGCAGTGTGGAATTTCACTGTTATGTTTTTGCAGGTATGGAATGCGATCCGTAAGACAGATGAAGGATATGGAGCCTTTCTGCCACATAAGCATTATGAAGATGCCTTTAAAGGAAAGGGATTTATACAACCTTATGCCGATAATCCATTAGATCATGAGATTGTTGGAGAAAATGTATATTTAAATATCATTAATACTGCAAATCATTATGTTTATATTTACACCCCATATCTGATCATTGACAACGAGATGACAACAGCTCTTTGCCTTGCTGCCAAAAGAGGAGTTGATATAAAGATCGTAACTCCTGGAATTCCAGATAAGAAGTTAGTATTCTTATTGACACAATCTTATTATAAGCAGTTGGTGGAAGCTGGAATTCATATTTATGAATATACTCCTGGGTTTATTCATGCAAAGTGTTTTGCAAGTGATGATAAGGTGGCAACAGTTGGAACGATCAACATGGATTATCGAAGCCTTTATCTGCATTTTGAAAATGGTGTTTTTATGTATAAGAATGATGCAGTTATGCAGTTAAAACATGATATGGAGAAAACATTTGAGATCAGCCAGAGGATTACAAAAGAGATGTGTCAAGGAAATTTAAGAAAAACATTGACGCAGAGTGTCTTACGATTACTGGCACCATTACTATAAGAGGATGAGATGGAAAGTTACAGAGATTTTGCAAGGGTGTATGATGAATTTATGGATCAGACCCCATATGATGAATGGCTTTTAAATATTTTAAATATATTCAAAGAATATAAGATTGATAAAGATGCACAGGTATTAGATCTTGGATGTGGGACAGGAAAGATGGCACGAAAGCTTGCAAGAGAAGGTTATCAGGTTACGGCTGTTGATAATTCTATGGATATGCTGGAGATCGCGGCTAGTGAAGAGGATGATCATATTTTATATGTATTGCAGGACATGGTGTCATTAGAGCTTCCGCAGCAGGTAGATGCAGCGGTTAGTATCTGCGATTGTATGAATTATATTCTAGAGGAAGAAGATTTAAAAGAAGCATTCAGAAGAGTCAGAGAATTTTTAAAAGAAGATGGTGTGTTTGTATTTGATATGAACAGTCATTATAAGTATAAAGAGATCCTTGCGTGCAATACATTTGCAGAAGACCGTGAGGATGCGAGCTTTATCTGGGATAATTTTTATGATGAAGAAGAACGTATCAATGAATATCAGTTGAGCCTGTTTATTCAGAATGAGCAAGGTACATATAACAAGTACGAAGAATTACATTTACAGAAAGCTTACGAACAAGAAGAGGTTGTAAGCTTTCTTTATGAAGCGGGATTTTCATCCGTGCGTGTTCTGGATGCAGAGACAATGGATGAAGTTAAAGAAGATACACAAAGATTATATTATATTGCAAATTGAAAGGAAAAAAGATGAACGATTATATTATCAGAGGAACAGCAGCAAATGACCAGGTTCGTTTTTTTGCTGCATATACAAAAGATGTCGTGGAGACAGCAAGACAGAAACATAATACAAGTCCGGTAGCAACGGCAGCACTTGGAAGATTATTAACAGCCGGAGCTATGATGGGAAGTATGTGTAAGAATGACAGTGATGTGATCACATTACAGATTCAGTGCAGTGGACCGATCGGTGGGTTGACAGTAACAGCTGATTCTAAGGCAAATGTGAAAGGATATGTAAATAATCCAGATGTGATGCTTCCTCCAAGTAAAGAAGGAAAATTAGATGTTGGGAAAGCATTAGATCTAGGTGTTTTGACAGTGATTAAGGATATTGGATTAAAAGAGCCTTATTCAGGACAGACACATTTAGTATCTGGAGAGATCGCAGAAGATTTAACATATTATTTTGCGGCAAGTGAGCAGATTCCAACATCTGTAGCACTTGGAGTTTTAATGAACAAAGATAACACGGTTCGTCAGGCAGGTGGATTTATCATTCAGATGATGCCATATGCAGAGGAAGAGACGATCAGTAAGTTAGAGAAGAAGATCGCAGAATTCAAATCCGTAACTTATGCATTAGAGCATGAACATACACCAGAGAAGATGATGGAGGATCTCTTAGGTGATATGGATATGAAGATCTATGAGAAAGTTCCAACACAATTTCATTGTAACTGTTCCAAAGAGAGAGTAGAAAAAGCAGTGATTTCTGTTGGAAAAAAAGAGATTCAGAACATGATCGATGATGGAGAGCCAATTGAAGTAAACTGCCATTTCTGTAATACACATTATCATTACAGTGTGGATGATCTTAAGAGAATGTTAAATGAGGCAACAAGATAAGCCGTTTTAAATGTGGAGAATCCTGCTTTGCAGGATTCTTTTTGAATAATGGAGGAAAACTGATGAGAACAGCGAAGAATATACTTTTGTTTGTCTTCATACTGATCATAAGTTTGAATGTAACAGTACATGCACAGGAGAATGGAGAGAAGACAGAAAATCCGGTCAAGGTAACACAGGAATCTGAGAATGATAAAGATGTGCCGTTTACGAATAGTAAAGGAGAGACAGTATATACATTGTCTGCAACTAAAAGGGACAGAGAAGGTGCGATCATGATGCCGAAAGACCGTATTTTATGTCTTACTTCGGAGACGGTTGATCTAAGTGATATCGAAGTTTTGATCGACGATTCAAATGAACAGGCCAAAAAGGATCTTGAGGTTGAGCTTATATCTGCGTCTAAGAATACCGCAAAGATTTGTGTGAATTTTTCGAATCGGTATGTTTCGACTGATTTAAACTGGGATGGGAAGATTCTTGTAAAAAAAGGCAATGACGTGATCAGGGAGATTGCGATCGCTTATATGACACCATACATAAGAGATGTGCATGATACAGGATTTCAAACGTTAAGTTCATGGTCTGGTACATGGGGCGTTTTAGATGGAGAGCAATATCGCTCCTCTGGGATTATTGATGTGTATCAGGATAATGCACAGATTTCTTTTACCTATCAGTCACAAGGAAATCAGGGAGTGAAAGCATTTCATTTATACCAAAGTGGGAATTATACATTTTCGGATGGATCATACGATATCAAGGCTCAGAATCAAGGTATCAAGGCTTATAATACAGTGAATATCCGTCTGAAACCAACTTATATCAAGCAGTTAAAAGAAGAACTGGTCAATGACCTGTATCAATACAGTTTAGATACAAAGCAGTGTGTGTTCGATGATCTGATGATTGAATATGAAGACGGATGTATCATCGGAGAAGTCACAGATTTTGTGAGACTAGGACATCAGGCAACGATCAAGCCGTTAGATAAGATGACATTAAAGGCAAATATAAAATCTACATCAAAGATTTTTCTTCAGTGGAAGAAACTTGATCGTGTCAGTGGTTATGCGATCTATCGTTATGATTCTGGGAAACAGCGATATGAAAAGATAAAAACAGTTTCAACACAGGAGACTTCCTATACAGATTCTAAGTTAAAATCTGGGAAGACATATTATTATAAAATTGTGCCATATCGTTCCATTACATATACAAATGCTGGAAATTTATGCAAGGTTGTGAATGGTTCATCTTCCAATATCGCAAAATGTATCACAAAACCGGGGAAACCAGTGATAAAGGCAAAGAGATCAGGAAGAAGAATAAAAGTAAAGATTAAAAAAGTAAGCGGAGCCAGTGGATATAAAGTATATTTAAGGAAGGGAAAGAAAGGCCGGTATAAAGTTGTTAAAACATATAAAGGCAATCGGACCCGTACGTATAAGAGTCGAAAGTTAAAAAGAAAAAAGATGTATTATGTGAAAGTACGTGCATATAAAACATATCAATCCAAGAAATACTTTGGAAAATATTCAAAAACGAAAAAAGTCAAAATTTCAAAGAAGTGATGATGTGAGAAAAAAGACAGATGAGGTGATTCTTCTCATCTGTCTTTTTCGATTTACGAATTATTCTTTTTCGTCAGATTCTTCGGATGGAGTTTCTGTTTCTTGTGTTTCTTCTTCAGCTACGGATGGATCATCATCAGTATCTGTGATGTTGATAGAAACATAATCTCTGTCATCTTTTGATGGTTCAGGGAAAATCTCATCATCATCAAAAGAATCATCATCAAAAGATTCGTCATCGAAATCATCGTCAAAATCATCATCGGATACTTCTTTAATCTTTGCAATGATCGCTTTGATCTGATCACGGGCAACATATAAAATACCAGCAACGGTAGCGATGGCAGTGATCAGTTTAAAAAGGTCTTTTATGGTTTTCTTCATAACGAAAAACTCCTTTCTTTTTTATTATTATTATTTTATAATGAATCAAAAAAAAATGCAATGCAGGATTGACAAAATAAAATTTCATGATAAAATAAATTTATAAAATAAAACTTTGCAAAACATAGAGGAGGAATAGAGTGAAACGTTTATGTGCAAAAGCGGCACTTGATCTTGTGCCAGATCATGGGATTATCGGACTTGGTGGTGGAGAGACGATCAGTTATCTTGCAGAAGATATCAAAGAAGCAAGGAAAGGTGTCAAAGTTGTGACACCATCAGATCATACAGCACAAGTATGTAAAAAGCTTGGATTAGAAATTGTTGATACCAAAGAAGTAAAAGAGATCGAAATTGCATTTGACGGGTGTGATCAGGTTGATTCTGATCTTGATGCATATAAAAGTGGAGGCGGAATTCACACATTAGAGAAGATTATTGCAAAGATGGCAAAAGAATATGTATTACTGGTCGATGAAACGAAAGTAACAGATAAGTTAAATAATAAAGTACCAGTTGTATTAGATATTATTCCAGAAGCAGTGAACTATGTGACAAGTCAGGTGGAAGCAATGGGTGCAACAGTGAAGAAACGTGATGAACATTTACTGGAAGTTTATTATGACACTTTACCAGAACTAGAAGAGATTGACAAAAACTTAAAGATGATCACAGGGGTAATCGAGACATCATTATTTTATCAGGTTGCAACAAAAGCATTGGTTGCAGGTGAAGAAGGAATCAGAGTGATCAAGTAAGAAAGAAGGAAAGATAAGATGAGTACATGGGGAATTTTAGGTTGTGGAACAATTGCGAATGAGATGGCAGCAACATTTCAGAAGATGGGACATGAAATTTACGGAGTAGCCAATCGTACACCAGAGAAAGCAGAAAAGTTTGCAGACAAATATGGAGTAAAACATGTTTTTGAAACATACGAAGAGATGCTGGCAGATGAAAATATCGATATCATTTATGTTGCAACACCACATAGTATGCATTATGAAAATATGAAGCAGGCAGTCAATGCAGGAAAGCATATCTTATGTGAAAAAGCGATCACAGTGAATGTAGCACAGTTAGAAGAAGTGCTGGAACTTGCCGAAGAAAAAGGTGTGGTAGTCAGAGAAGCAATGACAATTTCACATATGCCTTTATATAAGAAATTAAAAGAACGAATCAAAGAAGGTGCGATCGGTAATACAAAGATGGTACAGGTAAACTTTGGAAGTAACAAAGGTTATGATTCTACACAGAGATTTTTTGCATTAGAAGCAGCTGGCGGAGCTTTATTGGATATTGGAGTATATGCAACAGCATTTGCGAGAACATTTTTAAGTGAGATGCCAAATACGATTCTTACGACTGTAGAATATTTAGAGACAGGTGCAGATGAACAATCTGGGATCATTATGAAGAATACAAAAGGGGAGATGGTTGTTATGTGTCTGACACTTCGTGCAAAACAGCCAAAACGAGGAGTTGTGACAGGTGATAAGGGATATATTGAAGTATATGAATATCCAAGAGCATGCAAAGCAACGATCACCAATACGGCAACTGGAGAAGTTGAGACAGTTGAAGCAGGAAAGACAGAAGATGCTTTAAAATATGAGGTAGAAGCAATGGAAGCAGCGATCGAAGGAAACTTGGAGGATGATTGCCAGATCATTACAAAAGATACGATGCGAATTTTAACAAGTATTAAGACACAGTGGGGAATGAAATACCCATTTGAATAAGGATCTGAGATGATCATATAAGAATTTATCAAAAAGAAATGTGCCAAACACACATTTCTTTTTTTACTGGACGAAGCTTTTGCTATCAGTTATACTTAATAAGAATGAAGCAGGAAGGAGCGGTAAGATGATCCAGATTTATAAGAATTATGAAGGACATAAAGAGTTAGAAGAATTAGATCATATCGAATTGGAATCATGGGTGATGATCACAGATCCAACGATGGAGGAACTCATGAATATTTCGAGAGATTATAAGATTGATATGGATGATCTTAAGGCAGCACTGGATACGGAAGAACGTTCCCGACTGGAGAATGAAGATGATTATACAATGATCCTTGTGAATATTCCGGTTGTAGAGGAAGAGGAAGGAAAGAAATGGTATGAGACGATACCGCTTGGGATTTTTATTACTAATAAGATCGTCTTTACTGTTTGTTTGGAGCAGACGAATATCTTAAAACAATTTGTTGATGGACTGGTATCAAATTTTTATACATTTATGAAGACAAGATTTGTATATCAGATTCTTTACAATAATGCAGCGTTGTTCCTGTATTATCTGCGTGTGATCGACCAGAGAGCAAATCAAGTGGAAGATCTGTTGCATGAGACATATGAGAACAAAGACTTGATCCAATTGTATGATTTAGAGAAATGCCTAGTTTATTTTACAACAGCATTAAAATCAAATGAAGTAGTGTTGGAGAAATTAAGAAAACATATTGGCCTTAGACATTATGAAGAAGATGAAGAACTGTTGGAAGATGTCATCATTGAGAATAAACAGGCGATGGAGATGACGGATATTTATCATAATATCCTGCGAAGTACGATGTCTTTGTTTGGATCGATCATTGATAATAACCTGAATCAGGTTATGAAATTCTTGGCAGCGATCACGATTATTTTGGAATTGCCAACGATGATCTCGGGATTGTATGGTATGAACGTCAATGGTGTTGGAATGCCGTTTGCGACGAAAGCATATGGGTTTGCAGCAATCTCGATTTTTTCTTTGATCGTCTGTTTGATCGCGGTGTATATTTTGAAGAAGAAACATATACTATAAGATATTGAAGAATCACACTAAGTGGTTCTTCATGTGTTTTAGGGCGTTTTTTTCCAGACGGCTGACTTGTGCCTGAGAAATGGCGATTTCGTCTGCAACTTCTGTTTGTGTTTTTCCTTCAAAGAATCGCATTTTGATAATATCATATTCTCGATCTGGAAGATGTTCCATTGCTTCTTTTAAGGCAATGGATTCCACCCAGCTATCTTCTTTGTTTTTTTTATCTTTTACCTGATCCATAAGGTAAAGAGTATCACCTCCATCCTGATAAACAGGTTCATAAAGAGAAAGAGGGGTTGCGATTGCATCAAGTGCAAATAAGACATCTTCTTTTTTCATATCGATTTCTTTTGCAATGACGTCGATCGTAGGCTCATGATTTAATTTTTTGGTAAGAACTTCTCTTGCATTGATCGCTTTATATGCGGTATCACGAAGAGAACGACTTACACGCATACTATGATTATCACGAAGATAGCGTTTGACTTCACCAATGATCATGGGAACAGCATAAGTAGAGAATTTCACATTTAGATTCCGGTCAAAATTATCAATAGCTTTCATAAGACCGATGCAGCCAACTTGAAAAAGATCATCTGCATTTTCATTACTTCCTGAAAATCGTTGGATGATACTGAGAACAAGTCGTAGATTTCCTTTGATATAATGTTCTCTGGCAAGAAGATCACCTTGCTCGATCCGCTCAAATAAATCTTCTTTTTCTTCTTCAGAAAGTAAAGGGAGAGAAGAAGTGTTAACGCCACAGATTTCTACTTTTTTTCGTGCCATAATAAGTTCCTCCGTTTGTGATTCGTATAATAAAATCATGTACAGATCTGGTGGAATTTATACGTTGAAAAAAATGGAAGAGGAAATTGACTTATATTTTTTCAGGTGCTATGATGAGGATAAATACAATCAAAGGAGAGTAAAGATGAAGAAGATATTAGCATCGCTTATGATGGTTGGACTTATTTTTTGTCTTGGTGGATGCAACGTTCCATGGATGAAACAAAAGACAGAGAAAACGAAGGCTGCGAAAGTTATTCAGGCAGATAAAGTTGAAGGGACAATGAAAGGAATGAAATTAAAGGTTGGTGTATCGAATGATATGGCACCATTTTCATATTATGATAGTGAGCAGAAGAAGATCACAGGGTTTGATATTGATCTTCTTGATAAACTTAGTGAATATCTGGGCTTTGAATATGAATTATATCCAATGAATATGAAGAAATTAGAGCAAAAGATCAAGAACAAAGAATTAGATCTTGCAATCGCAGGAATTTCAATCACAGATGAAAGACAGAGAGAGTTTTCATTTACAGACACTTATTATGAAACATATCTTCAGATCGTGGTCAGAAAAGACAGCCAGATCACAGATCGTAAGGAGATTACAGAGAAGAAGGTCGGTGTTGTAGAAGGAACATCCAGTGCACAATATGCGGAGGATTATTTGTCAGAGGATAACAAGATCACATATTATAAAAACATTACAAAAGTATGGAACGATCTTGAAAAAGGAACGATCGATGCAACGATTTATGATACAACAGGAATCCAGAATTATATGCAAGAACACGCAGATAATACGAATCTTAGTGTGTTGAATGAACAACTTAATTCTGAGGAAAGTAATTATGGGATTATGTTTGTGAAGGGATACAAATATCTGGATCAGTTTAATGTAGCACTTCAGGTTCTCAATAATGATGGGACGTATCAGAAGCTTAAGGAGCAGTGGATCAAGACAAAAGAATAAAAGATAAGAAAATGGCAGGAACTATATGTAAGATGAAAAGTTCCTGCCATTTTGTTTGTTAAGAAAGGCTCTTGTAAGATTCAAAGTGTGAGTGTATGAAGCCATGCAGATTCTTCCTCGTTAAGGTGTGGAGAAAGTGTATCATATACGAACTGCTGGTAATCAGTTAACAATTGTTTTTCTTTTTCGTTAAATAAAGAAAGGTCAACACCGTCAAGATCGATCGGTACAAGTGTCAGGGGTTCGAAATGAAGGAAAGCACCGTATTCATTTTGCTGCCATTTTTTACAGATCAGCATATTTTCTGTACGGATTCCGTATTTTCCAGGAACATAAACACCTGGTTCATCTGTGATGACCATACCTGGCTGTAGTACTGCGTCAAGATTTTCGGGATTCGATCTCCAACGAAAAGCGTTTGGACCTTCATGAACACCAAGAAAATATCCAACACCATGTCCGGTTCCACAACGATAATCAACGCCATCTTCCCAGAGAGGTTCTCTTGCAAGAATATCAAGATTACTTCCTCTGCAGCCAAACAGGAATTTTGCATTGGCAAGAGTCAGCATAGATTTTAATACCAGTGTAAAGTATTTCCTTTCTTCCTCTGAAATTGGTCCAAGAATAAAAGTTCTTGTGACATCGGTTGTACCACCATAATATTGTCCACCGGAATCAATGAGAAGCATACCTTCAGCTTTGACATCGACATCGGATTCTTCAGTGGATTGATAATGCATCATTGCAGCATGATCTTTATAAGCACAGATCGTTTCGAAACTAGGGCCCATGTAATCGGGTAGTTTTTTTCTTTCTTCCTCGAGATGGTCAGAGATCATACGTTCTGTCATAGGGATTTTTCCGACGTTTTTCTTAAGCCAGTACATAAATTTTGTCATAGCGATCCCATCATTGATATGGCATGCTTTCAAATGATCGATCTGAATGTCATTTTTTATAGCTTTCATTAGTTCTGTTGGATTCTTATCTTCAATGATCTTGCATTTGAATAAGAGATTATAATGCAGATAGTTTGTAAGATCTGGATTTAACAAAACAGTTTCATGTTGGTCTTTTAAGAAAGCACTAACTTCTGTGTAATCGAGGATGGAAATGCCGTGTTCCTTAAACCGTTGAAAAGCAACTGCTGAAATACAATCTTTTCGAAGAAAAAGAAAACATTTGTCTATCGTGATCCATGCATAACTATAAAATAATGGAGTGCATGCAATGTCATCTCCACGCAAGTTGAAAAGCCATGCAATATCAGGAAGAGAGGATAAGAAAAATGCATTGGCATCAAGTTCTTTCATTTTTTCTCTGACACGTGCCAGTTTTGAATCAGTATGTTCTCCACTGTATTTGATATCATGACGGTAAATTGTGGATTTTGTGATCGCGGGGCGATCATCTTTGGCCCAGAGTTCTTCTACAAAACGAAGATCAAAACGAAAAGATGCACCATGCTGCTTCACTAGTTTTGCGATTTTTTTTCCGTAAGAAGCTGAGATCGTAAAGCCGTTTACCCCAAGTGTATCACCTTCCTGCAGGTGTTCTTTCAAAAATTCAAGAATCGTAGGAACACCGGAAACCCCTTGTTTCATCAATGTGATATCAGAAGAGATCTGTCCTTCGGCCTGCGTAAAATAACGTCCATCAGTCCAAAGCCATCCTTCTTCGCATCCAGCAAGAAAGGTACCGGCAGAACCAGTAAAACCAGAGATGTATTGTCTGCATTTAAAGTAATCATCTACGTATTCGGATTGATGTGGATCTTCACTTGGAACAAGATAATAAGAAACCTTTTGATTTTCCATTTGTTCACGAAGTTTCATAAAATTTAGATTCATGTCCAAAAACCTCCATTTTGTCATATTAAAATCCTGAAAATATATGTTTTATATGAGATTTCAGGATCGGTTTATGTTAATTATAGTAGATGAATAGGGATTCGTAAAGAAAAAGCAAATGTAAAAATATATGGTATTTTGTCAAAAAAGTTGAAAAAAATAAAAGAAATACGGTATAATCGGGATTGAACAAATATAAAAGTATAAAGGAGAAACTTATGAAGAATTTACTAGTTGCTCAGTCAGGAGGACCATCTGCAGCAATCAATGCGACGATCACAGGAGTGATCGATGCTGGAATTGAGAGTGGACGTGTGGGTCATGTTTATGGTGCTCTGAATGGAATTAAAGGTGTGCTGAACGAGAATTTTGTAAATCTCGATGAAGTATGTGACACAAAAGAAAAAAGAGATCTATTAGCGATCACACCGGCAGCGGCACTTGGTTCCTGTCGATGGAAACTGGGGAATCCCAAAGAAAATGCAGAAGAATTTGAAGAGATCATCCGTATTTTAAGAAAGAATGACATAGGATATTTTATATATACTGGTGGAAATGATTCTATGGACACCGTATATAAACTGTCTGTTTACTGTGAAGAACATAATATTGATGACATTAAGGTAATGGGAGCTCCAAAGACGATCGATAATGATCTTGGAGAGACTGACCATTGCCCTGGATTTGGTTCTGCAGCCAAATTTATCGCGACTGCGTTTACCGAGATTGCGTGTGATTGCTTTGTTTATGATGTCCCATCCGTAACGATCGTAGAAGTTATGGGAAGAAATGCAGGATGGTTGACTGCCGCATCTGCACTTGCAAGGATCGAAGGGCGAAAAGTTCCTCAGTTGATCTATCTTTGTGAGAAAGCATTCGATGAAGATCGATTTATTGAAGATGTAAATGAAGCATTAAAAAAAGAAAATAACATCATTATTGCGGTAAGTGAAGGTGTAAAAACTGCTGACGGAAATTACGTTGGAGAAGAAACAAAATCAGGAAAAGAAGATGTATTTGGACATAAATATCTTTCTGGTGTCGGTAAATATCTGGAAGGACTGGTAGGAGAGAAGATCGGATGTAAAGTCAGATCTGTAGAATTAAACATCCTTCAGAGATGTGCTGGATATATGTTAAGTGAGACTGATATCATGGAATCAAGAAATCTTGGAGCATTTGCAGCTGTCAGTGCGATTCGCGGAAAGAGTGGAAAAATGTCTGCAGTGCGAAGAATTTCAGATGATCCATATCAGGTAGAAATCGTACTTTCTGATCTGTCAAAGATTGCGAATTATGAAAAGAAAGTTCCGATGGAATGGATCAATGAAGAAGGGAATGATATTAAAGACGAATTACTGACATATTTAAAACCGTTGATCCAAGGTGAAGTACAGATTCCATATGAAAATGGAATTCCAAAACGATTTATTTTATAAAAGACAAGAAAGAATCCTGCTGTACAGGATTCTTTCTATTTAAGTTCATATGGAATGTCAGGTCTTTTGTTTCTTGGTTTTACAGGCTTTTTTGACGATTGTGAGATGAAATAATGATTGATCTCTGCACCGATAAAAAGCATCATCATACAAAAATACAACCAGAACAAAGTTAACAAGATACTGGTCAATCCTCCGTACATAGTACTAAAGAAAGAAAAATTATCAAAATACATTGAAAAGAAAAATGATAATACAAACCATGCAGCAGAACTAAAAAATGCTCCAGGAAGGATCTGCTTTGTTTTGAAATTTTCACTCGGTAAAAAACGATACATAATGATAAAAACGACCATAAATGTAAAAAATGCAAGGAAAAAACGGATCGTTGCAAAAAATACATGTTTATTCTCGAGGACTGGTTCAAAGCGATATAACTGAATGAGCAGGGAATTACCAAATAATAAAAGAATCAGACCGAATAATACTGCGATCGCGAAAAGTCCAATATAAATACTTGAGATAAAACGCAAAACAAAATAGTTTCTCTTTTCAGAAATTTCATGAATCGTATTAAGTCCAGTCATCAAGGATAAGATCCCTTTGGATGCAGACCACAATAATGTAAGAATTGTGATCGACATATACGTAGTAGTAAGTTTTCCGTTTAAAGATCGGATGATCGGGACTACCATACCACTGTACTTTGGTGGAAGATAGGTGCGAACCAGTTCGATCATATCATTCGGTGTGATCGGAAAATATCTTGTAAGACTAAGCAATACGATCATAAATGGAAAAAATGATAGGATCGTAAAGAATGCAGCCTGCGCAGAAAACGCTGTAACGTGGTCTTTCTGAGCTTTATCGATGACGGATCCAATCATAGAAATTAATTTTAACATAATATCATACCTCTTAATTGATACCTCATAATATCATAATTTGATTGATTATACAAGCATTCTAAAAGCAAAGGAATTGCGCCAAAAGAGAAAAAATATCTAAAACAGACAAAAAGACCTATTGCATAGTAAAGAAAATTGTGATATAGTTCCTAACGGAGTCAAAAAAGAATTATAATTATTTAAAAAAAATAAATAAATTATAAAATAATTCTTAAATATTCTATTGACAAAGTGAAGATACCTTGTTAAAATGTAGACATAAGTTAACAGGAGATTACGAGGAGGATTGTTACTGGTAGTGCAGGCTAAACCAACTTATTGAATTTCACAGAAGGGAAGTTTATAAGTGAGGTTTATTTTTTTTGTGAATGCACAACAGGAAGTCTTTTCGTTAGAGAAGTATGAGGTAAAGTTGTGCAGATTACAAAAATTGTAAATAATAACATTGTAATTTCAGAGGACAAGAATCATAAAGAAGTTGTACTGATGGGAAAGGGCCTTGGCTTTCAAAAGCACAAGGGAGATGAGATTAAGTTGAGTCAGATTGAGAAGACTTATGTCATGAAAGATCATGGTATGACACAGCGTTTTCAGGAGATGTTAACTGATATTCCGATCGAGAGAGTGAAGATTTGTAATAAGATCATTCAGTATGCGAAGGATACATTACAGAAGAATATTAATGATAATATATATGTTTCACTTACAGACCACATCAATTTTGCGATTGAGAGAGTTGAGATGGGAGTACCATTCCAGAATCCATTTTTATGGGAGATCAAGAAGTTTTATTATCAGGAATATCTGATCGGGAAAGTAGCGATCGGTATGATAGAGAAAGAACTGAAGGTTACGCTTCCACAGGATGAAGCGGCGTTCATTGCATTGCATATTGTGAATGCGGAACTTGATCTGGACATGACAGAGATGGTTTCTATGACGAAGCTTGTGAATGATATTTTGAAGATCGTGGATAAACATTTTGGAGAGCAGATTGATAAGGAGTCTGTTTTCTATGAGAGATTTATCACGCATCTGAAGTTCTTTGCACAAAGAGTTTATATTGGCAAAGAAGTGAAAAGTGATGATACAGAATTTCAGGAGATCATAAGGAATAAGTATCACGAATGTATTGAATGCGTAGATGAGATCAAAGACTACGTGAAGAAGACTTGCAATCATGATATTACAGATGAAGAACTTATGTATTTAACCGTACATATCAAGCGAGTTACGACAAGATAAAAGTTTATATTGTTGATCAGGATTGTTACTGGTAATGCAGGCTAAACTTGATTTGAATCATGGATTTTCCAGAGGGTCCAGGTTTCTTTGTGAAAGTATTTTTGCAGGGGGATTTGGATGGTGGAGATTTACGGATTTGAATCAGGTTTTTTTATTTATAAGAATTTTCTTATAATATATATAATTAATTAGCTTATGAAAATATAGAAAAGGAGGAATAAAAAATGGTAGGAATTATTCTTGCTACACATGGTGATTTCGCCAAGGGTATCTTACAGTCCGGGTCCATGATTTTTGGTGACCAGCCAAATGTTGCGGCTTGTACATTACAGCCAAGTATGGGACCAGAAGACATCAAAAAACAGATGGAAGATGCCATTGCCGGATTCGAAAACCAGGATGAAGTGCTGATTATGGTTGATTTATGGGGTGGAACTCCATTTAATCAGGCTAACGGATTAATTGCCGGACATGAAGATAAATGGGCAATCGTTGCTGGATTAAATCTTCCAATGTTGATCGATGCATACGCATCTCGTATGATGATGGACACAGCACATGAAGTTGCAGCTCAGATTTCCGGAAGTGGAAAAGAAGGTGTGAGAATCTATCCAGAATCTCTAGAACCTAAGAAAGAAGAAGCTGCACCAGCTGCTGTGGCAGCACCTCAGGGAGCGATCCCAGAAGGAACAGTACTTGGAGACGGTCACATCAAGATCGGTCTTACTCGTATCGACACACGTTTATTACATGGACAGGTGGCTACAACATGGACAAAGATGGTAAATCCAGACCGTATCATTGTTGTATCTGATGCCGTATCAAAAGATGATCTTCGTAAGAGAATGATCATTGAGGCAGCACCTCCAGGAGTAAAAGCACACGTTATCCCAATCTGGAAGATGATCGAAGTATCAAAAGATCCAAGATTTGGTGAGACAAAAGCAATGCTTCTGTTTGAAACACCTCAGGATGTATTAAAAGCAATCGAAGGTGGAGTTGACATCAAAGAGGTTAACTTAGGATCACTTGCACATTCAACAGGTAAAGTAGTAGTAACAAAAGCTGTTGCGATGGGTAAAGAAGATGTAGAAACTTTCGAGAAACTGATCGACAAAGGTGTTACATTTAATGTACGTAAAGTACCAAGCGATTCTCCAGAAAACATGGGTGAAATGCTTAAGAAAGCGAAAGCAGAACTTAAATAATCAATTTAGAAAAATATATAGGAGGAATTATCATGTCAGTTATTTCAATGGTATTAGTTGTTATCGTTGCATTCCTGGCTGGTATGGAAGGTGTTTTGGATGAATTCCAGTTCCATCAGCCATTAGTAGCTTGTACATTAATCGGACTTGTAACCGGACAGCTTGTTCCTTGCATCATCCTTGGAGGTAGTCTTCAGATGATCGCTTTAGGATGGGCTAACATCGGTGCAGCCGTTGCCCCAGATGCTGCATTAGCAGCCGTTGCATCTGCAATCATTCTTGTTCAGGGTGGACAGGGAAGAGCTGGTGTTGATACTGCCATCGCAGTAGCAATCCCATTAGCAGTAGCAGGATTATTCTTAACAATGATCGTTCGTACACTTTCCGTTATCTGTGTTCATCAGATGGATGCAGCTGCTGCAAAAGGTAGCTTCAAAGGTGTAGAAGCATGGCATATCATTGCAGTTTGTTTACAGGGTATCCGTATCGCGATCCCAGCAGCAGCATTACTTGCAATTCCATCATCTGCCGTAGCTGCAGCATTAAATAGTATGCCAGCATGGTTAACAGATGGTATGTCCATCGGTGGTGGTATGGTCGTAGCCGTAGGTTACGCAATGGTTATCAACATGATGGCTACAAAAGAAGTATGGCCTTTCTTCGCAATTGGTTTCTGTCTGGCTGCTGTTTCAGACTTAACACTGATCGCATTAGGTGTTATCGCTGTATCTATGGCACTGATCTACCTGAAACTGTCTGAGAATGCAGGATCTGGTAACGGTGGAAGCAATACTGGTGACCCATTAGGCGATATTTTAAATGATTATTGATTAAGAAGGAGGTAAGAAAAATGGCAGAGAAAAAAGTTCAATTAAGTAAAAAAGATAGATTGTCTGTAGCATTACGTTCTACTTTCCTTCAGGGTTCTTGGAACTATGAACGTATGCAGAATGGTGGTTGGTGTTTCGCAATGATCCCAGCTATCAAGAAATTATATACAACAAAAGAAGATCAGATCGCAGCATTAAAACGTCATCTGGAATTCTTCAATACACATCCATATGTTGCATCTCCAGTTATCGGTGTTACACTGGCTCTGGAAGAAGATAAAGCAAATGGTGCACCTGTAGAAGACAGTGCGATCCAAGGTGTTAAAGTCGGAATGATGGGACCTTTAGCTGGTGTTGGTGATCCAGTATTCTGGTTCACAGCAAGACCTATCCTTGGAGCTTTAGGAGCTTCCCTTGCAATGGGTGGAAGTATCCTTGGACCAATCTTATTCTTCGTATTATGGAATGTAATTCGTTGGGCATTCATGTGGTATACACAGGAATTTGGTTACAATGTAGGAACAAAGATCACAGAAGACTTATCAGGTGGATTACTTCAGAAAGTAACAAAGGGAGCATCTATCCTTGGTATGTTCGTCCTTGGTGCCTTGATCGAACGTTGGGTAAGTATCAACTTTACACCTGTAGTATCTAAGGTTACATTAAGTAAAGGAGCTTACATCGATTGGGCTAAACTTCCAGCAGGAGCTGAAGGAATCAAAACAGCATTAACACAGCAGGCATCCGGTATGGCACTTGATCCAACAAAAGTTACAACTCTTCAGGATAACTTAAACTCATTGATCCCTGGATTTGTACCATTACTGCTAACACTGTTATGCATGTGGTTATTAAAGAAAAACGTTTCTCCAATCATCATCATCATCGCATTATTTATCATTGGTATTGGTGGACACGTTATCGGATTATTATAAGAGATGATCTAGCACATATACAAAAGGCCCGGAAGTCCGGGCTTTTTGCTTATATAAGAAGAATATAAAAAACATATCGGTAAGAATGAACGAAAAGTCATCTTGTATAAGCAAAGAAAATTGTATAGAATAAATAAAGAAGAACCTACAGAATCGGAGGAAAGCTTATGGCACAATCAATTAATACAAGAGTTGATGTTGTTGTGGAAGCAACATCGTATCAGGGACTTACAAACTATGGAAAGATCATGGTTGGAGACAAAGGATTTGAATTCTTTAATACAAGAAATGTCAATGATTATATTCAGATTCCATGGGAAGAAGTTGATTATGTGATCGCATCTGTGATGTTTAAAGGAAAGAAAATCCCACGTTATGCGATCCAGACAAAGAAAAATGGAACATTTTCATTTTCATCAAAAGAACCTAAGAAAGTGTTGCGTGCGATCAACCAGTATATACCATCCGAACGTCTGGTGCGTTCTTTAAGCTTTTTTGATGTGTTGAAACGTAATTTTATGCCATCAAAGAAGAATGCGAAGATTAAAAAATAAATGTAATTTTTGGAGTTACAAGGTAAAGAAGGAGAAGATGGCTATGGGACATATTTTAAGAATGAATCCAGTTTTTAAAGAAATGATCTGGGGTGGAACAAAATTAAAAGATATTTATGGATATGAGATTCCGAGTGATCACACAGGAGAGTGTTGGGCAATTTCTGCACATAAGAATGGAGATTGTACGATCGCAGATGGAGAATATAAAGGAAAAACATTATCCTGGTTATTTGAAAACCACAGAGAATTATTTGGAAATATCGAAGGAGACCAGTTCCCATTACTTGTAAAGATCATTGACGCGAAAAATGACCTGTCTGTACAGGTGCATCCAGACGATGTGTATGCGAAGGAACATGAGAATTCTTTAGGAAAGACAGAATGTTGGTTTGTTCTTCAAGCGGATGAAGAAACAAAGATGGTCATGGGACACCATGCAAAGACAAAAGATGAATTCGTCAAAGCGATCGAGAATGATGATTATGACAATCTGTTAAATTCATTCAAGATCAAAGCAGGAGATTTCTTCTATATTCCATCTGGAACATTACATGCGATCTGCAGCGGATCGCTGATCTATGAAGCACAACAGTCTTCTGATATTACATATCGTGTTTATGATTATCATAGAAAAGATGCGGATGGAAATGAAAGGCAGCTTCATGTACAGCAATCTATTGATGTGACAAATGTACCAGCAGATATTGATCAGAACAAAGAATTTCCGCAGACAATTCTTGAGAATGGTACAAAGACAAGATATGTTGACAGTGAATTCTTTAAAGTGGATCGTTATCAGTTGAATGGAAAAAATGTGATCAAGAATGACGAACCATTTATGATGGTAAGCATCATAGAGGGAACAGGAATTTTTGAAGGAAATGAAGTAAAGAAAGGTGATCATTTTGTAATCTGTTCCGATCAGAAAGAAGTTACTTTTGATGGAGATATGGAAGTCATGATTTCCACATTATGATCATGACCATAATAGATAAAGAAGGATTATAAGAATATATAGAATAAGGAAGTTTTATATGAAGGAAACAGGAAAGGTATTTGGCGTCTTGCAAAGAGTCGGACGTGCATTTATGCTTCCGATCGCTGTTTTGCCAGTTGCAGGTCTTTTGCTTGGAATTGGACGATCTTTGACAAATGAAACAATGCTTCGGGCCTATCATCTGATGAAGATCATGGGTCCGGGGACTATTTTGTATGGAGTAATTAAAGTTGGAAGCGATTGTGGAAGTATTATATTTGACAATCTTCCGTTGATATTTGCAATGGGAGTTTCAATTGGGATGGCAAAGGCAGAGAAAGCGGTAGCAGCATTATCAGGGGCATTGTCTTTTTTCGTTATGCACGAAGCTATTTCATCGATGTTATCATTGTATGGTGATACATATACAATGCATGCGGGAGCAACGGATCAGATTCTTGGAATAACATCACTGCAGTTAGGTGTATTTGGAGGAATTCTTGTCGGACTTGGTGTCGGGTATCTTCATAACCGTTTTTATAAAATAAAACTTCCAGAAGTTTTATCGTTTTTTGGCGGGACAAGGGCAGTGCCGGTTATTTGTACCATTGTATATGTTGGAGTTGGAATATTAATGTTCTTTATCTGGCCTCCGATCCAGAATCTGATGTATTCCATTGGAGGAATTGTGAGAGCTTCAGGCTATTTAGGGACGTTTATTTATGGAGTGATGGAACGTGCATTGATCCCATTTGGACTTCATCATGTATTTTATCTCCCGTTCTGGCAGACATCGCTAGGTGGAACGATGGAAGTTGCTGGGAAAATGATCGATGGGGCACAAAATATCTTTTTTGCTCAATTAGCAGATCCAGCAACAACACATTTTAATGTGGAAGCAACAAGATTTATGGCAGGGAAGTTCCCATTGATGATCTTTGGATTGCCAGGAGCGGCATTTGCAATTTACCGTTGTGCCAGACCTGAACATAGAAAAGTTGTCGGTGGACTTATGATTTCAGCAGCATTAACATCAATGCTCACAGGAATTACGGAACCGTTGGAATTTACATTTTTATTTATTGCACCTGGATTATATGGAATACATTGTGTTTTTGCAGGACTTGCATATATGATGATGCATGTATTGAAGATTACAGTTGGATTAACATTTTCTGGAGGACTTATCGATCTGTTCTTTTTTGGAATCATGCAAGGACAAGAAAAAACAAACTGGATGATGGTCATTCCACTGGGAATTGTTTATTTCATAGTGTATTATTTCTTATTCCATTTTCTGATCTTGAAATTTGATATCAAAACACCAGGAAGGGAAGAAGAACACGCACAAGAATATGAAGAAGAGTCAGAATATGAATACAGAGAAGATTTTTCAGAAGAATTATTAGCAAAGATCGCAGCGGGACTTGGAGGCAAAAAGAATATCGGTGATATTGACTGTTGTGTTACAAGACTTCGATGTGGACTGAAAGATATAAGTCTGGTGGATGATGCCATGATCAAAGAAACAGGATCAAGGGGAATTTTGAAACGAGGAAACAGCATTCAGATCATTTATGGTCCATATGTAACGGTGCTAAAATCAGAACTGGAAGATTATTTAAGGACAAGACGAGCAAAGAAAGAAATCAAACAATTACTAAAAGAAAATACACATTCCAAAGATGAAATGCAACAGGAAAGTATCGCCTGTCCGATCAAAGGATGTGTGATCGAACTAGAAGAAGTTGGAGATGAGGCATTTTCTGGTGGAATGTTAGGGGAAGGCTTTGCAGTTAAACCAGAAGAAGGAAAACTATATGCACCAGTAGATGGGATCATCGCAGCAGTGTTTAGGACAAAACATGCCCTTGCTATGGAATCCAAAGATGGAGCAGAAGTTTTGATACATCTTGGGCTTGATACAGTAAAGCGAGGTGGAAAAGGCTTCTATATGAAAGTAGAAGCTGGTCAGAAAGTAAAAAAAGGAGAGCTCATCTGTGAGTTCGACTTAGAAGATATGAGAGTAGATGGATATGTTATGACGACTCCGGTAGTTATCAGTAATAATGCGGAATACGCAAGTATTTCATTGAAACATATTGGAGAGTGTAACGTAGGGGAAGAAATACTGACCCTTTATAAATAGGTAACTATAAAATTAAATATAGATACAATTCTTAAACTTAAAAAGAAAGAATGTATTTATGATCGATATCAGATCATAAGATGCATTCTTTCTTTTTACTTGCAGACAAAAAACTACCGTAGTAAAATAAATTCAATATGCTAACGAAAGAGAAGGTTTGAAAAGTATGAAAAAAGAACAGATCAAAGGATCATTATCATTATTTTTAGCTGCGATCATATGGGGCGCTGCATTTGTTGCACAAAGTGTTGGAATGGATTATGTTGGACCATTTACATTTAATTGTGTTCGTACATTGATCGGAGGCATTGTATTGATTCCGTGTATTGCGTTTCTAAACAGAGGAAAAGTAAGGAAGAAAACAAACTTCACGGAGAAAAAGAGATTGCTATTAGGCGGAATCTGTTGCGGAGTCGCATTAGCTACAGGAAGCACCTTGCAGCAATTTGGAATCATGTATACAACTGTAGGAAAAGCAGGATTTATTACAGCATTTTATATTATCATTGTTCCAATTTTGGGATTATTTTTAGGAAAAAAGTGCGGATTATCCGTCTGGATCAGCGTTGTGATCGCACTTGCAGGACTTTATTTTTTATGCATTACGGACGGATTTTCGATTGGAAAAGGGGATATCTATGTATTTTTAGGTGCAATTGCATTTTCGATTCATATTTTAGTGATCGATTATTTTACACAATTTAATGATGGAGTGAAAATGTCATGTATTCAGTTTTTTATCTGCGGGATTCTTTGTTTTGTTCCAATGATGCTTTTTGAACATCCGGAGATCAGCATGATCTTACTTGCATGGAAACCAATCTTATATGCAGGAGTGATGTCATGTGGAGTTGCTTATACATTACAGATCGTGGGGCAGAAGAATATGAATCCTACGGTAGCATCGTTGATCCTTAGTCTGGAATCTGTGACCTCTGTGATCGCTGGATTTTTGGTACTGCATCAGAATTTGAGCCATAGAGAGTTGATAGGGTGTGGGTTAATGTTTATAGCGATCGTATTGGCACAACTTCCACAGAAAATTTAATTGACAAATGCCATAAGAATGTTATAGAATAATAACGTTAAAGGCATTGATGGTGCACAGTAAGAAACCAAAAGTTTCCGAATTTCACACCGTAGCTGTATCTTTGAATGTGATGCAATGTCATTTAAGCATCAGTAGGAGATAACGGAGTCTGCCCGTTACGCAGAGACTTAAGTGCTTATGGTAATTAAGAAGAAGTTTAACGATACCATAGGAATTAGGGTGGTACCGCGAGTATATATTAAGAACTCGTCCCTTTGCGGACGGGTTCTTTTTCTTTTGCCTGAATACAGAAGAAAAAGTAACCTGATCCGAGAATATAGAAAAGATCAATAAAGGAGAACTAAGCAGATGAAAGAGAGATTAGAGGCAATCAAGAAAGCTGCCTTGGAGAAAATCGAGCAAGCAGATGCAATGGATAGTTTAAATGATATCCGTGTATCTGTACTGGGTAAAAAAGGTGAATTAACTCAGGTATTAAAAGGAATGAAGGACGTAGCCAAAGAAGAACGTCCGATCGTTGGACAGATGGTCAATGATACCAGAGCAGTCATCGAAGAAGCATTAGAAAAAGAGATGACTTTATTAAAGAAAAAAGTTCGTGAAGAGAAGATGAAACGTGAAGTCATCGACGTTACATTACCTGGGAAAACTCATGAAAAAGGACATCGTCATCCAAACCAGATCGCGCTGGAAGATTTAGAAAGAGTATTTATCGGTATGGGATACGAAGTTGTAGAAGGACCAGAAGTAGAATACGATAAATACAACTTTGAAATGTTAAATATTCCTGCAAATCATCCTGCAAAAGATGAACAAGATACATTCTATATCAACAAAGATATCGTGTTAAGAACACAGACATCTCCTGTACAGGCTCGTATCATGGAAACAGGACAGATGCCAATCCGTATGATCGCACCTGGACGTGTATTCCGTTCTGATGAAGTTGACGCAACACATTCTCCATCTTTCCATCAGGTAGAAGGATTAGTTGTAGATAAAGGAATCACATTTGCAGACTTAAAAGGAACATTAGAACAGTTTGCAAAAGAATTCTTCGGACCAGATACAAAAGTAAAATTCCGTCCACATCATTTCCCATTTACAGAGCCAAGTGCGGAAGTAGACGTGACATGTTTCAAATGTGGTGGAAAAGGATGCCGTATGTGTAAAGGAAGCGGATGGATCGAGATCTTAGGATGTGGAATGGTTCACCCACACGTGCTTGAAATGTGCGGAATCGACCCAGAAGTATATTCAGGATTTGCATTTGGAATCGGTTTAGAGCGTGTCGCATTATTAAAATACGAGATCGACGATATGCGTCTGTTATACGAAAACGATAAGAGATTCTTATCACAGTTCTAAGAGAAACGATAAGAATATTTCGAATAGAGAAGATAGAATAAAGGAGAATAAAAGTAATGGATACACCAATTTCATGGATCAAAGCTTATGTGCCTGATCTTGATTGCACACCACAGGAATATGCAGATAAAATGACATTATCTGGTTCCAACATGGAAAGTGTCACATATTTAGATAAAAACTTAGAAAAGATCGTAGTCGGAAAGATCGAGAAGATCGAAAAACATCCAGACGCAGACAAACTGATCGTCTGTCAGGTGAATGTTGGAGATGAAACAGTTCAGATCGTAACAGGAGCACCAAACGTATCAGAAGGAGACTTAGTACCAGTTGTCTTAGACGGTGGACGAGTTGCCGGAGGACATGACGGTGGAAAGAACCCAGAAGACGGAATTAAGATTAAAAAAGGAAAACTTCGTGGAGTAGAATCTTTTGGTATGATGTGTTCTATTGAAGAACTTGGAAGTTCCAGAGACATGTACCCAGAAGCACCGGAATATGGAATCTACATTTTCAATAAAGACGTAAAACCAGGAGATGATGCAGTTGAAGCTTTAGGACTTCGCGATGCAGTTGTCGAATTCGAGATCACATCAAACCGTGTAGACTGCTTCAGCATGATCGGTATGGCAAGAGAAGCAGCCGCTACATTTAAGAAAGACTTCTTCCCACCAGTTGTCACAAAGACTGGAAATAATGAAGATGTCAATGATTACATCAAAGTAAGAGTCGAAGACGAAGATCTTTGCCCAAGATACACAGCAAGAGTTGTAAAGAATATCAAATTAGCACCATCACCAGAATGGATGCAGAGAAGATTAGCTGCGATGGGAATCCGTCCGATCAATAACCTGGTTGACATTACGAACTATGTGATGGAAGAATTCGGACAGCCAATGCATGCATACGATCTTGATACGATCGCAAATAAAGAGATCGTCGTACGTCGTGCAAAAGCAGGAGACAAATTCACTACATTAGATGGTGAAGAAAGAACGATGGACGAAAACGTCTTAATGATCTGTGATGGAGAAAAAGAAATAGGTATCGCAGGTATCATGGGTGGAGAAAACTCCATGGTAACAGATGATATCAAGACATTATTATTTGAAGCAGCATGCTTTGATGGAACTAATATCCGACTTTCTTCTAAGAGAATCGGTTTAAGAACCGATGCATCTGGTAAATTCGAAAAAGGATTAGACCCAGAAAATGCAATGGCAGCGATGGATCGTGCATGCCAGCTGATCGAAGAATTAGGAGCAGGAGAAGTTGTTGGAGGAGCCGTTGATGTTTATCCAAATCCAGTCAAACAGATCCGCCTTCCATTAGAAGTAGACAAGATGAATGCCCTTCTTGGAACAAATGTATCCAAAGAAGAAGTCTTAGAATATTTCGGAAGAATCGACCTTGGATATGATGAAGCAACAAATGAAGTCATCGTACCATCCTTCCGTCAGGATCTTCACCGTATGGCAGACCTTGCAGAAGAAGTTGCAAGATTCTACGGATATGATAACATCCCAGTTACATTACCAAACGGAGAATCCACAGCCGGTAAGAAACCATTCAAGATCCGTGTTGAAGATGTCTGCAGAAATGTAGCAGAACAGAACGGATTCTGTGGTGGAATGACATATTCCTTCGAAAGTCCAAAAGTATTCGATAAATTATTATTAGATGAAAATGCAAAAGAACGTCAGGCAATCGAGATTTCAAACCCATTAGGAGAAGACTTCAGTATCATGAGAACAGTTTCCTTAAACGGAATGTTAACATCTCTGTCTACAAACTTAGCACACAGAAATAAAAATGTAAGATTATATGAATTTGGAAATATCTACATTCCAAAATCATTACCATTAACAGAATTACCAGATGAAAGAATGCAGATGACACTTGGAATGTACGGAGAATGTGATTTCTTCACATTAAAAGGTGTTGTAGAAGATATGCTTGATTCCTTAGGATTAGGTGGAAGATCTGAATATGCACCAACAGGTGAACATCCATTCTTACACCCAGGAAGAGCAGCAGATGTGACGATCGATGGAGAAAAAATCGCCTACATCGGACAGATTCATCCAGAAGTTATGGATAACTATAACATGAAAGGTGAAGTCTATGTAGCGGTCATTGACATGCCAACATTAGTACCGAAAGCAACCTTCGACCGCAAATACGAAGGAGTAGCCAAATTCCCAGCAATGAAACGTGACTTAAGTATGGTTATGAAGAAAGACATCTTTGTTGGACAGCTTGAGAAGATCTTCAAAGATAAAGGTGGAAAACTTCTCGAATCCTACGAATTATTCGATGTCTACGAAGGAGACCAGATCGAAAAAGGATATAAATCCGTAGCATACTCCTTAACATTCAGAGCAAAAGACCGTACATTAGAGGACGCAGAAGTATCTAAGATCGTTGAGAAGATTCTTGATGAACTGAAGAAATTAGGCGTTGAATTACGTGCTTAATTGTGATCGAAAACAAAATAAAGTGAGAATTAAAATCCTCTGGCAGATAATAGTGTCAGGGGATTTTTTGTTCACCAGAAAGAAGTTTATATTCCAAAGGAAACTTTTTCTAAAAATTATTGTTTTTCAATAATTTTTATGCTACAATAATCTTGAAATTATCGAAAAACAATAATTGGAGGTAGATAGGATGAAATCAAACATAAATAAACTAATCCTGATCGAAGTCATCGCAGGAATCCTTTTTGCATTTATAGCAAGCAAAATCCTACATATGACAGCAGCACTACAGATCATGTACTTACCATTTGAACTCATAGGAAAAGGGCTAAGATTTCTATCCCTAAGTTCAGCAATAGGAAATGTCATCGCGATCATCATATACGCAGTCATTTCAATGATACCAGCAATCTATATCATCTATCAGAGAAAAAGAGGAAGAACACAGAAAGAAGACATATTACTTGTTGCATTCACAGGGCTATTATTTTATTCCATGTATATGTTCATCAATCCAGGACTCATGTATCAGAAAATGCCAGACATTTTTTCAATGGACCAGAATAGTCTGATTGTAATGAAAATTATTTACGCATTCATCATTTACAGCGTCCTGATTATGTGGTTGATCATGAAAGCAATCCGTTTTCTTGGAGATGACAGCCAGAAGAATTGGAAAAGCCGCTTATATTTTGGGATGAAAGGACTCATTGCTGCGCTAGTCAGTTATTATACGCTTTTGATCACATATGCAAAGACATTCGAACTGCTTCATAAGAGCGAAAATAAACTGCAAAATGTATCTTCAATAGAATGGCTTAAATCAGTATTACAGTTATTACCAATCATTATGACAATCCTGCTATTTATCAACATCATTCATGTAGTAAAAGCAATCGAAGATCATAAGGAAGAGCAGCAGATGATGACAGTGGCAAGACTCGCAAGTGTTGCAAAGGTTACCGCAGTGGTTACAGTCATATCAGATTTTATCCTGAATTTTTATCAGTTTTTATTAGGAGCAACCTTACAGAATGTAAATGTTACATTTGCACCAGATGTATCCATGGAACCATTGATCATAGCATTTGGAGCATTGATCTTCTATGAATACTTCAAGCGGACCAAACAACTAAAAGAAGAAAATGACCAGTTTATATAGAAGGAATGATAGTTATGGCAATTAAAATACATTTGGATGACATCTTAAAAGAGCGAAATATGACATCCAAAGAATTATGTAAAAAAGTCCATATTACAGAAGCAAACCTGTCAATCTTAAGAAGCGGCAAGGCAAAAGGAGTGCGTTTCTCAACGATCAATAAGATCTGCTATTATCTTGAGTGCGATGTTGGAGATATCTTGAAATTTGACGGGAGATTGGAGGAAGAAGATGAGTAGGGGAATCAGAAAAACAGGAATATTTATAGCGGTTATGCTTACGGTAGTAGTCTTAACAGGATGCCAGATTGCAAAGAAGGACGAAAGTGGACAGGCGAAGGAAGAATTATATGGAGCTTATGCAGTTGTAGGGGACAGGATACCAGACGGTAAGATAGCTGGAGTGAAAGATAAGAAAGGATTTGTGCATTTTAAGAAAATAAAAGGATATTTTCTATATAAATATATGCCAGAAAAAGATACTGTCAGTATGGATGGAGATCCACAGTTGACACATTTTAATTTCGTATCAAACGTTGATGGACAAATGGATGATAAAAATAATATCACATCGAAGGAAAAAGAACAAAAAGTAAAGGCAACAATGTATGTTCAAGAAACAAAAGGCATAGTAACAACAAGTCTGGGAATGATTTGTAAAAGATCAGATGGAACAGTTTATTTAAAGAATGCAGATGGATTTATGGGATGTGCATCAGTGCAGGATTTTGGAAAAGGTCAGTCAATGACACTAAACTTTTCATCGGATGTGGGAGATAAAAAAATCAGTTATGAAGTGGAATTTAAAGCAGACCGTGCAGTCAAAAAGATCCAGATCATAGAAATGAACAAAGATGATGTCAAGATCAAAAAAACAGCCTATATTTCACCTAAAATAAAACAATACCAGATGCAAAAAGATACAGCATATGTTATCATAAATGAACAGCTGATCGGTATGAAAGGTCAAACGATCAACAGACAGAAGATACATTCAGCAAAGAAGAATTTCACATATAAATGGAAGCAGCTTGGAGATGATGGAGTATTGACACCGACAGACTTGAAGTTTAAAAAGTAAAATCAGGAGGATAAAATTGAAATATGAAAGATAAAAGAGAATCATTTAACAGCAGGTGGGGATTTATCCTCGCCTGCATTGGTTCGGCAGTTGGCATGGGAAATATATGGATGTTTCCGACAAGGGTATCTTTGTATGGGGGAGGTTCTTTTTTGATCCCATATTTTATCTTTGTCGTTGTGATCGCATCCACTGGTGTGATCGGAGAGATGAGTTTTGGACGTGCGGCAAGGTCTGGACCGATTGATGCATTTGGGATGGTCTGTGAGAAGAAAGGAAAGAGAAAAGTCGGGGAAGGGTTAGGAATGATACCAGTTCTTGGTTCTCTTGCTATGGCAATCGGATATACAGTTGTGATGGGGTGGATCTTAAAATATGCTGTTGGAACTTTCACAGGGGCAACACTTGCACCAAAGACGATCGAAGAATTTGGCGGACGTTTTGGAACAATGGCATCTGCATTTGGAAATAACATCTGGCAGATTTTAGCTTTGATCTTATGCATGTGTATTTTAATCTTTGGTGTAGGAGCAGGGATCGAGAAAGCCAATAAGATTTTAATGCCAATTTTCTTTGCACTGTTTGTGATCCTTGGAATCTACGTGGTATTTCAACCAGGGGCAGCAGCGGGATATCAATATATTTTCAGAGTCGATAAGGCGGCCATCTTAGATCCAAAGACATGGATCTTTGCACTAGGACAGGCCTTCTTCTCCTTATCCGTCGCAGGAAATGGAACATTGATCTATGGATCGTATTTATCCGATGAAGAAGACATCCCATCATCTGCGGCAAGAGTTGCATTTTTTGACACGCTCGCTGCGATGCTTGCAGCACTCGTGATCATCCCAGCTATGGCAACAACTGGAGCAACACTGGATCAAGGAGGACCGGGGCTGTTATTTATCTATCTTCCAAACCTGATCAGCTCTATGCCAGGAAGTACGATCATCGCGATCATCTTTTTCGTTGCAGTGCTTTTTGCGGGAATGACATCACTGATCAATCTCTACGAAGCACCGATCGCAACCGTACAGGAAAAGCTTCACGTAGGAAGAAAGACCGCCTGCGTGATCATCGCAGTGATCGGCGTGATCGTATCCTTATTGATCCAGGGCATCGTATCTGACTGGATGGATATCCTATCCATTTACATCTGCCCACTAGGAGCAGGACTCGCAGGAATCATGTTCTTCTGGATCGCCGGAAAGAAATATGTAGAAACACAGGTAAACAAAGGAAGAGAAACAAAATTTACAAAGATGTATTATCCAATCTGCAAATATATTTATGTACCGATCTGTATTTTGGTATTGGTGCTTGGGATTGCGTTAGGCGGAATTGGGTAATGAATGAAGAATCGTAGTTAAGGTATATCTTGGCTGCGATTTTTTCTTATATGAAAGCAAATAAATTAAGTTCCAAGAAATCATACGAAATTGCAAGGAAAGGATATTTACATTTAAGAAGATTTTTGTTATGATATAACTATCAAAGTAGAAGTATTATTGAATGCGATATGACTATAAATATAGAATAAATAACAAAGATAAAGGGGATTTAGCTATGGAATTAAAAGAATTAACAAGTGCAGAACAGGTTGTGATGAAATGTATCTGGGATTATGGAAAGGATATGCCATTACAGCAGTTGATTGAAAATCTAAAGCAAGATTACGGAAAAGATTATAAAAGAACAACGATCCGTACATTTGTCCTTCATTTAGAAGAGAAAGGATATGTGACAACATATCAGATTGGGAAATATTCTTATATTAATTATCTGATCGAAGAGCAGGATTATAAAGAACAGGAATTGGAAAAGACAAAGAATTTCTGGTACAAAGAATCTGGATTTGATCTGGTGAAGACATTATATAAAGGAAAATTAAATGAGGGGAAACTAAAGAAACTCAAAAAGTTGTTAGAAGAAATCGATGATTGACAGGAGAAGATATGATAGACATAAGAGAGATATTGGTTAGGATATTTAGTGCGATATTTTTATCCATGTGCACTGGAAGCTGTATGTTTGTTTTCTGGATGGCACTAAGAAAGTTTTTTGCAGATAAGATTCGTCCAAAAGTCTATGATTTGATATTAAAGATCATTCTAATTGCTTACTATGTTCCGGCAGGATATCTGTTGGTAAATATTTTTTTTGATAATGGGTATGTATTTGATTTTACAGGTACTATCATCAAGGCTTTTTATGCTATATCGTTGTTCTGGCTGGCTGGAGCAATTGCAACAGTTCTGAAGTTTGGAGAACGAACTTTTCGAATTAGAAGAGAAAAAGAAAGATGCTTTCCATGCAAGATGTATGTGCAAAAGATCTTTGAAGATTGTAAAAGAGAGCTTGGAATTCGCAGATCAATAGAAGTATTACAAGGATATCGCATTCAGATTCCAATGACAGCAGGAATATTAAAACCATGTGTGTTTTTACCTGTGGAAGATATGGAAGAAGAACAATTAAAAACGTGTATTTACCATGAACTCACACATTATAAGAAGCACGATATATTTTGGAATTATATAGCATGTCTGATGGTATGTATTCACTGGTATTGCCCATGGATCAGAACTGTATTTCGTAAGAACGATGAATGGAGCGAGGTGATCTGTGATCTATCAGCGATTGGTTATGTAGGATCAGCGAAGCGTTATTTTACAACGATTTTTGAGATGAGTCAGAAAAGTCAGGGAATCAAAGCATATCGGGCAGCATGTCTGTTTGAAAGCCGAGATAGTTTAGAACAAAGAATCTACTATGCAATGATGTATCGAAAACAAAAGAAGATAAAATATGCTGCGGTGATTGCAATGACCGTGATATTTTGTGGAATGAGTGTAACCAGTATTTTGGCTGCAAGTAAGGGATATCAAAAGGCGTATACAAAATGGGTACAAGAAACGGAAGTAGAAATAGAAGAACCAGATGATGAGGAAGAGGAGAGAATATCGTATGAAGAAAAAACGGGAGTTTTGGGAAATGATAAGAGTGAAACGATAAAGAAGATAAATTTTAAAAAGATGGATGCGATGACATTGGAGACTTATGTAAAGGCAGGAAAAAGGCTTCGATATAAAGGATTAACTCCGAAACGAAATGAAAATATAGAAATTTTTATAACAAGTCAAAAAAATTTTAAGGGGATAAAAGTTGGGATTATTGATTCACAGAATAGGATTAGATACATACAGGACAGAGGGAGAGATTTAGTTGAACATAGATTTAAGATAGAAAAAGAGGGGAAATATGATGTGTTTATTGAAATGGAGGATAAGAAAGATGTAAAAATTGTTGGAATGATTAATATTGATGATGATTAAAGAGATGGAGGAATAGGAGGAGAAAACGATGATAAAATATATAAAAATAATGGTAACAGTATTTACACTTTTAATTAGTTGTTCAGTGACAAATATATTTGCAAGTGATACGAATGATGTTATAGAAGAAAAGATAGATATATCAGAAAATATTATTGATGAAGTTGGAGAGGAAGACTTTGAACTGTTGTCTAATTCGATAACAGTTAATTGGACAGTGAAAAATGGAGTTAGAAAGAAAACTAAAGAATTTTATAAAAAGAAAGGAAGTAGTATCAATATTAGGTTACAGATAGCTCCAAAAACAAAAAGTGTCAAAGTAGGATATTTAGATGCAGATAAAGTAAAACATTATAAAACTGTTAAAGCAGAAATCAATCACAATTTTATAATACAAAAAACAGGATATATAGAGGTGTTTGTTGAAAATAGTAGTGGAAAAACTGTAACGGCAAGTGGAACTTATACTAAGTAATATTTTATTTATAAATGTATTTTATAAGAGGTGATGCAATATGAACAATTAAAAAATCCATGTAATACGAATGGCTGCCACCTACCTATCTGTAATATATACAGATAGCTGTATCACATGGATACAATAATGATAGCAGAAAATGAGGGAAAATAAAAGAATGAAAGACTAACTATTAAAAGTCAAGTCTAAAAATGAACTTTTTTGAATAAAGTACAGAAATGTATTTTAGATATATCTTGAACTCAGTTAGAGTTCTTTGAACCTTGAAAACTGCATGACAAAAAGAGCATCGTTGCTGGTGCTCAAAAAAAGGAGTATTGAATTAGAAAAATTTAAGCAGCTTTGATGTATTGCTGGTTGGTTTTCTCGAGATGGTAAATAACTCGAACCAACTTTTTGACGGCATGAGATATGGCAACATTGTAATGTTTGCCTTCGGCTCGTTTCTTTGCCAGATATTCAGCGAATGTTGGATCCCAGTGACAGACATATTTGGCTGCATTGTATAAGGCATATCGTAGATATCTGGAACCACGCTTTTCCATGTGGGAGTATGCGCCATCAAGTTGTCCTGACTGGTATGTAGAAGGAGATAATCCGGCATAAGCCAAGATTTTATCAGGAGAATCAAAACGGTTGAAATCGCCGATTTCGGCAATGATCATAGCTCCCATACGGTAATTGATTCCGGGGATGCTAAGAATCGGAGAATTGATTTCATCCATAATGAGTTTGATTTCATGTTCAATTTCATCAATATCAGATGTGAGTTCCCGGATCAGCTTGATGGTATGCTTTAATTCTAATGATTTTGCTGGCATATTTGAACCTATTGAGGTTCTTGCAGCATTTCTAAAAGCAATAGCTGTTTCTTTACCATATCGCCCCTTTGATGATTCAGAAAGCAGATTGGTAAGTCTGGTAAGATGAGCGTCTGCTACTTGTTTAGCACCGGGAAATTCAGAAAGCATTGCGTAAACTGATGCCATATGAAGTGTTGGAACTAACTTTTCTAATTCAGGAAATAAGATACAGACAAGTCTTGAAACGGAAGACTTTAACTTAGCACGTTCTTTTACTTTATCAAAACGGTAACGGGTTAATGACTTTAGTTCTTCGTTGTGATAAGATATGTCTGAGTAGGACTTTAAGTTCACGTCAGACATTAGCATAGAAGCAATCGTACGGGCATCTACTTTATCCGTTTTCGTCTGTCTAAGGCTTAGACTTTTTCTGTACAGATTAGTATGTAACGGATTGATAACATAGGTGGGCAAACTTTTATCAATGAGATATCCTAAGAGATTGTAACTATAGTGTCCGGTGGCTTCCAGTCCTACTTTTACTTTGGTTATATCTTCCGCAACGGATACAATCTTTTGATAAAGATCATTGAAACCATCCAGGTTGTTAGCAATGGTAAATGCTTTAAATAACACTTCTCCATCAAAGTTAGTGATAAAGCAGTCATGCTTATCTTTTGCAACATCAATTCCTACGTAAATCATAAAAAATCTCCTTTGAAATATATGAATGCTGTTTTAGAACCACAGGGTGCTCCTTGTGATTGTAACCTCGTTCTAAATAAACCGTCATGCGGTATCTAACTGATTAACAAATGAACAAAGAGACTGTGGTTGGAGCCTTTCGTAAACCATCAAGTGGTAGGAAAAATGAACCAATCCACAGCATCTTAAATATCATAGTCGAACCTGTAGAAAAGGTAAAGAAAAGACTATGACTTAATAGTAATAAAGGCCTTGGAGAGGGTCTCTAAACACTACTACTATATAATACGAGGAAAAGGATGATAAGATGAAGTATATTGCACATAAAGATAGAGAAAGGGAACAAACAATTAAGGAACATTTAATTGGAACAGCAATATTAGCAGGACAATTTGCAGAGAAGTTTGGAAGTAAAGATTGGGGATACTGTGGCGGAATGCTTCATGATATTGGAAAATATTCAGAAGAGTTTCAAAAAAAGATTAATGAAGATACAAATAATATGGTAGATCATGCAACAGCAGGGGCACAGCTTTGTAAAAAAATAAATTTGCCAGTGTTAGATTACTGTATCGCAGGACATCATGCAGGACTTCCAGACTATGGGAACACTGCTGAACGTTCAAGTTTATGTGGAAGATATAAAAAGAAAATATATAATTATGAAGCATATCAAGAAGAAATTAAAATACCAGAGATTTATACGGAACCATTCGATATAAAAACACTTTCTGATCCAGATTTTTCATTAAGTACATTTACAAGAATGATTTATTCCTGCCTAGTGGATGCAGATTTTTTGGATACGGAATATTTTATGAAAAATGGGCTGGTGGAACGACAATCAGGTCAAAGTATGAACATTCTATTGAAAAAGTTAGAAAATCGCATTTTAGATTGGTTGAAAAATAATGATATTGATACGGTAAATGGAAGAAGAACAGAAATATTAAGAAATTGTATAGAAGAAGGAAAAAGAAATAGAGGTATTTTTCGGTTAACAGTTCCAACAGGAGGCGGTAAAACAATAGCATCGCTTGCATTTGCACTAAATCATGCTGTGAAACATCATATGGATCGGATTATTTATGTTGTTCCATATATCAGTGTTATAGAGCAAAATGCAGAGGTATTTCGAGAAATTTTAGGGAATGAGAATGTATTAGAAAATCACAGCAATGTAGATTATGAAGATTCAGAAGAACTTAGACCAATGCAGCTTGCAAGTGAAAATTGGGATAAACCAATCGTTGTGACTACGAATGTACAATTTTTTGAATCTCTGTTTTCGAATAAATCATCAAAATGTAGAAAAATACATAATATTGCAAATAGTGTAATTATTCTAGATGAGGCACAAATGCTTCCGATGGATTATCTTATTCCATGTACAGCAATGCTGCAAGAATTAGTACAAAATTATAAGACAAGCATAGTATTGTGTACAGCAACACAACCATCATTAGATAATTTTTTTGGACAAATAGAAAATTTTGTTGAATTATGTCCAAGAATGGAAGAACAATTTGAATTCTTTAGACGGGTGACATATCAAAATATTGGTAATATTTCAAAAGAAAATATGGCAGAAAGATTAAAAAAAGAACAAAGGGCATTATGCATTGTAAATACAAGAAAAAGAGCTCAAGAATTATACCAATTATTAAAGTCGGAAGGAGTATATCATTTATCAACAACGATGTATCCGAAACATCGAAAAAAGGTGTTAGCAAATGTAAAAGAAAGATTGGACAATAAGGATCGATGCATTTTGATAGCCACAAGTCTTGTAGAAGCTGGTGTTGATTTGGATTTTTTGAGTGTTTATAGACAAATAGCAGGTATTGATTCATTGATTCAGGCAGCAGGCCGTTGTAACCGAAATGGAAACGAAAGTACTGAAGAAAGTAAGGTGTATATATATGATTTTGAAGATTCAAAAGTGATACCTAGCCAACAGAAAAAGATTGATGTTACAAAATCTGTTGTACAGGATTATGAAGATATATCTGATTTAGAATGTATTACGGATTATTTTAAGCGACTATATAAATTTCACGGTAGAAATTTGGATAAGAAAGGTATTATGAAAGAATTCTATCGGGGGAAATATAATTTCGCAAAGGTTGCAAAAGAGTTTCAGTTGATTGAGCAGGAGACAAAGACAATTTTTATTTGTAAAGAACCAGAGGCAAAAGAAATTTTAGATGAAATTAAAACAAAAGGAACGTCAAAAGAGAGAATGCGAAAAGCAGGACAATATTGCGTACAAATTTATGGTGATTTCTTTGGCAAACTAAATGGTGCAGATATGTTACAATTAGTTTCAGAGGATATTCAAGATTTTTATGAACTTGTGTCAATGGATCAATATTCGGAAGATTATGGATTGGATTATGCGATGGATAATGGAATTGCAATATTTGTGTAGAAGATTATAATACAGCGGTGTAAAGATTAAACTCTTTACACCGCTGTACATTTTCATTATCAAAAATACTATTATTTCAATCCACTAGTTTCCTAGACGAAGTTAGTATAAAGGATTTTAATAAAAATAGCAATATACAGTAATAAATTAATTCTTCAATAGTATTTTATATATTAATTTTTTTCAATAGAATTTTATATAACAATATTAAAAAGTGGCTTGATAAATATAAAGAAGTGTAGTATAGTCAACTTATAAAGTAATACGTAAATAAAATTATAGGAAGGAAGGAGTATAAGATATGATTTTGTACCATGGAAGCAGAGAAATTGTAAAATATCCAGAAATTCGAAAAGCACAATATCATAAAGATTTTTATTTTGGATTTTATTGTACAAAACTTCCGAATCAGGCAAAGCGTTGGGCAAGCCGTTATGGGATAAAGGGATATTTAAATTCTTATGAATATACACCAAATTATGAATTAAAATATCTTATATTTGAGGAGATGTCGGAAGAATGGTTAGATTTTATTGTAGAGTGTAGAAGTGGGAAACCACATACATACGATATCGTAGAAGGACCAATGGCAGATGATACCATTTACAATTATATTCAGAATTATATTGATGGGAAAATTTCTAGAGCAGCGTTTTGGGAGTTGGCTAAATTTAATCATCCAACACATCAGATTAGCTTTCATACAATATCTGCATTGGATACATTGAAGTATATAGGAAGTGAGGTTGTAGATGGCAGCGAAAAATAATAACGCATTATTTTATACATGTAGTCTGATTGAATATATAGGACGGACAAAGAAAGAAACCAGATGTAAAATAGTGGAAGATCTAGGGAAAGATACAATTCAAAGAATTTATAATTATTCAGATGTATTCCATTGTGAGCCGATTGAGAAGGTAGCAATGGAATTCATTGAAGAATATCGGATACAAGATGGAAATTACGATAATGTTGGAAGTTGCAGATACAAAGTGCCAGATTACTGGGACATTGGAGAAGTGTATGAGCGATTGATTGAGGATTGTTATACAGATAATGAAATAATGAAAGGAATTTGGGAAGTATATCATTCATGGATTGATGCAGTGATTTCGGATTATAATACGGATTTTTATTATCAATCACGAGATTATATAGCAGCATGCTATAAGGAAGGAGAAGTATTATAAGATGGCAAAGGGAGTCAAAGTTCAGGTATGGGGAGATTATGCACTCTTTAGCAGACCAGAGATGAAGGTTGAACGATGCTCATATGATGTTATGACCCCATCTGCTGCAAGAGGGATTTTAGAAGCGATTTACTGGCATCCAGGACTTCGATGGATCATTGATAAGATTTATGTAAGAAATCCAATTCGATTTACCAGTGTACAACGTAACGAAGTAAAAAGTAAAATATCTGCAAGTAACGCCTTACAAGTATACAATGGCGGAAAGAAACAACTCTATTTAAATACAAAGGAAGAAATTGTACAAAGAGCATCTTTGGTTTTATGTGATGTATCATATGTGATTGAGGCACATTTTGAAATGACGGAAAAAGCGAATGCTTCAGATAATCCAGGGAAATTTAAAGATATCATGATGAGACGTTTGAAAAGAGGTCAATGCTATCATATGCCATATTTTGGCTGTAGAGAATTTCCAGCACAATTTTGTTTATGTGAAGAAGATGAAATACATACAATTTATGACGAAGTATCAGAAAAAGATTTAGGATTTATGTTATATGATATGGATTATAGTGACAGCAATCATATAGAACCAATGTTTTTTAGAGCAGTTATGAAGAGAGGAGTTTTGGATCTTAGAGATTGTGAGGTGATTCGGTGATATTGCAATCATTAGTACGCTATTACGAAGATCTTCTTCAACAAAATGACAAAAAACCAATGGATGAAAGAATACCTAAATTAGGTTGGTGTTTGGCCAGAGTATCTTATATGATTGAGTTGAAAGAAGATGGAACGGTAAAGCAGATTATCTCATTAAAGACAGAAGCATTAAAACCACAGATTTTGTGCGTGCCAGAAATGTTTTCAAGAAGTGGAAAATGTCCACCTGCATATTTTTTATGTGATAATGCAAAATATTTAATGGGAATTAATATAGAAGGAACAAATTCTGATATAAAAGACCGCTTTGAAGATTCTAGGAAAAAACATTTAGAGATTTTAAAGGATACAGAAAGTATACTTGCAAAGGCTATCTGCAAATATTTTGAAAAATGGGATCCAGAAAAAGCAAAAGATAATCCAAAAGTGCAGGAGCGTTGGGAAGAATTAAATGATGGCGGAAATATTATTTTTGGAATGCGAGATCATTATGCACAAGATGATGAAGAAATACAAAAAACATGGGAAGATTATCAAGAACGAATAAAAGAAGGACAAATAGGTAAATGTCTTGTTACAGGAAAAGAAACAGAAATTGCACGTATACATAGAGGAATAAAAGGTGTTCCAGGAGCACAATCAAGTGGTGCAGCATTAGTTTCGTTTAACGCTACAGCATTTGAATCTTATGGAAAAGAACAGAGTTATAATGCTCCAGTTGGAAAATATGCGGAGTTTGCGTATACAACAGCATTGAATTATCTTCTGAATCAAAAAGAATATACACTTCGATTGGGAGATTCTATGATTGTTTATTGGGCAGAATCTGCACAAGAAACATATCAAAGAACTTTTTTTACGTTAATCAATCCACAACCAGATAATCAGGATGAGTTAAAGAAGGTATTTGGAAATCTTGAGAAAAATATATGGATAGACACAGAAGATATACAAATAAATCCAGATCAAAAATTTTATATTCTTGGTTTAGCACCAAATGCGGCAAGATTATCTGTCCGATTTTTCTACCAAAATACATTTGGAGAAATTCTTAATAATATTCAAAAACATTATAAGCGAATGGAAGTTATACAACCTGCATGGAAAGATAGAATTTATTTAGGAATTGAGGCAATGTTATTAGAGACGGTAAGTTCAAAAGCCAAAAATGAAAAGCAGTTTTCTAATATGATAACAATGACACTAAAAGCAATATTGGCAAATGATCGTTATCCCATGAGTTTATATACTAGTACAGTGTTGAGAGTTCGTTCAGAACAAGGAAAAGTAACAAGTGGAAGAGCAGCGATTATAAAAGCTGTGTTAATAAAAAATTATAAATGGAAGGAAGGAGAAAAATATATGGCATTAAATCAGGAAAGTGAAGATCAGGCATATGTATTAGGAAGATTATTTGCGGTGTTGGAATCTATTCAGCAGGATGCTAATCCGGGAATTAATACAACAATTAGGGATCGTTATTTTAATTCTGCATGTGCTACGCCTGCATTGGTATTCCCTATTTTAATTAAACTAAAAAATAGTCATACTAAAAAATTAGAAAGAGAACATCCAGAAAAGAAAAAGTGGTATGAAATAAGTTTGACAGAAATTATAGGAAAAATTGAAATGACAAAAGATGGTTTTCCAAAGCAATTACCATTAGAAGAGCAAGGAAAATTTATATTAGGTTATTATCATCAGATGCAAAAAAAGTATGAAAAAAAGGAGGATAAATAAATGGGAGAACCAATTAAAAACAGATATGAATTTGTAGTACTATTTGATGTGGAAAATGGAAATCCAAATGGAGATCCGGATGCGGGGAATATGCCAAGAATTGATCCGGAAAGTGGACTTGGATTAGTTACAGATGTTTGTTTAAAACGCAAGATTCGTAATTATGTTGAAATGGTAAAAGAAGATTCAAAGGGATATGGAATTTATATTAAAGAGGACATCCCATTAAATCGAAGCGATCGAAAAGCACATGAGAGTATTGGAATTGAGGAAACGGACGATAAAAAAATAAAAGAGGCCGTGAAAAAATTAAAGAAAACAGATCCAGATGTTGATATTAAATTAAGAGATTATATGTGTGATAATTTTTATGATATCAGAACATTTGGAGCAGTTATGACGACATTTGTAAAAGCTACACTAAATTGTGGACAGGTACGAGGACCTGTTCAAATTGGATTTGCACGAAGTATTGATCCGATTATCAGTCAGGAAGTAACAATTACAAGAGTTGCAATTACAACAGAAAAAGATGCAGAGAAGAAGAATACAGAAATGGGAAGAAAGTGTATTGTGCCATATGGTTTATATCGTGCAGAAGGATACATTTCAGCGAATCTTGCAAGAAAGGTGACAGGTTTTTCAGAAGATGATCTGGAACTTTTATGGGAAGCTATTATTAATATGTTTGAAAATGATCATTCCGCTGCAAGAGGAAAAATGGCAGTTCGAGAATTAATAGTATTTAAACATAGTAAAGAATTAGGGGATTGTCCTGCATATAAGCTGTTTGATTCTGTAGAAGTAAAGAGAAAGGATGATGTTGAATATCCAAGAAAATATCAAGATTATGAAGTTTACATTAATAGAGAAAATATTCCTGATTCGGTGGAAGTGAAACAGATGATTTGAATAAAAAAGGGATGATTGCATGGAATATATCGAAGAAGAATATTTAATGATATCTGGAATACAACATTTTAAGTTTTGCAGGAGGCAGTGGGCGTTAATTCATATTGAACAACAATGGGAAGAAAATGTACATACAGTTGTAGGTGAACTAATGCATAAGAAAGCACATGATCTATATCTTAAAGAAAAAAGAAAAGACACATTGATCGTCCGGGCACTGCCAGTTTCTTCACGGACATTAGGTATTAGTGGAGAATGTGATATTGTGGAATTCCATAAATGTGAAGATGGCGTTAAACTATTTGGGCATCGAGACTTATATTCTATATATCCAGTAGAATATAAAAAAGGAAAACCCAAGAAGTCAGATGAAGATATACTTCAGTTGACAGCCCAGGCAATGTGTTTGGAGGAGATGTTTTCAACAAGGATTGAAGAAGGAGCTATTTTTTATGGAGAAACCAGACGGAGAGAACAAGTGTATTTTTCATCAGAACTAAGAGAAGAAGTTGAGAATATGTTTTCGGAGATGCATGAATATTATAAGAAAAATTATACTCCTAAAGTAAAAAAGACAAAGGCATGCCAATCTTGCTCATTAAAAAATCTTTGTCTTCCTAAATTAGAGAAAATAGTTTCCGTGAAAAAATACATGTCACAGATATTTGAGGAGGACAGGAAATGAAAAAATTATTAAATACTTTATATGTAATGTCCGAAAATGGATATTTGGGATTAGATGGAGAAACAATTGTTATTTATGATGGAGAAAAAGAAGTTGGTAAGGTGCCATTACACAATTTAGAAGGAATCGTTTCTTTTGGATACAGAGGGACAAGCCCTGCACTTATGGGTGCATGTGCTGATCGGAATATTTCTCTTTGTTATTTAACACCACAGGGAAAATTTTTAGCACGAGTAACTGGAAAAACACGTGGAAATGTCATTTTGAGAGATCGTCAATATACAAGTAGTAAAGACGAAAAACGTAGCTTGGAAATTTCGAAAAATTGCATTTCTGGAAAAGTATATAATGCAAGGTGGGTTTTAGAACGCGCAATCAGAGATCATGCAATGCAAATTGATAAGGAACGGGTAAAAGTGGCATCGCTACAATTAAAAACATTTTTACAATATATACAAAATGCAGAATCTAAGGAACAACTTAGGGGATATGAAGGAGAAGCGGCAAGTATTTATTTTAGTGTTTTTGATGAGCTTATTTTACAGCAGAAAAAAGATTTTTCTTTCCATGGCAGAAGTAAAAGGCCGCCGATGGATAATGTGAATGCAATGTTGTCTTTTGTTTATACACTATTAACAAATCAGATTACGTCTGCATTGGAGTCTGTTGGATTGGATCCTTGCGTTGGATATTTACACACAGAACGTCCTGGAAGAGCATCCTTGGCATTAGATTTGATTGAAGAATTTCGTGCAGTTTATGCAGATCGATTTGTATTATCGTTGATTAATAAAAAAATTGTAAATAAAAAGAATTTTACTAAAAAGGAAAATGGTGCAGTTTTAATGGATGATGATTTAAGAAAAAAGTTGCTGATGGAATGGCAAAATAAGAAAAAAGAAGTAATCACACATCCATTCTTAAAGGAAAAGGTAGAATGGGGAATGGTTCCTTATGTTCAGGCTATGTTATTGGCGAGATATTTAAGAGGAGATTTAGATGGTTACCCAGCATTTTTGTGGAAATGAGGTGATAAAATCAAATGTTAGTATTAATTACCTATGATGTAAATACAGAAACAGCAGCAGGGAAAAAGAGATTGAGAAAAGTGGCAAAGCAATGTGAAAATTATGGAAGGCGAGTACAAAATTCTGTATTTGAATGCATTGTTGATAATGCACAGTGTGTGATGCTAAAAGCACTCTTAAATGATATCATAGATGAAAATGTGGATAGCTTGCGTTTATATTATTTAGGGAATAAATATCAGACTAAAGTAGAACATTTTGGTGTAGACAGAGGAATACAAGTTGATCAACCATTGATTTTATAGTGATGCGAGGATATAGCAAACATAAAAAGAGTGGGAGATTCGCACTTAAAATATGAAGTAAAAAATAAATTTGTATCTAAAAATAAATAGTATTTGAATGATTTGTAGATATAAGATAAAATTTATTAGTGATATTGAACAAAAAATTAGAAAATTATTGGTTAATATTGCTGTCGCTCCCTTCGTGGGAGTGTGGATTGAAATATACAATCAGAGTGGACATTATTACGGAGTAACAGTCGCTCCCTTCGTGGGAGTGTGGATTGAAATATTGTTAACAGCGTACCAGACTGCATTAAATCAGTCGCTCCCTTCGTGGGAGTGTGGATTGAAATCGATGAAGAGATCACAGCTGTATTAGAGCAGTATCCGTCGCTCCCTTCGTGGGAGTGTGGATTGAAATTTTTTACTTAATGAATGAACTCGGGTGATCTTCGGGTCGCTCCCTTCGTGGGAGTGTGGATTGAAATTTTCTTCTCAATCAGACGTTTTCCAACGGGACCGCGTCGCTCCCTTCGTGGGAGTGTGGATTGAAATAGTATACGACTTAGAAGATGTTGAGGAAGTCAGCGTCGCTCCCTTCGTGGGAGTGTGGATTGAAATTTACACAGAAAGAGAAGGCGATCGTAAAAGAAGCGTCGCTCCCTTCGTGGGAGTGTGGATTGAAATAAGAAAAGCTTTGTCGAAGTTGCAAGAAAAAATGCGTCGCTCCCTTCGTGGGAGTGTGGATTGAAATACTGCAAGAAAAAGGTGGAGAATCTGTTACAAGGTCGCTCCCTTCGTGGGAGTGTGGATTGAAATTTATACACGTCCTCATATAGTTCCTGTTTGTCTCCGGTCGCTCCCTTCGTGGGAGTGTGGATTGAAATAATACAGAGATCGGCACCCCTGTCCGCCCTGATCATGTCGATCCCTTCGCAAGAATGCAGATTCAATTATATTTTACTTGGTGTGGGTTATATTAATATTTATAAATTGTCATCAATATTGTAGTAACGATAAGCGGATATACATACAATGGAAGCACAAGAAAGGAAGAAATCAATGAAACGATGTAAAATTACCGCAGTACGGAAAACAGAATATAAAGATCTAATGGAAAAGTATGAAAATCCAATCCAGCATGCCTGCGATATAGAAGAAGGACAAGTATTTATCACAGAAGGATGGAAACGACCAGAAGGATTTTGTGAAAGTGCATGGGAGAGTATTTCACCATTTGTTATGACATTAGCATATGGAGGCAGTGATATTTATGAAGGCTGGATGAAAAACAAAAACTCAGCGATGATCAGTTGCAATGACGGGTTTAGACCGGTAAGTTTTTACATTGAAGTGTTAGACGATAAAATATATTGATGAGGAAATATGACAGCACTGGTTTATTCGGAACATCCATATTACGACAGGAAAGAGATCAGCATTGAAGATTTAAAACAACAGAAGCTGATTAGTCTCAATGAAAAATATTTTATTTACCATAGTCTGAATTAAAGATGTCAGGATTTCGGATTTTCACCGGATATTGTGATTCATACAATGGAGAGTTCCCTGATCTATCGTTTCTGTAAAGAAAAAATGGGAATTGGAATTGATGCAGATATCCATCATGATCCGAAGTTATTAGAGTCATTACACAAAGTACCGATCAAAGATGCTATTCCATGGAAGATTTCGCTGGTATATAAAGAAATGATGAAAAAGGAAGAAATCATTAGTCAATTGAAAAACTCTGCAAAGGCATCAACAAAATGTTGATAGGTACTGCCATTCGTTTGATAGATGGCAGTCTTTTTTTCTGTTATTATAAATATAACGAAAGTAAGCAGAAAAGATAAAACAGATGAAACGAAAATTTCCACATTTATGCAGTCCGATCACAGTTGGACGAGTAACATTTAAAAATCGTATGTTTTCCGCACCAATGGGTGGAACAGATATTACAAATGATGGCTGCATCGGACCAAAATCTATAGCATTTTATGAATTAAGAGGAAAGGGTTGAGCAGGAGCAGTTACAGTCAGTGAGTGTATGATACATCCAAAGACAGATGGTTCCCATGCATATCATTTAGACACAACAATCCTAAATTCCTTAGCATCCGCAACTTATACAGCAGATGCAATCCGAAGACATGGAGCAATCGCGAGTCTTGAATTGTCTCATTCTGGAATGTATGCAGGAACTTATATGACAGATAAGAGCAAACAAAAATCCATGCATCAATGAGGACCAGATGATACTGTAAGACAAGATGGAGTAAAAGTAAAAGCATTGACAGAAGATATGATCAAGGAAATCGTAGAAGCTTATGGACAGACAGCAGTCCTTGCAAAAAGAGCAGGATTTGAGATGTTAATGATCCATGGTGGTCATGGATGGTTGGTCAATCAGTTTTTATCTCCATATTTTAATCATAGGCAAGATGTCTATGGAGGAAGTCTTGAAAACCGCTGCCGCCTTGCGATTGAGGGCTTAAAATCTGTAAGAGAAGCAGTTGGAGAAGGATTTCCAATTGAATTTCGTATGAGTGGTTCCGAACTATTTGAAGGAGGTTATGATCTTTCAGAAGGAGTGAAAATCGCACAGATGATTGAGCCATATGTGGCAGTGATCGGAGATGCATCGAAAGTTTCTACGATTATAAATGCTGTGTATGAAGAGTATCATGTGGCGTTAGATATCTAGAGAAATTAAAGACTTAATGGAAAAGTATGAAAATCCTATGGAGCATGCTTGTGATATAGAAGAGGGGCAAGTATTTATTGTAGAAGGAATATGGTACTATTGATTATAAATATGGGGTTTAGATGTTAAATTAATATGGGACAGATTATAATACAACATTGAGAAACAAGGAAAGGCGGAGGCACTTATGGCAGAACAGATTAGAAGGACAAAATGAGATGGTGCGGCAATCCAGATTTGTAATTATGAGAATGTACAATAATTTTCATTTGACTTTTTCAAAAAATCAAAATATAATAAAAAACGAACGAGTAGCAAACGAGCGTAAATCCAGTTTTTGCTACTCGTTTTTCTATTTTTACAATCATAAAATGTCATTAAAAAGTGTGTAGCCAATCAGCGTAAGACCAGCTTATTCTGATGAACTACATTCTTTTTTTATGCAAAAAAGGAGGAAAAATTAAAAATGGCAGAAAGTAACAAGATGAAGGATATGCCAGTCAATAAGCTCATGATCCAGATGGGAATTCCAATGATCTTATCAATGGCATTGCAGGCAGTCTACAATATTGTAGATAGTGCTTTTGTAGGTAACATGAGAGAAGGAAGCGAGGCAGCCCTAAATGCCTTGACGCTTGTATTTCCAGTTCAGATGCTGATGGTTGCGGTAGGGATTGGAACAGGAGTAGGAACCAATGCACTTCTTGCAAGAACACTCGGACAGGGAAATCATAAAAAAGCAGGTAAGGTTGCTGGAAACAGTTTGTTTTTAGGCGGGATCATTTATGTGGTCTGTTTGCTCTTTGGAATCTTTGGAGTTAAAACATACATTTCATCACAGACGGTTGATCCGCAAGTAATCTCTATGGGAACAAGTTATCTTAGGATATGCTGTATCATTTCCATGGGAATCATTTTCTTTTCTCTATTTGAAAAGTTGTTACAGGCAACAGGGCGTTCGCTCTATTCAACAATCGGTCAGGTTGCGGGAGCAGTGGTAAATATCATCCTTGATCCGATCATGATCTATGGGATTGGACCTGTTCCAGAAATGGGGGTTCAAGGTGCAGCTTATGCAACAGTCATCGGACAGGTAGTGTCAACAGTGTTATTGTTTATCTTTCATATAAAATTAAACAAAGAATTTGAACATGGAGCAAAGTATATGAAGCCAGATGCTGGAATTATCAAAGAAATATATGCGATTGGACTTCCAGCGATCATTGCACAGGCATTGATGTCAATTATGGTATATGTAATGAACCTTATTTTGAAATTCAGTCCTTCCGCTCAGACAGCCTACGGATTGTTTTATAAAGTACAGCAGTTTGTTTTATTCTTAGCATTTGGACTAAGGGATGCGATTACACCGATCATAGCATTTGCTTATGGGATGGGAAGTAAAAAGAGGATAAAAGATGGAATCAAATATGGATTGATGTACACGAGCGTATTGATGATCTTTGGAATTTTGATCACAGAAATATTCCCAAGTTCTTTTGCAACATTATTTAATGCAGGAAGTTCCAGAGAATATTTTATCGGAGCAATGAGAATTATTTCAATTAGTTTTATTTTCGCAGGAATCAATGTAGCATATCAGGGAATATATCAAGCATTGGATGGTGGTATGGAATCACTGATTATTTCACTTCTCAGACAACTTGTGATTATATTACCTCTGGCAGGAATCTTTTCAATTTTTGTAAGAAAAGGACGAGCAGGAGTATCTTTGATCTGGTGGGCATTCCCAATTACAGAACTTGCAGCATGTCTGATCGGATTTGCCTTTTTAAAGAAAATCCAAAAAATAAAAGTAGAGCGATTAACACATTAAGGAGGAAGGTATTATGGCAAAAAGAATCATTACAATCAGTAGAGAATTTGGAAGCGGTGGACGATTTATCGGAGAAGAAGTAGCACAACAGCTTGGAATTGCTTATTATAGTGAAAATATTATAGATCAGATTGCGCAACAGTCAGGATTATCACCAGAATATATCGAAGAAAATGCAGAATTATCCCCAAAGAAAGGATTTTTTGCCTATGCATTTTCGGGTCGTGATATCACTGGAAAATCCGTGGATGATATGCTGTATGAGGCACAGAGAAAGGTAATCTTGGAAATCGCAGAAAAAGAACCATGTGTTATGATTGGGAGAAATACTGATTTTATACTGAAGGATAGAGATGATGTGTTAAATGTGTTTATACATGGAGACATGCCAGAGAAGATCAAACGTATTTGCAAGTTATATAATGTTACAGAAGACGGGGCAGTAAAACTTATAAAGGATACAGATAAAAGACGAAGGACAAATTATAATTTTTATACAGAACAAAAATGGGGAATGGCAAGGAATTATACATTGTCATTAAACAGTTCACAGCTAGGATATGAAAGGTGTGAGAAGATGATCATAGATTGTGTGGATATTTGTTAGATTATAGGAATTTTTCTTATTATCTCATATAGGAAATATTTTTTGAATCTGATATACTAAAACTATAAGGGGGAATATAAAAATGGAATTTCAAACGATGGGAATAAAGTTATCAAAGTAAACAAGATGAAATTCATCAGATAGGAGAGTATCTGCAAAAGCAAGGAATAGAAAAAATAACGCTTATTGTCGCTTCATCGATTGGAGCAGATTTAGGACTCACATTTCTTTCTCAGATGAAAATCCCAATTGAGCATACTTTTTTGATGGAGGTCAATTTGCACAGATTTCAAGATTGACAAGGAAGGTTATGGTTCCATTTTTGTATCTGGCGATTAAGAGCCTTTATTGGAGTAAAGGAGCGACTTTAAGTAAATTTATGTGGTGCAGTGAAGAAAGTATAAAGCCATATTTTATAAAAGCAAGAAAAAATCTGCAGTATAAAAATCTATATCGACAGATGATGGACAGTTTGGAAGATAAAGAATTTCCAAAGCTGTCACAAGAGGTTCAAAGAACCATTTTCTTTGAGTTTGGAAGTGTCGAGGAACATTATAAATATCATGATGCTGTAAAGAAGGCGTATCCGTACAGGAAAGTTGATGAGAATAGTTAGCGAACACTAATGAAAGGGAGAAAAGAAGAATGAATGAAAAAGCAAATTATGGAAACTGGGTACCTGAAAAAGCATTGTATATGTTATTTGGAGCAGTAATTGTTTTAGGTGTTATTGCGGTAGCAGTACAAGTAGCTTTAAGTGAAATGGTCATTGCAATCATAGTAGGCGTATTATGCATTTTGACTCTGGTAATGGCAATTTATATGCTGATCTGTCATGAAGCATTCGCATTTGGAAAAGGAAATATGATGGCAGGAGTACATGAACATCTGATTAAACATCTTGATTGGGATGGTGAAGGGAAACTTCTAGACATCGGATGCGGAGCAGCAGCACTTACTGTTCATTGCGCCAAAGCATTTCCAAAGGCACAGATCACAGCGATGGATCACTGGGGTGTGGAATGGAATTATGCAAAAGAGCAGTGCGAGAAAAATGCAAAGATTGAAGGAGTTGCAGACCATATCACTTTTCAAAAAGGAGATGCAGCAAAACTGGATTTCCCTGATGAGACATTTGATGCAGTAGTAAGCAATTTCGTGTTTCATGAAGTGCGAACAGCAAAAGATAAGAGGGATGTTGTAAAAGAAGCATTAAGAGTTTTGAAAAAAGGCGGTGTATTTTCTTTTCAGGATATGTTTTCACAGAAAGCATTGTACGGAGATATGGAAGAGTTTGTAAGAATCTTAAAAGAAGAAGGAATTTCAGAAGTTCACTACATAGGAAATCTGGAAAAGAAGCTAGACTTTATTCCGGGATTTGTAACAACACCATGGATGATCAGCGGGATGGGAATTATTTATGGGAAAAAATAGGACACAGTCAGGAAATTGTGATAAAATATAAGAAATTAATTAAAAGGTTGAAAGAGGATTCGGTATGCTGCAAAAGAGGGGAGGCAAATTCAGTTTAATAAAATTGGAAATTGCGAGAAAGGAGAAAAGTATGCTTACAATATTAAACTCAGAAAGCTTATGGATTGGAACAGACATGATACAATTTAATGCGATCAGGGATATCTTGGATCAGGAAAAGATTAAGTACAAATACAAAACATACAATCACTTAGGAGAATGGGCAGGATCAGGAACACTTCGTGGAAACTTTGGAAGTGTGGGGAATCCTACATCACAGTCCATACAGTATGAAATTTTTGTGGCGAAAAAAGACTTAGAAAAAGCACAGGCTGTAATGTGGAATTTGCTTAGATAAAGTAGATACATGATGATAATGAAGAAAGAAAAGATACTGTATATTACTAAAGTGATATGCAGTGCCATTCTTTTTATGGTATAATAAGAATATCATAAAAATTCATTGCAGACCGCATGATGTATGTTGCAGATTGGAGGCAAATATGAGCAGAAAAACAAGAACAAAAAGTAAGACAAGAAATAATGCAAAAAGCAGGGCAAAAAAAGCAACTGTTTCAACAGTGAAAAGTACAGATACAGAAGAGACTGTTATTCCAACAGCAGAACCTGCAATAATAAAAGAGGAAGTTGCACAACCAGAACCAAAAGAAGAAATCAAAATAGAAACGCCAGTAGAAGAAAATCAGGTTATTGAACAGCATGATCTTGGACCAAGAAGAAGTGTCGTTTTTATTGGCTCAGAATGCTATCCATTTGTGAAAACAGGAGGTCTTGGAGATGTAATGTCTGCACTTCCAAAGAGTCTTGCTAAATTAAATGTAGATGTGAAAGTAATCCTTCCAAGGTATAAATGCATTCCTTGGGAATACCAAGAAAAGATGGAATACAAAGGCTCTTTCTATATGGATCTTTGTTCTGATGGAAGACAATACTATGTAGGTATTATGGAGTATCAGGAAGATGGTGTAATTTATGATTTTATCGACAATGAGGAATTTTTCTCTTGGGGTAATCCGTATACAAATCTGATTGATGATATTCCAAAGTTCTGTTACTTTTCCAAGGCAGCATTGGCGGCACTGAATTATCTGGACTGGGTTCCTGATGTAGTACACTGCCACGACTGGCAGGCAGCGTTGGTACCACTTTATCTAAGAACATGTTTTGCAGATACAAATGTAGGACGTGCAAGTGCAGTACTTACGATACATAACCTAAAATTCCAAGGTATCTACGACAGAAAAATGATCCAATACTGGTCAGGACTTCCGGATTATGTATTCAACAAAGACTGCCTGACTCAGAACTGGCTGGATGCGAATATGTTAAAAGGTGGAATCACTTATTGTAATAGACTTACAACGGTAAGTAACACATACGCTGGAGAGATTCAGACAGAAGAATATGGAGAAGGACTTGCAGAGCACTTAAGATATCACCAGAATAAGATCAGAGGAATTGTAAATGGAATCGATATCAATATCTGGAATCCATCCACAGACAAGCTGTTAAAAGCAAATTATGATGCAAAGACAGCAATCGAAAATAAAAAGAAGAATAAGAAAGCACTACAGGAATCTTTAGGATTAGAGGTCGACGAACACAAGATGGTAATCGGATTGATTTCTCGTCTTACGAACCAAAAAGGACTTGATCTGGTTAATGACGTAATTCCAGGCGTTATGGATGGAAATACACAGGTAGTTGTTCTTGGTACAGGTGATTCCTGGTATGAAGAAGCTTTCCGTTCTTACGAGAATCAATATAAAGGAAGTTTTTGTGCCTATATTGCTTACGATGAAAATGTTGCCCACAATATCTATTCTGGATGTGATGCACTTTTAGTTCCATCAAGATTCGAGCCATGCGGACTAACACAATTGATTGCTATGAGATATGGTGCGATTCCAATTGTCAGAGAGACAGGAGGACTTAGAGATACTGTTTGGCCATATAACATGTTTGATAATACAGGTAACGGCTTTACATTTGATCGATATGAAAGCGGACTTCTGTATGATACGATCAATAGAGCAAAGACATGCTACTTTGAGAATAGAGCAAGCTGGGATGATATGGTGATCCGTGATATGAATAAAGATGTATCATGGGAGACAAGTGCAAGACAGTACAAAGATATGTATGTAGAATTAACACCAAGATAAAATTGTGATTTGTTGATAGTGTTGCATGTATGAGTCAGAAAGAACAAGAGAAGAAATATTTATAAGAATAAAGGGTGACACTCCACATTTTTGAAAGCGTTTTTTACAAATCGCTGATCCGCGCCTGTTCCTTTGATAACTCCCTGGCTGCGAGCCAAAATGCCCGCAACTGCGGTCAGACAATCAACCACAGGGCGCTGCGAATTTGTAAAAAACGCATTCAAAAAGTGCTCATGTTGTCACCCTTTTTTCTTATAAATATTTCTTCTTATCATCTTTCTGACTCATACAACGAAACACTATTCAAACCACCACACAGTGTGTATGTTTTACTGTATTGGTATTTATAATAAACACTGTCTACCACTACAAAAATTGAAAAATAATAACATTTAACATACCCCCACTCAAGTTTTCCAATCTTGTAATTCAGTGCTGAAATCGGAATCTTTTGTGGTGATCGTCCATGGTTTTCTCAATAAGGGGATGACGGGCATAGGGATAGCCCGTCGTTATTGGCTATTTTTCTACATCATTGAGGAGCCAATATATTATCCTCATATTCTAGATAAAAAGATTCATACAATGGACTCTTAACAGTTCCGCCAAAGAAGTAACCTCTGTAACCTGCAGTTGGCCTTTTATAATATTTGGGTTTTGCTGTTATATGATAGTTTATACAAATTGTTGTGGCATTTTTTAAAGAAACCTTTCTACCATTTTTTATCTTTTTGGATTTATTTTTATAAAAGATTTCAATACTGTCCACCTTATAATTCTTGACAGTTTTAACAGTAATCTTTACTTTTGATTTTGGAGCAGTTCCTTTATCCCTTACCGTCCAATGGCCTTTTGCAAGAGCAGCATAATTTTTGGAGCCGATCTTTACACTTTTAAATACTCGAGAGTGCTTTTTGAATGTTACGGCACAAGACAGGTTATAGCTCTTTCCATTCTGTTTTACTGTAAAACGGAGTTTTGTTTTTTCGCCATCTTTTACATCATGTATGGAATCGGAATCTGATGTCGTTTGTACAAAAATAGCGTTAAGACCAGCTGCTTTTGATGCGGTATAATATTTGTTAGATGATTTTACATTTGTGATTACAGCGGACCTGGATAAATTCTTTATATAAATATATCCATCTCCTTCTGTGGGCATTTCATTTCCACTAATATAAGCATTATAAAACTCCAGAGTCTGTTTCTTCGGGCACTGAGGTGCCTTTGCTGCTGCGCTTACTGCTGTAGGTACTGCCAGGATTACGAAAAGGCATGCCAATAAGCTTACTAAAATGTTTCTTGTCTTTTTCACTTTGATTTTTCTCCTGATTATTTGGTTTTTTCATTTTGTGATGCTGTTAATTTCTCTTTTTCCTTCCACTCCTTTCCCATTATAACGTGTCCAAAAGTTCTGCTTCAGCTATATTGTCAGACTTTCCCTTTGAGTCGTTATATTTTTACATCATTATACTAATCTTATTATAAGCGGTCAATATTTTCCAAGATCATAATTCACGAAAATCTTTTTCGTGGTTACCGTTCACAGTAACACGCTTCGCGCCGCAATTCTCGGGTTTTCTGTGAACTTTGTTCGCAAAAAAAACACCTCGCGGAATGTTACAGTGAACAATAACTTTTCGTGTTAATTGCAATTCAAACTTCCACTTCAGGAGCGTGTTTTAAAAGAATAGACGGTTGTGGAAGAATCCGGTACGAGACGGCTGAAAACCAAAGAAGATGGAGCTATGGGTTCCCAAATCCTGCAGAATCCCTCTGACCCGGATGCAACTTACCGTGAAAAAGAGGGGAAACAAAACCGTGGTTATACAGCAAACATTGTGGAAACTGTTGAATCCATGGAAAAAACAGAGGAGCCAACAGTGCTTATAACAGATGGGGCCTATAGCGGCAGGGACAATACAAACGCTGCAATTATATCAACCAGACTGGACAATGCAGGATATCATTTCCAAAAAACAAATGTGAAAACTGTCCACACCGTGACTAGTGCAACCCCAAGATGTTTAAAGGACCAGTGTGGTTTTTCTGTCTAAAAAATCCTCTGACAGAGCAAAGACACAAAGGAAAATGAAGACAGAAAAATATAAGGAATTGTCCCGGATCAGAAACGGAGTGGAAACAATCCCATCCATCCTGTGGAGGAAATACCAGATAGACCATATGCCGGTAAGAGGGCTTCTCCCCACTAAACTCCGTTTTGGGATAAAACTGGCAGCCCTGAACTTCAAGAAGCTGTTTGGATATCTGAACAGTGTGGGTCAGTGCGCCTTAATTCCCCAGATCAGTTAATAGAGCAGAAACAGTGGTGTGGGTTATTACCCCAAAACAGAGCTAACAATGGATATTTGTTGTTTTATAAGAAATTTTCAAGGAACATAGATTTCTATGGGCGATAATTATTATGTTTTGACACCCATATCAAATTTATAATTTATAGTTGGCCAACTTACAAATTAAAATTTCTTCAAAAGCAACGGTATTTCCGCCACAAGCATTCCAATCCATCCGGCAAGATAAGAAAAACGGTAATGTTTCAATTTGCAATGAAAAATGGAACACAAGAATAGCAGCAAAGACCACACGAACAGACATATTCACAAAACTACTGATTAACGTAATTTTAACATAATATAGCAAGAATTCTCCTCTACAGGTTGGAGATGAATTGCATAAAAACAAAAAGAACACTTGTTCGATAGTACGGTCTATGGTATAATAGAACCATGACATTAATCATGTGCATGTAATGTTCCGTGCGCAGCCGAGAACAGAACTTGGTAAATTTATCAATGCTTATAAAAGTGCCAGTAGCAGGCACTACAGTAGAAGTGATCCGTCAATACATTGAAACCCAAGGAGAGAAAAAGTATTGAACATAGCATATCGTTTTCGGATCTATCCGACAGAAGAACAGAAGATACTTCTTGGCAAAACATTTGGCTGTTGTCGTTTTCTGTACAATCAGATGCTTGATGATAAGATTCGAGAGTATGAAAAGACAAAGAAAATGATAAAGGTAGACCGTTTCTTTCCTTCCAGTAAAAAATGCTGTAAATGTGGAAGGATAAAGAAAAAGTTGAGATTATTCGAAAGAGTCTATCACTGTGAGTGTGGAAATAAGATGGACAGAGATCATAATGCAGCGATCAGCATCCGTGAAGAGGCAAGAAGGATGTTGACAGCATAAACTGTCCGTATCCGGACAATCAGATAATAAGAAAACATGCCCGTGTCCGGGTAAAAGAATCGCGGGGCACGCGAGGATAGCTTGTAGATACTTGGCTCAGTAGAGCCATTGAGCAAGAAGCCCCACTTCAAAATCAGGGATTTAAGTGGTGGGAGCATGTCACCATAATATAGAAAAATATGACTATAATAATAGGAATGAAAAATGACGATCAGAAATGGGAGAAATAACAAATGAGCCAAAGAAAAAACAAAAAAGTATACTATCACCTGCCAGGATTATATGAATTTTATGAATTATATTGTGCCTTTCTGCCATTATATAAGGAACACAGAGAATATTTTTATGACTGGTGTGAGATCAGTTCCATCTATGGCTCTCCTGCAGATTGTCTCTGGGGAGGCGGACGCGCAGGATTTGGATCTGATAATCCAGAAGAAGTCTTAAAACTTACACAGGAATATGGAATTTCAGCCAGACTGACTTTTAGCAACAGTTTACTTAGAAAAGAACATTTAACAGATAAAAAATGTAATATCCTATGCAAAATGTTTGAAGAAGTTGGAGAAAAAAGAAATGGTGTGATCGTCCATTCGGATTTATTGCTTAAGTATTTGGAAATAAATTATCCAAAATTATATTTTGTATCTTCTACGACAAAAGTGTTGACGGATTTTAATGAATTTTTGCAAGAAGTAAAGAAAGAAGATTTTCGGTATGTAGTACCAGATTTTCGGTTAAATAAAGCATTTGATAAATTAAACATGCTTTCGGAGCAGGAGAAAAATAAAGTGGAATTTTTATGCAATGAATGTTGTTGGTTTGGATGTAAAGACAGAAAGCAATGCTACGAAATAGTCAGTCGAAAAAACTTAGGAGAAATGATACCAGATCACAAATGCAACTCGCCAGATGCAAAGGAAGGCTATCGTTTTTCAAAGGCAATGAAGAATCCAGGATTTATCAGTGCTAATGATATAAAGAAAATTTATCTTCCAATGGGGTTTGAGAATTTTAAAATTGAAGGACGTGGATTGGGAAGTGCGTTGGTTTTGGAGTTTCTACTATACTATATGGTAAAACCAGAATACCAAATATGCGTTAGAGAAGAAGTTTATTTGGATAATATGCTTGATTTATTTTAATGTATAATGCATTTTATACAACACATAAAGCAAAACTGTTTATTAAAAAATGCGAGGAATCTAAGTTAAGAAGTTTAAGAAAAAGAAGGGGTTTCTTTTTCTTGTATGATTTAGTATAATAGAGAGATACAGTGAAATATATATTGAAAATAGGAGAGAAAAATGGAAAAGAAAAATGACTTTAAGCCTTTTATTTCCGCAGATAAAGTATTACCAGAGTTTACAGTTACATCAGTAATCCTTGGTATGATACTGGCGGTTATATTTGGTGGTGCAAACGCTTATTTGGGGCTAAGAGTTGGTATGACTGTATCAGCCTCCATTCCAGCGGCAGTTATTTCCATGGGTGTGATCCGTGTGATCTTAAAGAAAGATTCCATCCTTGAAAATAACATGGTACAGACAATTGGTTCAGCAGGTGAATCATTAGCAGCAGGAGCAATCTTTACAATCCCTGCTATTTTTATTTGGGCATCAGAAAAGGGAAGTGGAGTTACTGCTCCATCTTTTGTATCTATCGCATTGATCGCGCTTTGCGGTGGTATTTTAGGAGTACTTTTTATGGTACCTCTTCGTACAGCCCTCATCGTAGAAGAACATGGGGTACTTCCTTATCCTGAAGGAACAGCTTGTGCAGAAGTGCTTTTAGCTGGAGAAGAAGGAGGAAGTAAATCTAAAGTTGTATTTGCAGGACTCGGAATTGCGGCAGTTTATAAATTTATTGCAGATGGTTTAAAACTTTTCCCTAGTGAAGTTGAATTTTCAATGCAGGGACAGTATACAACATCCGTTGGTATGGATGTTCTTCCGGCATTAGCAGGTGTAGGTTATATCTGTGGTGTGCAGGTATCAAGCTATCTTTTTGCAGGTGGTGTGCTATCTTATCTTGTATTAATTCCTGCAATTGCTTATTTTGGCGGAGATTCTTTATCAAAAGTTGTCGATGAGACAGGAAAAGCACTTGCATTTAATCAGTTAGGTGCAAGCCAGATCTGGAGTAACTATGTCAGATATATTGGTGCCGGTGCAGTAGCAGCTGGTGGTCTGATCAGTCTGATCAAGACATTCCCAACAATGATCAAGACATTTGGACATGCTATGAAGGGATTCGGTAAGAAAGGTGACAGCCAGTTAAGAACACAGCAGGATATTTCTATGAAAGTGGTTCTTGGAGGAATCCTGATCATTGCAGTTTTAATCTGGTTATTACCAGAGATTCCAGTAAGCTTCTTGGGAGCAGTGATGATTGTTGTATTTGGTTTCTTCTTTGCAACGGTATCATCTAGAATGGTTGGTATTGTAGGAAGTAGTAATAACCCAGTATCAGGTATGGCGATCGCGACACTGATCGTAACAACATTTATCTTAAAAGCAACTGGAAATACAGGAGCAGCAGGTATGGTATCAGCAATTTCTATTGGTACTGTTATCTGTATCGTAGCAGCTATGGCAGGAGATACTTCACAGGACTTAAAGACAGGTTATATCGTAGGTGCGACACCTAGATTACAGCAGATCGGAGAATTGATCGGTGCGATCGTAGCAGCATTTGCGATCGGAGGAGTTATGTACCTTCTGAACGCAGCATGGGGATTCGGTTCTGATCAGATTCCAGCACCACAGGCAACATTGATGAAGATGGTCGTTGAAGGTGTTATGGGTGGTACATTACCATGGGTATTGATTTTCATGGGTGTGTTTATCGCAATCGTTGTTGAAATCCTTGGAATTCCAGTGTTAGCATTTTCAATCGGTCTTTATTTACCAATTTACTTAAGTACACCAATCATGGTTGGTGGACTGATTCGTTGGTTTATTGACAATAAGAGAAAATATGACAGTGATGCGGCAAGAAAAGACGGATCAGATCGAGGAGTCCTTTATGCTGCAGGTATGATTGCAGGAGAAGGTATCGTTGGTATCCTTCTGGCTGTACTGGCAGTATTTGGTGTTGCAGATAAGATCAATCTGTCATCTGTATATGGAGCTGCCTTCCAGAGTGTAGGTAACTGGGTAGGTTTAGCAGCTTTTGTAGTATTGTTAGCTATATTATTCTACTTCACAAGAAATAAAAAGACGATTGAAGTAGACGCAAAATAATAAAAATAAATATGTATTTCAGTGAGAAGAAAGCACTGCTGCGATTCTGCAGTAGTGCTTTCTAAATAAAAAGGTGTATTATGAAAGAAAAGAAGAATTATATTGACAACATCCCGAAGATCAATGATATGAAATGGGATGTGTCAGAAGATGGAATTGTAGAAATTACAGTAGAAAATACTGGATTTTATAATACGATCGCGCAGAAAATATTTAAAAAGCCACGTTACAGTTTTATCAAATTAGATGAATATGGAAGTTTTGTGTGGCAGAAAATTGATGGAAAGAAAAGTATTTATGAGATAGGAAAAGAACTTCAAGCAGTTCATGAAGGTGCAGCAACACAGTTATATGAAAGATTATCACAGTATTTTGCAATTTTAGAAAGAAATAAATACATTGTTTTTGAAGAATAAATATTATTAAAAGTGAAAAAGGATTTAATATGAAAATATCAACAGTGATCATAGGCATTGCTTTATTTGCCATAGTGACGATGATCCTATATGGATGGGGAATCGTAAAACAAAAGAATCAGACAAGTGACCTGATGAATTTGCTTTTTAGTAAAGGACAGGATAAAATAAAAAAGTATTTAAAACAACATGAATACGTTACAATTTCACAGGTAGAACAGATTTGTGAAGGTCTTGAAGCGAAACAGCCATTTTCAAGAAACAAAGCGGTTGTGAAGGATAAACGAGACTATGCGAAGAAACTTGTAGAATATATGCTGAAAACGAATCAGCTCGAACAAGAGGGCAGTCGTTACAAAATGCATAAAAAATAAGGAGGACATAAAATGTCAGTATTAGGAGAATTACAGCCAAACAAAGTATTTAAATATTTTGAGGAGATTTGTTCAATCCCTCACGGATCAAGAAATCTGCAACAGATTAGCGATTATCTGGTAGATTTTGCAAAAGCACATGAATTAAAATACAGACAGGATGAAGATCTGAATGTGATCATCTGGAAAGATGGATCCAAAGGATATGAGGCTTCTGAACCAGTCATTCTTCAGGGACATATGGACATGGTTGCAGTCAAAGAAGCAGATTGCGATAAAAATATGGAAAAAGAAGGATTGGATCTGGAAATTAATGGAGATTATATTTCAGCAAAAGGAACTTCTTTAGGTGGAGATGATGGAATCGCGGTTGCATATACACTTGCAGTGTTAGACGATGAAGAAATGGCACACCCACCAATCGAAGCAATCTTTACAGTTAATGAAGAAATCGGTATGCTTGGAGCAGCAACTATTGATGTTTCAGATCTTAAGGGACGTTTATTTATGAACATGGATTCTGAAGACGAAGGAGTGTTTACAGTCAGCTGTGCAGGTGGAGCATCCGTAATCTGTAAGATTCCATATGAGACAGAAACTGTCAATGCATCTGTCATTGAAATCAAGATGACTGGATTCGCAGGTGGGCATTCTGGTGTCGAGATCATCAAAGGGCGTTTGAACGCAAACTGTGCAATGGCAAGAGTATTGTTAAGTCTGTTTAATGAGGTTGAAATGCAGCTTGTTTCTGTAAATGGTGGAGAAAAAGACAATGCGATCGCTAAGTTTAGCGAAGCATCTGTTGCAGTACTTCCAGAAGAATTAGAAGCAGCAAAACAGATCGTTGAAGATACATTTGCACAGATCAAAGAAGAATATAAAGTCACAGATCCAGATGCAAAATTAACAGTGAATGTAAAAGAAGCGACAAATATAGAAACATTCACAGAAGATACAACATTTGCAGTAGTAACAGCAATGGTTCATATGCCAAATGGTGTTCAGAGAATGAATCCAGAGATTGAAGGATTGGTACAGACATCACTGAATATGGGAATTTTAACAACAGAAGAATCTGAAGTACAGATGACATTTGCAGTTAGAAGTTCCAGTGAGACAGAAAAACAGTATCTGATCGATCAATTAACATCTCTTACAGAAACATTAGGAGGGAATGTAGAGATTGCAGGACCATATCCAGGATGGGAATACAAAGCAGATTCCAGATTACGTGAGGTTATGGTTGAAGCATATAAACATTTATACAACGGAGAAGAACCAGTTGTTGAAGGTATTCATGCAGGACTTGAATGTGGAATATTTGCTTCTAAATTGCCGGGGCTTGATGCAGTATCCTTTGGACCACAGATGGAACATATTCATACAACAAATGAGGTGTTGAGTATCTCATCTACAGAACGTACATGGGAACTGGTTGTGAAAACGTTGGCTGCTTTGAAATAAATTGTGATTTGTAGTTTGAAGACGGAAATTATTGGTGGAATATTATAAAAAGAGATCATGTGTCTGCAACCCACTTGCGTTCGGACTCCCACGTAGCTGTACTAAGCTCCTGAATGGTCTAACGACCATCCACTCGCTAAGTG